>Ga0208373_1000091_pt1 | contig 162577 bp, 135 predicted proteins | sample RifOxyC2_FD_184036 | JGI IMG/M metagenome (GOLD analysis project Ga0208373, IMG submission 184036) | Soil microbial communities from Rifle, Colorado - Rifle Oxygen_injection C2 (SPAdes) | ecosystem: Environmental > Terrestrial > Deep subsurface > Rock core/Sediment | place: Rifle, Colorado...
CTTTTTTCATCTTGCCAGACTTCAATGTTTTGATTTTGAAGGTCATTTAATAATGTCCTAACAAAATATCTGTCTTTTTGAGAATATGAAACAAAAACTATCATATTTTTTTGTTTTAATTACAGCTAACGCCCCGCAGCTATGCCCTGTGCGGAATTAAAACCGGAACCTGTCCCCCCGAACCGAGAATTGCCAAGGGCAGGAAGCTGTTTTGGTCCCACGGAAACCGCATTGGGTATAGGTGCTGTTGTGTACTGGGCGTTCATATATCTTTGTTACTAATCTAAAGTTTTATAATACAATCTCTTTCTATTCTTACAATGTTTATTTACCTGTTTGTCTTTCTCTTGTAGTGTAATTTTAGTGCTTTTTTATGATAAATCCTTAATCTTTCTGGTTGATTTTCTTTGCTTATTGAGTTTTTTTATCGGTCCTGTCTATTGCTTGGTCATTTATACCCGTTGCTCAACCATTTATACCTGTTTCCCGACCATTTCTTTCCGTTGCTCTGCCATTTCCTTCCGTTTCTCGACCATTTCCTTCCGTTGCTCTGCCATTTCCTTCTGTTTCCCGACCATTTCCTTCCGTTACTCTGCCTTTTCCTTCCGTTACTCTACCTTTTTCTGCCGTTGCTTTACCATTTTTTGTCGTTACTCTGCCTTTTTTTGTTGTTGTTTTGTCTTTTCCCGCATTTACCAAGTCCTATTCTGTGGTTTTCCAATCTATTTCTTAAATCCTAGTATTGCAAAAATCTATCTTTTAAAAAATCAATTATGGAGTTCCGAGTAAAATCTTTCTTTTTTTTCGCCTTGTACACAACGTTTAGTATATGCAAAGTAGGCGTTTGCGGGCTTCAAACTTTTCAAACTGTTACGATTTTGAAGCGGGCTACAACCTTTGAATTTACTACTGTCTCGCCTATTTTGTATATACATTGTTGTGCTTAGTATTTTATTCAATCTTTTTAATCAATTTATCTAAATTCTGTTTTGATTTATCCAAGTGAGAAATAATTTTGGTGTAGTTCTCCAATAAATATCTTTTTTCCATTCTTAGTGCTTTAATTTCCAAATTGCAATTAGAAGAAATCACAGACATTTCTCTTAAATCATCATTCAATCTATTTTTTGAAATCAAGTCTCCAAGAGGAACGATAAAATTATTTTGAAAGCTAAAAACCTCAATATTTCCATCTTCAGAATGAGGTAAAATGAACTTTTCAACTAAATCCCAAATTTGTTTATATGTTAAATCCTGAATTGGGTCTTTTCCAGTTGTTTGTTCAATTTTCACTCCGTATTGAGCAAAATTCTGCATAAGTTGCTGTAGATATTCATTAAACAAATCAAAATGTTTTGATGAATTTTCAATATTTTCATTAAATCTTGATTTGATTGTTTTTGAAATGTATTGTAATGAGCTAATAAATCCATGTACACTATTTGATAATTCAACAGCTTTATCAAAATCTTTATTTTTTGCGTCTAAGTATTTTAGAAGATTTGTCTTGTCTAAGGATTTAAATATTTCACAATCTAAAATATCATGTATTATCAATTCAGGAGTATCAAATTTATCAATAGCCTGTTCTTTTAAAAAATCTTCTATTGATTGTTTTTGGTCTTGAAGAGGTTGCTCTAAACATCTCAATTCTGTAATCCATCGTTGTCCATCCTTTTTAATTTTTTTCTTTTGCGAAAAATAATCATATCCACGATTCAAAAAGAAACCTAATATTAAAGTCAAAATTGGGAAAAGTAAATTAATATAATCCCGATTCCCTGATTTTAATTCTACTTTATCAGCAACCTTAATTGTCAAGGTATCAAGTTTCTGTTTTGAAATAATGTCTTTATTTTCAGTATCCGAAAGCAAAACAGTTTCTATTTTCTGAATCGAAGAATCTGAATTAATTGAATCTGCATTTACTTTTTGAATGCCTGTCAAAAAAATTAAAGTAAATATTAAAATCTTAATACTTTTCATATGAGTAGGGTCTTTCTTAATATTAAGCACAACATCCCTATATACCAACCTCCCCTCTTCTATTCAGTATATATCGGTTTTGTTTACAACTGTTTTCTTTAATCCGGTTTCCAAAGTAATTTTATTCATTAATATATCCAAGGGGTTATGCATCTTTTATTGTTTACTGCTATTACATGCGTATAACCCTCCGAGGTCTTGCTACTTTTGTGCCCCAACAATTATATAACCTCAGTTTTTATAAATGTATCTCCCTATTTTGGTTGTATAAATGCGGTTCGTAAGGGTTTAGTTGGCATGTATTATTTCTTTTTTTTGGGCGGTTCAACTTAAATTATTTCAATAGCTGTTATCAAAAATAAAACAATTTGCCGCAAAAACAATAGCCAATGGCTTGCTATAAACAATAAGAAGTTAAAAAACCGGTAAACAGGCTGAATAGAACGGGCGCTCCATAAAATGAAATGGAAAACTTTCCTAAATGTAATCTCCACATAGCAAAAAGGAATGCCCAACTGGCAAGAAAGGGTGAAATTATATTTAACCCAGTTCGGGCATCTGTCAACCCTTATCTTCATTTTTATATAGTCCCAAATTATTCCACGGAACAAACTATTTGCGCCAATTGGCATTTGCCCGATACCGAAACAGCCATCATGTTTTTAAGATGACTCATACTATCCAACCAAAATCGGTTCTGCATTCCTGATGCACAATCTGGATATAAGCAATTGCTCAAGAACATTACGACGATAACAGTTGTTAGGTCTATTTTCAAAATAAAAATATAGACATACTTAAATAATTAACCATCTTTGCAAAAAATTACGACATGCAGATAAGTGGAAAACTGATGGATCCGATAGGAAGGCTGATGGGATTGCGCTATAAATCGCACCCTTGGCACGGGATTGATTTGGGGGAAGGTGCTCCCGAAAAAGTGAATGCATATATTGAAATGGTGCCTACCGATACAGTAAAATATGAAGTTCATAAATCAAGCGGCTATTTAATGATTGATCGGCCTCAAAAATATTCAAACGTTATACCGGCATTGTATGGTTTTTTGCCCCAAACTTATTGTGGAAAGCGGGTTGGGGAATATTGCATGAATAAAACCGGACGCGATAACATCCAGGGTGACGGCGATCCTTTGGATATATGTATATTAACCGAGAAAGTAATTTCGCATGGTGATATTTTGGTACACGCTATCCCAATCGGGGGTTTCCGGATGATTGACGGAAGCGATGCCGATGATAAAATTATTGCCGTGATGAAAGATGACGCCACTTACGGCCAGATTACCGATATTAACATGCTCCCCAGCCTGATTGTCGACCGGTTAAAACATTACTTTTTAACATATAAAGACTTGCCCGGGGCCGAAGCCCATACGGAAATCCCAGATATATATGGCCGTGAGGAGGCTTTGGAGATAATTCAGTCGGCCATGAGGGATTATATGGACTGGCTGGATAACATACAGCTTGCATTATCGAGGGTTTAGAACATGAATCTTTTTAAAGAGAATAAAATCTTAGTTAGCTGGGGGGTTATTGCCATAGTATTAACCCTTTATTCATTTAACCAATCGAAGCCGGCAGGTAAGTATTTGTTGCACAAACAAGAAGAAAGTAAATCTCAATTAACTTTCAATCAAAACCAGAAAGATGGTTTGGAGAAATTCTTCAATAACCTGCACTTAAATCATGGCTTTAATGGAGTGGTACTGATTGGTCAAAAAGATTCGGTTTTTTATTCGGGAGCCTTCGGATGGTCGGATTATGAAAAAAAAGAACCGAACATGTTGGAATCATCCTTCCAATTGGCTTCCGTATCAAAACAATTCACGGCGGTAGCCATTCTTCAATTGTATGAAAAGGGGCTGTTAAGCCTGACCGATACCATCGAGAAATTCTTCCCCGATTTTCCACATCATGGAATCACCATCCACCATTTGCTGATTCACCGTTCAGGACTGCCCAATTATCATTATTTTTTACAGAACCTGTCTTTGGAATCGGATACATCCATTACTTGCCAGAATGTTGTGAACGAAATCACAAAAAAAGGCATTCCCTTGTATGCATCAGTCAACCGGCGCTTCCAATACAGTAATACCGGGTATGCCATTCTTGCCGCCATTGTTGAAAAAGTTTCAGGCATTCCATTCGACCAATATCTTGAAAAAAATATTTTTATTCCCTTGCAGATGAATAATTCCTTTGTATATTCAGGCAAGGGTGATCCGAAAAAAACCAATACAACAACGGGTTACCTTTACCGGTGGCGTGAAGCACACGATAATATCCTGGACAAGGTGTTAGGCGATAAGGGGATTTATTGCAGTGCCGTGGATTTATTCAAATGGGATCAGGGTCTGTACAAAAACCAGGTGATAAATTTCGATACCCTGCAAAAGGCTTTTCAACCTATGGGGAAACCCATAAAATCGAAATCGAACTATGGATATGGCTGGCGCATGATGGAATGGACCACCGATAGTACCAAAATTCTTTACCATGCAGGTTGGTGGCACGGATACCGGTCATTGTTAGTGCGGGTTCAGAAAGATTCCACCACCATTGTGGTGTTGAAAAACCGTAGCCAGGGAGCAAGAATAACCGCCCAACAGATACTAAACATCCTCTACCCTGTTACTATCCAGCCTTCCGATACTTTGAGCCTAGCCTTAGATGAAGATTAATTTGTTTTTTGTTGAAATGGCTTGGCAAAAGTGTAACGAATCAAAAAACGTATCGTTTTTTTATAAAAGCATTCGTTTTTATTAACTTCACAAAAAAATAGAATATGGAAACTCAGGTAAATCAGCAGAATAATGGCCAAGGCTTTGGAATCGCCGCTTTGGTGCTTGGAATTTTGGCCGCGGTTATATCGTTCATTCCCTGTGTTGGCGTGGTAGCCTTATTAATTGGGATTGTTGCCATTGTATTTGGAGCCGTATCGCTGGCAAAAGCCTCTATGTATTCCGCTCCTAAAGGGTTAGGAATCGCAGGTGTTTCTTTAGGTTCCTTGGCTCTTTTAGTAGCAATTTTTTGGATTCTGTTTATTGTAAAACTAGGTGACCATTCCGAGATTGAAGACAAATTCCGTAATTTTATGGAATGGACCGAGGACTTTAATGACAATGTGGATTCTTCCGTAGAAGAAGTACAGTCGTTAGATGACCTTGAAAAAGCCCTGGATGAACTGGAAGGTGCCGTGGACGATGTCCATCAGGTGCTCAACGATTCAACCAAAGAGGTGCATCAAGAGGTGAAAGAAGCCTTGCAGGAAGCCAAAAAAGAGATTGAACATGCAAAGGAAAAAAGAGAAAAACAACAATAATAGACCAAACCCTATACGTGCGTTTTTTTCAGAGACTCCTTACGCTCAAATAAACAGTTATCTTGCCGGAATAGTTGTCCTTGTGTTCATCTATTCCGGTATTTTTCCGCCCACTGGCACCTCCCATCCCATTCATTCCCTTTATACCGATCCTGTAGCAAGTACAGGCCTTTCCCGGGCTTTTTCCTCAATCATCAGGGGCAACCTTACGCTTGCCCAAAACTTCAACCCTTTTGCCCTGCGCATCTTTCTGTTCTTCTTAATTCAGCTATTTTTGCGTTTGATTTTCAATTTTGTACTCTTCCACCAGTACCTTTCGAAAAAGCTTTTACTTTTTGCCGATGTTTTGCTGTCGGTTTTATTATTTTTGTGGGCATTCTTTAACCTGATTCACTATCAACTAACTATGGTTCTTGAATAAGGGCGGAGCATGCATCAATGGTAAAAAAATATAAATCACCTGCTACATGAAACTAGTTAATGCCTTTCTTACCGGGTTCTTGCTTTTAAGTTTAGTTGTTTTTATTCAAAGCTGCCAAAACAGGTACAAAGAAGTTGTTGAAGAAACCTATCAGGACGGAAAGGCCAAAATTGTTAAATATTATAAAGGAAATGGAGCCAGCCAAAGCTTGGTCAGGGAAATTCAATATTACCCAAATGGGAGTAAAAAGGTAGAAGGGACATATAAAGAGGGTGAAAAAGAGGGGCAATGGATTTTTTATTTCGAAAATGGAGAGCAATGGAGTGTCGGATTCTTTGAAAAAGGCCTGAGAACCGGTAAAGCCAAAGTTTACCACGAAAATGGAAAGGTATTTTACACAGGAGAATATGTCAGGGGCCAAAAACACGGCACCTGGAAATTTTACAACGATGAAGGCGAATTGGTGAATACCACCCAATTCGACCATGAGAACCTTACCACAAAGCCCTTTACGGAATCTCATAAGCACTTACACGATTCAATTTAAAAATATTAGGTTCAATTTTATGGAACACATACAGGTACAGGTATCGTCGGAGATTGGGGAATTGGAAGCCATTATTGTGCATACCCCAGGGCAGGAGGTTGAAAACATGACCCCCAAAAATGCCGAAAGGGCTTTATACAGCGACATCCTCAATTTATCGGTAGCCCAAAAAGAATATTGCCAATTCAAAGGGATTCTGCAAAAACGGGCCAAAGTATTTGAGATGCAGGATCTTTTGGCCGACATTTTAAAGGTGGATGCAGTGAAACAACAATTGATTGATGAAATTTTTCAATACGAGCAAGTCCGTGAAAGCCGTGATTTTCTTTTATCGCTGGAGGTAAAGGAACTTACCCGCCAGTTGATTGAGGGTGTGATGATGAAAAAAGACAACCTGACCCGTTTTTTCGATATCGACCGATACTCGTTACCCCCGTTGCATAATTTTTTCTTCATGCGCGATGCTTCAATGACAATTAACCAAAATGTATTGATTGGAAAAATGGCTAGTCACGTGCGCGAAAGGGAGTCCCGGATTATGGAAGCCATCTTTAACCACCACCCCAATTTTACAACACGAACCATCAATCCGGCCCGGTTCGATTCTTTGGATCCGCAAATTACCATCGAAGGCGGCGATGTATTAGTAGCAAGGCACGATGTGCTAATCATAGGCACCGGGCTTAGAACTTCATCTCAAGGCATTGATTTTATTTTGGATCAGGTACAATCCCGTGGAAATATCAAACACATCATCGTGCAGGAACTGCCCGATTCCCCGGAATCGTTTATCCATCTTGACATGGTGTTTACCTTTTTGGATGTCAACAAATGCATGGTTTTCGAGCCGGTTATACTTCAACCGAATAAGTACCGTACCGTACACATTAATTTAGAAAACAGCAGGGTAGTGATTAATACAGTCCCCAACATCTTAGTGGTATTAAAGCAATTGGGGATTGATCTGGAGCCTGTATTTTGTGGAGGGCAAGCTGATCCCTGGACTCAGGAACGGGAACAATGGCACAGTGGTGCAAACTTTTTTGCCTTGGGCCCAGGAAAGGTCATTGGTTACGAACGCAATGTTTATACCATGGAGGAGATGCATAAACACGGCTTTGAAATTATCCGGGCCCGCGACGTGCTTAAAAAAACTGTTTCGCTCGACGATTACCAAAAATATGTGGTAACCATAGATGGTTCCGAGCTTGCCAGGGGTGGAGGTGGCGCCCGTTGTATGAGCATGCCTGTCCGGAGAAAACCCGTTAATTGGTAGTTTATAACTGTACTTTAGAATATCGGCATGCGCAAACTGAAAAATGAAGAATTGGGGCGAATAAGTATAGAGGAATTCAAGCAAACAGCCAAAACCCCTATAATTGTGGTTTTAGATAATGTAAGAAGTTTAAATAACATTGGTTCAGTTTTTAGAACCAGCGATGCCTTTTGCATCGAAGGGATTTATTTATGCGGAATTACAGCCACACCCCCGAACAAAGACATTCACAAAACAGCCTTGGGAGCTACTGAATCGGTTCATTGGGAATATTTTGAAGATACACTACAAGCATTAGAGAAACTGAGAACCTTGGGTTATAAAATTATTTCCATAGAACAGGCAGAACATAGCATCAGCCTCGAAGATTTTGAAATCGGTTCCAAGGAAAAATACGCGTTGATTTTTGGACACGAGGTAAAAGGAGTGGATCAGGTGGTGATCAATCAAAGCAATTACTGCATTGAGATTCCACAGTTTGGAACCAAACATTCCTTCAATATCTCCGTGAGTGCTGGGATTGTTCTTTGGGAATTTTTCAGAAAACTTCGGGGCACATAATATAAAGAAGAATAACAGATACAACAAAAAAAGGACCTCAAAAAATTGAGGTCCTTTTTTTGTTCGTTCTTACAGCTTATTCAACAATACCTTTAAAGGTAGCATCGGCAGCGTATTGAGCAAACTCGATGTCATTTTGTGCGTAAGCTTTATATTTCCCGTCTTTCTCGATAGCCGTACGTAAATTATTGAAAAGCATTTCAGAGTCTTGTTTACGAGCAGCAAGGATGGCTTTCAGATAATAAACATTGGCAGCTTCTTGGTTTTCGGCTTTTGAAATAATGCCAAGAGCAGCATCAAACGCATCGGCATTTTTAGTAACTGAATAGTTCAGCAATTTAGCCAAGGCAAAGTTGAAGGTGTTGTATTTGCTGCTTACAAATAAATTCAAAGCATTTTCATAAGCACCTTTCTTTACTGCCAACAAGGCTTGGTTGTAGCTTACCTGACCACCTGCACCAGCAGCAGCATCATAATATTCTTGGGCGGCTTTTAAATCACCTTCCATGTGGGCAACCACACCTAGGTTATTTAAAACCATGGTATTGCTGGCATCTAAACGTTTTGCTTCGGTTAAAGCAGCTTTAGCTTCGGCCAATTTACCCAATTTGATGTAAGCATAACCTAAGTTGTTGTGGCCTCTCCAGTCATCAGCAAAGTTGGTGGCTACTTTCTGGTAAACAGCCATTTTGGTATTCATGTCGCCTATTAAAGAAGCAGCGTACATTAATTCTTCTACTTTTAAAGTATCAGGATTATTCACTGCCAATACTTTCAAGGTAGAATCGGAGTACCCAATGATAGCAATGTTTACAGATAATTTTGAACGGCGCAGTTGCGGTAAAATTTTCTCAGCAATTACTTCATAAGCGGCAGAAATGTTTTTGATTTCTTTTTCACGGACAACAGGATCGGAATACATGGAAAGTACACGTAGAATCAGTTCTTTGTCTTGAATGTCGGATTCCTGCATCAATTTTTTGAAACCTTCCCAGTCTTCTGGAGTTGCTTTTGACAGGATGAACCCTTCGTTTTCCAGGCCGGCAACTTTTGATTTTTTCATTTCGCGGGCAAAATACTGCTCAGCATTTTTCATCCGGTTTTCGGAAAGTTTGGTGTTCAATGTTTCGGGTCCGTCAGGAGAAGCGTAAGCAGAAATCTCAACACCTTTAAATTCCACCTGCCCCTTGGCAGCATTTTCAGCCACAAAGTTTTGCAGTGCCTGAACCTCCTCTTTTTTCAATTCTTTACCCAAGATGGTTGCCTGGTTAATGACGAAGTTTATGGTAGCTTCTTTTGATTGAGTTGTTATACGTACAAATTTATCATCGGCTGCAATGGGCATGGCATCCTTTTCGAGTAACAATGCTGTGGCCATAGTTCCGTCAGCAATTTTTACCTCAGGTAATTCGCCTGCTTTTTTGTCCATGGTTGCTTTTACGCGGGCCACCAAAGTGCCTTTGCGCATTCCTTCTTCAAAAGCAATTTTTGAAGTTACAGAATAGCTCCCACCACTGGTGAATGAAACCACCTGATTGTTTGCCTGAACAGCTTCGCCTTGTAAAGTTAAAGACTTGAAGGCTTTTTCGCCACCTTCATATTTCAACACAGGGGTAATTTCAAGAATCACCTTCTTTTGGAAATACTTGATAGGGAACGTTACCTTTAAAGTTGCTTCCACACTATCACCATGCATTTCGAGAACTTTGGGTGTTACCTCGTACCGCACTTGTGGCGCCATTTTTACCATTTTATCCAACCCTCCGCAACTAGCAAGTACTAGGGCTGCAAATACAAAGGATGCTAAAATGTTAACATTTAGTTTTTTCATAATTGCCTAATTAGTTGATTTATCGTTAATAATTTAATTTTTCAACAATTGTACAAATCTAAAAATGTTTTTATTAAAAAAAAAACTATAATCCGTTAAATCTTGGTTTTATTGGCTTTTTCACTTATTTTTTATCACTTTTTAGCATCGTTTAATGTGGGATTGAAGGTAAGTATCAACGATTCAAACACATCCTGAAACTCCGGATATAAGTTAACGTATTCTTTATCAATTATATCCATAGCAAAAGGCGCCTTGTTTGGTAAACTTGTACGGCGCGACATACCGTTCAACACTTTTTCAAGTCCCGGCAAACTTTTATACATAACCAACCAATTGTTTTGGATAATATACGGGGTAATCTCTTTCAGCCTGGCAGGAAGCCAATGGGTTTGTGAACCGATATATTGATAGGCTTGTTGTGCAAAATCCTCAAGTTCGCTCAAATGATAATGCTGCCAATGGTTGGCTAAGAAATGATCATAGACAATATCAACCACCACCCCTGAATGAAGCCCGTAATGCTGCCGGAACCTGTCGCGGCTACTTTTATGCGCCGGGTGCTTGTCGGTAGCATCATCAATGTTGCGGTGGAGTATAATCCCCTCCTGCATAGCCGTTGGGTATTTTGTATATTGATTCCCTTTTACAAAATCGCCCATAAAATTTCCGAGCATCCGTTCATCAAACCCTCCCGATAGATATAAATGAGCCAATATATTCATGTCAAAACTTATTTGTTATAAATTCCAAAGGTTTGAAATATTCTTAACATCCGGAACAAAAATGTTGTGCCTGGTATTTTTCTTAACATATTTTCCATTCAATGGAGCTATGGTTAAACCATTAAATTTGTGAGCATCAAATTGATTTTATTTACACTTTATAACAAAAACGGAGGATTTATGGCAAAAAAAAATGTGATTATTATTGGTGCCGCAGGGCGCGATTTTCACAACTTTAACACCTATTACCGCAACAACGAAAGTTACAATGTAGTTGCATTTACGGCCGCTCAGATTCCTGACATTGACGGACGGAAATATCCTGCAGAATTGGCCGGAAAGCTTTATCCAGCAGGGATTCCCATCTTTGCCGAGCAAGACTTACCAAGGCTGATAAAAGAATTAAAAGCAGATATCTGCATTTTCTCATACAGTGACGTGCCTTACGCCAAAGTAATGGCCATGAGCGCAATTGTGAATGCTGCCGGTGCCGATTTTGGTTTGTTAGGCCCCAAAGACACTCAGGTAAAAAGTACCAAACCTGTGATTGCCGTAGTGGCTACCCGTACAGGTTGTGGGAAAAGCCAAACATCGCGTAAAGTGATTGAGTACCTGATGGAAAAAGGCTTAAAAGTAGTGGCCGTGCGCCACCCCATGCCTTACGGCGATTTAAATGCCCAAAAGGTACAACGATTTGCTACCGTAGCCGATTTGGCCAAACACAAATGTACAGTGGAAGAGATGGAAGAGTATGAACCTCATGTAGTGCGAGGAAATGTAATTTATGCCGGGGTGGATTACGAAGCTATTTTGCGTGAAGCCGAAAAGGATCCAAGCGGTTGCGATGTCATTCTTTGGGATGGTGGCAACAACGATTTTCCATTCTTTGTCCCTGATTTGACCATTACTGTGGCCGACCCACACCGCCCGGGTCATGAATTATCGTACTATCCAGGTGAAGTGAACCTTCGGATTGCCGATGCCATTGTCATTAATAAAATGGATTCGGCTTCACCTGAAGGTATCCAGGTTGTCCGCGAAAGCATTGCCAAAGTAAACCCTAATGCCATTGTAATTGATGGTGCATCGCCCATTAAAGTGGACAAACCGGAACTGATTAAAGGGAAACGCGTTTTGGTGGTGGAAGATGGACCCACGCTCACTCACGGTGAAATGAAAATCGGGGCAGGAATTGTGGCTGCACAGAAATTTGGCGCCGCTAAACTGGTCGATCCCCGTCCGTTTGTGGTTGGTAAACTGGCTGAAACATTCCGCATCTATCCAAATATTGGAACTTTGCTGCCGGCTATGGGTTATGGCGCCGAACAATTAAAAGACCTTGAGACCACTATTAACAATACCGATTGCGACAGCGTAGTGATTGGTACCCCCATTGATTTAAACCGGATTGTGAAAATCAACAAACCAAACACCCGGGTATATTACGATTTACAGGAGATTGGATTACCAAATCTTGATGGTTTGTTGACTGATTTTATTGCTAAACATAAGCTGAAATAGAAACTGGCAATCAGTATTTTCAGTAGAGGGTGTCTCAAAAGGCTAATAAAAATTTGAAATACCTAGTAAATTGCAAGACATAGAACGCAGATGAAGCAGATGGCACTGATTTCCGCAGAAAAAATCTGCGTTAATCTACAAAAATAGGTTTTATCAGCGTTCTATTTTAACCTAAAACTTTCAATGTGTAAGTTCTACTTTTGAGACACCTCTTTTTTTTCATTTTGTAAATTTCCTCTACCTGAGTGACAACATTCCTCCACTCAAAATCCACTATGTAAATGGGGGGCGAAGTTGCTCTGCCTCTTGAATAAAAGTATTCCTGTCCTGAAAAAAGTTTGTTTATTTTAGAATAAAACACCCTGTTTATCGGGAAGCTCTTTTCACACTTGCATTCAATGAATATTTAATTATTTTTTAAACCTGTCAGGTTTGTGGCGCTACAAACGCCGCGCCTTTGCGGTAAAAAAAATTGGCATAAAACAGAAATTACCCCAAACCTCATGGAGTATTAAAACCTTTGGCATTAACAATGCAACAATACCTCATCTCCTCCGGGCAAAATGATTTTATTAAATGTGGTAGCCCTGTCATGAATAGGTTTCCTTTCCTTTCTATAAAAAATGCTACATTTGTTATTTATCCAAGAAACATGATACCAGTTAAACTTAGTAACACCTCGCAATCGGATATTGTGGCCATGGGAACGCGCTTAATTAAAGCGATGAAAGATTCCGGGTATGAGTACCTGATGCTTAACCGTGGCGTGAATTCCGTGGTGAATATCGATCTGAATTCAATTATACAAAGCATTGATTTTAATACCTCCGATATACAGGTGTATCCTTCCGGAAATGGGAAGGCAGAACTACGCAAAGCCATCAACGAAGAATATTTTAATAACCAAGCTTTGCCTGAGCATATTTTAATTACTGCCGGGGGCATCAGTGGCTTGGATATTTGCCTGCAAAACATCCGGGTGGACAAAGTCTGGTTGCCACCGCTTTTTTGGGGGACCTATTCACAATTGATGAACCTGCGGGAGTTAGCCACTGAGAGCTACCCTGAGTATGACTGGCTATTGAAGAATGCTGCCAGACTTTCGGGAAACGCTGTTATTATCTGCGATCCGGGAAATCCAGCTGGCGAGAAACTGCCCGATGAGCAGCTGCTGGAATTGATTAAAAAACTGGATAAACAAGGCGTAGTAGTTATTTTCGACAGCCCTTATCGAAGGCTTTTTTACGACCGCTCCGACATCCTCTATCAGCAACTGATGCAACTGGAAATGGTTGTTATTATTGAGAGTTTTAGCAAATCGGTGGGTTTGAGCGGGCAACGGATTGGGTTTATGTATAACCAAAACAAAAAATTTATTGATGGAGCATCATTGCGGTTGATGTATGCCACCAATGGCATCAATGCCTTTGCTCAAACCATCATCACAAAATTATTGGCAACTCCGGAGGGTCAAAAAGTGGTTACTGATTTCAAAAAGATAACAATACAGCATATTGCAGCAAACATTGAATTTTTGAAGCAAAACCGTCTTTTAGCCAATGAACTGTATAAAAGTACACAACCCTTGGGAATTTTTGTGGTGGTTAACCGTTCACCCGAGGAGTTGTTTCAACACCGCATTGGCAGTGTGGGGCTAGACTATTTTACTTTGAAATCCTTTAAAGGGATGGAAAATTTATCGCGGATTTTGGTATCATATCCCCATGAAAAGTTTGTATCTTTCTTCCGGACTATTTTATAAACCATTTCAAGATGTGTGGGATTACGGGTGTTTACGCTTTCAACGAAAAGGGTGAGGAATTTTTTAAGAATATAGAGTCGTCAGTAAATACACTGAAGCAACGTGGCCCTGATAAACAGGCAACTTGGCAAAAACGAAAGGCCTGTTTTGGGCATGCACGGCTTTCAATCATTGATTTAAGCGATGCAGCCTCGCAACCTTTTCAGGATTTTACGGGGCGTTATGCTATTATTTTTAATGGTGAGATTTATAACTTTAAGGAGCACCGGGAGTATTTGGTGAAAAAGGGATTGCCCCTGAAAACCATGTCGGATACCGAAGTGCTGCTTTACCTTTACATTATTGAAGGGCCGAAATGTTTGGAAAAACTGAATGGTTTTTTCTCCTTTGCCGTTTACGACAGCCGCGAGGATACCCTTTTTATTGCCCGCGACCGTATGGGGATCAAACCCCTGATTTATTACCGCGACCGCAACAAATTACTATTCGCTTCGGAAATGAAAGCCCTGATAGCCTTAGGGATTCCTAAAGTCATCGACAAAACATCGGTGAGCCAGTTTTTCCAGTTGAATTACATCCCATCGCCACACACTATTTTCGAAAACGTCAAAAAATTGGCTCCCGGCCACTATCTTTTTGTGGAAGGCGATCAAGTTCATGAAGAGCAATATTTTTCAATAACCTATAACCGCAGCAATTTATCGAATTTGAATTACGAGGATGCCCAGGAAAAACTCAGGCAGCATATAGCAGAGTCGGTAAAACTGCGCATGATTTCCGATGTACCTTTGGGGGCTTTCCTGAGCGGTGGCATCGATTCATCTATTATTGTGGCTGAGGCATCGAAGCTGACTGACCAATTGAATACATTCTCCATTGGTTATCAGGATGAACCATACTATGATGAGACACATTATGCGGAACTGGTGGCCCGTAAATTCAGCACCAACCATCAGGTTTTTAAATTGACCAACGATGATTTGTACGGCAACCTGCATCAGGTGTTGGATTATATTGATGAGCCATTTGCCGATTCTTCGGCACTACCGGTGCATATTTTAAGCATGCATACCCGCTCAAAAGTGACTGTGGCACTTTCCGGCGACGGTGCCGATGAACTGTTTTCGGGTTACAACAAGCACCACGCCCACCTTCATGCCATTGAACCGGGTTTAAAGTCACTTTTTGTAAAAGCGGGCCTACCGTTGTGGAAAAACCTTCCCAAATCAAGGGGTTCAAGTGCTGCCAATAAAATCAGACAACTGGAAAAATATGGTTCAGGGCTCGCTTTCGATCAGAAGGAAAGGTATTGGTTTTGGGCTTCGGTACTACCGGAAACTGAAGCCAACCGTTTGTTACATTTCCAGGTGTTACTCAATGGCCTAAAGGTTAGAAAAAATGAGATCCTCAAGCATCTGGTCAATACCGAATCCATTAGCGATGTGCTTTACACCGACATGCAACTGGTTCTGGTGAGCGACATGCTGCATAAGGTCGATTCCATGAGTATGGCTAATAGTTTAGAGGTCCGGGTGCCATTTTTAGATTACAACCTGGTAAATTTCGTGTTTTCGTTGCCCGATGCTTATAAAATAAACCCGAAAATGCGCAAACGCATCCTGCAAGATGCTTACCGCGATGTTTTGCCGACAGAGCTTTACCAGCGGCCGAAACATGGTTTTGAGGTTCCGCTTTTAAAATGGTTTCAAACGGAATTGAAAGATGAATTGCTGAACAAATACCTGAACCGGGATTATTTGGAGGCTCAGAAAATATTTAACCCCCGGGTGGTGGAAGAGTATTCCGGCAAGCTTTTTTCTAAAAATCCGGGCGATGTCCATGCGCATCTTTGGGCTTTATTGGTTTTCCAGCATTGGTGGATAAAATATATGGATTAGTCAATTGAGCAGAAAAACTATCCCGGGATGTTTATCATTATTGCTTAATTTGCCGTAAATTTAACTGTATTACAGGGAAAGAGCGATGCCTAGAGTTTTACGTATTATCAATCGGTTCAATTTGGGTGGACCTACTTACAATGCAGCCTACCTCACCAGATATTTATCGTCCGATTTTGATTCTATTTTAGTAGGAGGGACGAAGGAAGAATTCGAAGAGAGTTCGGAATACATTGTTAGAGGGTTGGGAATCAACCCTATCATTATTCCTGAAATGCGTCGTTCGGTGAATCCGGCCAATGATTTGATTGCCTACCGGAAAATTTCGAAACTCATCAAGCAATTTAAACCTGACATTGTTCATACACATGCCTCGAAGGCTGGGACCATTGGTCGGTTGGCAGCTATAAGAAACGATGTACCAGTCATTGTTCACACGTTCCATGGACATGTCTTTCATTCCTATTTTGGCTCCTCAAAAACGAATATCTTCATTAACATTGAGCAGGGGTTGGCCAATAAATGCTCAAAAATTATTGCCATCAGCGATAAGCAAAAAGAAGAATTGTCGGAGGTTTATAAAATTGCCCCCTCCGAAAAATTCGAAGTGATCCCTCTTGGGTTCGATTTGCAGCGATTTCAGGAAAACAATGTGGCAAAGCGGGCCGAATTCCGGAGGCAATACCGCTTAACCGAAGACGATGTTGCCATTGGAATTGTTGGCAGGTTGGCTCCGGTAAAGAACCACGAGCTTTTCATCCGGGCCATCCAGCAGGTAAAGGCAAAAACAAATACCCCCATCAAAGCTTTTATTATTGGCGACGGAGAATTGCGGGACGATTTGCAGGGACTTTGCAGTTCCCTTGGCATCGACTTTCAATATGCCCCTAATGGGAATGCCAAACCATCGACAATAACATTTACCTCGTGGATTAAAAATATCGACACGGCCTATCCCGGACTCGATATTGTGGCCATGACCTCGCTGAACGAAGGTACACCTGTAAGTTTAATTGAGGCCCAGGCAGCCAACAAATCCATCATTTCCACCAATGTGGGAGGAATTGAAAATATTGTTATCCCCAACGGTACCGCGTTGCTTACAAAAAATAACTGCATCAGCGACTTTTCGGAAAAGCTGCTTGAACTGGTTGACAATAAAGAATTGCGCGAGTCGCAGGCCAGCAAAGGATGGGAGCATGTACGGAATAAATTCCATTACACCCGGTTGGTTCACGATATGGAGCAGTTGTATTACAATCTTCTTAATCAGCACAAATAAGGACATATTCGGCAGAACCTAATTAAAAATTTATATTTTTGGGGGGAATTTACAGATACTCATGATTACAAACTTTCTAAAGAACAGCTTTGTTTGGTTTGGCTTGGTGGTACTAACTTTACCCGGTTGCAAGGTAATGAACCCGAGTGTTATGTTCGATACAGGTGTGAATTATCCCTACGCCTCCTTTGAAGAGGAAAAACAAGAATACATCATTAAACCTTTTGATAAGCTGAATGTACGTATTTTTACCAACGACGGCATCCAACTGATTGATATGGAGAGCAATTCCAACACCGCGATGAACGAGCGGTACCAAAATCCATACATGGTGGAACACGACGGGTTGGTTAAAGTCCCAACGCTGGGCCGGGTCCAGGTAGCCGGGTTGACTATTAAAGAGACGGAGAAACTTTTTGAGGAAAAATATAGCCAATATTATCAAAAACCTTTTGTTTTGGTCAATGTCACTAACCGCAGGGTGGTAGTATTTTCATCGGGGAGTAACCTGGGTAAGGTATTAACCATTGAAAACGAACAGTTTACATTAATTGAAGCCCTTGCCCAATCCGGAGGCATCGACGATTTTAGTAAAGCTTATAAAATCAAACTTCTTAGAGGTAATTTGAATGATCCTAAAGTGTATTTATTCAATATCAGTTCTATTGAAGAGATGAAAAAAGCCAACATGGTTCTGCAGGCAAACGACATTATTTATGTAGAGAAACGGACCCGGTATGCATCAAGGTCTTTGACCGAGATCATGCCCTACTTCACGCTTCTCAATACCTTTGCCCTTTTATTTGTTACTATTAATGCTTTAAAGTAAACTATGTACCAAGGTAAAATCCCCATTATAAATGACAAATTCGATTTAGCCATCTTTTTGCAGATAGTACGCAAAAACTATTGGGCTCCTATTTTATTTGTGGCGGTTTCCTTTGTGGCTTCCTTTCTTTACCTGCGGTATACACAGCCTGTTTATCAGACCCAATCCATCATCCAAATAAACGAGACTAACAATACCACCAAGGTCCTCAAAATTGAAGATGTTTATCAGGATAATGACATATTAAAGGTTATTGAACTTTTACGGTCAAAGGAATTTTTGAAGCGGACTTTTCTTAAGCTTCCTATCCAGATTTCCTATTTTTCAGAAGGGACGTTTCTTTCTACCGAATTGTACCGCAGGTCCCCTTTCCAGATTGAATGGAAAATGATTACCGGAAAATTGTATGATATCCCGGTGTATATTGAGTTTGACGGTTCAGAGAAAGCCCTTATTTATTATGGAGATGGGGGTGTGAATGCCTCTTATCCCATTGAAATTGGGAAATGGTCTGCCATTAGGGCAGATTCCATCCGTTGTACCGTTTCCGATTACTTAACTATTGAGAGTCAAAAAGAAAACTATAAAGGCAACCGCTTTTATTTTGTTATCTCCAATCCAAAGAATATAGTTGAAAATCATCTTCAGAACCTTGATATTTTCCTGCTCAACCGATCGGCCCAAACCATCCAGATTTCCTATTCGGGCTACAATGCCGAAAAAGCCTCCGACATTGTAAATACCATTGCCGAGGAATATTTAAAATATGATGTGGAGATTAAAAAGGAGAGTGCGGCAAACATTCTTGCATTTATTGAGGAGCGCCTGAAGCAGGTGTATCATAGCCTCGACGAAACTGAAAAAGAGTTGGTAGCCTTTAAACGGGAGAATAAAATCAATACCGATCAATTTAAAGCCGAAGGTTCTCCGTTTCCATTATTTACCACCAAAATCTCGGAACTGGAAGATGAACTCATCAACATTGATTTTGAATTGGTGGCTTTGCAGCGCATCAACCAGCAGGTTGCCAACGACCATGACCTGAATATTTATGAATTGATTGCCACCCTTTCGGGCACCAAATCGGAAACCATTGTGGTTAACGTTTTAAATAACCTCCAGGAGTTGATTAATAAAAAGGAACAGCTTTTGAATGACATTACCCGCGACAACCTTAAAATTAAATTGCTCGAAAAACAAATTGACAATCAAAAGGACCTGTTGCTTGAATTTGTAAATTCCACCATTGTGAGGATGGAAACCAAAAAAGGGGATTACCAAAAGAAGATAGCAGAATACGAGTCGAAAATTTTCAACGATCAGAATTTTGATGAGCTGGAATACTCTAAGCTGGAACGTCTGTACACCATTAATGAAGGCTTTTACCACAAACTGATTGAAAAGAAAGCCGAATACTTGATTTCGCAAGCCGGGTATGTGTCGCAAAATACCATCCTTGAGGTTGGAAATGTTCCCGTAGAACCCATTTCACCCATCAGCAAAAAAATCTATCCTGTTTTTATTTTAATAGGTTTGTTTGCCGGTGTGGGTTACATTATTTTAAGATACCTGCTTTACGATGAAGTAACCTCCATTGCCACTATCCAGAATTTTACCGATGCTCCTATCCTGGGTACCGTGCCTATTTACAAAAAGGAGATCCCAGTTTCGCAATTATTGGTCAATAAACATCCAAATAGTATTTTCTCAGAAGCGTTCCGGACCATCCGTTCCAACTTGCAATTTATTTCGCATGGCGCCGAGACTAAAATAATAACGGTTTCGAGCACCATTTCAGGTGAAGGTAAAACCTTTGTTGCTATAAATCTGGCAGGTATTCTGGCCATTTCAGGTAAAAAGGTCATTGTTTTGGATCTGGATTTACGAAAACCACGCATCCATCTGGGGTTCAACACCAGCAACAACAAGGGCATCAGTACGCTTTTGATAGGGAAAAACATTTTGGATGAATGTATTCAAAAGTCGGATCTCTCAAATTTTGATTATATCACTGCAGGGCCCGTCCCGCCCAATCCTTCGGAATTGTCGGCAGGCAAACAAATGGAAACTTTATTGGCCGAATTGGAGGAAAGATACGACATCATTATTATTGACACCCCACCCGTAGGAATTGTGACCGATGCCTTATCGAACCTGCAACGGGCCAATTATCCCATTTATGTGATGAAGGCTAATGTATCAAAACGCCATTTTATCGATAACATCAACAACCTGGTGAAAAGCAAGAACATGGATAACCTTTCAATAATCTTAAATGGAGTGGAATTGCATCAGCGAAGTTACGGAAGCCACGGCTATGGTTACGGCTATGGTTACGGTTACGGCTATTACACCGAAGATGACGAAACTACCATAGGGAAGAAACTCACACGCAAACTACAAAAGCTTAAACAATGACCAACACGTTAATTCTGATTTCCTTTTTTGTTTACACATTAATTATTAGCTTATTATTACACCGGTTCTTTGTAATCAGGGCCGAAAGGTATAAAATTAAAAAAGCCAATGTGTCGGCCGAGAGGTGGAGCAGCCAGACCAAACCCATCCTTGGAGGCATTACTTTTTATGTTATTTTCATTTTTTCGGTATTAAATTACTTTGCTTTCTTTAATATTGAAGCGCTCTTGAAGCCAGAAATTCTAGGAATGATTCTGGCTGTAACTGTGGCTTTTTTAATGGGTCTGGCCGATGATATGTTGAATACCCCTCCCGGATTCAAATTTTTCTTTCAAATAATCTGTGGCATCATTTTAATTTATTCAGATGTTTACATTCAGGTGTTTGAATCCCAAACTTTAAACTATCTACTCACCATCTTTTGGGTGATTGGTATCATGAATTCATTGAACATGCTCGATAATATGGATGCCATTACTACCTCAGTCAGTTCAACTATTTTATTGGGGGTCATTTTTATTTTGTCTTTCACACAACCCGTTTCAGGGGTTTTTTTGATGCTTACCTTGGGCGTACTGGCTTCGCTGTTAAGTTTTTTATATTATAACTGGAATCCTTCAAAAATGTATATGGGCGATAATGGTTCCCAATTTCTTGGGGCATTTGTAGCCATCGTGGGGATAAAAGTTTTTTGGAACACCCCTGCGGCTTCCGGACATTCCCTTTTATATCCATTCATGCTTACTTTTTTGGCTTTTGTGGTTCCTATTTCCGATACAACCACCGTAACCATTAATAGGTTGATGCGGGGGCAATCGCCATTTGTGGGCGGACGCGACCATACCACACACCATCTTTCCTATTTTGGGTTTCCCGATCGTAAAGTGGCACTTATTTTACTTACCACGAATCTTCTTTTTGTGAGCTTATCTGTAATTTTAATTGTGAAACCCGGATGGATACCCATCTCACCATGGTATATTGCTGCGGTGGCCTTTATCGTGCTGGTTACATTATATTCCATCACAAAAATCAGCAGACCCCAAAAGTGAACTTTTTTTCTCAATTTTAGTTTACCCTGAAACGCTCAACAAACAAAATTGAATTAAATAACTTTTATATGTCAAAAAAAGCCTTGTTCATCATCTCAGTCTTTTCCATCCTTTTACTGGTTGTGTTAATCGGAGGATTCTCAACCCATCAGTGCAGCCGACCCGGAGGCGAAAGCCCTCTGAAAAAGGACGAAATCCAGCATATTACTTCTATTCCATTGCCCGGGGAGCTTTACTTTGCCGGGGAGCGTGTCCCCCTGGAAAACTTTGATGTGAGCGAAAGCCTGGAGCGGGAGCTGATGGTGAATACTTATTGGCATTCGCAGACATTATTATTTATAAAAAAATCGAAACGCTATTTTGCAGCCATCGAACCTATTTTGCGCGATTACAATGTTCCTGATGACATGAAATACCTTGCAGTTGCTGAAAGTGGTTTGGCAAACGTGGTCTCGCCTGCTGGTGCCACCGGCTTTTGGCAGATTCTGGATGGTACCGCCAATGATTACCGGCTGGAGGTAAACGACGAGGTGGACGAAAGGTTCCACTTGGAGAAGTCAACCAAAGCTGCCTCACAATTTTTAAAAGACAGTTACCGGAAATATGGTAGCTGGGCATTGGCAGCAGCTTCATACAACATGGGGCGAGGAAATATTGCCAAACAGATTGAGCGCCAAAAATCGTCCGATTATTACAATATGGTTCTTGGCGACGAAACCGGAAGATACCTGTACCGCTTGATTGCCCTCAAGCTTATTCTGGAAGATCCTGAAAAATATGGATACTACCTGGCAAGAGACCAATATTATACCGAGATACCCAGTACCTTGGTTGAGGTGGATTCCGCCATTACCAGCATGCCCGATTTCGCCCATTATTATGGCATTAATTACAAAATGCTGAAGGAACTGAATCCATGGCTCCGTGATGATAAATTGACCAATCCGTACCGGAAAAAGTATCAAATAAAAATTATTGACACGAAATACCGGAAGGTGAGTGCAGATACAGCCTTTTACAAACCGAGGGAATAAGATTCGCGAAATTTTGTTTTTTAAGGGCTGTTAAAATTCCACATCCCGGGTTGGGCAATTATTGAAAAAACTCTCGTTATCTTTGCCCATTGCTTTAACATCAGTTAAAAAAGCACTGATCTATAAAAAGCACACGGGTTAAAATTAATTGTCACATAATAATTTACATGCAACCATCGGAATATAACGACAGCCCCATCGAGAGCGGCGAAAATGTCAAAGTATTTGGGGCCAGGGTCCATAATTTAAAAAACATTGATGTTACCATTCCCCGAAACAGCCTCACGGTAATCACTGGCTTAAGCGGAAGCGGAAAATCATCGCTGGCTTTCGATACCATTTATGCCGAAGGCCAACGCCGCTACATCGAGACTTTTTCGGCATACGCCCGCCAATTTCTGGGAACCATGGAACGGCCCGATGTGGACAAAATTACCGGGTTGAGCCCCGTAATTTCCATCGAACAGAAAACCACCAATAAAAACCCGCGATCAACTGTTGGTACAACCACTGAAATTTACGACTTTCTGCGCCTGTTGTACGCACGGGCTTCCGATGCCTACTCGCATGTTACCGGCGAAAAAATGGTAAAATATACCGACGACCAAATCACCGACCTGCTCATTGAAAAACTGAGCAACCGTAAAATCTATATCTTGGCACCATTGGTTCAAGGGCGGAAAGGCCATTACAAAGAGCTTTTCGAGCAGTTGCTCAAAAAAGGTTTTATCAACGCCCGCATCAATGGCGAAATAAAGGATTTGACCCTTGGGATGCGGCTCGACCGTTACAAAACCCACAATATCGAGGCGGTCATTGATCGGTTACTGGTTGAGGAAAAAGACCGGAAACGGATACGTGAATCGCTGCAAACAGCCATGAAGCATGGCAATGGAGTCACTTTTGTTTTAGATGCCGATAAAAAGGAACTGCATTTTTTCAGCCGCCACCTGATGTGCCCGGTTTCCGGAATATCCTACAACGAACCGGCACCGCATACCTTCTCGTTCAACTCGCCGGTAGGTGCCTGCCCCAAATGCAAAGGGCTGGGAGCCGTGAACCAGATTGACATGAGCAAAGTCATCCCCGATACCTCGCTGAGCATTAAAAAAGGGGCCATTGCCCCTCTGGGGAAATATAAAAGCAACCTCATCTTTTGGCAGATCGAAGCTATTGCCGACAAATATAAATTCAACCTGGATGCACCCGTGAAGGAAATCCCTGAAGAGGTTTTAGACATTATCCTTTATGGTTCCGACGAACCTTTTAAACTACAAAATACGCCCCTGGGAAATTCCTCGAATTATTTCCTGAGCTTTCCGGGTGTCCTCAGCTACCTGCAAGCAGAGCAGGGCGACGAGGCCATTACCGAGAGTTCCAATTCGCGGATGCAGCACTACATCTCCGAGGCGGTTTGCCCTGAATGCCAGGGAGCCCGGCTAAAAAAGGAATCGCTGTATTTTAAGATTGACGGGAAAAACATCGCGGAACTTTCGCAGATGGACATTGATGCCCTTTACCAATGGCTCGAAAACATTGAAGACCGCCTATCGGGAAAGCAGAAGCAGATTGCCTCTGAGATTTTAAAAGAAATACGTTCAAGGCTTGGTTTTTTGTTGCAGGTAGGATTGAACTACCTTTCGTTAAACCGTTCCTCCCGGAGCCTTTCAGGAGGCGAAAGCCAGCGCATCCGTCTGGCCACACAAATTGGTTCGCAACTGGTGAATGTGCTGTACATCCTCGATGAACCCAGTATTGGCCTGCACCAACGCGACAACCATCGGCTGATTGAATCGCTGAAAGAATTACGCGACAGTGGGAATTCGGTGATCGTGGTGGAGCACGATAAGGACATGATACTATCGGCCGATCATGTGCTCGATGTGGGACCTTATGCAGGCAGGAATGGAGGGAAAGTCGTGGCCCAGGGGACCCCGGAGCAGATACTCCACTCGTGTTCATTGACGGCCGAATACCTGAACGGGCACCGGAAAATAGAAGTTCCTAAAAAAAGGCGCGAAGGAAATGGGAAAAAACTGATTCTGAAAGGAGCTACCGGGCACAACCTCAAAAATGTGGATGTGGAAATTCCTTTGGGAAAATTTATTTGCGTTACCGGTGTTTCCGGTAGCGGAAAGTCAAGCCTGATAAACGAAACACTGCACCCGATTTTGAACCATCATTTTTACAATGCCCTCAAGCAGCCGCTTCCCTATAAAGAGATTCAGGGTTTGAACCATATCGACAAGGTGATAGAAGTGGATCAGTCGCCCCTGGGACGGACCCCGCGTTCGAATCCGGCTACCTACACCGGAGTATTTTCCGACATCCGCGATATTTTCACCCGCCTGCCCGAAGCACAAATCAGGGGGTACAAGCCCGGGCGTTTTTCTTTCAATGTAAAAGGCGGGCGGTGCGAAACCTGTAAAGGGGCCGGCCTGCAGACCATTGAAATGAACTTTTTACCCGATGTATATGTGCATTGCAGCGAATGCAACGGGCGGCGTTACAACCGCGAAACCCTTGAAGTCCGGTACAAAGGCAAATCCATTTCGGAAGTATTGGACATGACCATTAACCGGGGTGTGGAGTTTTTTGAAAATGTGCCAAAAATCCTTCAAAAGTTAAAGGCCCTGCAAAGCGTAGGCTTAGGCTACATTACGCTGGGGCAGCCTTCTACGACTCTGAGCGGGGGCGAATCGCAACGCGTGAAACTGGCTACGGAATTATCGAAAAAAGATACCGGCCATACATTATACGTTTTTGACGAACCTACCACAGGCCTTCATTTTGAAGACATCAGGGTGCTGTTGCAGGTGCTTTACAAACTGGTTGACCGGGGAAATACCATCATCGTGATTGAACACAACCTGGATGTAATTAAAGTGGCCGATCACATCATAGACATTGGCCCCGAAGGCGGCGTGGGCGGGGGGACTATACTTTGTACCGGAACGCCCGAAGAGGTTGCGGCACAAAAGAAAGGGTTTACAGCCCCATTTTTAAAGGCGGAGTTGGGTATCAAAGCCTGAAAAACACCAAAATAAATCATGATTTTGCCAAATTCAAACACGATTTTGCCAAAATCAAGAACGAAAGTGCCGAAATCGAACACGATTTTACCAACATTGAGCACGATTTTGCCAAAGTTGAGCACGATTTCGCCAAAATCATGAACGAAAGTGCCAAAGTTGAGCTTGATTTTGGCAGTTTCAAGAACAATTTTGCCAAATTTGAATTTGCCTGAGGGTGAAATGAATCTAAACCACCAATAAAAGATTTAGGAATGGCCGTATCCTGATGCAAAAATCGTTTTTTTATAACGGATAATGGTTTTTGCAAATCCCAAAAATCCGATAGTTCATCACTATATGCTAAAAAACATGTTTTGAAAACGGGGTGCTTATCTCATGTGGTTTGCAGCTATATCAAAACCTCTTTTTGGCGTTAAAAACAAAAACCGGAAATCCCAAAAATTTGCATGTTACCTAACGGTTTCCTTATCTTTTCATTACAAATTTACTTTATTATTAAACCATTAAAATTTACATGTATGGCAACAAGCAAAATGCGGGTTGAAATACCCAAAAACCCGAAGGAGGAATTAGAATTGGCTGAACAGATTTACAAACACCACACCGATGTAGGTGCCGCATCGCCCCTGAACAGCATGACCGATTTTAACTGGGCTGCCGAAGGCCCCAAAGTAGCCACCTGCCTTGAATGGCATAAAAAAGCCGAAGCCTATAAAAAGCAAATGGAGGAGGCTTATAAGGAACGCGACCTGTTATTGAAAGGCATCGACGAAGCGGTTAAAGCCACTCGCGATGTATTAACAGGTATTAACCGGAGCAACATGAAACGCATGGCCGACTGGGGCTTTGTTGTTATTGAATCGGCTAAAAGCAGTGGCGGTGGTGCCAGTACCGAGGGTAAGTAAGAGCATGGTACAGAGAACTCATGAGTTCTCTGTACATGGTACTACAAGCAAACCCCTGTATATAAACGAAAAATGACGCTTTACAACAACAAATACCGGGTAGAGACCAACCGGGCATCCTTTTTGGATTACTCGGCGCCTGCCCGGTATTTTATTACCATTAACATCCAACACCGGAAATGTATTTTAGGCCGCGTGGTAAATGGTACCATGGAATTATCGGTTTTAGGACGGTTGGTTAAAGACGAAATATTGAAAATTCCCCAATACCATAAACAGTGTATTTTAGATGAATGGGTGGTGATGCCCAACCACATCCATTTGTTGATTGAATTGGCCGGATATAATTACGATAATGGGATGGCCGTTAACCCTGATGATGATATTACCACAAACAATATCAATGCGGATGGTGATGCGGTAAATAAAATTCATGAATTTTATTTACCCGCGCAACAACAACCCCCAACCGGGAAACAAAACCCCGATACGGTAAATGATATTAAACAATACCGGAAATTGCGCCGCCAAATGATTATCCCCAAAATATTGGGTAAATTCCAAATGCAAACATCAAAACAAATAAACAGGGAACGCCAAACCCCGGGTGTAAAAAACTGGCAAAACAATTATTACGACCACGTGGTACGCGATGAAGCATCGTACCAACGCATTAAACAATACATAAAAAACAATCCGGCGAAGTGGAACGAGGATACATTTTTTGAGAGGTGAAGAATATATTGATAGTTGGATTGATTAACGAATGCCGGGAGGATATTACTGTTCCCGTTTTTTTAATCCTGTTTTAATTGATTGGTTTTAAAGAAGGTAAATTTAAAAGGTATATTTATATATTTTTCATTAACATAAAATTAGATTGAGCTATGGATAAGCTAAATTTTTTCGATTTTATTGCCTATGTTGTACCTGGAGGAACATTTCTATTTGTTTTGGTTGTCTTTTTACAATTGAATTTTCCAGGATTTAACCAATGGTTTAATGTGGATGCAACATATACCATTTTACCCTTTTTAATCTTTTCCTATTTAATAGGACATGTATTTAATTCATTAGGAAAAATTATGGAGGATTTCTTTTATAAAGATATTCCCATTATTGATTATTTTAAAAGTGAAAAAAAATCGGCTGAACGATTAATTGTGCTGGCTGATTTGGTCTTTGGGTACAAATTAGTGAAAGAGGGGAAAGATTTTAATAAAGGATATTTAAAACTCTTTTATTCAAGGGTGGGCGATTATCTTGAAGTAAACGAAAAGGATGCTAAAATAACAACCCTGTCATCACAACGGTTGTTTTTCCGTAATTCATCTGTAATGTTTATAATTACAGCCTTACTAATTCTGATTCTCTACACGGCAATATATTTAGGTATGGATTGTTTGCGAAACCATTTGCCGGTTTACCATTTTGTTTTTGTCATTTCATTAATAAGTATTTATCCATCGTTTTATTATTCACGGCAAAAGTTTTTACTCATTATCAGATTTACTTTTCGAAACTTTATGGCATTACATCCCAGGGGAAAAGATGACCAATTAAATAAATAACCTAATTCAAGACTTATGAAAAAAGAATTAAATCGGGAAGATGTTTTTACCGGTGGTAAAACTCCCGAACTTACAATTTATTATAACATAGCCTATTTTAGAATGGCTGGTTTAATTAACGCTTTATGCGGCAATAAACTCGAACGCGACAAAGATGCCCTTGAACAATTTATGAAAGCCTTTATAAATGGTAAACAAAAACTTACTGATATGCAATTTGTAAAACTCTGCGATTATTTGTGGAAAGGATATAAATACGACAAAAACCGAAGTGAATATTCATTGACTGAAAATGATAAAACAATGGTGCTGAAAATGGTTGCTAAGCTTCAGGACATCCGGAATTTTCAGTCGCACATTTGGCACGATAACAAAGTTTTGGTATTTGATGCTGACTTGGTACAATTTATTAAAAACAAGCATTTGGAAGCTATTGATGCTCAAAGACAACGATTTTCGAAAGAAACTGAAGTTTATGAGAAAGAAAATAGGGAATTAAAGAAGAAAAAAAATAAAGAATTGTTATTCGATATTCATGATGGATTAGGTTACATTACCGGTGAAGGCCGTAATTTTTTCCTGAGTTTTTTTCTTACCCGAGGCGAAATGACCCGTTTTTTAAAACAACGGAAAGGTTGTAAACGCGACGATACCCCGGAGTATAAAATAAAGCATTTGGTGTACCGCCATTTTACCCATCGCGATGGCGCCACCCGCACTCATTACGGATATGAAGATAATATGCTGGATCAATTACCCGATAAACAGGAGTTCCTTACCACGCGGCATACCTATAGGCTCATCAATTACCTGAACGATATTCCCGAAGAGGTAACCAATCCGGAACTTTTTCCTCTTTTTAATACAATTAGCAATGGTATTCTTATTAAAGAATCCGTAGGTACTTATATTGCATTTATTAATAAAATGCCATTGTTAAGCGATTTTGAGTTTTCGGAGGTTTGGGGCAAAGATGGAAAACCTTATACAAACCTGGTTGAATTTTATCACAAAACGCAACCCGGTTTTAAATTCAGAACCGATTTGAATTCATTCCATAAAATTATTTTAAACCTAATCAGGGATGAGAATTATACAGGTTTCTTCACCACCCAGCTTAACCTGTTTATGGCTCACCGTGAAGAATTGATTTTAGTGATTTCAAAACCATTAATAACCCCAAACGACCTGTTATTGATTGAGGAACACTACCGATATAAACTTAAAGCCAATGATTTTGTAAGAGAGAAGTTAGGAGAATGGAAAGAAAAAATCGAAAAAGGAAAATGGGAAAAGGCTAATGAGCAAAAGGATAAATTGATTAACCTACTTGGAGGGGTTATTGAAATTACTTTTTACGATTTTTATTGGCAAAAAGATGAAAAACCCCGCAATGAGAACCGGTTTATGGAATTTGCCATCCGGTTTATGGCTGACTTTAACTTATTACCCGATTGTGAGTGGGAGGTAGAACCTCTGCAAATTGAAAACGACCTGATTGCAAACAGAACAGCTACCCCTGATTTGAAAAAGAGTGGTTCACAATTTATGAATCAACTAACCGATAACTATCGTTTAAAATTTAATGACGGCCAAATAGCATTCCGTTACCAAAACCAGGTATTTATTATGGGACATAAAGCCGTAAAAAACCTGTTAATTGCCTGCTTCGATGGAAAAGAAAAAATGCTGAACGGGTTTATGCCAGCCCTTTTAGCTGATTTGAAAAAAATTACCAACGAACATATTTTAAAAAACCACCAGGCATTGAATACACTCAGTCTTTTGAATAACGATTCAATACCTTCATACATCAGCCGGCAATGGGGTGAAGCAGAACCAATCACCGACATGAAAAAGAAGGCTATTGCCCGTATGGATTATATAACCCAACAATTTGAGGCATTAATAGAAAACCATCATTATTTGAACCGGGCCGATAAAAACCGCCAGATTATGCGCTGTTATAAATTTTTCGAATGGCAATATCCGCAAAACAGTCAGTTTAAATTCCTGCGCCGCAACGAATACCATCGGATGAGTATTTATCATTATTGCCTCGATAAAGAGCAACATAAATATGATAAAAAGGGGCATAACTATTTATACAACCGGTTGATTAAGGAAAGCCATAACGAAAGCGGCAATATTGAACAACACCTGCCCTACCAAATAAGAACCATGCTGAATGATGCAAAAGATTTTAACGATTATTTTTTACGCATTTTAAATGCTACACATAAAATACTAACCGACTGGAAAAACCAATTGAAACAGGGGCGGGAACCTAACAATTACTATCTGAGCCGTTTGGGATTTACGGGTGGATTAACCCAAAAGGTAGTCCATACCCGGTTATTGCCATTTAGTATCCATCCGGGCATTCCCGTTTCATTCTTTTACCGGACCGAAATGAACCAAAACCCCTCGTTCAATTTATCGGCCAAGGTTTGGAATAGTGAGAGCCCTTTCCGTGTTGGTTTAAAAGAAAGCAATTACCAATATGCAAAGTATTTAGGATTGTTTAACGAAATTAAAACCCAACGAAAGATTATTGGAAAAATGAACCAGTTGATTGCCGAAGATGCCCTGCTTTGGCAAATAGCCAAAAAATATCTTGATAAATGCCATCCCAAATTCAGTGAAATTATTAACCAGCAGGTAAATGGTAAACAGCCTCTGAATGTAAAGGCAATTCACGACACCGAACTTACTATTGATTTCCCGGTTGACAAAAATTTATACCAGGTTGTGGTAAAAATGAAACAACTCGATGACTTTATGTTTATTGACAGCAAACCGGTGCTTGAAAAGACCATCAGGTACATGATCAAAAACAGTTTGCGTGATAAGGAGTATCAGCAACGGGTTTTTATTGAAACAAACCCCGGAGTATTTAAAATACCTTACAACGAAGTGGTTGAGGCCATGCGTACCATAAACCACCAGGCACTTACCTGGGCCCGGTTATTGCTCGACTGGGAAAGCAAAACGGTAAAAACGATACCTGAAGCCGATAAAAAAGCCAAACTACAGGAAGCTTACAATAAACGGCAACCAGCTTTTTTCAACTTTAATGATATTTGCCGCTATGCCGATGATGGTAAGCAATTAAAAGACTTAAGGAACAAAACCTTTCATACCGAGGTACCTGAAACCTGGACGTATGATGAAATGCGCGAGAATAAAACAATAAAAATGGTGCTGGGAATAAATGAAACTACCTTTTTAAAGAAAGATTATGCGATTGAAAATGCACGAACCATTGAATAGCAAACGAAAACGAAAGAATACGGTGGAAAAGCCTTTGATTTGAAAGGTAAAAGCACCAATGAATGGTTCGTTGTAAAATTCCGAATAGGTGGAAAAGCCTTTGATTTGAAAGGTAAAAGCACCGTTCAATTGAAATTCCTGTAATACTCGACAGGTGGAAAAGCCTTTGATTTGAAAGGTAAAAGCACCCTGATGTTATTGAGAAGGTCCATTTGCTTGGGTGGAAAAGCCTTTGATTTGAAAGGTAAAAGCACCGTCGTCTTTAAGCTTAAACCAAGTATTACCGGTGGAAAAGCCTTTGATTTGAAAGGTAAAAGCACCTTCTAATGATGCGTTTAGTGCAATCGCAGAGGTGGAAAAGCCTTTGATTTGAAAGGTAAAAGCACCATTATACGGGAATTCCGTATATATGGATGTGGTGGAAAAGCCTTTAGTTTGAAAGGTAAAAGCACCAGGATTTATGTTTTTCATTTTTTTAATATTGGTGGAAAAGCCTTTGATTTGAAAGGTAAAAGCACCGTATTTCGGTAGTGCCTGTAATTACATAAAGGAGGAAAAGCCTTTGATTTGAAAGGTAAAAGCACCGTATCATACTTTTCCCACTCAACAATACCGGTGGAAAAGCCTTTGATTTGAAAGGTAAAAGCACCGGTACAGCAACCGGAACTTCATGGAAATGGGGTGGAAAAGCCTTTGATTTGAAAGGTAAAAGCACCGTTATACGGGAATTCCGTATATATGGATGTGGTGGAAAAGCCTTTAGTTTGAAAGGTAAAAGCACCTTGGTCTTTTTTGATACCTTGATAAATGAGGGTGTAAAAGTCTTTAGTTGGAAAGATTAAAACACCTTATTTGCTACGCCAGATTTCTTTACCGTCGGTTGAAAAGCCTTTAGTTTGAAAGGTAAATACAACTGCCGGCGCATCATCGGCAAATCTGGCATCTCAAAGGCAACAAATCGAAAAGACTGTTCGTTTGAATGGAGAAAACCATTATCTTTAGTAGGAAAAAGCAACCTTAATCATTCGCGATTTATGATAGAAATAATTTGCCAAAATACGGGGACAAAAAAGAAATATCCGCTAGGTACCACTTTAACACAAATAGCCCAGGATTTGGGTGTTGAAACGAAGCACCCCATTTTGGGGGCATTTGTAAACAACAAGCTTAAAGAGCTTGCCTACAACATTTATAAACCCAAAACGGTTGAATTTATTGATATTACCCATCCCGATGGGATGCGGATGTACGTAAGATCGCTTTCGTTTGTGCTGCAGAAGGCTGCCAGCGAGATTTTACCGGGCAGGAAACTGAAAATTGAACATGCCATCTCAAAGGGTTTTTACTGCAAGTTCGAGGGGATGAACGACTCCCTGGAAATTGATTCCGTGTTTGCCATTGGCAACCGCATGCGCGAAATCATTGCCCAAAACATGCCATTCCAGCGCGACGAGATCCTATCCACCGAGGCTATCCAGTTATTCAAGGAACATGGCCTGACTGAAAAAGCGCTTTTGTTTGAGTCGCGGCCCCAGATTTATTCATCGGTGTACCGGCTCCAAAATGCCATCGACTATTTTTATGGGTTCCTGGTCCCATCTACCGGTTACCTGAAGGTTTTTGATCTGGTGAAGTATTACGACGGCATGTTGCTTATTGTTCCTAAAGCCGAAAACCCCGGTGAATGCGAGGACATCATCATCCAGGACAAATTGTTTGATGTATTTCAGGAATATCAGAACTGGGGCGAGATTTTAAACGTGGGGTACATAGGGAACATTAACGAAACCGTGAAAAACAATAAAGTGGGTGAACTGATAAAAATTGCAGAAGCTTTGCATGAGAAAAAGCTTGCCTATATTGCCGATGCCATTAAAAAACGCCCCGAACATCCCAAACTGATTCTGATTTCGGGACCCTCGTCCAGCGGGAAAACAACCTTTGCGCACCGGTTGGCTATCCAGCTTAAAGTAGCCGGGTTGAACCCGGTAACTTTGTCGCTTGACAATTATTTTTTAGATAGGGAATTTACCCCCCGCGACGAGAATGGCGATTATGATTTTGAAGCCATCGAAGCTCTCGACCTGAAACTGCTGAACAAAGACCTGTTACAGCTTTTGTCGGGGCAGGAAATCGAGTTGCCGAAATTTTCGTTTTTAACAGGTAAGCGCTTTTACGATGGCGATAAACTGAAAATAGATGACAAAACCATCATTCTTGCCGAAGGTATCCATGCCCTGAACCCCCGGTTGACAGCCGAAATAGGCGATGAGACCAAATATAAAATTTATGTGTCGGCATTAACCACTGTTTCACTCGACAACCACAACCGGATTCCCACGACCGACACCCGCCTGGTGAGGCGCATCATCCGTGATTACAAATACCGGGGCTACACAGCCTTAGATACCATTAACCGTTGGAGCAGTGTGCGGAAAGGGGAGGAGAAGAACATTTTTCCCTATCAGGAGAATGCCGATGTTATGTTTAACACCGCGGTGCATTACGAAACGGGCGTGTTAAAGCGTTATGCCGAGCCCCTGCTTTTGGAAGTACCACCCACCGAAAAAGCCTACCGCGAAGCTACCCGGTTGGTTAAATTTTTTAGTTACGTGGTGCCTATTGCCGATGAAGAGATTCCCCCGACATCTATTTTGAGGGAGTTTTTGGGCGGCAGCAGCTTTAAATATTGAGGTACCAGAGTCATATTGATAGGAATTTAATGCTGATTTATCCCAGGTTTATTGCCCTTTGGATATAATTTAAAGAATATACGAGGTTATGTCTTGATTATTTAATGCACTTAATTTTTATTTTATAATTTTCAATGAGCAAAACGGGATTTGTTTACATAATGACTAATAAAAACAAAACGACATTGTATATTGGTGTTACAAATGATTTGTGCAGAAGAATATATGAGCATAAAAATCATTTGGTAAAAAATTCTTTTACTGATAAGTACAATCTTGAATATTGTATCTATTTCGAAGAATTTGCTTATTTTGAAATGGCAATAGCCAGAGAAAAAGAGATTAAAAAATGGAACCGACAAAAAAAGGAGGATTTGATTAATGGAAAAAATCCTCAATGGAATGTATTGGTTACAGAATATGGTTTTGTGAGTAATCCTCAATATTAACCACTAAAGGCATCAAGGGAAACTAAAAAAATTGTCTTTCCAAATCCTTGAAATTGGCTGTCATTTCGAGAATTCAACTAAATTTTTAGCCACAATGCTAAAATGACAGTGAGATATTACAACAATCGTATTGTTGAATCAACATTCATTATTTCGATAAACAAGATTCCTCCCTACGGTCGGAATGACCATGTAGGCTGGGTGTATTTGTTGGTGTGGAGGAGGGAAGCGAAGCTTCCCTCCTCCACACCAACACCTCACTTAATAAAAGAACCACAGTCATTCCGACTGAAAGGAGGAATCTAAATAAAGCAACTTACGGCAATCAGTCATTGGAAGCAAAGCGAGAAAACCTTTTAAGAGAAGGTTGAATATGTGATTACAATTGAAGTTTAGAATATGGTTACTTCATTAATTTTATTAACAATCGGGCAATTTTATCAACTTTACCCGTCGCAACCCCTGTCAATATTTGATTTTATGGGGTTTTTAAGTATTTTAGCACAAAATTAATTAGACAACATGTATAATTAAGCCCTATGTTTCGATCAATTGTCATCCCTTCAATCGTCGGTGTGCTTACCTTGTTAGGTTTTATGAGCAGCCAGGTTACGCTTGATCTTAATATCCCCGAAAGTGCCAAAGCCGGCGACGAATTCCTTGTAGAATTGACCCTAAACAAAGGTGATATTGAAGGTTTTGCCCGCTTTCAGCAGGAATTGCCTGTAGGTTTTACCGCTGTGGCCAGGCAAACTGCCAATGGCGAATTCAAATTTGAAGATCAAAAAGTGAAGATTCAATGGATGCGCGTTCCATTTGATCGGGTTGTGGTTGTGTCGTATGCCATTCAGGTGGCCCCAACCATTTCAGGCACCTTTAATTTCGAGGGTAAGTTTTCGTACATCGAAAATAACAATGTACAAACGATTACTACTGCCCCCAAAACCATCACTATTATTGGCGATGAAATAGCTGCCGGAACCGCAGAGCAGGCACAAACTACCTATTCTTACCAAAATGTCAGCCTGAAAAACATCGACTGCATCCGCCAAAAACCTTTTTTGAACGAAAACAACGAGATTATTGTCAACCTGATGGTGAATAAAGGCGACCTGAAAGATTTCGGAAAGATTCAGGAGCAGGTTCCTGTTGGATATAAGGCTGAGAGCATCAAGAGTAAGAACTCCATTTTTACCTTTAAAAATTCCATCATCAAATTTTTATGGATGAGCATGCCCCCGGAAAACCAATTTGTGGTTTCCTACAAATTAATACCTGAGGGTGCCGCCTCAGATCAGGCGTTTCTCATTTCGGGAACTTTTTCTTATGCCGAAAACGAGCGGACGAAAACCATTAATATTGCTGAACGGGCTGTTGATTTAGGTACCTTTGCCGAAACCGATTTGGTGGCACAAACCACACCAACAAATGATGCAACAACTACACAAACCAATAATTCGTCGTCAACAACAGCTATTGAACAGCATACCACTCAGACAGCAACTACCAATTTGGTTGCCGAAAATATCAATACCGAAACTGTCAACGAGAACCCGAATATCTACAATGTTGAGCAAGAACCTATTAAACAACCGACTACAAATACCCAGATGGGAAATCTGGCAGCCATTACCAATGTTCCCCTTCCTGAGAATGGGGTTTCGTACCGGGTACAAATTGCTGCCGGGCATAAACTGGTTGATAAAAATTACTTTAAAAAGCTCAACATCACCGACGAAGTGCAAGTTGAGATTCACGATGGCTGGAACAAATACACCATTGGGAACTTTTTTATTTACCGTGATGCCCGCGATTACAGGATCTACATCTGGAACAACACACCCATTCACGATGCCTTTGTTGCAGCATATAACAGTGGCATGCGCATCACCGTTCAGGAGGCACTTATGATAGCCAACCAAAAATGGTACAAATAATATCAACCTTTTTATTAAATTCGCAACCATAACTTTTAGTGTTTATGAGAGTTGCGGTCTTATTCTTCGCATTTTTAGGGTTCATGTTTCAAGCTGGCTGGGCACAGCAGCTCGACAGCGAATATGAGACCATGTTGCTCGAAGAAGAGGTAATTACCGAGGGCCGCGCCTTTAAACCCATTATTGGGGCCGGAGTGGGTTCGTTTACATTTATTGGTGATGTTAAAAACTATATGGGCACCCCCATTAGTGGCATGAATTCCTACCGTGTTTCTATCTCACGAAATCTCAGCAAAAATTTTGATATTGAATTTCAAGGGACTTTTGGTGAAGTATCAGGAAATGAATACGACGGATCGGCTGATAACACGAGGAATTTCACTACAAGCCTGTTTTTTGGTGGCGTAAGTTTGTATTATAATTTCAATCATTTCTTGAAACGGCAACGTCCCATCCACCCATACATTTCGTTAGGGGCAGAGATATTGCAATTCACTCCCAAAGGCGATTTTCAATCGGCTGATGATCAAACTTATTTTTATTGGAGCGATGGCACCATCCGTGATGTGGAAGAGGGGTTGGGTGTTTACGGAAAGATTATCAGCCGCGATTACAAATATGAAACCGACCTCCGCAAGCTTGATCTTTACGGATATGGACAATATTCAAAAACCAGTTTTGCTTTACCCATTGACTTAGGAGTAAATGTAACCGTTTCGGACCGGGTGAAATGCCGGTTGGGAACTACCTTTCACGTAGCTGTAACCGATTACATCGATAATGTGACCGGAGGTAGTGGCTGGAAGAACGATTTGGTTATGAATACATACGTTGCATTGTCATTTGACCTGTTCTCGCCTGCCGATGAAATTGTGGCCGTTGAAAACTTTAAAAACCTGAAGTTTACCATTACCGACAACGAGGATTCCGACGGGGACCGTGTAGATGACTTTAATGACGAATGCCCGGAAACCCCTAAAGATGTAAAAGTTAACTTTAAAGGATGTCCGGAAGATACCGACAAGGACGGTGTTCCCGATTATTTAGACAAGCAGGCCAATACACCTTCAGGTTCATTTGCCGTAGGTGCCAATGGTATAAAAATTATGGATTCCCATTTGATTGTTTTGTTGTACGACCCTGATGCCGTGAAACGTAGCGAGGTGAAGCTTTACAGTAAAACCACCGAAGCCAGGGAACAGAAGGAATCCAAGGGTATTCCTGAGAAATTTAAACAGGTGGACTTGAACGAAGACCGGTATATTTCGCACGAAGAGCTTCAAAAGGCTATTGATGCCATCTTTGAGATGAACTCCACGCTGACGCCGGGAGATATTTACGAGTTACAGGAATTTTTCTTCAACCAATAAAATAAGCTTTCGCCTTTTTACATTTCAATTTTTTTTCATAAAAAAGCGGGGCATCGTTAGAAAATACCCCGCTTGTAAGCAATTACCAACGTTCAACTAGTCAACATTATCAAACAAAAATGAATTCTCTTTACGGATGCGGGTTACCCCCTCTTCGTCGGTGAGTGTAAACCGCGACACCTCTTTAGCCTCCACGTTCGATTCGTTTAATTCGTCCAGTAGCACCTTTTTTCGCTTGTAAGCCGGTTCGTTTTCAAGCTCTTCCAGATCGTTCTCGTTGCTGTACGAGACCTGCGGCTTGCTTGCTTTTTCCAATTTCACCCCTTTGGAATCACCGGGGGTAGCAATGCCCAGATCCAATTGACGTGGGACGGGTTTTGGAGTCGGTTTTTCTTCGGTAAACAGTTCAAACCGTTCAATTTCTTCTTCTTGGTTGGCATCTTCATCGCTAAGGAAGGGCAGGGTATTTTCGGTAAACGAACCTTTATCAATCACCTCGAAGGGTATTTCATCATCGTGCATGGGTTGGGGGTTCATAAGCTTGCTCCGTGTGTGTTCTTTCACAGGGGATTTCACTTCAACCAGAGGGACAGAAATCTTCTGCTCCTCCTGATGCGCGATAAATTCCGGGATGCTGTCGGTACCAAAGCCGGTAGCTATAATGGTAATGCAGATGTTGGCCCCCAGTTTCGGGTCCAGGGTATTTCCCCAGATTATGTCGGCGTTCATTCCCGCCGATTCCTGCACATAATCTGTAATCATACCAATTTCATCCATGCGCACTTCGTCATCGGGGCCGGATGCAATGTTGAGCAGGATGTTTTTGGCTCCGCGGATATCGTTGTTATTCAACAAAGGCGACGAAAGTGCTTCTTCAATGGCATTTATGGCCCGGTTTTCACCTGTAGCAAGGGCAGAACCCATCAAGGCCACGCCACTGTTGGACATCACCGTCTGCACATCGGCAAAATCCACATTTACAGAGCCGTGCACGGTGATTATTTCGGCAATCCCTTTGGCGGCAACGGCCAACACATTATCTGCTTTTCCAAAGGCTTGTGATAAAGGCAAGTCGCCGTGCATCTCGCGCAGCTTCTCGTTGTTAATCACCAAAAGGGCATCTACATGTTCACGCATCTTCGTTAACCCTTCAATGGCTTGTTGCATCCGGCGTTTTCCTTCAAAGCGGAAGGGCAGTGTAACAATTCCAACAGTCAGAATGCCCAAATCCTTTGCCTCTTCGGCAATCACCGGGGCGGCACCTGTTCCAGTGCCTCCACCCATACCTGCTGTGATAAACACCATTTTGGTATTATGTGATAACACATCGGTGATTTTATCCAGACTTTCAATGGCAGCATGACGCCCCTGTTCAGGCTTGTTGCCCGCACCCCTTCCCTGTGTAAGTGTTTCGCCCAACTGTATTTTAATGGGAATGGGGCTGTTGACCAATGCCTGGGCATCGGTATTACAAATCAGGAAATCCACATCGGTGATTCCCTGCCGGAACATATGGTTTACCGCGTTGCCGCCCCCACCTCCCACACCAATTACCTTGATGATGGAAGACCTGTCGCGGGGAAGGTCAAAATTCATTAATTCTTCAGCCATAATTGTAAGCTTTGTGCAGCATTTCTAGCGTTACTGCTGTTTTCAATTTCCTGTTTCAGTAATAGTCCGTTAGCACCTGATTCATCCTTTTTAGATTCTATTTTGATGAATTCAGGATTTTACATCTGTTGGTCGTCAACTTCAAAGAACTCGCCCAGTTTATCAAACAAATTTGAAATCTTCTTTTTGCTTTGTTTCTTTTCAACAGGTTCCACCTCCATAACTACAGGCTCGGGTTCGTTATCAGGCACTGTTACTTGTTTTTTCTCCATTTTCGGAACCATAATTTTTGCTTCGGCGCAATTGTCGCCTTTTTCGTTAAACCCATTCAGGATTAACCCAAAACTGGTAGCAAAAGTAGGTTGGTTCACCTCTTCCATTTTATCGCTTTGGATATTCTGGCTCGGAAGACCCGTACGCACATCGAGTCCGGTTTTGAAAGCTACCAGTTGGTTCAGGTTTTTCAATAATGCACCGCCCCCGGTGAGCACAATACCTGCACCTAAATACTGCGACATCCCCGAAGCTTCAATCTCAAAATACACCTGGGCAATAATCTCCTCCATCCTTGACTGGATGATGTGCGCCAGATTTTTGAACGAAATTTCTTTCGGGGGACGGCCGTTGATGCCTGGGATGCTCACCACTTTGTTTTCCTGAGCCTTGTCGGCTAAGGAAGAACCATATTTCAATTTCAATTGTTCGGCATAACGCTCCAAAATGTTGCATCCCTGTTTGATATCCTGTGTTACAATGTTACCTCCAAAAGGGATCACTGCCGTGTGACGGATAATGCCATCGTAAAATACGGCTACATCGGTCGTTCCCCCACCAATATCCACCAAAGCTACCCCAATCTCCTTTTCGTCCTCGGTCAACACTGCATCCGAAGATGCAAGTGGTTCAAGAATCAACTTTTTCACATTGATACCCGCACGGTTGACACATTTTTTGATGTTGTTGGCGGCGGCAGTTTGTCCGATAACAATATGGAAGTTGGCTTCCAGCCGTTTGCCAAACATACCTACAGGGTTTTTCACACCTGTTTCGTTGTCCACCACATAACTTTGCGGCAACACGTGAATAATTTCTTCGCCCACATCAATCGGGATTTTAAACATGTCGTCCACCAACGCCTGCACGTCTTCTTTCGAGATTTCGGCATCGTACGAATCGCGGTTGATGTACCCACGGTTGCGCATGCTGCGGATGTGCTGGCCGGCAATGCCCACGTAGGCATCGGTGATTTTTAAACCTGCCTGGGCTTCGGCCAGGTCGGCTGCCTGCCTGATGGCAATAACGGTTTGTTCAATGTTCAGCACCACACCCCGTTTAACTCCGGTGGACTTGGTGTTGCCATATCCAAGTATTTCAATTTTACCGTTTTCGTTCTTTTTCCCAATGATGGCCACAATCTTAGTGGTTCCAATGTCAATGGCTGCTACTATTTTTTCTTTAGGGTTCATATCTTATCTTTTTGTGCAAATTACCTGATTGCTGTATTTTAAATTTATTGTTTTATAGTTGTTCCAGCCTACCACCGGCAAGCCTTGTTCGTACAATGCCTTTAAATTCCGGAACTTTTTGGTATAGTCTTCCATGGTTCCTAATTTAATTACATGGGTTCCAACTCTGGGAATGAGCTCAATATCTCTGCTATTCACATAGATTTGCTCAATCTGAGCATTCCAGAATTCGTCGTTATAAATATAAGAGGCAAGTTGATATAAATCACGCAATTGGGGAATCGAGTTTTCCACAACTTTTCCACCACGCTGTTCTCTCTTTTGGGCTATCAAACGGGAATAGGTAAAACTGATGTTGCCAGATGCCACCAATATGTGTGCCGAGTATTTGGTCGAAAGGGGCATGGCTGTACCTTCATCGTCAATGTAAAAACTCTCGCCATGGTTGTTGAATACCCGCAAAATAGGTTTTCGTTGTTGGATTCCTACCTTGATTTCACCCGTTAAACTGCGATATACATCGGCCTCTTTTACTGAGGGATGATGCTTTATGATCTCTTCTAAACGGTTCACGTTTACATCTTCTATGATCTGTCCAATCACGTTTATTTTATTGCGTTTCAGCATGTTCAGCACATCTTTTTCCTCAATAAACAGGTTTTTGGTTCCATCATAGATATGAACTTTCACCTTTTCGCAGGCCACCTCTTTTCGTTTGGCCGAGATGAATGAAAGGGCCACCACCAGATAGACCAGAACCAACACCCAAGAGATGATATTTTTTAGTTTTTTCACTCGAAAACCTCCTTGTATTTAAGTGTTAATGCCTCGGTGATGGGTTCTACCAATCGGTCGATATTGCCAGCACCCATGGTTATGAGCACATCCAAATCGCTCGTGAGCAGGTTTTCCAGAATGTTTTCGTAGGAACAGATTTTTTTGTTTTTCAAGGCCATCTTATCAAGAAGCATCTGGCTGGTCACTCCCGGAATGGGTTCCTCCCGCGCCGGATAAATCTCGGAAAGTATCACGGCATCGCATAAATCTAAACTTTTTGCAAATTCATCGGCAAAATCGCGGGTGCGGCTGTACAGGTGCGGCTGAAAAACCACCGTGAGATGCCGGTTGGGAAACAAATGGCGGACTGATTCCACGCAAGCCCGTATTTCTTCGGGGTGATGGGCATAGTCGTCCAGATAAATCAATTTAGACTGCTTGATTTGGAAGTCGAACCTCCGTTTAACTCCTTTGTACAGCGCAAGCGAATTTTTCAATTGTTTGGGATTCATGCCATTCAACCATGCTGCCGCTAAAGCTGCCAAAGCATTTTCAAGGTTATATAACCCGGGAATCCCCATGATAAATCCAGGGAAAATTCCCTTGGGGGTTACCCAATCGAACAGGTATTGACCGTCGATTACCCGGATGTTTTGGGCATAAAACTGGGCAGTGGTATCAGTCAGTGAATAGGTGTAATAGGTAATATCCAGGTTTACCGATGAAGGAATGGTTAGTCCCTTTTTGTAAATCAGTTTTCCTCCTTTTTTAATTTGCCCAATAAACTGATAGAAGGTTTCCACAATCTCCTCTTTATTGGCATAAATGTCCAGGTGATCGGCATCCATAGCTGTAACAACAGCAGTTTCAGGGAAAAGCGTTAGGAAGGAACGGTCGTATTCATCCGCTTCAATCACTACGGTTTTGGTTTCCGGCTGGATGATTACATTCGATTGTAGATTTTTCGAAATCCCTCCTAAGAACGCGCTGCACCGATCTTTCAGCAACCAGGCAGTAGTTGTGGATACCGATGTTTTACCGTGGGTTCCTGACACGGCGATGCCAGACTTCCCGCTTACCAAAATGCCTAAGGCTTCGGCCCGTTTCATGACCCGGTATCCATGGGTTACAAAATAATTCCAGCCAGCGTGATTTTTGGGGATGGCCGGCGTGTAAACCACCAAAACATGGTTGGGCTCCACGATAAATTTATCAGGAATGGCATGAACCGATTCATCAAAAAACACCTCAATGCCTTCGTCTTGAAGTTTCTGGGTAATCTCAGAAGCACTACGGTCATACCCGGCCACCTGATACCCCGCTTTGGCGAACCAGCTAGCCAGGGCGCTCATTCCAATGCCGCCGATGCCAACAAAATAAATCCTATCAAAATTCTTCAGTTCCAAAGTTTACGATATTAATTGATAAATTTCGTCCACGATCAGATCATCCGCATGTGGTTTGGCCAACTTTTGAATGTTGATGCCTAATTCCACTCTGCGCTGATCGTCCGATGCCAGTTTAAAAAGCTCAGGAATCAATTGGGTTTTGGCCTCTTTATCTTTCACCAGGATGGCGGCATTTTTACTTACCAACGCCATGGCATTCCTCGTCTGGTGATCCTCGGCCACGTTGGGGCTAGGCACAAGAATAACAGGTTTGCCCACGATACACAGTTCCGAAATGGTTCCGGCACCTGCTCTGGAAATAATAAAGTCGGCTGTGGCAAAGGCCAAATCCATCCGGTTAATGAATTGATGTACCTGGACATGGTGCTTTTTGTAGGCAACCAATTCCTGAACGGCTGTTTCGTAGTAATACTTTCCTGTTTGCCAAATAACCTGGATGTCTTTATGAATCAGTTCATCGAGGTTGGCGGCAATACTTTCGTTAATGGTACGTGCCCCCAAACTGCCCCCAACTACCAATACGGTTTTCTTTTCGGGATTAATATTAAAATGCTCCAGGCTCTCCTGACTTTTCGATTTAATATGTTGTAAATCTTTACGGACCGGGTTTCCGGTAATTACAATCTTCTTTTCCGGGAAATAGCGGTGCATTTCGTCGTAAGCCACACAGATGCGGTTTGCTTTTGAAGCCAATAACTTGTTGGTGACCCCGGCATACGAATTTTGTTCCTGTATCAGGGTTGGGATTTTTAGCCTTTGTGCGGTCCAAAGCAAGGGGCCGCTGGCAAAACCTCCTACGCCAACCACCATATCAGGTTTAAAGGTTTTAATGATGCTCCGGCATTTTGAAAGGCTGATAAACAATTTTGGGAAAAACGTAAGGTTTTTTAACAAAAATTTCCTCTGGAATCCAATCACAGGAAGCCCTACAATTTTATAACCTGCTGCCGGGACTTTTTCCATCTCCATTTTATGATGGGCACCAACAAACAAAATCTCGGCATTGGTATCGCGCCGTTGAATGGCCCTAGCTATCGAAAGTGCCGGGAATATATGGCCGCCGGTGCCCCCGCCGCTAATTATTATCCGCAGAGGCTTCTGACTCTTGTTCTGATTCATTTTCAATTTCTGTTTCAGTTGTTTGTTTGATTGCTTCATCAGGTTGAACAGTACGGCTCACACTTAAAATGATTCCGAAAGCCACGCTTGTAAATAGAATGGATGTACCCCCCATACTTACGAAAGGGAGGGTTTGTCCTGTAACCGGGAAAATATTAACTGCCACGCCCATGTTAATCAATGCCTGAAAAACCAAACTAAATGCCAACCCGATGACCAGAAAGGCTGGAAAGGTACGTTCACTTTTACGGACGATGAGCGCCACCCGATAGAGCAAAAACAAATAGAGCATCAACACGGCAATACCTCCTAAAAGTCCATATTCCTCTACAATGATGGCATAAATAAAGTCGGAATAAGGGTGAGGAAGGTAATTGCGTTGGGTACTGTTGCCAGGACCTTTTCCAAAAAGTCCGCCGCTTACAATGGCAATCTTTGATTGATTGGCTTGGTAGTTTCCGTTATCGTCGCCACTGATGTAGTTTTCCACCCGAGCTTTCCAGGTTCCGACCCTGCCTTTGTTGGGCATATTCCAGGCGATTACAATAAAAATGGTAATGGCCACCACGCCAATCCCCATCAGCGAAAGCAGGTGTTTCATACGTATCCGGCCAATAAACAAAAGTATCATGCAAATGGCAAACAGCATGGCCGCCGTTGAGAAGTTGGCGGGTAAAATCAGTCCACAAATGACAAATACCCAAAACAATATAGGTTTTAAGGCGGACTTAAATTCGTGAATCTTTTCCTGGTTGCTCGATAAAACCCGTGCAATGTACATGATGAGCGCCAGCTTGGCAAAGTCGGAGGCCTGAAACGAAATACCTGTTCCCGGCAAAGTGACCCAGCGCGAAGCATCGTTCAGGCTAACCCCTTTGAATAACGTCCAGATTAACAATGGAATACTCAGGTAAAGCAATAACTGCGATAGCGAAAAATAGATTTTATACGATACATTGTGAAGTACATAGCTGATTCCGATACCAAAGCCCAGAAACGCCATGTGTTTAAAGAGGAAATAGGAGGTGTTGCCGCCCATTTTGCGGTAGGCCAAAGTACCTGTGGCACTGTAAACAGTGAGCATCGAGAAGATAGCCAACAGAAAGATGATGAGCCAGATGGCGGTGTCTCCTTTGAAGTTCCTTAAAAATTTCTCTTTCACAATTGTATCAACTAAAAGTTAACTACTAAAGATTCCGAACTGCTTGTTTAAATTGCCGGCCCCGGTCTTCATAATTCTGGAATAAATCGAAGCTGGCGCAGGCTGGCGATAAAAGTACCACATCACCACTGGTTCCAAGAAGGTAGGAAGCTCGCACAGCTTCCTCCATAGAACGGGCTTCGACCAACGTTTTTACCTTTCCCTCGAATACTGTCCGAAGTTTTGAGTTATCAACCCCCAGACAGACAATGGCTTTCACCTTTTCTTTAACCAAAGGCATCAGTAAAGTATAGTCGTTACCTTTATCAACTCCGCCAACAATCCAGATGACAGGTTTTTTCATGCTTTCGAGGGCGTACCATGTAGAGTTTACGTTGGTGGCCTTTGAGTCGTTGATAAACTCAATTTTATGCACCGAAATAACAGGTTCCAGCCGGTGTTCCACCCCTTGAAAATTGGTTAGGCAATCGCGGATTGTTTCTTTTCTGATGCTCAGAACATTGGCGGCCACAGCAGCTACCATGGAATTGTAGGTATTGTGCTTACCTTGTAGTGCTAAATCCTTAATATCCATAGTAAATTCGTTGTTATGAAGTTTAATAACCATTTGTTCTCCATCTACATACGCCCCATTTTTAATCTTCTGGGAAAGCGTAAAGGGCAAAAGTTCAATGTCAGGATTCAGTTCTTTTAATCTTGCAACCACCACTTCGTCATCCTGGCAAAATATGAGTTTCTGATTTTTAGTCATGTTCCTGATAATCCGGAATTTAGATGCCACATAGTTTTCAAACTTGTATTCGTACCGGTCTAAATGATCGGGGGTAATATTCATTATAACAGCAATATCGGCCTTAAAACTATACATGCCATCGAGTTGGAAACTGCTCAGCTCAAGCACATAATAGTCGAAATTTTCAGTAGCCACCTGGCGTGCAAAGCTTTTTCCCACATTCCCGGCCAGACCAACGTTGAATCCAGCCCGTTTTAATAAATCGAAAGTCAAAAGCGTGGTGGTGGTTTTCCCGTTGCTCCCTGTAATGCCAATCATAAAGGCTTGGGTGTAGCGACCAGCAAATTCAATTTCGGAGATGATGGGGATGCCCTTTTCAACAGCCTTCTTTACCAACAGTGCTTTGTCGGGAATACCCGGGCTTTTGATGATTTCTGTAGCTTGCAGAATCTTCTCCTCCGAATGCTGGTTTTCTTCCCATTCAATTTGATGGGCGTTGAGTTCGGCTTTGTAGGCATCGGTAATATTTCCTAAATCGGAAACAAACACATTGAATCCTTTGGCTTTGGCCAAAACCGCTGCACCCACGCCGCTTTCGCCGGCTCCCAATATGGCAATGTATTTTTGAGGTTCCATCGGGCTACCTGATTTTAAGAGTGACAATGGTTAATACAGCCAGTATGATTCCAATAATCCAGAACCGGGTCACGATTTTAGCCTCCGGAAAACCTTTTATCTGGTAATGGTGGTGGAGGGGAGCCATTTTGAAAATCCGCCGTCCTTCACCAAATTTCTTTTTAGTGTATTTAAAATAGGAGACCTGCATCATTACCGAAAGATTTTCGACAAGGAAAATCCCGCAAAGGATGGGAATCAGCAGTTCTTTATGAATGAGGATGGCAAAAACAGCAATAATTCCGCCCAACGACAGACTACCCGTATCGCCCATAAATACTTGCGCCGGATAGGAATTGTACCACAAAAATCCTACGGTGGCGCCCATAAATGCAGCAGCAAATACCACCAATTCGCCTGTATGTGGAATGTACATGATATTCAGGTAATTGGCATAAATCAGGTTACCCGAAAGGTAAGCCAGAATCCCCAGTGTGACCCCAATAATGGCGGAAGTTCCCGTGGCCAAACCATCGAGGCCATCAGTCATGTTGGCACCGTTACTTACGGCGGTAATAATAAAGATGACTACAATTACAAATACCACCCAAGCCCAGTTTTTAGAGGCTCCTTCGCCCAGAAATTTTACCAGCCCGGCATAGTCGGCCTCATTGTTTTTAAAAAAAGGAATGGTGGTTTTGGTCGATTTTACATCCATTGGATGCTTGGCCGATTCATCAATACCAAACGATTCTTCCTGAATCACCATCTCCGTTTTTATATTGCTTGTCAAATGGGTATCGCGGATAACAGCATCTTCGCTAAAATAGAGTGTCAACCCAACAATCAACCCAAGACCAATCTGACCCATGATTTTAAAACGGCCGGCCAGTCCTTTTTTATCTTTTTTAAACACTTTGATATAATCGTCGATAAAACCGATGGTACCCAGCCAAACAGTGGTTATCAGCATCAGGATAATATAAATGTTGTGCAGTTTGGCAAAGAGCAATACCGGAATGACAATGGAACCCAGAATGATAATTCCACCCATGGTTGGGGTCCCTTTCTTTTGCATCTGACCTTCGAGCCCAAGATCGCGCACTTCTTCCCCGATTTGCATCCGTTGCAGCAACCGGATGACCTTTTTACCATAAATGAGCGCGATAAGTAACGAGAAAATAATAGCCATTCCTGAACGGAACGAAATGTATTGGAACATCCCGGCACCTGGAAAATTCAGCTTGTCAAGGTATTCAAACAGGTAATACAACATAGTTATTCTTCTCCAAATATTTCGTTAATAATCTCTTTGTCGTCAAAATGGTGCTTCACACCCTGAATTTCCTGATAAGTTTCATGTCCTTTGCCGGCTACCAAAATAATATCTCCGGGTGTTGCCATCATGCAGGCAGTCCGGATTGCCTCCTTGCGGTTGGTAATGGCCAGCAGCTTTTTATTATAAGGAGGTAACACCCCCTGGCGCATCTCCTGAATAATGTCTTCGGGGTTTTCGTTTCTTGGATTGTCAGAAGTCAGAATCACTTTGTCGCTCAGTTTTGCAGTAACCTCGGCCATTAGCGGGCGCTTGGTTTTGTCACGGTTTCCGCCGGCCCCAACCACAGTAATAATCTGGTTGTCGCTTTCGCGGATGTCGCGGATGGTATTTAAAACATTTTCCAGTGCATCCGGGGTATGGGCATAATCCACAATGGCCAATTTTCCTGATTTTGAGCGGATGTAATTAAAACGACCATCTACAGGGTTCAGGTTGCTGAGAGCCTGGATGACCTGTTCGCGGTCTTGTTTTAAAAGCAGGGCCGTAGCATATACCGCCAATAAATTGTAAGCATTGAAGCCGCCAATAAACCGGGTCCATAATTCCGTTTGGTCAAAAGCTACCAACATGCCATCCAAATACGATTCGAGTACCTTTCCACGGAACTCAGCCATACTTTTCAGGGCGTAGGTATGTTTGGCTGCTTTGGTATTCTGAAGCATGACAGAACCGTTTTTGTCATCGCTGTTCACCAAGGCAAACGCGCTGCCATCTAACCCGTCGAAGAACAATTTCTTGGCTTTGATGTATTCAGCAAATGTTTTATGATAGTCCAGATGATCCTGGGTGATGTTGCTAAAAACCGCACCACTGAAATGCAACCCGGCTATCCGTTGCTGATGGGCGGCATGTGAACTGACTTCCATGAAGCAATAATCGCAACCGGCAGCCACCATCCGGGCCAGCAATTCATTCAACTGAACCGGGTCGGGAGTGGTGTGGGTAGCGTCCACGGCTTTATCATGGATTAAGTTCCGGATGGTCGAGAGAAGACCCGCTTTGTACCCCAATTTGATAAATAATTGATGCAACAACGTGACCGTGGTGGTTTTGCCGTTGGTTCCGGTAACCCCCACCAGTTTCAGTTTTTCGGAGGGCTTTCCATAAAATTCTGATGCCAGCACTCCCAGTGCGTTTGCAGAATCGTCCACCAAAATGCAGGTTACCCCTGAAGGGATTTGGGCTGGTGAGTCTTGGCATACAATTGCTGTAGCACCCTTGCCAATTGCTGCACTGATGAATTGATGGCCATCGGCAGCAGATCCTTTTACGGCCACAAACAGGTCGCCTTTTTTTACTTTACGCGAATCAAATTCAATAGCTCCAATTTCAATGTTGGTCTGGCCCACCACTGAATTGGTTTTGATTCCTTCTAATAGGTATTCCAACTTTTTCACTATCCCAGTTTTAAATAAATTTTATCTCCTTTTTGAATCCGGTTTCCAGGACCAATGGATTGTGAGGTCACTGCACCACGGCCACGGATTATCACCCTCAAGCCCATATTCTCAAGTATATAAAGAGCATCTTTGGCACCCATTCCAACCACATCGGGGACTAGATTATCGGTAATGTATCTGTTGTGGAGCCTGACGGCGGATTTTTGTTTTTCGGTAATCACCCAATCTGAATTCACTCCCAGATCTTCCGTGGGGATATCCAGTTCATCGAGCACCAATTCCAACTCTTTACGCGATCCTTTTCGGGTGTAGGGAATGCTCTGTTCCTCGTTCCGTGCCAACTTCATTTCATCGTGCAGTTCGAATTGGGTGGCATAAACTTTATCCGAAATTTCTTTAAAAACCTGACCTGCAACCAAATTTCCGTAATAAACCCCACTCGAAGGTGCGTTAACTATTACAATGCAACTGTATTTTGGGTTATCGGCCGGGAAATACCCTGCAAACGAAGCCTGATAACTGGTTTGTGAGTTGTATTTATAGCCATATTTTTTATTGGCAATCTGTGCTGTTCCTGTTTTGCCAGCTATTTTATAGTTGGCGTTTCTTAGATTTTGTGCGGTTCCCTTTTCTACCACACCTTCCAACATCATTTTTGCCTTTTTGATGGTGGAACGGCTACAGATGGAAGAATTTATTACTTCGGGGCTAAAGGTTTTTATCATCTCCCCATGGTCGGCAATACCTTTCACAAAGCGGGGTTTCATCATTTTACCATCGTTGGCCACAGCATTGTAAAAAGTCAGAATCTGTAAAGGGGTTTGCTCTACCTCATACCCATACGACATTTGTGCCAGCGAAACCCCCGACCACAATTTATCATCCGGAAATTTGATATAAGGGGGTCTTTCGCCTTTAATGGCAAGGTCGAGTCCTTCGGTTAGCGACATCCTTTTTAGCCCTTTCACAAACTTTTCCTCATTTCCTTTATAATTTTTGGTAATAATTTTTGATACCCCCACGTTTGATGAATATTCAAAAACCTGTTTCACGCTGATTTTCCCATAGCCCTCTTCCTTAGTATCTTTTACCACAATGTCGTGGTATTTAACCGATCCCTTACCCGTTTCAACCATATCGTTCAATTCAATGTACCCATCTTCCAGTGCCACCATTAACGAGGCTAACTTAAAAGTTGATCCGGGTTCAGTGCGTTCACCAATGGCATAATTGAATTGCTCGGAGTAATAGCCGTCGCCCTCTTTTTTCAGATTGACCATGGCTTTAATATCACCTGTTTCCACCTCCATAAGAATGGCAACACCATGGCTGGCACCATGTCGTTGAAGTTGATCTTTTAAGGCGTCGTGGGCCACATCTTGCAAATTAATATCAAGCGTGGATATCACGTCATATCCATTGCGGGGTTCCACCTCGTTGCCATCGCTTACAGGCATCCAATAATTGCCGGCAATCCGCTGTACCAACCGGACCCCTTTTTCACCACTTAAATCTTCGTCAAACGCCCCTTCGATACCAACCGTAGTCCCCCCTTTTCCCTGGTAGCCAATAGTCCGGCTGGCCAAGTCGTTAAAAGGTTGTACTCTCAAATTTTCCTGAATGACAATGAGTCCTCCTTTGTATTGCCCCAATCGAAAAATGGGTAACCTTTTGAGCCTTTTTAAATGGACAAAATCCACCCTGCGCTTAATTAATAAATAACGGTCGCCACGGTAACGGGCTTTCACTAATAGGCTTTTATATTGTTGAGCCGATTTATCGCGGAAAATACTCGATAATCCCAGCGCCAATGAATCAATGTGCTTGTTAAAAATGGAATTGGTCAATGCGTCGCAGCGTGTATCCCAACGGACCTCATAGTAAGGAACCGAAGTGGCCAATAACCGGCCGTCGTGGGCTAAAATGTCCCCCCGATCCGGTTCAATGGTAATGTCTTTGGGTGTGATGTTATTGGAACTTATCCATTTGTCATGCTCTACTACCTGAAGATAAACAATGCGGGTGACTACAAGCAGACCAAATATCACGATGCCCACATAGACAATTCCCATGCGGGTAACAATCTCTTTCCGGGTACTGTTTTCACTCGTCGCCATCGACCATCAATTTTTTTGGAGGTTTCACGGCCTCTTTCAGTTCGAGGCCCTTTTCTTTCACCATGCGGGCTACCACCGATTGTTTGCTGATGTTCATTAGCTTGGATGCTGTGGTAATTGATTCGGCACGCATTTCACCCAGCTCGGTGTGAGCCTTTTGGGTTTCGCGTAAAATTTTCTCGGCATGGTACCGGTTTCCAATATACATTACTGCCATAAAAGTCAGAAACAGGATAAATGGCAACTGGTCCAGCACCACATCTTTGGTCAAGATGCTGCCATCGAGGATAGATTTGATGGGGATTTTTTTCTTCCCATTTTTTCCTGTCAAACTCCAACCGTTTTTTTCCTCTTTCGCCATAATTAAATCTTTTCTGCAATCCTTAATTTGGCACTCCGTGCCCGGCTATTCTGTTCAATTTCGTTTTCACCGGGAATAATAATCTTCCGGTTAACCGATGCAAATGGAACTGACACGTTGCCGTAAAGGTCTTTAGCGGGTTCCCCATCAAAAAGACCGTTTTTTATATAGTTTTTAACCAACCGATCTTCCAACGAATGGTAGGTGATGACCACCAACCTGCCCCCTGGTTTTAATACCTCCACCGATTGCTCCAACATCTCTTTAAGTGCTTCCATCTCTTGGTTTACCTCAATACGGAGGGCTTGAAAAATTTTAGCCAGTAACTTCGACTGGGCCTTTGGAGGCATGATGGGTTCAAGCAGTTCTTTGAATTGCGGAACGGTGTCAATGGGTTTTTCTGCCCGGTATTTTTCAATGTAATGAACAATCCGTCCTGCTTCGTTCAGTTCGCCATAAAGCCGGAAGATGGTGCGAAGTTTTTGGGGCTCGTATTCATTTAAAACCGTCCGTGCAGTTAATGTGGCATGCTGGTTCATCCGCATATCCAAAGCGGCATCCCAACGGAACGAAAAGCCACGGGTTTGGTCATCGAAATGATGGCTCGAAACGCCCAAATCGGCCAAAATCCCATCTATTTTCTCAAACTTTTGGTATTTCAGGTAATTCCGTAAATAGCGGAAGTTCCCTTGAATCAATATCAACCGGGCATCTTCGGGTTGATTGGCTAATGCATCGGCATCCTGATCAAAAGCAATGAGTTTACCTGTGGTAAGTTTCGATAAGATAGCCCGTGAATGGCCGCCTCCGCCAAAGGTACAGTCCACATAAACTCCATCGGGTTTAATCGCAAGGCCTTCGATGCTTTGTTCCAATAAAACAGGTGTATGATACAGTTCCATTAGGCCTCCTCACTTTTCGTCCCCTGCATTATTTTTTCGGCCAATGCGGCAAAGTCTTCCTCATCGTGAGCCAGGTTTTCATAAGCTTCTTTGGCCCAAATCTCAATTTTGGCATCTTGTCCGGCCAAAATCACCTCTTTGTCAATTCCAACAATATCAAGCAAGCGTTTAGGAATCAACAGCCGGCTGCTGCTGTCGAGGATAACCTCGGCAGTACCACGGTAAAACCCGCGCAAGAAAGCGTTGTGCTCCTTATTAAAGGTGTTTATTTTTTGCCTGATTTGCTGGTTTTGACGTTCCCATTCCTGAAGGGTGTATAAAACCAGACAGTTTTCAAAAAGATCTTTTTTAACCACAAAGCGATCGTTGTCCCCCTCCATTTGTTTTTTGAGGGCAGCAGGGAAAAGGATTCGGCTTTTCCCATCGAGCTTGCAAGGATGATCGCCTACAAAATTGGTCATTGAAACTTCTGTTTTTCAAGGTGGTAAAATAAAGAAATATTTACCACTTTTCCCCACTTTCATGCACTTTTTTGCACTATTGTTGATAACTTTTACACCTTGGGTCTTGGGGTAACTTCAAATTATTTAAAAAGACAAAGTGAAATTTCAGAACCGTCCATGGTTTTTACTGGGTAGATATACATCTGGGAAATTGTTAAAAGGCGACCGTAACATTTAATTGATAATATATAACCTGGATTGATTTTAATAATTTGTTTCCATATTTGCATCAAAAAATAACAGGATACAGATGGTTCAAATTTGTGCATTGGCATCGGGGAGCAACGGAAATTGTTATTATGTGGGGAACGGGTACGAAGCTGTGCTGATTGATGCAGGTATTTCGAACAGGCAACTCAAGCAAAGGTTAAAAGACACGGGCCTTTCGGTAGAAAAAATAAGGGCTGTTTTTATCACCCATGAACATACCGATCATATCAGGGGGATGCGGTCAATTATTGAAAAGAATAACATTCCGGGGTTTGCCACAAGAAAAACTTATCAGAATGTTCCTGTGAATTACCGTTCTGAAAAGGTGAATTATATTTCTGCAGGCGACACATTTCAGGTAGGTTCCATAAAAATACATGCATTTGATAAACAACATGATGCTGCCGAACCGGTAAGCTTTAGGATTGAAATTGATGGATTACACGTTGCCGTGTTAACTGATTTGGGAAAAGCTTGCCAAACAGTGAAGGAACAATTAAGTATGTGCCATGCAGCCTTTCTCGAATGCAATTATGATGCATCGCTCCTGCAAACGGGAAGTTATCCGGCGTATTTAAAAAAACGTGTTTCATCGGATTTTGGACATTTAAGCAACCACCAGGCATTTGAATTGGTCCGTTCATTAACCGGTTCGCCGTTGAATACCCTTTTCTTATCGCACATCTCAGCCGAAAACAACCGCGTTGAATTAGCCATGGATGTGTTTAAACCGATAGAAAAAACACATCGGGTTGAACCTACTTCTCGTTTTGGGGCGTCAAAGGTTATTGAGTTATCGCTTTAAACTGAACGATTATATTTTCCAGTTTACCACCATCATAGGCCTGGAGTTTCAGTGTATTTTTTGAAATTTCAACAACTTTAAATACCAGATAGTCATTTTCATTATCCTTTGGAATCAGATATAAAAGATGACCTTTGTTCCGGATTGCCCATCTCCCGGTTTCTTTTATACCGCCCATATTAAATTCCAATTTGTTGTTTGGTTTGGCTATTATTACCAGTTTTTCATCCTTTGGAACTGCCTTTGTTTGTCCATCTTCAATAAAATTAACCGCTTCCCAACTGCCGGGGAAAAAGGTATCCATCGATTCCTTAAAACCGGACTTTTCATCTGGGTTTTTGGGAATTTCAAGAGCCAATTCATTATTGATTTTATCATAGTTTTTCGAATCATTCAAATACTCATTCAGGCCTGTTTTTTGACTTGATAAGAGTTCTTTTTGTTTTTTAAGTTCATAAGAATTGGGTGCCAATGCTAACCCTTTCAGATAGTATTTTTCAGCTTCATTATATTTTGTTTTTCTTATATAATATGATGCAAGTTCTCCATAAGCTAGTTCAACATATTTATCATTCATAACAATATCAGGGTAAAGTTTAATTTGGTCTTCAAATTCTGATAAATACTTCATTGCTTTGGGTACATCGTTATAATGCATCGCTTCACCAATGATTCTCAGGTAACAATAGGTGAAATAAATTTGAAATTTGTCATTTTTTAACAAAAAAGGATACATACTGAAATATATTTTTAAAGAATCGAGTTCACGTTCCCGATTGACATCTTTAAAAATATGGTTTGATACCACCTCTTGTATCAATTGTTTTGTATTTATGTTATCAGGATTAAGTTCAAATGACTTGTTAAGGTTTACAAGGGCTTTAGGTAAGTCCTGCTGAATATAATTTGCGTAACCTGTATAGTAAAAATACTGCTGGTTAATTATCTTAATATCAATAGAGTCAGAAATATAATCCTGAAAGTCATGATATTGTTTTTCATAGTATCCTAACTGCGGGTGATTGATCACAAGTTCTTCTGTTAAAAGTCCAAAATAATCTTCAGTTAGCGTTTTAGCTTCATTGTTATTTTTATTGAGATTAATAAATTTAGCCAAGGTAATTGCTGAATATTTTTTGGTTTGGTGCTGTTCGTTTAATAATGCTAATAATGCAGTATGATAAGCTAATTTTATTGAATTTGAAGGGTAAAGTATGAATGCCTTTTCAAAACTTTTTGAAGCCTCGACAAATTTTGAAGCCTCGTAATTAAAAATACCATCATTGAAATATTGAATTCCGGCAAGTTCTTTTAAGGTGATTGTTTTATTTTCGTCATAATATTTATCGAATAACGACTCTGTACTTTGTGTTTTGAATTCCGATTCGGAGATAATTTTATTGTTTTCAAGATATTCCACATAATTTTTCTTGTAATGTTCATCTACATAAAAAGTCCCTTTTGATGGGAGTGTTGTTTCAATAAAAACCTGATCTCTTTTGGGATCGGCTATTAGATAAACATGTTGCAGTGTCTCCTTTATTACATATTCAATATGGTAAGTTTCAAGTACAAGAGCATATAATGCCGTGGCTGATACACAATTAAATGTTCCATTTTCAAAAATATTTTCAAAAAATGATTTCTCTTCGTACTTTGTTAAAAAATGAGAGTGGGTTCTTTTGTAAATCGTTTTTATCTGCTTTTTTATCTGTTTGCTAATTAATTCAGGGGCAATTTCTTTATAAAAATTATTTAACTTATTTTTTGATTGATTCACCGATGACTCATGATAATTCATTGAAAAAAATAATTCCATTGGATCAAATACCTGCGAATCAATAACCTTTTGAAACAACTGTTTCTCGAATGCTGAATTAAAGATAGTTGTATCTAATCGTTGTGATAGAATACTGAAATTCGCAGATATGATAATGGTGATGCTTAATAAATACTTCATGAAATGTTGGTTTAAGTTTTAAACGAAGTTAATATATCAGAGAATAATTTCAATAAGATTTTAAAAATTCGCATCGTAAAATTTCATAGTTCTTTTTCAAATTCAGTATTTCTACTTATCATTTTCGCACCAATTGCTTCAAGATTTTACTTATTTTCGGCCAAAATAAAATAGTAATGGTAGGTCATTCAAAAGGGGATACATTCACAAAGATTGAGTTGGAGGCACTTATCAAAAGCAAGAACCCTGCACTGCTCAAGGTGATTCCCCGTTTTGTGCTACGGAAATTTAAACGGATTCTTCATCTCGACGAGATAAATGAATTTCTGGAACACCATCACAACGATGACCCATATGAGTTTATCGACTCAGGTTTAAAAATGTTTGGGGCTAGCATTATTATTGAAGGAAAAGAAAATTTGCCTCTTGAAAACAAACGGCTGCTGATGGTGGCCAATCATCCGTTGGGGGGGCTCGACGGGTTGGTGTTTATGAAGGTAGTCCACGATATTTATGGCGACTTGCGTTTCCCTGTCAACGATTTGTTACTGAACCTTCCGGGGCTGAATCAGGTTTTTTTACCGGTGAACAAACACGGAACACTCAACCGCGATTCGTTCCTGGCCATCGATCAGGTGTATCGCTCCAATTTGCCCATTTTGTACTTCCCGGCAGGTTTATGCAGCCGGAAAATTAAAGGGAAAGTAGTAGATCTGGAATGGAAAAAAAGCATCATCACCAATGCCGTTAAGCACCAACGCGACATTGTGCCCGTATATATTATGGGCCGGAATTCAGATTTCTTTTACAATCTGGCCAATTTCAGAAAAAGGATTGGACTAAAGGCCAATATTGAGATGCTGTACCTGGTGGACGAGATGTTCAAACAGAAAGACCGGCAAATTGTTATACGTTTTGGAAAACCCATTCCCTGGGCACAATTTGATGATTCAAAGTGCTCACAGGAATGGGCGGATTTTTTGAAAGTAAAAACTTACGAAATGGAATGAAATGAATTATCTTTTCGTTAAATTGAAACCAAAACTATCTTTTTAATAAAATGAATTATTAATTTGCGCTAAATTAGTGAATTTTTATGGAACCAATTATCGAGGCAATAGATAAATCGCTGTTGGAGAAGGAACTAACTCTAAAAAAATTTGTCCGGAAGACCAATTTTGGAGATAATGAGATTTATATATTTACTCATTCCGATTCGCCAAACCTGATGAAAGAGGTAGGCCGGCTGCGTGAAATTACTTTTCGTGGAGCAGGAGGGGGGACCGGAAAATCCATCGACATTGATGAATACGATATTGCCGATAAACCTTATAAACAATTGATTGTTTGGAGTCCTGCTGAAAAGGAAATTTTGGGAGGGTATCGGTTTATAGTGTGTAGCGAGGCTCCATTGGATGACCAGGGAAATCCTATTTTGGCAACCTCAAGGCTTTTTCATTATTCCGAAGAATTTAAAACCGATTACCTGCCCTATCTGATTGAACTGGGGCGTTCATTTGTGGTTCCGGCCAAACAGGTTACCCAATCGGGGCGGCGGGGTTTATATACACTCGATAATTTGTGGGACGGATTGGGTGCTTTGGTTGTGGATCATCCCGAGGTGAAATACTTCTTTGGGAAAGTGACCATGTACACCCATTATAACTCCGGGGCCCGTAACATGATTCTGTATTTCATGCGTCTGTATTTTGGAAAATACGATCACCTCATCCGGTTGATTGACCCGTTGGACCTCAAATTTGATGTGGACAGACTTTCTAAATTGTTCTCAGGTACCGATTACGCCGAGGATTACAAAACCCTTTCAAAAAATGTGAGGGAATTGGGCGAGAACATCCCACCCCTGATTAATGCTTACATGAACCTTTCACCAACCATGAAAGTGTTTGGAACCAGCATCAACCCTTATTTTGGCGATGTGGAAGAAACGGGTATTTTAATTACCATCGAAGATATTTATAAGACCAAGAGTGAGCGCCATGTGGATACTTATGAGTCAATGAAAGGGCGGATAAGCTAACTTGCTTCTAACGATAGCAGGCGGAAAATGTAGTAGATTGCGGGTTTTGTTCCTATCCGCCGATACAAACGCCGATGCGAAATGGATATATTTCATAACGGACAATTTCACAATGATTTATATGCGATATTAAGTAACGTTATTCTTTAAATAGTTCTCCATTTGGGTAAGTTAAGATAAAAGCATACCATCTGGTAAATAATTGGAATGGATATTCACCAGTTTCTGTGATTGCTTTAGGGACTTTGTTCTCAATTCTAACGGTAATTTTTGTCCCATTAAATTCATCTCTAAGTTCATTTTCTTTAAAAGATTCAGCAGGATAAAACCGTAGCTTATCTTTTATCTTTATAGCAAGTCCCATTGTCATTTTAGGTAATTCATTACTAACTTCGGGTAAGGTTTTTTGAAAATGTGGCGGCAACCAATTTTTATTCCTTTTACCTAAAATAACCTTGATAACAAATCGCATTATATTTCTATAAATCTTTTTTCTACCTGAAATATAAATCGGCAAGTCTGGTAAAGTTTTATTTACTCCTGAAATTGTTGTCATGTTTAGCGAACCGATATACTCCAACGTGTTTTCTTTAAGCTCTCCGTAAAGTGCTTCGCCGGTTAAATGGTTCCACAAAGTATGCGTTTCTATGTCTTCAAAAACCTGCTGCCCATTATATACTCCGGTTTCCCGGAAATGATAAAGTTTGTTTTTTATTAAAGGGCTTAATAATACACCAGCATTACAAACCCCACAAAATGTAAGTATAAAATCTACATCGTTTAATTTTCCTTGTATAATGTGATGATAAACAACTTCTCGTAACAAGAATCCGTATTGTTTACCTGATAAGTTGATAACAATTAGTTCTTCATCACCATTGTAATTCAAATCTTTTAAATTAACTGGTTTTTCGTTTAGGTACCAAGGCTGGAATTTCCCCTTTTCCCAATGTACTCTGTTAATGTCAAATGAGTTCATATTTATTTTAATTAATTTAAGATTCTGCTTTGATTTTTTAAATGTACTTCAAGTAATTTATCGTATCCAGATTTAGTAAAAGGGCAAACTTTAATGCACACTGAGCAACCAAAATTTTGATTGAAACAGGACATACACTTATCGTATTCAATGTGTCTGACACGAGTATTGATTGTTGTTTTAGGTGTCTCTAAAATCGCATTATTAGGACATTTTTTAATGCAAATTCCACAATTATGACAATACTCTTTAATCCATTGATGTTCGTTTGTATTCTCATACGGAAAATTATTGATGTTCGTATATACCGCTGCCAAACGATGACATGCTCCACTTTCGGGTGAAATTAGCAAACCATGCCTGCCGAATTCACCCATATTAGCATCTTTAGCCAGCATAGGGTAATTTGTCATGCCCCCTAAACCCGGACCTGCATGAGCACCATATCCATTTTTTCTTAAAAAGCCAGCTATTTTATTGACAATTTCACCAGTTTGCAAATAGGTATCTTCAATCATTACCATCGTTTCAAAACTTGGGGCTTTTGCAATTTTTTCAAGTGGCATTTGAATTGAAATCACTATTGCATTGTCATAAAGGATTCCCCTGTCAATAAAAATATTATCACTATTTACTTTTGTAAAACCATAACTTGTTATATTCAAACTTTCTAGAAATATTTTTAATTCATTGAACTCTATATCACAGATTTTGTCTTTAAAAGGTTTATTGGGTTGGAATGTTAAACTTTTTTTTATTTGCTGATAAAGACGCAATCCGGTGGGAAGCATCGTTATTTTTTTGAACAATGGCAAAGTTTCCATTGGGCTTCCGACGAATCCATTTTGCTTCACAGAATTTTTTCCATGTCGAACAATATCGTTACGTTTTAACAACTGACCTAATTGTCCGGTTAATGCTTCAAAATACATTGGGGTATTTTGATTGTTATTTTGAAACATCTTTTTAATCAACTCATTCATAATATTTTTATTTTTTAATGTATGCACTTGCTTGCATTTCTTGTAAAAAAAATTAATAGAACTTCTTAATGATAAAATCTAAACACTCTTTGAAGTCAGGTGCAGGCGTAAATGTTTTTATCAAATACAAATTCATACATAACCCATGAACTGCCGTCATAAAAGAGATTGAGAACAATATTGCTTCTTTTTCAGGTTGCTTTTGTACGTTAATTAGATATTTAATCATTTTGTCTTTTATCTCATTTGGAAAACGGTTAATTAAATTTAAATTTTGCATTCGTTTATTCTCTGACAATTCAATTTTAAATAAATCAATATTTTCTAAAATGATAGTGTGAATTAAATTACCTACTCCATTCAAATATTTGTTTAGGTCTTTCTCGTTATCATCAATATATTCTGATATTTTGGGCTTAAAAATCATTTGCGAGATTACATGCTCAAATAGAATCTCTTTACTCTGAAATATTCTAAAAACTGTAACTTCATTCACATTGGCTTCTTTTGCAATTTCCCGTGTTGTTACCGCTTTAAAACCTTTCTGTGAAAAAAGCTTTCTGGCAGTTTCCAAAATATTTAATGCCTTGTCTGAGTATTCCATTGATTAATGAATTTTTAAATGTAAATGTCTAATTTTAATTGCCCTAACTGCAAATGAAATAAGGAAGGTTACTGAAAAAAACATACATGTCATTGAAAAAATAAGCGAGCTAAAAATAACTGGCTTTAGAGCTGAAAACCAACTCAATAGACCTGTTAGAGTAAATAATAGTACACTTATATACAAGCCACTAATAGCAATGCTGAGTCGTTTTAATTGAATGATTTTCAAGTTGATTATTTTCTCGTACAAATCATAGTTACTTTTCAATTCCTTTATTTCATTGTTTAATGCTATAATAAAATTGCTCGTAGAAAGAATTATTAAAGCAATTCCAGGTAAAAGCGATATAGGTATGTACCATTCCATAAATTATTGTTTACAAAATGCAAGCAATTGCTTGCATTTTGTAAACATAGTGAAAATATTCTTCAATTTTTTAATTTACATAAGAAATTTAAAATCTTTTTTACGTTGGATTATCGGGCTGGTTTCTGGCATACAACGACCGAGGCTATGTACCGTAAGAATTGCGGAGCTTTTCACTTATCCGGTTTTGCAGGCGGTGCCTCCCTGGATAACCACCTAAAACCCGCAAGGTATTTACACTTTATTAGCAACAGGCCTTTTTTCTTTTTGCCCAAATGTAGTTAAACCTATCATAGAATTTTTCCAAAATGTGACCCGAAGTTAACAAATAAAAAATAAAGAAATATTTTTTACTTACTAATTAGTAAGTATATTTGTGTCAAAATTTTGCAAAATGTCAGTAACAAGAGAAAAAATATTAGAATTAGGAGAAAACCTTATCCGCACCAAAGGGTACAACGCTTTCAGTTACCAGGACATATCTTCGGAATTAGGAATAAAAAATGCAGCCGTCCACTATTATTTTCCATCGAAAGAGAACCTGGGAACCAGCATCGTTAAAACTAATATTCAACGCTTTGAAGAGATGGTTGATAATATGGTTAACAGAAAGTTTAATGAATGGCAACAACTTGAAACGTTCATTAAAATTTATGTTAAAAGTTACCGTGAACATAAAAAATGTTTGGTTGGTTCGTTAAGTCCTGATTATAACACTTTAAACGAGACCACAAAAGTAGAGCTAAAAAAAATGATTGAGATGATATTAAAATGGTTAACGGAACTTCTTGACCGGGGACGGAATAATGAGGTTTTTGCATTTAAAGATGCGCCGGATAGTAAAGCTTTAATTATCTTCTCTAGTTTAGTTGCAAGCCTTCAATTAACCGGAATAATGGAAAAAATTGATTATAAGTGCTTGCAACAATCAATTCTTGATGATTTAAAACCATAAAAATTTTACACATACTACTTACTTATTAGTAAGTATATTTTGAAACATTTTATCATTTTAAATAAATAATTATGAAAAGAGCGGTAATCACTGGCCTTGGGGCAATAACTCCGATAGGCAATAATGTAAATGATTTTTGGGGAAATCTTATAAGTGGGAAAAGTGGTGCAAGTTCAATTACCAAATTTGATACCACCAAACATAAAACAAAATTCGCTTGTGAAGTAAAAGGATTTAACCCTTTACAATATTTAGATAAGCAAGAAGCTCGTAAAATGGACCTATTTACGCTATATGCTTTAGCCGCCACTGACGAATGTTTGAATGACTCAAAGATTGACTTAAATACTTGTAACCGCAATAGAATTGGAGTTATAATGGCGACTGGAATTGGCGGCATGCAAACATTTGAAGAGGAACTTCTAAGTTTCGGAGAGAACCATAAAACTCCCAGATTTAATCCATTTTTTATAACAAAAATGATATCAAATATCGCTAGCGGACAAATTTCTATTCGTTATGGATTGCATGGAATTAGTTATGCTATAACTTCAGCATGTGCAGCATCTAATAATGCAATAGCCAATGCACTTGATATTATTCGATTAGGAAGGGCCGACATTGTTTTAGCAGGTGGTTCCGAAGCCACAATAACACAGGCTGCAGTTGGGGGATTTAATTCCATGAAAGCATTATCTACATTGAACGAATCACCTGAAACTGCATCGCGCCCATTTGATAAAAACCGGGATGGCTTTGTTTTAGGTGAAGGTGCGGGAGTATTAATGATTGAAGAACGGGAACACGCAATTAACAGGGGTGCTAAAATCTACTGTGAGTTAGCTGGATATGGATCTGCATCTGATGCATATCATGTAGCAGCAACACACCCAGAGGGATTAGGTGCAATATTAGCCATTGAAGGAGCATTAAAAGATGCGGGGATTAATGCAAATGATGTTACGTATGTTAATGCTCACGCTACATCAACGTCTATTGGTGATATAAGTGAGTGTAAGGCTATAGAAAAAGTCTTTGGACAATCGTTAGACCAAATACAAATTAGTGCAACAAAATCAATGACTGGTCATTTATTAGGGGCAGCAGGTGCTATTGAATCCATTGCTTGTGTAAAAGCTATTGTTCACAATATAATACCCCCGACAATCAATCTAAATGAAATTGACCCAACCATAAATCAACAATTAAATTTTACACCCAATAAGGCCTGTCACAAAGATATTTCTGTTGCTTTAAATAATACTTTTGGGTTTGGTGGCCATACAACAACAACGGTCTTCAAAAAGTATCAATAATAACTTTTTTACACTTTATAACTATCGAAAAGGGCTTTTCCTGGCTTGCATCCAACGTGGTAGGTGCTGTTTATGCCGTATTTCTTTGTTTCGTGTTACTTTTCACATTCTTGTTTCAATAAGTCGAGCCAGTTTTGCATACCTTTTTCCAAGTTTTTGCTGAATGGTTTTTTCAAAAGCCCTGCAAAAAAACCTTCCATACTTTCGTCAACCGAAACATTTGTTTGTCCATTTGTTTCAGTCAATGTCCAGTTGTGTACCGCAGACAAACCATATGTTTTTCCCGTCCAACCCAATTTCTTAAATGGTTCAACGGTATGAAGTGTTGAATGGATTTTTACTCCACCAGTTTTCCAGTCAAATGTTGTTTCTGGCTTTAATTCTCCATTCAGCTTCGGTTTACTGATGTCAGTTTGCCAAGTTGCCCAATTGTTAATGTTGGTCATTACAGCCCATACTTTTTCGCTGTTTGCATTAATAGTGATTGTCTTGCTGCACTTTACAGGTGCGCTGTTGTTAATACTTTTCATTTTTGAATTGTTTTGTGCAAATGAACCAGTTGAAATTGCCAAGCTAATTGCGGTTAGTAAAATTGATTTTGTAAACATTGTCCTTTGTTTTAATTAACCTTACAAAGGTCTGCACAAAACCAAGGCTTGCTCTTGACAAAAATCAAGAAGTTCAGCCAGCCGCTTTTTTTCTTAACCTGCTTAATGTTTCAGGTGTCATACCAAGCATTGAAGCCAAGTATTGCAAAGGCACTAGGTTAAACAATTCTTTATTAAAATTAAAAAGATGATTATATCTTTCTTCCGCTGTCATTGACAGATGCGTAATAATTCTGTCTTCCAAAACAGTAAAACACTTTGCTATAAATAGTTTTTCTAATTCTGCCCAACGAGGAATTACTTGACCAATTTTTTGATAACCCTTGCTGTCAATGATATAAAGTTCACAATCTGTCAATGCCTGAATGTTCCAACGAGCAGGAAGTTGAAAAATAAAACTGGATAAGTCCACCGCAAAATAACCTTTTGTTGAAATCCACTTTGTTACTTCTTTGTCGTCAATGAAAACGAACTCTCTAATAATACCTGACTGAACAAAACCAAGTCTGTCGGAATGCCTACCAGTTTTGAGAAAATAGTCGCCCTTTTTCAATGCCGAAGGTTTGAAAAACGAACTGATTTTCGTCAAGTCGTCTTTGTTGACACCGAAATAAGTTTGTATGTATTTTTCAAGTTCTGTCATTGTTTGTTGTGTTGTCTTAAAATGGCATACACTGTGTTATGCAACGTTGTTTATTATTTTTTCAATATCATCCATACCTTTTATTAGTCTTCCTTTATCTGTAAACTGATACAATAAAGGTTTCTCTGAGACAAGCTCCATAAATCCTTGGTCAATTAAGTAGTCAAGGTAATGTTTAATAATATCTCTTGTCCGACCAGTAAATTTTCCAACTTCCATTAAATTATATCCCATATTTTGGATTGGCAATTTATAATTATCAGACTGAAGCCACAAAAGTCTAAATAAAGGCTTCATTATTTCAATTTCATATTTCATATTTCATAAATCAGTCTTACTAATTATATCTCTGTTAATTGGTTAGGTAAAATATCAAATTGATAAATACCATCAATAGTTTCCACAGCCCAAGGTTTCTCTGTGTTTATTGTAATAATTCTTCGACCATCCTTATCAACAAACTCTTTAATTTTCAAGCAAGCAATAATGCCAGGCTGAGGGTATTTACTATTAGAATCTAAATATTCTTTAGTAAAAATGGGAAACTTTATCATGAACCATAAATTCTTTATCCCATGCATCTTTAAATCTGGCTTCAGCAAATCCGGGTTGGTCGTCACTGATGTATTTTAAAATATCTATTTTAAGGACTAACATGATTTCAATTCAATTATTTATCGTTCGAAGCTGTCTTTTTACAATGTTGCATGTTATGTGCTGGGCGTTGTTTATAATCAATTTTTTATCTGTATTAAAAAAATATCATTTAGGTATGCTTAAATTCAATGCCTGCGAAATATTTTTTGCAATGGTTTCATTATTAAGTCCAGTAATCATTGCAATCCCATGTTTAATCTCACCATTTATTACAGGAATTGCATAAATTTGATTGTCAATGATGAATGCTATCGATTTTCCAATGTTTTGTTTTGTAAAATCCGCCCAATCTGTAGCACCCTTCGAATTGAAATAAATCTCCACATTGTTTCCATTAGCTTTGGTTTTTTTTATAGACGACATGCTAATAACAGTGTTTGGTCTAATCCCAGCTAACACGAAATATTTTTGTTCTTCATCAGTCATCTGAATCATTTTTACTAGTTTAATGTTTTCTTTAGATAAATCAAATTGAAGAACCAGAGAATCTTTCATGGTAATATAACCAAGAACAGGTTTTTGTGGATTGCTTTCAATTTGAACACCCATGGATTTTAGGGTATCAATTATTGCAACTGGTATTACATCCACTTTTACAACTTCATGTATTCCAAATACAACTTTTTGTCCATTTGTATTTGTTTGTGAATCACATGAAATAATGAAAAATAGAAAAGACATGGATACTAAAAATATTGCTTTCATAGTTTTCCGGTTAAATGTTTTCATAATTTTATTTTTTATTGTTTTTAAACTCTTTAAAATATTCATCAATAGATTTGACATAAATTTCATAAGCATCGATCCCTTTTTGAGTAACTTCGCAAGTTGTTAATGGATAATTGCCTTTGAAAGACTTTTTGATATTAATATATTCTGCTTCATTCAACTTTGTTAGCTGAAAACTCAAATTTCCTTTTGTTGTGTTAATATTTTCCAGCAAAAAACTAAATTCAGCAGATTTTACACTCATCAATAACGACATTATAGCAAGCCTTACTTGTGAATGCAATATTGGGTCTAATTCCTTGAACATGGTATTTAGCTATTACGTGTTGCATACAAATAATGGCCAGGAATAATAAACGCAATTAACCAAGCAAGTGCTTCAATTAGCATTTGAATCTCTACGCTAAAATAAATACATATATAAGCTAAGAGGCCAAAAACTATACCTCCAAAGGTGATTAATTTGTAACGCAATATTCCTCCGGTAATCACAACTGCAAAGGCCATTAATACCATAAAAATAGGATGTTGTAGTGTAGGATTAAATTCATGTATCGTATTAAATATAATCATATTGACTAATGAGAGACATACTATTAATGAAATCCAAACATATCTTAGTGATATTCCAATATAGGTTGTCACTTTTTTACTTTTTCTAAAAATATAATAGATTGAAAATGCAAATGCAAATACTACTATGCCTTTTGCAAAATATTCAAATCCCTTATAAATTTGGTAGGTTGTTACAATATTATTTATCACATACCATGAAATGTAATTATAAAATATAATCCATCCCCATAAGATAAATAGAACACCATCGTTTTTTAGTTTCTTTTGAGAAACCTGAATCATTTCTTTAATCACCTGAAGTGATTGATTTTCATCAAATGAATCAAAATTTTGTTGTTGTGTTTCCATGATTTTTAAGTTAAATTAATAAAACAAGTCTGCGATACAAACCTAATTAAGTCTGGAATACAAACCAAATATTTTATCAACTTTTTTATTACAAATCGTTCACGGATTAAAAAATCTTTAAATTATCCTCGTTTATTTGGTAGATGGGTCTTTTCGCCTTGCACATAACGTTTGCAGTAAGGCAAGTAAGGGAATTCGGAGCTTTACCCTTTCAAGATGCACGAAAGTTGATGCGAGCCACAAACTTTCGAACGCCACTGAAACCCTTATTGGCTATACCGCTCTTTGGGCAACGTTTTTATTTTCTTTTACAGTTCTCTAATTCCCATTCAGCAATAGTTAGGTTTAAATCTTTCGATTTTTGCCTGATTATGTCTATATACTTCATGTAATCAGTAATCTTATCAAATTCTGTCCAATCTTTCAATGTCTTATTCTTTATCCCTTTAAGAACTTTTGTCTTGATAATATTATCAATTGGACAGTGAAATGGCATTTCAATTTGACCACTTGTCCACATATACTTTAAGAAGAGATTTACAATTTTTTGACTGACTCCAATCCTGAACCTTTTTTTATAAAGTATCTCGGAATATTTTTTTGATATTTTATCCGAAAGTTCTATTATTCTTGATACATGCCCATTTTCATCTACTCGATTAAAATCTTTTAAGTAAACAAGCAGAAAATCTTTGATTTCATTTCTAAGTCGTTTAGCAAAATCTAAGCTTAGATTTTCTAGTCTATATATTGGAAATTCTTCATTTCTAGTCTGAAGTCCCGCATTTATGCTATATTGAAGAAATTCTACTACCAAAAATTCCTCTTTTTTATTTTTAAAATCGTAATTCATAAATTAGGTTTCTAAAATGTTGCCCAACGTTATGCATATGAAGCTGTTGCGCTTTCTTGCACTTCCTTTTGCTTCACCAATATAGTTAATTTCTTATTCATAATTTCAAGTTTGCACTTTCTCGCAGCTGCTTTATTATGCGGTGTTGTGCTTAGTAATTTTTATTAATCATGTAATATACAATGCTAGTCAAACCGAAATCATAAGTCGAATCAGTTACAATTTCCTCAGTTTCATATAATAAAATCGTGTCATTCCTATTTATAATACTCAGATATTTTTGAGTTAAATATTCTTCAGGGTTAAGTCTCAGAATAATATGGTCACTTGGATAGCAAGGGTTAGCTATATAATCTGTTGCAATTGTATAATAACCATAGTTAAAATCCTTTATTTTTCCAGTCATTGGCTCAAAATTAGCAACTCCAAGGTCATTTTTGTTGGAGTCGAGTACTTGATATTTACCATTAATTATAAACTTTCGAGAAATGTAATCATATCCAATTCCACCGTAGTTAGAAACAAACTCATATTCAAGCACTTTGACAAATTCAATTCGACTTTCAATACTGTCTTTAATACCTTTAAATACTATAGAAATCGTTGTGTCTGCTATATTATATACAAAAAGATATTTATTCTCTTTTTCCCAATCAAAAATGTTATTCAGGTATTCATTACCTTTCAATTGTCCAGTATTCCAAATATTAAATCCGTAACCTTCATGGTTATTAAGACTAGCACCGATGTATAAGGTGTCATTTTTTAAATCCTTTGTATGTATAGATAGCTCAGAAATTATCGGAATTGCTTTATGTGATAAATACGCAGATTTAGATTTTTCAATTGAATACAAATAACTCTTAGGAAGCCAAACACCACTAAATTTTTCAGAAAAGTCTTTTAAATTTAGATATTCCTTAGATTTCGATTCATTTTTAAAATCAGCATCCTTTTTCTGGTCAGTTTTACATGAAAACATTGTTATAAAGGAAATCCAAGTCACAAACAATATTTTATTCATTTCTCATGTTTTTTAATTATTAAGCCCAACGTTTGATGGTATGGTGTTGTGCGGGATTTCGAGGCGATTCCTTATCAATTTACAAAAACTTTTTTTACGAGTCACACACACCCGCAACCCACCAAAACCCGCATGCACTATACCATGTTGGCAATAGTTAGTTATAATCCAATTACTCTATTCCAGTCGGCAATGTACATATATATTCTTTGAAACTCACTTGGAAGCAACATTCGATTGTGAGCAATAAAATTTCTAGTTTTTTCTAATTCCTCCATTCTCTGTTTTAACCAATGCTGTGAAGGAATAATACTATTAAAATATTGCCATTTTTCTATAATGATTGAAGCAAGCATGCCAAAATCAATAAAACCAAGTAAATCTTCTTTTTCACCCTCAAGCCAAGAATCCTTAAATGCAATTTCTTGTCTTGACTCTGCATGAGTTTTTATTTTAGTTGGTAGTTTTGTCCACCAATCAAGACCTTCATTTTCACTTAATGTTTCCCTAATCAATTCTCTAATTTCATTCTCAAAACAATGAAGAACAGAATATAATCTAGCCATTTCAAGTGCTTTGTTTCTCCTAGAAATACTAAAGGGGGCAAGTGATTCTGATAGTAACTGCTCTTCTGCATAAGTAGAACTTGCGCCAATCTGAATTCCAGCTTTTTGAAATTCGGTTGCTTCTGATTCAAACATTAAACCTCTAAAAAAGAAGTCTCTAATGTCTTTTTTATTTATTGTCTTATTCAATTAAGTGGTCTTTTATAGATTTAAAAATTGCATTATATACTTCTATATCTTTAGTTGCAGGTAAATGAATCTGAATATTATAATGAAGTCCTAAGTCTCCAGTTTTCTTTGATAATACTTTTTTCTCAGGTTCTTTTTCAATTTCTTGATTAGATTCAGTTTTTGGAAGTTCCTCATTTTTTTGACTTTTACCATCTAAATCAGCTAATGCTAATAGAGAGTAGAAAGTATTTGTCATGTGTTTTGCTACATTTTCACTTACATTGTGATAACTCTTGAACTTTCCGTTTATTAAATCCTTGTCTTTGCTTCCAGGTTTAGAAGTAATAAGAAATAAATCAGAATATGCTTCTTTTAAGGATTGTCCCAAAATTTCTCTTGATAGTGAGTGATTTCTGTAATCATGGTATCGTTTTGTCGGTGAACCATCTGCAGATAAAAAGCCAAGTGCTTTGAGTATCGGAATGAATGCTCTATGATTATTGGATTTAAATCCTAAATCTTTTAAAATCTGGTTTGTAAACTTATCAGGGGCTTGACCGTCTCTAATTTTATCAAAAAATTGACTTAGAGAACCATAAGCCATTGTGTAAGATGAAGGTAGTGCCATTTTATTATATATATTATAGTTATGATGATGTTCCTTCTAATTATTGCCAACGGATGTGTGTATGAAATCGTTGGGGATTGCGGGCTACTTTCCTGTCCAGTTATACCAAACTTGATGCGGGTCAGAATGCTCGAATAACCACTTAAACCCCAATGTTTTATACCGCGTTATCGGTTCGCCCTTATTTTTCGGTCTTTGTAAGCCAATCTAATGCGTTTGTTTTTTTAATTCCGTTATATGTCCCTGTGTCGTAGTCCATTGTAATTAAAAGTTTTTCGTGATGGTCTGCAATACTGTCAAATGGTGCTAACTCACGTTCTAAAGTCGTTGCGTTTTGTACTGTTTGAGCAACTTGTATGTATTGTGTAAAACCTTCGTTGTTGCGAACAACAAAATCAACTTCTAAATTATTGGTTTTTCCTATCCATACTTGGTTATTTCTGCGTTTTAGCTCAAGATAAATTATGTTTTCAAGTAAATGCCCTGCATCGCTTGCTAATTCTTTTCCAAGTAATGCGTTGCGAAAACCTAAATCCACCAAATAGTATTTTTCCAGCGTTGCCAAATGTTGTTTGCCTTTGATGTCATAGCGGTTTACTTTGTAAAACAAATAGGCTTCAACCAAAGTATCAATGTACTTCGACACTGTTTTGTTGTCAATTTTCTTTTTGTTTGTCGTTAAAACTTTAGCAATGTTCCCTGCTGAAACACTTGAACCAACTGAATCTATTAAGAAGTTTACAACCTCCTGATAGGATTCTTCGGCATAAATAGTATAGCGCTTAGAAATATCGTTGTCGTAAATGTTTTTAAAAACCATTTGCAAATATTCATTTGCAAAATGATTTCCTTCTGCTGAAAGTCTTACAGCTTCGGGGAAACCACCTGTACGCACATATTCAGCAAAAGCACGGTCAGGGTTTGTGGTTTTACCCGTGAACTCTAAATATTCAGCAAAAGAAAAAGGCAATACATTTATTTCATAAGCTCTACCTGTGAGCAAAGTTGCCAATTCGCTTGATAATAAAAATGCGTTGGAACCTGTAACATACAAATCTATGTTTGGGTGAACGTATAAGCCTTCCAACAGTTTTTCAAATTCAGGAACATTTTGCACTTCGTCTATAAACACATAATTGGTTACGTTTTTTTTGAGATGCTTAATGATGTAATCATAAATCTCCTTCCAATTTTTTTCTGCTAAAAACCTAAAATCGGGCATATCCATATTGATTGCCAAAATGGAAACTTTGCCGTTATCTTTACGCAACAAGTCTTGAAATTGTGTCATTAAAGTTGATTTTCCACAACGTCTAACGCCTGTGGCAACTTTAATTAAATTCTTGTCTTTAAGAACACTAAGTGTTTCTAAGTACCGTTTACGTGCTATTGTTTGCATAGGGCAAAGATAAATAAAATTCCTAAAACTGTTTAAAAATAAATACTTTTAGGAATTTAATGGTCGGTTTATAGTGTTTTTAAATAACCATAGTCTTTGTCAACTAAAATTCATCTGTTCAATGTCGTTCGTATTTGTCTTGCTGTGTCGTTTTTCTTCATCTTGCCGCTAACGTTTCGCATATGAAGCGGTTGCGCTTGCTTGCACTCCATTTCGGGTTACTAATGTAGTTAATTTCTTATTCATAGTTTGAAGTCCGCACTTGACCGCAAATGCTTTATATGCGGTGTTGTAGCCAGTTATTATTTAATTCCTACTGTTTCGATGTCCCATTTCCTTTTTTGCTAAATCAATAACAATATCTGGAAGAATTGTATTTCCTTTAATAATCTCTTTTAATTCAGAATTTGTTTTTTCCTTTAAAATAGATTCCCAATCGTAACTTTTTTCAACTTGATCTTTATAAAAGTCTCCAATTTTAATTGTTCTAGAGAAAAATCTGTTATGTCTGATATATTTTGTGAAATATGATGTGATTGCTACTGTGGTGAACAATATGAAAAAATAGAATAGTTCTGAAGAATAATTAGTAATCAACAGTATACAGAATATAATAATAGTTAACGCATTAAAAACTAATGACCTAAGTATGGATATTGAAAATTTAATCAAATATGATTCATTAGACAAATTCGGAATAATACTAATTTTCATATCTCCTATGCCATTCCAAAGATTCCAAGGACTAACCATTTTATATAAATAATTAAAGTCAAGAAAATCATTGTATAGGTTAAGTCCATTCTCCTTCCTTGTCATTTTATGATAGCACCCAGATCTATAAAAGTTCTGTTCAAAAGCACTCAACAGGTCTTCTTTATCAATTCTTAGGCACTCCTTTTCAAATAGATACTTATAAAATATTTTCACCTTCTATCTTTTATATGTGCTTTTACAATGAATGCCAACGGATGGGTATATGAAACGTTTGGCATTTCAAAGCGATTCCTTATCAAACCGTTGCAAAGTTTATTAAATGTACTGCCCTTAAAATTAGCACTTTCCGCCAAATGTTTTATATACCGTGTTGTGTTTTCGTGCTTTATTCTCTGCTTTCTGTCCGTGCATTTGGGCAGCCATACTCTTTGACAAGTTTTGGGCTGTGTGATGGCTTTTGTGCGACTTGGCAATGTGTATGGATGCGAAGTATTAGCTGTTTTTTGTATTAATTTTCCCATAAAATTTATTATTATCAAGATAAAAGGCTCCACTCATTTCCAAACGTCCACTGTATTCATTTTCAAAAGTCCTACCACCAATTACTTGTTTTTCACCCAATACAGTCCATAATATATTTAACCCATTTTTCTTTAAATATTTAATGAATGGCTCTTTCTTTACAATTAGATGTGATTTTGAATTGTGATAAACATTAGTAGCAAAACATATTATTTCTCCAGTATTATCAATAAAAGCTCCTTCTTGATCGGAATATTGCAAGTTCATGCCTTCAAAAATATTACGGCACGGTTTCAAAAAGCTAATAGTTTCTTCTTTTGATTTATCAAATTCTTCTTCCCATAGAAATCCTTCTGTTGGTATCATGACTGAAGCAATAAATACTCCTGTTTCATTATCATGAATATCTCTCCATTCTTCACCGCCATAATATTCAGACATGAAATAATTGTGGGCAGGTGACCAGTAATATTCTCTACTAAAAACTTCATATCTATCTGTGCTTTCAGGCATCCATCTACCCATAAAATCTTGTTTTACAGCCCAATTTTTAAAAGATTCGAAATCATTTTCTTTTACAAAATAACTTCTTATATGACACCATAATTCTTTATGAGGATAATCCCACTTTTCTTCTCCAATTTTCTTTGGCTCAGACCAACTTGGAAAACCTTCAAGTATTAACCACTCTTCATTATTTGAGTCTTTTACTTGCATTAGATCTTCAAATTTTGGCAATACATTTGAATTATTTACCCAGTCATCATTTGAACATTGCCAGTCAAATTTATTTCTATCTGACCACCAAAATTTTTCAGGGTCATCAGATTCGTAGCTACCTGTTTTATGAATCAGCATTGTTGGGTCTATATCCCGAACATATGGTTCCCAGGGGCCTTGATAGGGGGCTTCCTGTTGTTTATCTGAACCCCATCTTTCATACTTAATAAAATTATCAGAAAGCATTGCTAAATATTCATAATATGCTATCCATTGATACTTTTTACCAATTCTTTCATGCGGATAAGTTGACCTCCCTCTTCCAGTACCTATTTCATCGTCAAAATTTCCATGAATTTCAGGATTCCATCCAAGACTAATGACGCGAGAGAAAATTAATCTTTGCGTTATTCTTAAATCAAAATGAAAACCAGTGTTAATTATATTATGATTATGGTCAAGGTATGGTTCCACCTCCTCTTCATAATATTTAAGTTTTTCTTGGGAAAGAGACTTTTTAAAATCAGCACGAATCTTATTAAGTTCTTCTTCACTTTTTCGTCCAACTGCAACGTTGAATCTGATTTTACTGTCACCGAAATCAAATTCTTCATCACTTTCCTCTGAAATGATAGGATCAAGCTGATCTAAAAGTTTTTGCTGTTTGCTTGATAAATGTGATTTAAAATCATCAAATAATTTTTCACGATCTATTGGCGTTTGATTTTTCTGATAACCTGACCATTCAGACAAATTGTGATTGGTTCCAATTGTATATCTAGAAAAATCACCAAAACCCATAACAGAACTCCAAATTTGACGATATTTAGAATTATCATATCTATCTTTTAGTTCTTTCTCTGAAGGAATTATCTCTGGCCACTGACTTTTATATGGTGGTCTAATTTTCGCCAAATCAAAATCTAATGTGCATTTTTTGTAATGAGCATATTCAATAACTCCTCTTGCATAGTCTCTCAATAAAATATGGGGATACACTTTTTCTTTATTAAATACTGAATTAAAAATATACTCACTAAGTTTTGTTAATTCCTCAATTTGGTTAGTACGTACTGCACAACCATATGCCACTGCATATAATCGTTCGTATACATAAGGATCATTTACACCTTCAAATAGTTCTAGTAATTCAATGATTATATGAACCCTGGTTTGAAGTAAAGAAACTAATGCTTTAGTTGAACAATCTCTAAGTTGTCGATTAGTAGTAGTATGAAACCATGCTAGGGCAATACATGACAGTTTTATTGATTCATCTGAAATATGTGATTTATCGTTATTACTCCAAGCCCAATCTATAAGTCTTTTAACTGTTGATTCATCACTGTATTTATATTTTAAGGATTGTGTCCAACCTGCATCTCGGTCTGACAATGAGAATTTCATTAAATGGTTATGCAGAGAATACGCATTGAAGTAATGATTTGGTATTGCAGTGATTGCTAGAATTGTTTCCCAGAAAAAGTCATGAGTTCCTTGATAAAGAAAAACATATTCATTGACATAATCTCTGGATTCATCAGTGATTGTTTCAATTTTCCTCCAAAGTAAGCTTTCTACAAAGGATTCAATTATAGTATAATTATCTTTATATGTTGGGACAAAATTGAAGAAATCTTTACCCGTAACTTCAGGAATTTGTATTGAAAAAGCATCTATAAGTCCTCGATTTATATTAATTGCTCGTTCATCTTTTATATAGTCATGTAATTGTCCTTCAGCCCCAAATTCTTCTTCTAACTTTGGATATTTTTCGATTAAATACTGAGCCATTAAATGATCTTCAAATCTTTCATATGCTAGATATATACCATCTTCAGGCTTCTTATCTGGATTCCAGAAAAGATTTAACGAGAAAATACCTTCTCTAATTAATTCATCTAAGAAACCTTTTGTGTTAATAAATTTTGATACTTCATCTTCTACAATCTCATATGCTTTTTCATATGGCACATATCTGGCTTTATTTTCAACCTTAAATAAAATGATACTCTCAACAGATTTCTTTACAAGATTTATTCTTTCCGAATAATCAAGTCTATTGGGATTTGCAAGTTTTAAGTTAATGCTATTAATAAAAAAATTAATAATTGATGATATACCTTGTAAACCATCTGGAATCCGTGTTAATCCAGACTTATTTAAACTATCACAAAATAATTTTAAGAATAGTGGGTTTTGAAATTCGGGATGTAATAAAGGAATATTTGGTTGTTCGATGTTGTAATTGTCAAAAAACAATTTACTTGCTTCATATTCAACACTTCTAAAACCGTACAAAGTCTGCTCTATTACACCCATAGTTTCTATTTGATCTTTGGGAAAAATCAAGTTCTTATAGGATGTACGTATAGATAAAACTAATCCAAGCCATTCATAGGATTTTATCTCTTTAATAAAACTATTTATAAAATTTGGCCAACACTTTTTGCCCTTTCCTTCATTTATAGCATCAATAATGATTAAAACTCTTTTATTAGATGTTTTTCCAAATTCATTTAATTTCTGCAAAAAATCATTTGACTTTGAATTAATTTGAAGTCTCTTAAATATCTGCGTCCAAGGATCTTCCTCGGAAACAAAATGCTGTCCTAACAGAAATATACTTTGATAATTAAATTGAGTACGAACTGAAATTACATCTCCGAGCATATGTGACTTCCCAATACCAGCTTCACCATCTAAAACTAGGTATGGGTTATTTGCTAATTTAACAGAATTCCCATTTATAAAATGCCCGAATTTTGAAAGTCTGTTATCAAATTCTCTAAGATTTTTAATCTCATATCCGTATTTATGGTAGAACTGATAATCATTTTTTTCTTTTTGGATTTTTCTTTCTTCATCTTGATAAAATTCTTGAATTATTTCAGTTGTTTTTTTGGCATCTTCAATAAGTTCCTGAAATTCTTTAGAAGGAAGGGCTTGAATACCTGAAAATGTCGTTTTGTTATATAATTCTAAAATATCGTCAAAGAACTTTTCCAAGAGCAATATATGTTCTTTTATTTGAGGAATATCTTTTAAAACTTTTTTTCCAGATATAAGTAAACTATCAATCTTTTCAGTAAATGATTTTTGAAATTTTTTTGTCCTTCCAATTCCCTCAAAAATATCTGAAACTTCCAGTTTGAAATTTAATTCAGGTGTATATCTATTTCCTAAATCTAAAATAGATGCTTCACACTGCCTTTGAAACCACTCATTATTAGGATTAAATACAACTTGTTCATTAAGTGAGGATATTTTGTTCTCTATATTTATAATAGATTCATGAATATCGAAGATTTTTGACTTATAGTTTTCTTCTATAAATAAAACTTTTAATAGCTTGTCATTATTAATATTAGTTACTAATCTATCATAAAACTCATTTAACTCTTTTGTTGACGGTAATATTATGTTAGAATTTTCTTTAAACTTCAATAATAACTGTTGATTTGAATATACAGTCTTAAAAAGAATATACTTATTCAATTCTTCAAAAAGAATTTGCGAATGATAAAACGGAAATTTATTACCCTCAGATTTGAAAGGGTGATCCTTTTCATATTCTTGAATCGTTTTAGATATAACGATGGCTAATTGATTACTATACTTTCTTATTGGGAAAAGCCATTTTTTTATTCTTCCATATCCTTCTTCCTTTAAAAATTGATCAAGAAATTTTAAAGAAACATATGTTAGAATAGTCAGTGAAATAGGATCCATTTTTTTCTAATTTAACTTATCTCTATGTGCGTCGGCTAAAATTCGGCTCTTTTGCAAGCTGAAGCAGCAGCCTATGTGTTCGAGCTTGCAAATGTGCCAAATGTGCGTTGGCGTTATTTGCACGGTCTCTTTTAGCATGAAACACAACATCCCTATATACCTACCTCCCCTCTTCTATTCAGTATATATCGGTTTTGTTTACAACTGTTTTTTTTAATCCGTTTTCCAAAGTAATTTTATTCATCAATATATCCAATGGGTTGCGCATTTTTTATTGTTTACTGCTATTACATGTGTGTAAACCTCCGTGGTCTTGCTGCTTTTGTGCCCCAACAATTATAGAAACTCAGTTTTTACGTATATATCTCCCCAATTTGGTGATATAAAAACAATAGATACGCGGTTATTTTTCATTTATCCTCAGTTTTAAGGCTGGTTTCAGTAAATGTTTTTAACCGTTACCAAAAATAATACAAATAACGGAAGATGCAAATTTTAAAAACCGGAAAACGGTGAAAGGGAAATGAATAAAGAATGATGAAATGAAATTCCTTACGCCCTAGCGTTTTAGCGGTGAAAAAAATGATGACAGGAATAATCCCTTTAAAACCGCCACCGCACCTGGGCCTTTAGTTCACTTTTATGGTTCCCGGGAACACGGTCTATGCCGGAACCTACTTCGGTACGCTGTGTAAAGGCCGTTTGCGAGAACCGTACCCAGCATTCCACGTTGGACAAAAATTGATATTGCAGCAGCAGATAAAACCGGGAACCTTTATCGTACAAGGCGGGAACAGAATAGGCATTCAGCACATCCGACTCGTAAGCATAGATGCGCGTGTTGTATGAACCGGTTTGATAAACCGCGTACCGCAAAGTAACCGATAGCGGGATACGTGCCGGGTCGCAGCTTACATCCTGGTAAAGCAAAAACCCATATTCATTGGAACCGCTCTGCTGTTGGTACTGACTTACCTCAACCCGGTTTTTAAAATGCCAAATGCCGCTCATTGTATAATTGATATGGTACCGGAAATGCCACTGCGATTGTTCCACCAGTGGTGCTACCTCAGGGCTTGTGGTAGAAAGGTTTCCTTCGTTGGTTTCCTTTTTCAGGCGCCAATACATACTTACAGCCCGGTTGGTAGCAAAATCAGCTTGAACCATAAAATCGTGCCCTTTCGAAGGGCCATCGGCTTGCGAAGTGGTCATCGGGAACCGATAAAAATCGTAGTAAGCCGAAAGTTTCCATTTTTTAATAGGGAAAAGCTGGATACCTGAGTAAAAACCCCGTTCGTTCTGGTTTTTTCCACTCTCGGCAAACGCATTTCCATAGAGGGTCTGAAATTTTGCATCATAATTCCGGTAAAGCATCGAAAGGCTCACCTGGGGGGTGAGCTGTAAAATGGTTCCTACCAGCCCTGCTGTTCTTTTGTTTGACGAGACGGCTCCCTCGCCAAACAAATATATCGACCGGAATGTCCATAAAAAATCGGCTCCCAGGTTTTGGTTTCGCGTTCCCGTAAATTGATAGTTATCCTCCGGGTGGTTGCTGGCCGTAAATGGGTTACTAAAGCTGGTGGTAACCCCTGTAATCCCAATCCGAAATTGATGGAACCGGTATTGGATGTTTCCGCCCATCATGGTTTCCTTCAAGGTGTGTTTGTCTTCAAGTTGACTGGGGGTTGCATGGATTCCTGAAACCTGTAGCGATGTCACTCCATATTCACCGGTTAAGGTCGTGTCTGAGGCTTCCAAATTTGCATCCAACGGTTTGTAGGAACCGAATGCCGATAGTTTAAAATCACCTAAAGCCACGGTAGCACCTGCGCCGCGAAAGTATTGGTTTTCGTCGGTGGAGGAATATTTTTTAAGCCCTTCATATTTCTTGCGGATGTCCATAACCAGCGACGACTTGCTGTTGCTCAGGTAAGAGCCCATCACCAAGCCCTGTCCGTAATGTGCTTCAAAATCACCCAAAACGGCGGTTTCTAAGATACCGATCTTCGAGAATTGCAGGTGCGCCGAATAAAAATCGAATCCATTCGGTTGTGGCCCTTTGAAAAATGCTTCACCGGGATCTTTCTCAGCAGTTATTCCTGCTTGGACTTGCTCCTTAATTGAGAACTTATATTTCGCATAATAACGCATGCGGTTTCCCGGGTAATAATCGTTGGGATTGGCCTCACTCAACGAATCAGGCACCGGTTGATACCCATCGGGTTGTTCCATAATCCCGGAAACCCTTGTCAGTAGTTCACTCTGGCTGTATTTTATTGTTTTCTTAATATCGAGATTTGATTTTTCCTGTGCTTGAGCCACCCTAACAAAAGGCAATAACAGGCGGATGGTCGGGAAATCGAACCCGGAAACCAAGGGCAGTTCATAAATGGTTAGGAAAGACCCGTAGGTGGAACGGTAATCAATCAGGCTCATCACCTGAAAATCGGTCAAAAATGGGAGTTTCTCCAAATCGGTCGGCTGGGCGGTATTCAAATTCAGGGGATTCTCAGCCAAATAAATTAAGTCTTCGGTGAGCGAGGTAAAATCCAATTCAGCATCGGAACCCTCGGCCAGTGTTTCAACCAACTCTTCAACCAGTTGTTGGGAGCTTTTTTGTTCCTGCCCAAACAACGGATAGAAGGCCACCACCAGCAAACAACCAAAGGCGATTCGGTAAAGCATCAGGCAAACGGATGAAAAGCCTCGCGGTGAACAATGAGTGTGTAAATATTAAGCAATAACCACGAACCCAGGAAAAATAGAACCGACAAAGCCGTAGCAAAAGTAAAAATGCCCACTGACAAATTGGTGAAACGGGCTACCGAAAACATGTATCCGGAAACATTCACGCCAAAGAAATGGCTGATACAGTTAATGACAAACAGCAAAATAACAATGGACAGCAGACCTACCCAAACCCCTTTTAAATCGGGTGGACTCAGTTCCATGTGCGAAGCTACGCTCAACGACACATATAAAAATACCCAAAATTGCCAGGAATGGATGTTACTGCTGGAAAACAAAAGCCCGGGAAAGTGAATCCCCACTTGATACAATTGTATAAAAAGATTTCCGAACCCCTGCCAGGTAGTTAAATCGGCAGCTTGCGAATTGATCACCTGCAACAGACTGTGGTTATCGGGCAGCAAATATTTGATGAGCAGAAAAAGCACGAAGGAGCCAAACAGGATGGGTCCCATGCCAATAAAGAAGTTCCCGATGCGGTGCCAGATGTTTTTCGGATTGTAACTATGGTTGACATATCCCAGGGTTCCATCTTCGCTGCTGGGCGTATATAACTTGATTTCAGTTACCTGATGCCCAAAAGGAAGGCAAAACAGGGCATGTCCCAGTTCATGTACCGGGGTACCGAGCCACCCGGTGATAAAAATATCGAATTTATACCCGACGCTTTTTACAAAAGTTACCCGGGTAAAGCGTGCCAATAAATAAAGTAAAAGCCCGAAGATGAAAAAAATACCAAAAATGGCGATCAATTGTACAAAAGTGCTCAACAGTACGGCTTTTAAAAATATCCAAACGGTGGTTAAAAGTTCCATAGTTTTAGTTATTTAAATGAATATTTTAAAGATATTTGGGTAGATAAAGGCAGTGTTTCGTGGGTAACAAATGCAATGTCGGTGGTCAGGTTTTTTAATTGATACCCCAGGCCCAAGGTAAATTGGTTGGGTTGGGTCATGAGCCCCATCCGTAAAAAAAGGTGTGTTACGGCTTGGTATTCCACGCCACATTTCACCCTGGGTTTAAATTCCAAATCTTTTTCAGCTTCCAGGGTAACCACAACCCATTGGCTAAAATAATACCCCAACCCGGCTTTCATAAGGGTCGGAACCCGTTCGTCCTGATAATCGGAAAGCTTCACCCGGGTGGGATTATATACATGAGCGCCAATAAAAAATCCATCTATAGGCTCAGCCATCACACCGGCTTCGATTAAAAAAGCACCTTTGTGCTGTGTTTGCTCCGATTGGTGGTAATAAAGGTAATCGAACTGAACCGAGGCCGACCATTTTTCGCCCAATTTTCGGGCATAGGCCAAACCCATCTGGTTTTTTGAGAATAGCGAATAACCTGTACGGTGTAACGAGGCGGCAAAATTTCCTGTCCGGGTAGGATAAACAAATGCTCCGGCCTGTGTTCCCAATTCCCAGAGCTGGTAGGCGTTATAATAACTGGCTCCAATTTCGGGATGCTCCAGATATGCCAAACCTGACTGATTCCCGAATGCCGACCAAAAATCGGGGAGCATCACCGAAGCCTGCCCCATACCTGTAAAACGTCCTTCCTGAGCCCAACCAGTAAGGTTCAGAAGTGCAATGAGGGTCAAAAGGCTTTTTTTTACAATTTTTTTCAAAACTGTTGGGTTAGGTAAAAATCAGCTAAATATAAGCAACCCTAGAATTCTAACATGAATTTCCATTGAAAAAAATGAGTCATACCAGATAATTCTCTAACTTCAAGCCGAAAACTGACTTCAAATCATGAAACAATTTGAATATTTACGCCATGAAACAACTATTATTCCTTCTGTTTTGCCTAAATATTTTTCCTTTAAAAGCACAAAACCCGGAAAATGAACTTACAAAAAATACCCTTTTCAAATTACCCCTTTTATCAGCATTAAACATGGATTATCCATCGGTTGATTTAGCAGTAGAATTTCAAAAATTCAGGTGGCTTAATTATCAGTTTCGTGCAGGTATATTATTGCCAATAGTTGAAAATAAAAATTATATCGGAGCAAAAGGCTATATTGTTCGTGCAGATTATCGGTTGTATTCTAATTGGAAAGGGTTATATAATTATGGCTTTTATGTAGCACCTGAACTTTTTTATCGAAATGCTTTTTTTAAAGAACAGTTTCAGGTTTGGGAACTGAATCCTAATCCGGAGAACAATATAATAAAAGACCGATGGATTTCAATCCATCGGCAGGCAATAACCGCAACTTTAAAAATTGGGTACCAAACTTCGCATAAACGTATTATTGTCGATTTATATCTGGGAGGGGGAATTCAATGGAATTACAGCAAGTTTGTGAATAATACCACAGACTTTTTCTCAACAACAGAAGGTTTAATCCTGGCAGATAGAAATTTTACTGAACCTAATTATGCCCGTTTGGTTCTGAAAACAGGTATTTCTATTGGGCTGAGGCATTCCAAGCTATAAAAATGTTATTATTATGTTTCGTTCACTTTTAAGCATTGAAATTCTATACAATACATGAAAGAATTAAACTGTTTATCTGGTATTAAAGACCTTTAATCTTTCTATTTTTGTGTTTTTATTCACAGAGCCATGTCAGACATTTCAAAACCGATAAGCTGTAAAGGATGCAACAATGAGGGGACCTGCTTCCACCACCTGTTTCCCGACGATTCGGAATATTTTAACAACAAAAAACAGCAGCTTACCTACACCAAAGGCGAAAATATCTGTAAGCAAGGTGCCTTTGCCCCTTACGTAATGTATGTTTACGAAGGTTTGATTAAAGTTTTTTTAGAAACCGGAAACGGACGGAACATCAATCTGCGGCTTATCCGGTGCGGCGAATTTGTGAGCTTTCAGAGTGTGCTCAACCAGCAGGTATATCAATACTCGGCGGTAGCTTTAACCGATGCCCGCATTTGCCTCATTGATAAAGAAGGACTGAAAAGAATGCTGAAAGACAACATGGAAGTGGCTTGGCGGGTAATTTCCGATAATTGCCGCAGCGAAACCAAACTGTACGAAATTATAAAAAATGCTACCACCAAACAGATGCCGGGCAAACTGGCTTCGACCCTGATTTATCTGGCCTCAGAAGAATTTTCCGGATACGAAGTCTTTTCACACCTGAGCAGAAAAGATCTGGCTGAGTTTGCAGGTATTTCACTGGAAAGTACGGTAAAACTTCTCAAAGAATTTGAAGCCGAAGGTATTGTATCACTGGATGGTAAAGACATTTTAATTACCCAACTCGAATCGTTGACAGAGATCAGCAAACGGGGATAAAAAAGAACCATTTGCAGATTTTCCAATTATTCTTTTTACTTTTAGCAAAACTACCTGCATTGAGATCGATCGGTTATTTAATTGTATGGGTTGCCCTTTGTATGGCTTCTTGCAATTTTCCTGATAAAGGAGCATTGCCCCTTACCAATACCAAAAACATTACCAACCAGGTCATTGATAGCCTGCTCCAACTTTCCGACAAACAATACCGAAATACTGAAGGAGTCAAACAGCCGTTGGATAATTATTTAAAGCAGGCTATTGAAATAGCCAAAATCAACAACCATCAACGGCAATTGGCCAATATTTATAACCAGGTAGCTAAAAGGTACCGCAACATTTCTGAATATAGTTTGGCCATTTCGTTCCACCGGCAGTCGCTTTCCATCGCCAATCAGTCCCACGACGACGAGCTAAATGCCAAAACCTTGCATGAAATGGCTGTAACATTCCGCCGGATTGATGACAATGCGCAGGCTTTAAAATTGTACATGCAGGCACTGGAATGGGCCGAATCGGCTAACGATACCCTGTTGATTCATTCAGCACTTAACGGGATTGGGAACGTGTATATCAGCTATAACAACTATACCGATGCCATTGAATACTTTAAGCGTTCATTGAATTATTTGGGAACACATCCCCGGAATTTGCTGGGCGAGGCCATCAATACCAACAATATTGGCGAGGCTTACCTGTATTTGCACAATACCGACTCTGCCCTCTATTATTTGCAGCATTCCTACAACATCAATGTACTTATTGGCTCAAACCTGGGGCAGGCCATCTGCAACAATAGTTTGGGAATGGTTTATATGGAATTGAAACAATACACACAAGCATTGGAGCACTATCAGAAATCGCTGGACATCAACCAGCAGATTGGCGATTTGATTTATGTAGCCGACAACCACCGGAATCTGGGCAATGTATATATGCAGTTGGCACAATACCCCTTGGCTGAAGATCATTTAAAGAAAGCACTGGAAATTGGGAAAAACATTGGCAGTAAATGGCAGATTCTGGAGGCCAACAAAATTCTTTCGGAACTTTATAGCTATACTTTTAAGACCCAATTGGCCCTGGAGCATATGCGCGAATCGCTGGCCTACAAAGACAGCATGACTAAAGAAGTTAGCCGCCAAAATGCCGAGGCTATGGATGTTTTATTCAAGGCCGAAAAACAGGAACGCGAAATTATCATCCTTAAGCAAGATGCCGAATTAAAAGCCTTGCAGCTCAGTAGGCAGCGTTATTTGTTTTTAGGTATTGCTACAGTTTTGCTGGCTTTGGCCATGTTTGTCCTTTTTGCTTATCGTCAACGGAAGTTAAAAAACATGCTGAGCGAAATGAGTTTAGAGCAAAAATTGCTACGCGCTCAACTGAACCCTCATTTTGTGTTCAATTCGTTATCGGCAGTACAAAATTTCATCCTAAACAACGATAAAAAGGCCGCCTCGGAATATTTGGTCAATTTCTCGCGCTTGATGCGGAATATACTGATGGGTTCAGGTTCCGATTTTATTTTGTTGGAAAACGAACTTCAAATTCTCGACGACTACCTCAAGCTGCAGCAATTGAGGTTTCAAAACAAATTCGATTATTACTTTGAACTATCCAACGGGCTTGACCCGCAGACTTGTCAGGTACCTCCTATGCTGGTACAGCCTTTTATTGAAAATGCCATTGAACACGGTGTCCGTGGTATTGAACGGCAAGGTGTAATTTTTGTCCGTTTTACAAAGCAGAATGAATTTCTGGTGATTGAAGTTGAAGATAATGGCAAGGGCCTTCAGGAGCAAACGGCTGAAAAACAACCAAAAAACCATGTATCTATGGCTACAAAAATTACCAAACAACGGATGCAAAATTTGCAGAATCTGACAAAAAAACCCTGTTATTTTGAAATTATTGATAAGCCAATCCAGAATAACAGCCCAGGTGTCCTTATTAAAATACAGATACCCTATCAGGAGGAGTAAAGATAAATTATCTAAATAGCTCATAATCTGCTCATTTACTTGTTCATATACCTGTTGAAATAATTTGGTAATATCTTATCAAAAAAACTTTTAATAAAAGCTTATCCTATTCATAAAATAGTATTTTTGAAATGTCATTAGTATAACATTTTATGAATGTAAGTATCAGGAAATCAACTTTAAATGATTTACCTTTTTTAGAAAAAATAGAAAAATCCTGCTTCCCAGAATTCCAACAAAGTTCGCGACGTTCGTTGCGGCTAAGCTTACAAAGTCCTGCCCAACAAGTCTGGATTGCCGAAGTTAAAGAGAAAAGAAAGATCACTCCAGTGGGCAGCCTCATCCTAAACCTTTATCAGCATACCTTGCGGATTTATTCCATTGGGGTATTGCCCGAATACCAGAGCGAGGGGATTGGATTGATGTTAATGGCCCAGGTGAAACATGTAGCCATCTCAAAAGGATTCGACAAATTGTCGCTCGAAGCATTGTCCACCAACACAAAACTAATTGACTGGTACCAAAAAGCCGGTTTTGTAATTACCGAAGAACTTCCAAACTATTATAGCGATGGGATACATGCCCAACGCATGATTTTAAACCTTTTCGACCCCAAAGAACGAAACGGGATTACCAATATTATTGTGGTCGACAATCCAAAAAAATGGAAACTCGAAATTGAAGGGTTAAGGGTGATTTCATCAAAAAGTTACCTCTCCGAAAATGAATTCCAGTCACTTAAAAATGGACGGATTTTCAATCTTTCCAACTCTTATCGGTACCAAAGCATCGGGTATTATGTTTCATTGCTGGCTTCGGCCCGTGAGCACCGGGCTATTCCCAATGTAACCACCATCCGCGATTTCAGAAATGTTTCCATCATACGCACCATTGCCCAGGATATTGACGATTTGCTTCAAAAAACCCTGGAAAAGGAGACTCAGAACCAAATCAGTTTTAATATTTACTTTGGACAGACCATCGATAAAAACTACAAGGTATTAGGGCATAACCTGTACCGCCTGTTCGAAACGCCGCTGATGCATGTTCAGTTTAACAAAACCGATCGTTGGGTGATCCAACGGGTGAGCCCATTAAGTCTGGATAAAATTAACAACGAAGATTTTGAGCGTATCCAACATTTTGCACGCGAATACTTTTCGCGCAAAAGGTTCCAGCGCCATCGTTTCAACAACTATAAATACGATTTGGCTATTTTGGTTAATCCCGAAGAGAAGAACCCGCCTTCGAACCCCGAGGCATTGCAGATGTTTAAAGATGCAGCCAAAAAAACCGGGTTCTATACCGAGTTTATTACCAAAGACGATTACGACCGGCTTACTGAGTTCGATGCATTGTTTATCCGCGAAACAACCAGCGTGAACAATTATACCTACCACTTTTCGCGTACGGCTTATGCTGAGGGTTTAGTAGTTATTGACGATCCTTGGTCCATCCTCCGGTGTTCCAATAAAATATTCCTGGAAGAGAGGATGAGGCAGAATAAGATACTGACACCGCAGACCATGATCCTGACCAAGGATTTTATCCGGAAAAACGGGTTCGATAAACTTCAGTACCCGATGGTGCTGAAACAGCCAGACAGCGCGTTTTCATTGGGTGTTACCAAGGTAAACAATCCCGATGAATTGGCTCATTCGCTCAACCATCTGTTTAAAAAATCGGATCTGATAATTGCACAGGAGTTTGTTCCTTCGGAATACGATTGGCGCATAGGAATGCTCGACCAAAAACCTCTGTTTGCCTGCAAATACTTTATGGCCAAGGACCACTGGCAAATCTGCAACTGGAACGGTGAGCAGGAAGATTATTTTGGCGAAGTGGAAACTATGTTGGTGGAAGATGTCCCTGAACCTATTATTAAAGCAGCCACAAAAGCAGCAGCCCTCATGGGCGATGGTTTGTATGGAGTCGATCTTAAAATGATTGATGGAAAAGCTTATGTTATTGAGGTAAACGACAACCCCAATGTGGACGCGGGCCTTGAAGACATGGTTCTGAAAGAAAAACTGTACCTGAAAATTATGCAGTCAATTTATAACCGTATTGAAATGTCGCGGAATATTGCCCGTTTTGTTTCAGTAGAAACCGATTTATAAGTTCCCAAAACAGTTAGAAAGTTAACTCCAACCCGATACTCCACCGGAGACGATGAACTTCATTACATCGGCGGCAGGTACATCTATTGGAGTGATGTTATCCGTAGGTACTATAAACAGTTCCCCGGAGAAAGCATAAGCGTGAGGGAAATATACAGCCACCTTTTCCGAAACATTTAACTGGCTAAGGTCCGTTTCGGTAATAAAACCGATTTTTTCAAGTTCCGAAACCTTATTCACCTTTACCAACACAGGTTTGCTGAACTTTTTTTCTTTCCCCGTAAAGGCCGAAAACAGATCGCGTAACGCGGAATAAATTACTTTTACAATGGGTGTCCGATCGATAACCCGGTTAAAAAGGTTTTTGATGGGTGTGGCAATAAATGTCTGGCCTAAAAAACCTAACAAAGCCAGTGAGAAGAAAATGGCCACGATACCCAATCCCGGTATTTTAAAATGGACCCAAGATTGAAGTGCTTTCTGAATAAAACCATCAACATAAGTGAACGACCAATAAATTATGTAAACCGTTAGCCCAATGGGAGCTATATAAAATAATCCTTGCAGGAAGTAGGAAAAAATCTTTTTCATCTTTATTGAAAATTTAGGCAATCAAAGGTAATTAAATTGCGGGAATTGGAGGCTTTTCCTTTTAGAATGCACCCGGCCGATATACTTGCACCTTAAAAAGTGCATCACATATTTCCATTTCAATCACTTTTGGTATCGATAGATAATTCTATCTTTGCCCAAAATAAAATAATATATGTTTAATATTGAAACACTTTTCTTGGGAGGTTTTCTGATTTTTGTAGTATCCGTATTACTTCTCGACTTATTAGTCATAGGACGTAAAAGCCACATGGTGTCGTTTAAAGAAGCTGCCGGTTGGACATTAGTTTGGATTACCTTTGCCTTAGCCTTTGGCGTTTTTCTGTTTTTTCATGGCGAAAAAATGCATGGGATACATTCCCTCGACGATTTAATCAGGGTAGCCAGCAATTATACACCCCACCTAAATCTCTCAGGACTTGGTTTTGAAGAGGCTCTGACCATGTATCGCAAAACCATGGCCATTGATTACCTATCAGGTTATTTGATTGAAGAAATTTTATCGATTGACAACTTGTTTGTGATTATCATGATATTAACCGCTTTCTCGGTAAAACCGGAGGCTTATAAACCTGTCCTGTTTTGGGGGATTTTAGGGGCTATTGTACTTCGGTTTTTATTCATCTTTATAGGTGCAGCTTTAATCCACAAATTTGAATGGGTGCTTCTGATATTTGGAGGCTATTTGGTTTATGCCGGGGCAAAAATGTTCATTGACCGAAATAAAGAGGAAAAAATTGAACCACAAAACCATCCATTGGTTAAATTCCTTTCCAGGTACTTCAGGGTTTTTCCAAAATATGTAAAAAACAATTTTTTTGTCCGCCGCAAAAAATACACCTATATTACACCCTTGTTTATCGTGCTGGTAATGGTGGAGTTTACCGACCTGATTTTTGCCACCGACTCCATTCCGGCCATCTTCTCCGTCACACGTGATCCTTTTGTGGTATTCTTTTCGAACATTTTTGCCATTCTAGGGCTACGGAGCATGTTCTTTCTGCTCATCCATGTGGTAAATAAATTCCACTTCCTGAAAATAGGTATTTCGGTGTTGCTTATTTTTGTGGGTATCAAGCTGTTGGCTCATACCTGGTTGGAGGCTATCGGGTTTAAATCGGTCTATTCCTTATATTTTATATTGTTTGTGTTGGTTTCGAGTGTGTTACTTTCAATATTATTCCCTGCAAAAGAGGAAAAAGTTGTTTCGTAATTCTTTGTTTTAAAGGCACTAAACCATGCAACAATATTAGAATTAACAAGCTTATGCAGGTAGTCAAATATTTTTGTAGAATTCAAAACAGGTTCTTGGAAAAATGGATTTTTATTAGTTATATTTGCAACCGCAAAATGGTGGATGTAGCTCAGTAGGTTAGAGTAGCGGATTGTGGTTCCGTTGGTCGTGGGTTCGAGCCCCATCTTCCACCCAAAAGCCCTGGTAAAACCGGGGCTTTTTTTGTAAAAAATATGTGGCTTCGGAATTTTTTATATTCCCCCGCCCATAATTTTTGAAACTCAAATTAACCATAAGATTGAAAAAAGAAGTAGCTACCGATACAAAAGAGAATTATAAGAAAATCGTACGGAAGATTTCGCACATGCAGAATGGTGATGTAGCTAAGATACTTCGCAACATGGGTTTGGATTATCAGTTGAGTTATGGGGTTTCTATTCCCCATTTGCGCCAGGTGGTGTCAGAATTCGAACCCAACAATGAGTTGGCTTTTTTATTGTGGGAACGTGATATCCGCGAGACGAGAATTTTGGCTTCCAGCCTGTTTGATGTAACTGATTTGCCCATTGAGAAGGCCCGGATTATTGCAAAAAAAATAGTCAATCAAGAACTACGGGAACAATATTCCAGAAATTTATTTGCCCGGTTGCCCTATTTGCCCGGGTTGGTAGAAACCTGGATGGCTGGCACTTTGGAAGAAAAAACGTTGGCACTTTATTCGGTTGGATGGCACATCCGGCAGGGAGGTTCCCTTGCTGATGATTTAAAAGCAATGGTTTTTACTCAAATCGGTGAGATGGCGGCCATCGACCAAGTGATGGTTCACCAATCTTTGAGTTTTGTGATGCAGAGCCTTTCAGTGGTTTCGGATGTATATAATGCCGAGATGAAAGAATTGGCCGTCCGGTTGATGCAATCCGAAAAACTCAATGTTTATAGGCTAGGTGAGGAGTTTTTATGGTTCAACACGAAATAGAATGTTATTGTTTTACTTTTTTCCGGTCTGATTTTTGAGAATGACCGACGGAATTTTTAAGAATACCAATTGAAAATTTGTTAATTAAAATTGAAAAGGATGAAATCATCAAATCCAACAATGAATGAAAAACTGATTCGGGATTTTGCTTTCCAACGCACTGAATCGGGAGTGATGACAGTACAAGGAACTGTTAACAAAATTGCCATCATGCTACTGTTGGCTTTAGCTGGTGCTGCTTTTAGTTGGAGCAAGTTTTTTAATGTTACCGAACCCGCCGCTGCCGGCTCAACCGTTTTAGTTTGGATGCTGGTAGGTGGTATTGGAGGTTTTGTAGTAGCCTTAATTACGATGTTTAAAAAAGAATGGTCTCCCATTCTGGCCCCTATTTATGCCGTTTTAGAAGGCCTATTTATAGGTGCTATCTCTGCATTCTTTGAGGCGATGTACCCTGGTTTGGTACTTCGGGCTGTGTCTTTAACTTTTGCAGTGCTTTTTGCCCTTTTGTTTGCCTATAAATCGCGGATTATTAAAGTTACCGATAAACTAAGGGCAGGCATCTTTGCTGCCACTGCTGGAATTGCAGTAGCCTATCTTGTCAGTTTTATTCTAGGACTTTTTGGCATGAACATGTCTTTTATGCACGGTGGTGGAACTTTGGGCATTATCATCAGCCTGGTTATTGTGGTAGTAGCCGCATTAAATCTGGTACTTGATTTTGATTTCATCGAAAAAGGATCGCAAGCTGGATTGCCTGGTTATTTTGAATGGTATGGAGCTTTTGGGTTGATGGTCACCCTTATTTGGTTGTACCTCGAAATCCTTCGTCTGCTCTCCTATCTATCTGGTCGCGATTAAGAAAAAACTATAGAAAAGTCTCCGAATTTAGGAGACTTTTTTGTTTCAACAATTTTTTAACAAAAAGGGCTGCATTTCCACACCAATGGCTGATTTACCTGGGAAGTTGCCATTTTGGATACGCTGTATGAAGAAACAATGACGCCGTGGTATCTGCCAAAAATTAGTATCTTTGCACATCAAAAAAAAGGGAATGAAGTTAAAGATTCTGTATGTAGTGTTTGCCTGCCTCTTTATTGGGACAACTCTATTTGGACAGTCCAAACAGGAGGATTCCTTAAACATAAGTGAAGATATTTTCCTGCAATTACAAGCTAAAAGCACAGGCGGCAAGATTGAAATTACTCAAGACCCCTCCTTAAATGTACTGGTGGAAAAAAGCATCCGGATGAACGAAAAAGAGGGTTTGAATGGTTTTAGAATACAGATTTATTCCGGTTCGGACCAGAATGCCCGCGAAAAACTCAACCAACTCATTGAAGAATTCCAAACATCATTTCCCGATTTTGATGCCTCACTGATTTATACAGAATATCAGGCTCCATATTTTAAATTGAGAGTAGGGGATTATCGGAATAAAAATGAAGCCTACGAATTTTTTCATCAGGTGCGGAAAAAATTTCCAAACTCTTACATTGTAAAATCAAAAATCAAATATCCCAAATTAGGATATGGAACAAATTAAACCTTTTTTCAATCCAGGCATTCTGACAATCCTTCCGGAGGTGGATGCATCCAAATCAAATGGTGCATTTTTAAGTTATCAGCAGGCAATCAATACAAATAAAAACATCAATAAGCATGAGCGATCCAATTAAGCATGAATGCGGATTTATTTTAATAAGGTTGTTAAAACCCTTATCGTATTACCAGGAGAAATATGGTACTTGGCGCTTTGGTTTAAACAAACTCTATTTAATGATGGAAAAACAGAGGAACCGTGGGCAGGATGGAGCTGGCGTGGTATCACTTAAGCTGGACATTGCTCCCGGGAAAAAATACCTCAGCCGGTCCCGCTCCAATGCATCTACTCCCATTGTGAATGTTTTTGCCGAAATAAACTCACGCTTATCCATCGAAAGTGAAGGAAACCAAGAGGATTTAAACAACCCGGAATTTGCAAAAAACAACCTCCCTTTTGCCGGCGAATTGTATTTGGGCCATTTGCGTTATGGTACTTTTGGGCGCAACAATATAGAGAACGTGCATCCGGTGATGCGGGAGAATAACTGGAAATCGAGGAATTTGGTCATTGCAGGGAATTTTAACCTGACCAACGTAGATGAATTGTTCAAACACCTGATGGATTTGGGGCAGCACCCAAAAGATTATTCCGATACCGTGACCATTTTGGAAAAAGTAGGACACTTTTTAGATGAAGAAAACCAACGGCTTTTCCGTCAATATAAAAACGAAGGATATGCCAATGTCCAGATTTCCGACCTGATTGCTGAAAGCCTCGACGTGCGGAAAATTTTGGAAGAAGCCAGTAAATACTGGGATGGCGGCTACGTAATTTCAGGCCTGATTGGACATGGAGATGCCTTTGTATTTCGCGATCCGAACGGAATCCGGCCAGCCTTCTTCCACCAGGATGATGAGTTTGTAATTGCTGCATCTGAAAGATCAGCCATTCAAACAGTCATGAATATCAAGATTGATGAGGTTCAGGAACTGAAACCGGGTCACGCGCTGATAATCAAGAAAAATGGGAAAGTTTCGGAAGATGTGGTCCGCATTCCCCAAGCCAATACCGCGTGTAGCTTCGAGCGGATTTATTTCTCGCGGGGCAGCGACGAGGATATTTATAAAGAGCGGAAGAAACTGGGTGAATTGATAGTTCCCGATATCCTCAAATCGGTAAACTATGATATTGAAAATACCGTGTTTTCCTTTATCCCGAACACTGCCGAATCGGCTTTTTATGGGATGATAAAAGGAGTTGAAGATTGGCTGATTGAAGAAAAACAGCGGCTGATTCTTGACAAAGGAACGAATATTACACCCGATGAACTGCGGAAAATATTATCGCTCCGCCCAAGGGTCGAAAAGGTTGCCATTAAGGATGTGAAACTCCGCACCTTTATTTCCGCCGACAAGGGACGTGAGGATTTGGTAGGTCATGTGTACGACATAACTTATGGTACCATCCGCCGGGGAATTGATAACCTGGTTATTATTGATGATTCCATTGTTAGGGGAACAACCCTGAAACAAAGCATCCTAAAGATTCTGGATCGCTTGGGACCCAAAAAAATTGTAATTGTTTCCTCATCGCCACAAATCCGTTACCCCGACTGTTACGGTATCGATATGGCCAAACTTGGCGATTTTATCGCGTTCCAGGCAGGCATTGAATTGTTGAAGGATCAAGGAAAAGAAGATCTGATTCAGGAGGTGTACCTGAAATCGAAAGAGCAAGAGAACCTTCCCAAAGAAGATGTCATCAATTATGTGAAACATATTTTCAGGGAATTTACTCCTGAGCAAGTGTCAGTAAAGGTTGCCCAATTGCTGAAATCGGAAAGCGTTAAGGCTGAAGTTGAAATTGTGTATCAAAGCGTTGAGAACCTGCATAAGGCTTGCCCGAACCACCCGGGAGACTGGTATTTCACGGGGAATTACCCAACTCCCGGAGGAAACAAGGTGGTTACAAAATCTTTTATCAATTACATCGAAGGGAAAGACGAACGGGCTTATTAAGCATTTATGCTGACCAAATGGACCGGGAACGAAAACTGATTGTTTACATTGCTGCCAGCCTTGATGGTTACATTGCAAAACCTGCCGGTAACCTGAGTTTTTTCCCTCCGTACCATCCAACATTTTTTAGTAATTTTGCCCATAAATCAAGTTATTGACTATGCAAAAACAGCAACTTTCCCCAAAAGCCAATTTATCGTTATCGAATATTGTTCTCGGGTTATGGAGACTCAACGATGTCCCTGCCCGGGAAATATCCTCATTGATTCACGATGGTCTGGACCTTGGAATTACTTCTATCGATGAAGCTGATATTTACGGCAATTACCAAAGTCAAAAATATTTTGGACGGGTTTTGAAAGAAGAACCCTCTTTGCGCGAAAAATTGGAAATTGTTTCTAAAACCGCGATCGTTTTGCCAGGTTCGCCATCTGCAAAAAAGGGTTTGGGTTACTACGTAACTACCGAAAATCACATCGTGCATTCGGTGGAGCAGACCCTTAAAGATTTAAACACCCATTACCTGGATTTGCTGTTGATTCATCGTCCCAGCCCATTGATGCACCCCGAAATGTTGGATAGAACGTTTCACAAGCTTTTAAAATCGGGAAAAGTGCTGCATTTCGGGGTTTCAAACTTTACCCCGTCACAATTCGAAATGTTGAGTGAGCGGATGGAAACGCCTTTGATTACCAACCAAATTGAATGGTCGGTATTGCATGTGGACCCTATTTATGATGGAACATTGGATACTTGTATTAAAAACCAGATAAAACCCATGATTTGGTCGCCGTTGGCTGGTGGCAGTCTGTTTAGCGGCCAATCGGAACGGGCACAAAAGGTAAGAAAAGCGATGAATGAAATTTCCGCAGAACTGGGAGACCCCCCGTTGGACCAAGTGGCACTGGCTTGGCTGTTAAAACACCCATCGGGTCCCATTCCTGTGATTGGCACTTTTCAGAAAGAACGGGTCCTTTCGGCAGCAAAAGCTATGCAATTGGAGTTAACCGATGAACAATGGTTCCAAATTCTGGTTGCCTCGCAAGGACATCCCATGCCATAACTCTTTTTTTAATCCCAATCCAACCAAATAATTCCGAAATTGAAAACTCGTTATAAAAATCCCATCCAAACCCTTGCCGTGGCTTTATTCTCAAAAAAAGGATTGCTTTGGATGATGGGCATTCTTGCCTTGGCGTTTCTGGTAAGCCTCAAGAACCGGTTTATCCAAAGCGATGAAAACTGGTTTGGCGAACAGGCCTATTGGTTGCTGAACGAAGGTGTTGTCCGGCTTAAGTCGATGCCTTTGGTGAACCAGGCATCAGTGAGAATTTACGCCATTTACAAGCTACACGTTTATGTGGGAGCGGGTTTAATTAAACTTTTTGGCTGGCATTTTTGGATTTTCAAAGCCTATGTTCTTGCTCTTTTTATTCTTTTCTTAATTATTTACCGGCGATTTATTATCAAACATTTCCCCAACCAGGAACGGTGGTTTTGGATGCTTCCGGTATTTGTTTTAATCTCTACTCCTTTGGTGTTGGAACAAGCCATTATTTTCCGTCCCGATGTGGCGATGATGCTTCTGGGATTCTGCTCATTCCTGTTTTTGTACCGTGCCATAAAAGAGGAGAGGGAAAATCTGGTTATCCTTGCCGGGTTGATGGCCGGGCTTTCGTTCCTGACCCATTTTAACGGGAATGTTTTTGCCATAACCGGTTTTATTTACCTTTTGAGTTACCGTAAATATAAGGCTTGGGTAAAATATTCGTTGGTTACCTTCTTTGTAAGCATGCTTTATTTCTGGGATATGACCAATGTTGAAAGCATCAAAGCTTTTATTGGCGAATTTCAGAATGTCCCAAACGAAGCCGTGAAGCTGAAAGGCAATATTGCCCTCATCCGGTTGAAGGCTTTGTTTACCGAACACCAGCGATTCTTTTGGAGTTACCGGGCCATGGCCACCTCTGCATTGTTCTTTTTTATGCTGATTGTATATTTTAAAAGCTTGATAAAGCAGATTCCTGAAATCATGCGCTACTTCCTTATCCTGGTCATCAGCCTGAATCTGTTTGGGGCATATGTAGCCGAACGGTTTTTATTGTATTATTTGCCCATTATGGCCTTGATAACCGCCCTGGGCATTCAAAAAGCCATGGAAAACCGCAAAAACCGGGTACTTGTAATTCTATTGCTGCTCCTGGTTTTTCAAGGGGTGAACCTTGCTACCAGTTTTAAGATGGTTTTTAAATACAATGCCAATTATCCCGAGATTCATGAAGAGCTTGCCCGATACATTCCCAAACATGAAAAGGTACTGGCTCCCTGGGAATTTATCTTTAACCAGATTGATAATTACACCATTTATTCTTACAAAAATGTGGAATATTACAATCTGAAACGGGTAACCAACGAAGAATTGGCTTCAATTATCACGAGGTTGGGCGTAAATTATATAATTGTCGCCCAGGAATTTGCCAACTTAACCCAATATCCGTTTCATGAAATACGGACTACCGGGTTACCCCATTACAAACCATTATATGCCAATTCAAACTATGTGATTTTAAAACGGGAACCACAAGAATAAAAATACCGAATATTCAGATCAGAATCTTCACCTGCTTTTTATTCGTCTTCCCAATACATGGAGCGGTTTACTGCTTTTTGCCAACCTTCGTGCAAAAGGATGCGCGATTCTTCAGCCATCTTAGGTTTGAAGGAATGGTTGAGCTTACGGATTTGATTCAGTTCGTCTTTGTTTTTCCAGAATCCGGTAGCTAAACCCGCTAAAAATGCGGCTCCCAAGGCGGTGGTTTCAACAATTTCGGGTCGATCCACCTGGGCATTCAAAATATCGCTTTGGAATTGCATCAAATAGTTGTTGGTTGATGCCCCACCGTCCACATTTAACACCTTGATGGCTACCCCGGCATCCTTTTCCATGGCATCCAGCACATCTTTGCTTTGGTAAGCCAGCGATTCCAACGTCGCCTTCACGATATGTTTATCGGTAACCCCAAGTGTCAATCCAAAAATAGTTCCACGGGCGGTCATGTCCCAATAGGGGGCACCCAGACCTGTAAACGCCGGGACCACGTAAACTCCCTGAGTGTCTTTCAAATTCTCAGCGATTTCAAGGGTTTCATCGGCTTTTTTTATCAGATGTAAGGCATCGCGCAACCATTTGATGGCGGCACCGGCAATAAACACACTGCCTTCGAGTGCATAACGAGGATACTCTTGCCGGGTTCCGCAAGTCAATGTGGTTAACAAACCGTGCGTAGAGGTTACTTTTTTAGTTCCGGTATTCATTAAAATAAAACATCCGGTACCGTAAGTGTTTTTGGCCACCCCAGGTTCAAACCCAGCCTGACCGTAAAGTGCCGATTGTTGGTCGCCGGCAATTCCGGCAATTGGAATCGGAATCCCCCCAAATAGTTCAGGATGTGTGTTCCCAATATTTTCGCTCGAAGCTACCACTTTAGGTAGCATTTTGTCTGGGATTCCCATGCGGGCAAGTAATTCCAAATCCCACTCCAAGGTTTTTATATTGAATAACAGGGTCCGTGAGGCGTTTGTAAAATCGGTGACATGAATAGCCCCATTGGTCAGTTTCCAAATCAGCCAGGTGTCCACAGTCCCAAAAAGCAATTGCCTCTTCTTAGCCCGGTCCATAGCTCCCGGAACATGGTTCAGCATCCAATGGATTTTGGTGGCCGAAAAATAGCTGTCAATAACCAGTCCGGTGTTTTCATGAACATAGGGAGCCCAGCCCTCTTTTTTGAGTTCGTCGCAAAAAACCGAAGTACGCTTATCCTGCCAAACAATGGCCGGATAAATAGGTTCGCCCGTGGTTTTGTCCCAAATAATGGCCGTTTCGCGCTGATTGGTAATTCCCAACGCATGTATTTCAAGTGGTTTTATCTTCGCTTTTCGGATTACCTCATGAGCCACCTCAAGCTGGCTGTGCCATATTTCCTCAGGGTTTTGTTCCACCCATCCCGGTTGCGGGTAATATTGAGGAAATTCCTTTTGAGACGATGCTACAATTTGTCCCTTTATATCAAATAAAATAGCCCGCGAGCTGCTGGTTCCCTGGTCGAGCGATAAAATATAACTTCCCATATTGATTTGAATTTTGGAAAGTTAAAATAGGAAAAATTTGGGAATTTGAAAAAAACGATTGCTTCAACGGAGGAAATACCTTAATCTCAAACGTACCGTTCGTTGAATTCAATCTGGTTTCTTTAAGGTTTAAATTCTTCTAGGTGTTAAATGGTTAAATTGTTGAGTGGTTGGACGAATGGAAAATTTGCTCATTAACTAATTGGTTTTGGTCTCGTATCTCTCAATCTCATATCTTGATACTTAGCACAACAAAACCTAACGTTCCTTATGCATCCGGTCCATTTCGCGTCGGTTGTCTTTATCTTTGATGGTTTCGCGTTTATCGTATTGTTTTTTACCGCGTGCTAAAGCTACATCTATCTTTACCAAGCCATTGGCATTCACAAAAAGCGATAGCGGAATGATGGTAAAACCGCGTTCTTTCATCTTTTTCTCCCATTTGTTGAGCTCTTGCCGGTTGAGCAACAATTTACGGTCGCGGCGGGGTTCATGGTTTACATAACCTCCCAATTCGTATTCGGCAATGTACATATTCTTAATATAGAGTTCGCCATCCACAAAAGTACAATAGGTTTCGTTCAGGCCGGCTTTATTGTTGCGGATGCTCTTTATTTCGGTTCCCAGAAGTTCAATTCCCGCCGTGTAGGTTTCTAATATTTCGTAATTAAAAGTTGCTTTTTTATTCTTAATCCGCACATTGCTTGTTGCCCTCATAATACTTGTTTTTAAAAAATCAAAAATTCAAATAAGGTTTTCATCCCGTACCTGAAAATCACAAAAATACTCACAAAAAGGAATATGCTCACTGTTACAAACAACCGTCTGGTTCTTAGAGGATAGCCGAATAAAACCTCGGCACCTTGCCAGTAAAGAACCAATCCATATAGCCCAAAAAGGTTGATTAAATCTGACAGCCTGGGAAAAACCCCGGAAACAATCATCGACAGATATACCGGAGTTAACGAGTAGGAGATGAGCGTGAATGTTTTTGACCCAAGGTTGGGGGTTTTTATGTCGGAAAGATGAAGGTGGATTTGCTTATAATCAATTAAAATCTTGGGCATCCACTTTTTAAGCAGCCAAATACCCAGATAAATTGACAATAAGAGCGAAGGAATGGTTATCAAGATGCTGAACACAAAAATCAGGATACCTTCTAAAAACGTAGCGGCTCCAAACACAATGCTCCCGATAAAGGTGGTGACCATAAATATCAGCAGCACCGGGTACATGTATTGGTTCAGGATAGCCCCGCTGGAAAGGTTTTCGGATTGTATCACCCTGAATTCGTTTTGGGGTTCAATCAAAAGTGCTTGCATCCGTCTCCTAATGGTCTTTTCGTTCATTGCTTTATTAGTAATCATTATTTGTCTTTTGGCTGCATCTATTTTCAATGCCTGAAAACCGGTTACAAAAATAGCTTATTTTTGCAGATTGTAACACCATTGGAATAGATACCATGCAGGAAAAACCTATCGACTTGTTGGCCATCATGGGTCCCACGGCCACTGGAAAGACTAAATTGGCGGCGCACCTGGCACATTTAATGAATGCCGAAATTATAAGTGCCGACTCACGCCAGGTTTACCGGGGCATGGACTTGGGCACCGGAAAAGATTTGGAAGATTATATCATTGGAGGAGTTACTGTACCAATTCACTTGGTAGATATTTTGGAGGCCGGCCAAAAGTACAACGTGTTCGAATACCAGGCTGATTTTTTAAAAGCGTATAAGAATATAAAGGAACACGGCAGTTTTCCAATTCTTTGCGGCGGTTCCGGAATGTATATCGAAGCTGTATTGAAAGGCTACCAATTGATTAACGTCCCGGTAAACGAATTGCTGAGGCAAGAGCTTGAAACATGGGACTTGCCTAAGCTGGCGGCTCATTTGGCAGCCCTGAAACCCCTGCACAATACCAGCGATATTGATACCAGGAAAAGGGCTATCCGTGCCATTGAAATTGCCAGGTATGAAGCCGGGCATTCCAAAAAAGAATTCACTTATCCGGAAATCAACACGTTGATTATTGGCATTGCAATGAATCGGCAAACTGTAAAAAACCTGATAACCGAGCGGCTCAAAGAGCGTCTCCGCCAGGGAATGATTGACGAGGTGCAGGCATTGCTGAACAAAGGGGTTCCTTCCGAGGTATTGGTTTACTATGGGCTTGAATATAAATTTATTGCCCAATACTTAGCCAAAGAATTCAGTTACAATGCCATGTTTGAAAAGCTGAATGTGGCCATCCACCAATTTTCAAAACGGCAGATGACCTTTTTCCGCAAAATGGAAAAAGATGGCTTTACCATTCACTGGATTGATGGTCATGCCCCGCTGGAGGAAAAAATCCAAAAAGTGATGCAGTTGATAAAAGTGAGCCAGGGTAAAGAGTTATAACTTTATAAGAGCCATCGGATGCTGTATATTAATTGGAGTTGCTGAGAAAGACTATTGGTGTCAAATTTTTTCTGTACATCTATCAACAATTGGCTGTTATCCTGTACGGACTAATTAATAATTACATTTTTCTTTAGCAGCGAAAATCAGCGGTTTATCCGCGTTATCAGTGTGTTTATTTATGAGAACGCTGATACCGGAGGTGCTTTGCAACGCAGATTATCACGGATTTTTTACTTGTCTCAAACAAATCCTTTGGATAATTTTATATCATTCAAAATTTAAAGTATGTACGAACATCTAACTTTCTGTCGTTATTTTAAATATTCCTAATGATAATAGTCGTTAAATTTTATAAGTAAATGATATTCTGTTATATGTAAAAAGCATGAACAAAATATTTAAGTAATGGCTTTCAATAAGTTATGTTTTATCTCACGTCTTGTGTCTAATAATCTATCAATCTATTGTAATGAAAAACACCACTCTTAAAACAATCTTGTGGGTATTCCTTTTCAGTATGGCCATGGGGATGCTCGAAAGTGCCGTTGTGATTTATTTGCGCCAATTGTATTACCCCGAGGGGTTTGCATTCCCCTTAAAAATGATGGACACCCATATAGTAGTAACCGAAATCCTGCGTGAAGCGGCTACACTTATCATGCTTATTGCCATTGGGGTATTGGCCGGTAGAACGCGTACCGAAAAGTTTGCATACTTCATCAGCGGCTTTGCCATTTGGGATATTTTTTATTATGTTTTTTTAAAGCTCCTCTTGAATTGGCCCGAAAGCTGGATGACCTGGGACATCTTGTTTCTGCTGCCAACCACTTGGGTAGGCCCGGTGTTGACCCCTGTTTTGCTTTCATTGCTGATGATTTTGTTGTGCCTGAGTATCAACTATTTTACCGATAAAAACCCAGAAACCTTTATCCACTGGAGGGAGTGGGTGTTTTTGGTTTTTGGTTCGCTGGTTACCATTGTAGCTTTTACGTGGGAATATGTGGGTTACTTGTTAAAGGTATTTTCCTTTGGACAGATATGGGTCCCCGGCCAAAAGCTTATGGATTATGCCATACAATTTGTACCAGCCCACTTCCCGTGGTTTATTTACTCATTGGGCTTAGCAATCATCAGTGCAGGAATCTTCAGGTTCACCTTTCGAAATTGGAACTTATTAAAAAAGCAGATGAGTTAATATTTCAGGATCGTTTTGTTAAGGTTTATAAGTGCTAGGTAAAATTATCCGCAATGAACAGAGCAGGTAATGGTTACAGGGTTAAATTGTTGAATGGTTGGAAGAATGGAAAATATGCTAATTTGCTCATTAACTAATTGGCTAATTGTCTTTGGTCTCGTATCTTTCAATCTCATATCTTGATACTGACTACTTGATACTGACTACTTGATACTAAAATATTCTTTTCTGCTAACTAAACGGACTTATATTTTCAATGGCAACTATTTTTCAAACCAACTCATTTCCGTTCGCGAATAATAAAAGCGATCCCCTTTATGTGTTAAGACTTGGAAATTTGCATTTTCATTTTCCTGATCTGCCCGCACCACAAATTGGTAAAGCGCATCTTCGTTTCCTGAGGCATGCATGGGAAACGAAACCCCGGGTTTTAATTTATCCAGCGCATAATAGGTTCCCTGAACCAATGCTTCCTTATCGCGGAAGCGGCATCCGGTAACAGGGAAAAAGGCCAAATCAACTTTCCTGGTTTGTTTGGCTAAAAAATCAATTTCTTCAGTAAAATCTGTGGGATTTTCGCGCAAGCCGTTGGCATGGTCGCCCGGATGATAAATGGTCACACCGTCAACTTCCACCAGAAAACCTTCCCCTGAATCGGTCGATTCAATGGCAGTGATTTTCAGTCCATCGATTTTTTTTGTGGTTTGAGGGGCCACATATTGGTAAGCAACCGGGGCATTGGTTTCCTGAAATCCTAGTACATAGCGGATATTTTTAATCTGATAGTTCCAATTAAAGATGCCTCTTGAATAATGGTCGGTATGCGTGTGCGATACAAATACTGTCACCTTTTCATCTTTCATTTGTTGTGGGCAGACAAAACCATTGTTGATACATGGATTATCGGGACAGGAATCGGGTTGCCAGTAATCGAAAATCAACAGGTTTTGGGCTGTTTTTACAGCAAAGCCACTATGGTTGAGGTACCAAACCATGGCTTCGCCCTTTTTCAGAGGTTTGTGGCAATAATCGGCATCGCTAAAAAGCTCCTCTTTGGCTCCACATTTGAGCAAAGCCTGGGCGGTTTTAGTATTGCTGTAATAATTGGCATAAAACAGGGGTGAATTCCCGGCACGATCGCATGACGTTGTCGGCGCATTTTTTGAGAGCAACGGAACAATAAGTTGCTCCATTCCGGCAATGGCAGCCTCATGTAAAACGGTTTTTCCCAAATGATCTGTCAGTGTTACATCCACGGCTTGTGTCAGCAACCAATTGGAAATATCCTGCTTTTTATGTCCGATGGCAAGGTGCAAAGGTGTTCTGCCTAAAGTGTCACGGGCATTTATATCAGCACCGGCTTCTATCAGAATCTTGGCACAATCAAGATCCCGGCCCAAAACGGCAATGTGCAAAGGCGTTTGTCCTTCAGAATTCCGGGCATTCATATTGGCCCCTTTTTCAATCAGATACTTTACTATAGCAGGATTGTTCCATGCAGCCCTATGTAACGGGGTTGTCACCTCATTTTGGCACATAGATTCAGAAGGTTGGTTGACAACAGCACCCTGTTCAACCAATAATTTCACCAACTGTAGGTTCTGAGTTGAGGCGGCATAACACAGAGGGGTCATTTGGTTGGTATCCAAAAGGTCAACGGCAAATCCTTTTTCAATTAAATACGAAGCAAAAGGGTAAAACCCGGAATGAGCCGCTAAATGCAGCCATGATTGCCCTTTATGATTGTCGGAGGCCCATTCTTTTTCGTTTTCAAAAAGGTATTTGGCGGTTTCAAATTGCCGGAACCGGATGGCCAGTTCCAATGGAATTTCTTTAGCCTGGTTAAGGGTATGGATGGAAAACCCTCTTTCGTTTATTAAATAATCTACCATGGTGGCACTGCGCCCTGTAGCAGCCCAATGGAGCATCCCATCGCCGTCGCCGTCGGTAGCCTGGGTATCAAAATTCTTTGAGGCAACATAATTGTAAACATCCACAGATCCTCCCATGGCCGCCCAGTGCAGCAAATTGCTTTGATTGCCTCCCGGCGCGTGTAAATCGGCACCATTTATTTCCAACCATTGAACCAGTTCCAGGTTTCCGCTGTTTGCTGCGTAATGAATAGGATAGGTACCACGCGATGTGGGCTCATTCAAGGGAGCTCCTGCATCCACTAAAAGTGTTGCCGCCCCGGTTTGTCCAAAGTTGCATGCCACATGTAAGGCATTCAGTCCGTTTGGGGTGAGTTCGCTCCACGAGGCACCTTTTGAAAGCAACAATTTGACTACCTCCGTTTGTCCATGTTGGGTTGCTACCAACAACGGGGTTTTCCTGTTTTCGTCGGGACGGGAGATGAATTCTGGCCTTTGGCTCAGGCAATCTTCAATTAATTCAATTTTTCCTTCACGGATGGAACCAAAAAAATCCTGGCAAGCGGCAACTTCCACAGGAACCAATGGTTGTGCTTTTACTTCATGGGTAGGTGCGCCATACAGCCATATCAGGCATAAAAAAAAGAGGGGATGAGACATTGGGGTTTTCATGGCTTCTTCATTTTAAGGATTTTATACAATCAAATTTCTGACAGTATGATAAACTAAAGAAGAAAAAACCGATGAACGGTTACATAAGTCGTTGAAAGATTTTTTTTTGAATACGAAAACTTCTTGCAACCATCTAATTTGGCTGATTTTAAAATAATTAGTCCGTCAAATAGGATTTAACGATAAAGGGGAAAACTAAATAAAAGTTTGTACATTTGGGGCACCTTTTTACTATGGTTATGGATAAACAAAAAATCAATTTACTCGTCTTTTTAGGTCTTTGGTTGGTGGCTGGTATTTTTTTAGTAAAATTGTGTTTGACCATGCAATCAACCATCCTCGAAAACCAAACGGGATTATCTATTTCAGATTTTCTACTGCTCCAAAAACGCGTTACCCTTGCAAACATATCTTTTTTTGTCCCATTGTTAGTAATCAGCTTTGTGGGATTTTATTTTACCCGCCGGAAAAATTTAATTTTGTTGGCAAATTTACTTTATGTGGCAGTAACTCTTTTTGTATATGTGAACATGAACAAAGCTTACCACGGGATCAACCATCAAGTAGCCACTGATCAAAAGGGGTATTGGCTGTTTTTGTTTATTGGGATTTTTTATGTACTGGGGGCAGTTCTGGTAAGTGCCATTGGTTACATTACCGTCAGAAATCTATTGAACCGGGAAAATTCATCCTTAAAAAAAGGTAAGTCAAAAAAAAATCATGTCAATTGAAAAATTAGTATATTGTACCTTTATTTAGCAAAATAAAAACCTATGAATAATATAACCCCGTTGATAGTGGACCGGACTACAAAAACGCCTCAGATAGTTTTTGATCCGCTAAACAACATCTACGAGATTTCAGGACGGTCGTTGCCTGAAAATGTGGTAAAAACGTATGAGCCCGTTTTGCAGTGGATTGATCAAAATTTGGGTAAAATTCACCAACCTTTGGTATTCAATTTCAAATTAGACTACCTGAATTCGGCATCGGCAAAAATGGTTTCGCTGCTATTGACCAAGTTGGAGGAATTCTACAAATCGGGGAGTAACATTGAAATCCGGTGGCATTACAACCTCGATGATGATGATATTCTGTCGGAAGGTGAAATTTATGCCAAGCTTAAAAAAATCCCCATCCACCTGATAGCCATAAATGATGGCGAAAGCAATGAATAAACAATGAAAAAACATACATTCAATTAGCCACAGGAAAAATCCGGTGGCTTTTTTATTTTCTCAAAAACCTGCAAGTATCATCCGACAGCCTGTCCCGATAATTTCGGGGGCTTGTTAATTAACAGCAATTTATATCACTATTTGCAAAATCAGTCATCGGATGATTATTAGCAATTTAAAAATATGCTGCGGATTCAAGGTTTGTTCTAAATTTGCCGAGGTAAAAAAATAAGAAATTGAAAATTCTGGAAATAAAGAACAGGTACCTGGAACTTCCTCAACTTACAGAGATACATCAGGCACTTGAGAAAAAAGGAAAGGCTTACCTTACTGGATTAAAAGGTTCGTCGGCGGCCATGCTGGTGGGTTCGTTTTTTACCAAAAACAACCGCAATCTGGTGATTACCATTGCCGACAAAGAACAAGCCGCCTATTTTTATAACGACCTACAAACCATTGTTGGCAACGACTTGGTGGAATTTCTGCCTTCCTCCTACCAACGGTCAATTCAGTACGGGCGAACGGACAGTTCCCATATCCTGCTGCGGACTGATGTCCTGAATAAAATAAGTAATGTCACCGAAAAGCTTTTGGTAGTTACTTACCCAGAGGCGTTAATGGAAAAGGTGCTTGCCCCGGAGAGGCTTACATCGAACACCTTTGCCATCAAAACCGGCGATTCCCTTTCCATGGATTTTATTCTGGAATTGCTTACTGAATATGAATTTGAGCGCACAGACTTTGTGTATGAACCTGGCCAGTTCGCGTTGCGCGGGAGTTTGATCGATGTGTTTTCGTTTGCCGGGGAAGAACCTTTCCGCATCGACTTTTTTGGCGACAAGGTAGATTCTATCCGCTATTTTGACATTGAAACACAGTTGACCAAATCAACACCAACCAAAGTCTCCATTATTCCAAACATCCAGGAAAAGCTTGATGGAGAGCAGCGGATTCCATTGTTTGATTTTTTTCGGCAACCCACCCTTTTTGCGTTTGACGATTTACGTTTCACAGCAGACCGATTGAATCAGATATTGGAAAACCTGGCATCGGAACCGAATCTGTTGCTGGATGACAAAAAACTACCCGAGGTGATTATTACCGGAGATGAGCTCATTCAGAGCCTTACCAACCGTACAGTACTTGAGTTTGGGGGAACCCCATATTTTGACGGCACCATTCGGTTCTCGTTCGATACAGAACTGCAACCGGCTTTCCGCAAAAAATTCGATTTGCTGGCAAACCACTTGAACGATTTCCAGCAACATGGCTACCAGAACTATATTTTGTCCGATAATCCGGAGCAGATTGATCGCCTTTCGGCCATTTTTCACGATCGTGATGTAAAAGCTGATTTCCGGTCGGTTCATCAGACCCTGAACGAAGGGTTTATCGATCACCATCTGAAAATTGCCTGTTTTACCGACCATCAGATATTTGAACGCTTTCATAAATTCAACATCCGTACCGGATTCACCAAACGGGAGTCGCTTACCCTGGCTGAACTGACGAACCTGCACCCGGGCGATTATGTGGTTCATATCGATCATGGCATCGGCAGATTTGGCGGATTGCACAAGATGGAGATTAACGGCAAATACCAGGAGGCCATTAAGCTGGTTTACCGCGATAACGATGTGCTGTTTGTGAGCATCCACTCGCTGCACCGCATCTCGAAGTACAAAGGAAAAGATACCGGGGAGCCTTTTGTCCACAAACTGGGTTCGGCTGTTTGGCAAAACCTGAAAGCCAAAACCAAAAGTAAGGTAAAAGATATTGCCAAAGATTTAATCAAGCTGTATGCCGAACGGAAAGCCCTGAAGGGGTTTGCCTTTTCGCATGATTCGTTTATGAATCAGCAGCTCGAAGCTTCGTTTCTTTATGAAGATACTCCCGATCAATCGAAGGCCACCAAAGCAGTGAAAGCCGATATGGAGGAAATTACCCCCATGGATCGGCTGGTCTGCGGCGATGTGGGTTTTGGTAAAACCGAAATTGCCATACGGGCAGCTTTTAAAGCTGTTGCCGACAACAAACAGGTAGCCGTGTTGGTGCCAACCACCATTTTGGCATTGCAGCATTATAAAACTTTTTCGGACAGGTTGCTGGATTTCCCGTGTAACGTGGATTACCTCAGCCGCCTGAGAACAGGCAAAGAACAAACCGATATCCTGAAAAAACTTAAAACCGGAGAGATAGATATCCTGATTGGTACGCATAAACTGGTGGGGAAGGAGGTTTCTTTTAAGGATTTGGGTCTGCTGATTATTGACGAGGAGCAGAAATTTGGGGTAACCGTTAAAGAAAAACTGAAACAGTTGAAAACCAATGTAGATACGCTTACGTTAACGGCCACACCCATCCCGCGCACCTTGCAGTTCTCGTTGATGGGTGCCCGCGACCTTTCCATCATCAACACTCCACCTCCAAACAGGCAACCCATTCTTACCGAATTGCACACCTTTAACGAGAGCATCATTCAGGAGGCTATCAACTATGAATTGGGTAGGAACGGGCAGGTTTTCTTCATCCATAACAGGGTTGAAAACATCCACGAGGTGGCAAACCTGATTTCAAGGTTAAATCCCGAAGCCCGGGTGTTGTTTGCCCACGGACAGATGGAGGGAAGAACTCTGGAAACCAAGATGCTCGATTTTATCAACGGAAAGTTCGATGTGTTGGTGGCTACTACTATCATTGAGTCGGGGTTGGATATTCCGAATGCCAACACCATCATTATCAACCAAGCCCAAAATTATGGGTTGAGCGACCTGCACCAATTGCGGGGGCGTGTGGGGAGGTCAAATAAGAAGGCTTTTTGTTACCTGCTGGCTCCACCGATAACTTCATTAACCAACGAGGCCCGGCGGCGTTTGAAAGCCATTGAGGATTTTTCGGAACTGGGAAGCGGGTTTAACATTGCCCTTCAGGATTTGGATATCCGGGGAGCCGGCAATATTTTGGGAGCCGAACAGAGCGGGTTTATCGGTGATTTGGGTTTTGAAGCTTACCAGAAAATTCTGGATGAGGCCTTGTTAGAACTCAGGCAAAACGAACTTAAAGATATAGCTTACCAACCGGAAACTTCCACGGATCATGCCGAAATTAGCCCGGAAGCGTTGGCCCAGATGCGTTTTGTGAACGATTGCTTTATTGACACCGATCTTGAGTTGCTTATACCCGATGAATATATCAGCAGCATCCCGGAACGGATCAATCTGTACCGCAAGCTTGATGCCTTAGGGAACGAGGAGGAATTGACACAATTTGAATCTAACCTTGCCGATAGGTTTGGCCCTTTGCCCGAACCTACCCAGGAACTTCTAAAGATTGTCCGGTTGCGCTGGAAAGCTCTAAATCTAGGCATGGAACGTGTTATGCTCAAGAATGGAAAGATGACCTGCTACTTTATCTCCGACGAGAAATCGCTGTTTTTTCAAACGACTACATTTCAGCACATCTTGCACAGCATCCAGAAATACCGCAACACCTGCCGGATGCAGGAAAAAAACAACAAGCTGAGTTTGACCTTTGACCAGGTGGCAACGGTAGAACGGGCTTTGCATACCTTATCGCTCATTACACCGGAATAGTGAATGTATTAGTGATGCAAACAAGATGCTGCTTGAAAAAGATTAGAACCGTGATTTTTAAAGGACCCCGGAAAAGAACTGTTTGAATAACATCTTCACACTTCCTCGCACCGGATGAAATTGTAACCCTCCAAACATGGAATTTTCATCAGAATACACTAATTTGCGCAGCATTGGATCAGAAACGATTGAATAAAATTTTTGTAAAATGAACTATCCTTTTTTGATGATTGCCGTGGGCTTGTTTTTGGTATCGTGCCAACAAAAAAAAATGGAAAACCCACCCGATGAACGAAACCTGCCGATAGATTCGCTACAAATTGATTCGGTAACCCAACTGATTCGAAAAAATCCGACGGATGCCGGACTATTTGCAGACAGGGCTCAGTTGTATATTAAAACCGGGAACCTATCCAAAGCCATGGACGACTTGTTGCTGGCCAACCATCTGGATTCATTAAATCCGTTGTTCTACAACCAACTGGCCGATTATTATTTACAGCTTGGCAAATCGGAAGCCGTGGATCGCATCCTGCAAAAGGGGAATCAATTGATTCCCAACAACCGGGATATTTTGTACCGTTTGGGGAATCTTTATTTTTATATTCAGGATTATAAAAAAGCCATCACCTATTTAAACCAGTCGCAACAAGCCGATCCACAGTATGGGCCTACCTATTTTACCAAAGGGATGGTATTTCTTGAAACTGGCGACACGGCCAAAGCCATCACCAGTTTTCAGGTAGCCGTGGAGCGCGAACCCGATTATTATGATGCCTATATGCAGTTGGGTTTGCTTTTTGGAAAACGGTTGAACCCAATTGCCATCGACTATTACCAAAATGCGCTGCGCATCATCCCCAACAGCTATGAGGCACTGTATGCCAAGGCTATGTTTTACCAGCAAACCGAAAAGATTGAGGAGGCCATTAAAGCTTACCGGTATTTATTGGATGAGGTTTCGGAAGAATTTCCGGCGGTTCATTACAACTTAGGTTATATTGATATGGTTTTTTATGGCGAATACAACCAAGCCATTAGCCATTTTGACAGTGCCCTGATGTTTAAGCCAAATTATCCCGAAGCCCTTTACAACAAAGGTTTTTGCTTTGAAAAATCCGGGAACACCCCGGAAGCCCGAGCTTATTTTATGAGGGCCCTGGAACAACGTCCCAACTTCGACTTGGCCATTAAGGGGCTCAACCGGTTGGATAAAAAATAAAAAACATACAAACTGAAACTTAACCAATAAAAACGAGACGGATGAAAAAACTATTTTGGTCATGGTTGTTTACCGGATTGGCTCTCGCATCGTGCCAATCGAATAAAATGGAAATCAAAACCGAAGAGGTTTCCGATTTTAGTGGCTCCTTAACTGCTGAAGAAATTGAAAAAGGAATACTGACACCTGAAATTCTTTGGAAATTTGGCCGCCTTTCTGGCGGGGAACTGTCACCCGATGGACAATCGGTGCTTTACAGTGTCACCTATTACGATGCCAAAACGTTGAAAAAGACATCCAATATTTATGTGGTACCTGCCACTGGCGGTACTCCAAAAAAACTGACCGAGGATCGCTTTATGGATGTTTCTCCGGTATGGACTCCCGACGGAAAACAAATTGCCTTTTTGTCGAACCGGTATGGGGATTACCAGGTTTGGGTGATGAACCCCGATGGCTCTGCCCGTGTGCCCTTTACCGATATTGAAGGAGGCGTAAATGCTTTCAGATTGTCACCTGATGGCAAACACCTGCTCTATTTGAAAGATGTCAAGTTGGAGAATTCCATTGTGGAACAGAATCCCGATTTACCCAAAGCCAATGCTTTAGAAGCCGATGATTTGATGTACCGCCATTGGAACGACTGGACCGATTATAGTTACTCGCACATCTTTATTTCGGAAATCGGAACAGGACTGGTAAAACCAGGTAAAGATATTTTGGAAGGTGAAAAGTGGGATTCCCCGTTGGCTCCCTATTTCGATGAATCGGAAGTATGCTGGAGCCCTGATGGAAAGGCCATCGCCTATACATGCAAAAAATTGTATGGACGTGCTTCTGCGGTTAGTACCAATTCCGATATTTATCTGTATCAGCTTGAAAATGGTGATGTTAAAAATATTTCGTCCGACAATATGGGATACGATAAAAACCCGGTGTTTGCTCCCGATGGTTCAAAAATAGCCTGGCTAAGCATGAAAACCGATGGCTATGAGTCGGACAAAGAGCGCTTGGTGGTTATGGATATTGGCACAGGTACCAAAGAGATCATCAATGAAACCTGGGATCAAAATGCTTCGAATTATGCTTGGTCCGAAGATGGAAGCACCGTATATTTTATCAGCGGATTCCATGCCACGCATCAAATTTATCAGGTAAAGCTGGATACCAAAGAATTTACCCAGCTAACCAAAGGGATGCACGATTATACCAATTTCTCAAAAGCAGGCAATGTAATGGTGGGGGCAAAAATGAACCACGCCATGGCTACGGAACTTTTTACCATCAACCTGCAAACCGGCGAAGAGACGCAGCTTACTTTTGTGAACCAGGAGATTTACAAACACATCAAGATGGGAAAATCGGAAGAACGTTGGATAAAAACCACCGATGGCAAACAAATGCTGGTGTGGGTGATTTATCCTCCCAACTTCGATGCTAATAAAAAATATCCGGCCCTGTTGTATTGCCAGGGAGGCCCCCAATCGGCAGTTAGCCAGTTTTTCTCGTTCCGGTGGAATTTCCAGATGATGGTAGCCAACGATTATATTGTGGTAGCACCCAATCGTCGGGGATTGCCTTCGTTCGGCGAGGAATGGAATGCGCAAATCTCCACTGATTATTATGGACAGAACATCGATGATTACCTTTCGGCCATTGATGCCATTAAAATCGAGCCATTTGTGGATGCCAACCGCTTGGGATGCGTGGGAGCCAGTTATGGAGGCTATTCCGTTTTTTATTTGGCCGGGCATCATCAAAAAAGGTTTAAGGCTTTTATTTCGCATTGCGGTATGTACAATTTGGAAAGTTTTGCAGGAGTCACCGAAGAAACTTTTTTCCCAAATCATGATATGGGTGGCATGTATTGGGATATGCAGAACCAAGTGGCTCAAAAGGCTTATGCACATTCGCCCCACCGTTTTGTGCAAAACTGGGATACCCCCATCATGATCATCACCGGGGGTAAGGATTTTAGGATTCCCTACACTGAATCGTTACAAGCTTTTAATGCAGCGCAATTACGGGGAATTCCCAGCCGTTTGCTTTATTTTCCTGACGAGACCCATTTTGTGACCCAACCCCAGAATGCCATTCTTTGGCAGCGTGAGTTTTTCAGGTGGTTGGATACCTATTTAAAATAAAACCTAAATTTTCTCCATCAAAAACGGCGGTTTCATTTTCATTGAGGCCGCCATTTTTGATAAGGGACTTTAATTTGATGCCAAGACCATTCACAACCCATTGAAAAATAAGCACAAAAAAAATCGAATCTATGAATAATTGTTATTTTTGTGACTTGCAAATGGGAAAAAGATATGTCGGCATTTGGTTTGTTTAAAGAGCCTAAAAATATTATCGAGCTTTTCACCTTCGATTTGACCACCTTTTTTTACGAGGAAGATTACGAAGAGATTTCCTTTGAGGAGCAGGAAGGGCTGTTCATGATTGAATACGAAAAAGTGCTTCCCTGGATTGAGATCGATCTTTTCAACAAAGTGGTATTTAGGGTTTTTAACGACAAAAAAAACATTGTAGGTAGCAACCACATCAATGTTAACTTTCCAGCTGAACCGGATCACACCAATATGGCAAATATTAAAAAACTGACACATAAACTTTTCAAGATTTACGGATGGGATGACGAAAACCTGGGGGAAATGACGGTTAAAGATGAAACCGGTTTCAACAATGGTTTTTTTGAGCGGCAGTGGACATTAGGTGAAGGAAAAAATGTTTATTCGGTCCGCCTGATTTATAATACCCGGGATGGTCTTTCATTAAGAATTCTCTTTTTCAACCACCTGTTGGAACTGATTCAAAAATAAACGCCACTTTTATGAACCTGATTATCGATGTGGGCAACACCCAATGTAAGGTCTCTGTTTTTGAAGGTTCAACAGTCGTTTGCCAAACCCAAAACAACCACCTCAATGAAATTCCATGGGCTTCACTTTTTCAGGATTATAACCTGAAGAATGGGATTTTTTCCGATACCCGGGGAGTGGGCCTTAATACTGTAAGTCAGTTTTTGCCCCCGGATTTTCCGGTTATTGAACTGAACGCTGAACTTCCGTTGCCCATTACGATAAATTATAAAACACCGCACACGCTCGGTAAAGACCGTATAGCTGGAGCTGTGGCAGCTAATCATCAATTTTACGGGTTACCGGTTTTAATTATTGATATTGGAACAGCCATTACCATCGACTTTGTGAGTGAACATGGAACCTTTATGGGAGGGATTATTTCACCCGGCCCTGAGCTCAGGTATCGTGCCCTTCATCAATTCACCGGGAAATTGCCATTACTGGAACCTGTGGTTGAGGCTGAACTTACCCCAACAACTACAAAAACTGCTATCGAAGGCGGGGTGCAGAATGGGATACTTTTTGAGATTAACGGATATATTCAGCACTATCAGGCGATTTATCAAAACTTGAAAATTGTGTTAACCGGTGGATTTGCATCAATGTTTGAAAACAAATTAAAATCACCGTTTCACTCCGATGCTTTATTAGTACAAAAAGGGTTAAATCTGATTCTTTATAGGTGGTTAAATACCAGAGGGACTCTTTAAAATACTTTGGCCAAATATTTGTTCTGGTTTTTAGACTAATAATCAAATTAGTGACAGAGCTTTTGACAAAATTTTATTGGACGAAACTTATGTATTTTTAACTTAAAATTTATCTTTGCCAATTATTTAGGTTCGTTAATTTAAAATATAATAACAATGAAGGCTACTTTTTTTAAAACTACTATTTCGCTAATTGCTGTAATTGCATTGGCAATAAGTGCAGTAGGGCAAGGCAAACAACCCTGGGAAGACCCCAAATACGGGAAAGACAGCGCGGAGCGGGTTGAATGCGCCAAAAACATCTCCCTTTATTCTGAATTCTACAAACAGCAAAACTTTAAAGATGCCGTAAAACCTTGGCGCGAAGTTTACAGACATTGCCCGCAGGCAAGTAAAAACACCTTTATCAAAGGGGCAACCATTTATAAAAACTTAATTGCCCTAGAGAAAAACGATGCCAATAAGGATAAATTAATTGATACGCTGCTGATGGTTTACGATAAAAGGATTGAAGTTTTTGGCGACCGGGGACCGGTATTAAGTTATAAAGGAGCCGATTTGTATGGTTATAAAGGCGATGCTTCGGCAGAGTTGGTGTACCCCATGTTAAAAGAGGCCATGCAACTGGAAGGTCAGGAAAGTAAAGCAGCAGTGGTAACCATTTATATGCAAACGGCTGTAGCATTATATAAAACCTCAAAAATAGAAGGAGCCGAAGTGATAGAAGCTTACACCTTTTCCATGGAAACCTTAGACAAAGCTACCCTGTTCAATAAAAATATTGTTTCATCAGGGAGCAGAGACGCCGACAAAGCCACCAAAGAATTGGAAAACATAGTCACCTCCGTAAGCAATGTTGAAGCTTTGTTCTCAGAAAGCGGTGCAGCTACCTGTGATGCTTTAATTGCCATTTTTGAAGTCAAATGCGCCGAAAACAATGGCAATATTGATTGGTTGAAGAAAGTGACCAAGTTGTTAAACAAGTCAGATTGTACCGAGGCTCCATTATTTGCCAGAGCGTCAGAAAAATTATACAGTTTGGAACCTAGTGCCGAGGCGGCCCATAATCTGGCGCGGTTATTCCTGAAAACCCAGCAATACCCAAAAGCCGATAATTATTATGATGAAGCAACCCGTCTGGAACAGGACCCTATCACCAAAGCTCTCTATTTGTACGAATGGAGCACATTGGCCATGGCCATGGAGAACTATCCCAAGGTTCGTGAACTTTCTCTTGAAGCTCTGAAATTAAATCCTGCCGATGGCCGCCCATATATCATGATTGGGAAAGCTTACGCCGCCACAAAAGGAATAGGGGAACAACCCATTGAAAAAAATTCCGTGTTTTGGTTAGCTGTAGATAATTTTATTAAAGCCAAACAAGTTGATACCGCTTTAGTTGAGCAAGCTAATGAATTGATTGCTACCTATAGCCAATATTTCCCCAAAAACGAAGATTGGTTTATGCAGGTAGGTACCAAAGAAGGTGACTCATACACCGTAGGTGGATGGATTAATATTACAACAAAGGTACGTTTCTAACAAATTGACTGATTGAAAAAGCAATTTAAAAATATTGTTAATTTACTTTTCAAAACCCCTGTAATTATAGGGGTTTTGATGTTTTTTGCCAGTTGCGAGAACGATATTAAAAAGGTACAGGAACTTACGGCCAAACAAGATTCGGCAATTGTTTCAGCCCGAAATATCGAGATGTATTATACCACTAATGGCATCAATAACATACTGATGAAAGCACCATTACTGAACCGGTATGTTCAGGATAAAGGTAAATCGCAACTGGAGTTTCCCGAAGGAATGGATTTAACATTTTACAACCAAGAGGGGAGCATCACTTCCACCATTAGGGCAGATTATTCCATTTATTACGAGGATGAAGGCCGTTGGATTGCTAAATTTAATGTAGTGGCTACCAACGAAAAAGGCGAAACACTTAACACCGAATACCTGATTTGGCTCCAGAACGAGAAAAAAATCATGTCCGACCAATTTGTGAAAATCAATACTGCCGACGGAATTTTTTATGGAGATGGGTTTGAATCGGATCAAACCTTCAGTTCATGGGAACTTGTGAATATGCGGGGTACAATAAACATTCAGGAAAATGAGTAAATTAAAAATCCTACAGACCCTAAAGTACATCCTTGAGGTTATTTGGTTACTCGTGGCATTAGGGACATTAGGTATTGCCATTTATGAAAATGTAAACCGTGGTTTTCAGCCGGCTTTGCCTTTTTATCTCTTTGCTGCGGTGGCATTGTTCTTTTACTCATCGCGCCACCGTGAACGAGTTGGGAAATCGGATACATAAACCTTTTAAGGCAAGCTATTTCGATAAACGGCTTCACCTTTCCCAAAATATTTATACATTCGTAAAAAAAACGCAATGACCCCCTATTTAATTATATTGGTTACACTAGTGCTGTCGGCCTTTTTTTCAGGGATGGAAATTGCCTTTGTTTCGGCCAATAAATTGCGGATAGAGCTCGACAAAAAGCAGAACCTGTTTCATTCGGGAATCATCAATATTTTTTCTGAGAATCCTTCGCAATACATTAGTACCATGCTTATTGGTAACAATGTGGTGCTGGTTATCTATAGTATGTTTATGGCAGTCCTTTTAGAGCCAGCCATTCATTCATTTACAAAAAGCGAAGGGGTGATTTTATTTCTTGAAACCTTAATATCCACGTTAATCATATTAGTAGTTGGCGAATTTGTGCCTAAAACCATTTTCCGGATTAATCCCAACCAGACGTTGCGGCTATTTGCACTTCCGGTGTTTGTGTTTTACCTGATTTTTTTTCCGATAGCCCGTCTTACCACAGGGCTTTCGCGCTTGATACTCCGCTATTTGTTCCGTGTAAAAATAGATGAAGAAAACACGCCCACTTTTGGAAAAATCGACCTCGATCACCTGGTTAGCGAAACCCAAGAGGAACAACTGGAAGCTCATGAATTGAAACATGATGTAAAAATTTTCCAGAACGCCCTCGATTTTTCCGACATCAGGTTGAGGGAATGCGTGGTGCCTAGGACTGAGCTGGAAGCCGTTTCTATCGATGAAAGTGTGGAGGTTTTAAAGCAACGGTTTACCGAAACAGGGTATTCAAAAATTCTGGTTTACCAGGATTCCATTGATAACATTATTGGATTTGCCCACTGCATCGACCTTTTTGAGAAGCCACAAAATATTAAAAGCATGGTTCGTAAAATTCCCATTGTGCCCGAAACTATGCCGGCAAACAAGTTGTTAGGGCTTTTCATCCAAAACAAGAAAAGCATGGCACTGGTGGTAGATGAATTTGGTGGTACAGCCGGTATTGTTACCATGGAAGATATTTTGGAAGAAATTGTTGGAGATATTCAGGATGAGCACGATAAAGTTGTATTGGAAGAAACCCTGCTGGGGTCCAATGAATTCCGATTCTCAGGTAGGTTGGAAATTGATGATCTGAATGAAAAATACAACCTCAATTTCCCGGTTTCCGATGACTACGAAACCATTGCCGGGTTGATTCTCAAACATCATGGTTCCATTCCCAAAATAAACGACATGGTGACAATTGAACAATTTAATTTTAAAATACTTAAGGCTACAAATACCAAAATTGAATTGGTTCATTTAAAAATTCATTAATTGCCCACAAAACCGTCCTCTTATTTCCAATAAAAACCTCAGGAATAATTACCTTAATCGTTTAAATTCAGTAATTTAACCGGATGATTAATAAAAACCTGAATTCCGGTTAGATAATTTAAATTTTATTATATTCGTAGCCTGAAAAAATCAACGTAATACGATTATCAATTAGAATAAAGACAAATGGCAACATTACAGAAAATTAGAAACAATGCCGGGCTAGCAGTATCCATAGTAATCGGCTTAGCGTTATTAGCATTCATCATGGGCGATTTACTCACATCGGGCAGCACCCTTTTTAACAGTTCACGTACAAACGTGGCCGAAATTGGTGGTAAATCGGTTTCCATTCAAACCTATCAGGAAAAAATAGATGAAAACATCGAAAATTACAAACGCAATACAGGACAAACATCTGTTGAACAAACCGTTATGGATCAACTTCAGGATCAGACCTGGGAACAAATGGTCCGCGACGTGGTAATGGAAGATGAACTGGATGAATTAGGTATTGGCATTTGTGGCGATGAACTTTTTGACATCGTTCAGGGAAACAACATTGACCCTCAGATTAAACAAATTCCTATTTTTCAAAACCAACAAACCGGGCAGTTCGACCGGGCTTTGGTTATTCAGTTTCTAAAAAATATGGAATTGGATCCTTCAGGTCAGGCAAAAGCTTCATGGACAGCTTTTGAAAAGGCCCTGGCTCAGGAAAAAATCAACCAGAAATACAATACGTTAATTGAAAAAGCCATGATTTCGACCACTGTTCAGGCTAAGAAAGAGGTTGAGAACAAAGGATTAAAAGTGGATTTTGATTACGTGACCATTAAATACAACACGGTTTCAGATAGTTTGATTTCGTTTACTGAAAAAGATTTGCAAAAATATTACGACGAAAACACCGAGAAATTCAAACAAACCGAACAACGCGAAATCAATTACGTAACGTTCCAGGTATTACCATCGGCCGATGATGACCGCGAGACGTTGAAAATGATTGAAAATGCCAAAGCTGAATTTATTCAGACCGAGAATAACGAGCAATACATCAGCTTAAATTCAGATATCCCTTTCGATGGAACCTATTATACCAAAGATGAATTGGCTGCATCAATCGCCAATCTGTTTGATAGCGAAGCCGGAACCGTATATGGCCCATACAAAGAAGATAACGCCTATAAAATTTCGAAAGTAGTTGAATTTAAAAACGTCCCCGATTCAGTGAAAGCCCGCCATATCTTAATCAGATCTGAGGCTGGTATAGATGCAAAAGCTAAAGCCGACAGTTTGTTGAATGTGATTAAAAAGGGAGGAAACTTTGCAGAATTAGCTAAAGCATATTCTCAGGATGGGTCAGCTCCCACAGGTGGCGATTTAGGCTGGTTTAAAGCCGGAGAGATGGTAAAACCTTTCAACGATGCTTGTTTCTTTGGCAAAATTGGGGATATGGTTACTGTTGAAACACAATTTGGCGCACATGTCCTTGAGGTGGTTGACCAAAGCAAGAAGACTGAAAAAGTACAAATTGCCACATTGGCTCAAACCGTTGTTGCCAGTTCAAAAACATATCAAAACACTTATGCCCAAGCCAGCAAGTTTGGAGCATCGAACCGCGATTTCAATTCATTCAAAACGGCTGCTGAAAAAGAAGGATATACCTTAAAAGTAGCCTCGCTCAAAAAGGAGGATAAACTTGTTGCAAACCTTGAAAACTCTCGTTCTTTGGTGCGTTGGGCCTATCAATCGGAAAAAGGTACGGTGTCAGAAATTTTAGAATTTGGTGATTTCTTTGTCATTGCTGCCTTGAAAAGTGTTCAGGAAGAAGGTATTGCCTCATTGAATGAAGTGAAAGTGGACGTAGAACGTGAAATTAAAAAGAGCAAAAAAGCGGCCTACCTGATTGAGAAAATGGCTGAGGCATCGAAAAATGCAAGCAGTTTGCAATCAGTTGCCGGAAACCTACAAACCGTGGTAAAAGAGGTAGTAAATGCAAATTTTGCAGCATATACTGTTTCGGGAGTTGGTTTTGAACCTGAACTACAGGCTGCTGTTGTAACTTTACCTGCCAACAAAATTTCCGAGCCCATTGAAGGTAAAAATGGTGTGTATGTGGTGCAGGTTAAAAATGTACAAAACCCAACTACTGTTGATCCAACCAGCGAAAAGAACCTGATGGCCCGTTCGTACCGTTCGAGGGTAAATTACCAAGTATTTGAAGCTGTAAAAGAAGCTGCCAAAATAGTAGATCGTCGTTCAGAATTCTATTAGTAGAAAAATACTATTACTGAAAAGCGTCGGGTTTTCCGGCGCTTTTTTTTATCTGAGAGGTGCAAATTTTTAGTTAGGGCTTGCTGAGAAACTAACAATAAACACATTTAATGTGATTTACAACATAATGCAATGTTTTTTGCTACAAGCTTTTCAAGGCAATTCATTTAAAACGCTTGCATTTAAAATTCTGAAAGAATTTAAGCTGAATAACCCCATATGGTAATGCTGGGTGAAGAATAAAGAGTGAACCCGGAAAGGATTCAATTTTTTAGTATTCAGTTATTTGACCCGCTTCGGGGTCAATTTTATAATTTGGCGAATGCCACGGGTGGCAACCTGTGGTTATTAACATTCAACTCCTTCGGAGTTTTTTAGCAGACCCCTAGATAAAGTTTTCTTCTGAATTTCATGTTTATATTGAGCATATGCTTATATTTGCACCACCTTAAATTGAGCATATGCCAAGAACTAAATGTTACCGACATATTGAAAATATTCCAAACATTACCTATTACAAGCCAGTGGGGATTCCACTCCGTGAAATGGAAGAGGAAAGTTTGGGGCTCGATGAATTTGAGGCCATAAGATTGGCGGATTTTGAGGGACTCTATCAGGAGGAAGCTGCTTTACGGATGAAAATTTCGAGGCAGACCTTCGGACGGATACTGATGTTAGCGCATCAGAAAATTGCCAGTGCCCTTATTCACGGGAAAGCCATCCGGTTTGAGCACCCGGCAAATTTCCATCTGGAACCAGATTCAGCAAGGGAGGTTGAACCAGCAAAAGAAACCGAACGTTAATCGAAAATAGAATTTAACTTTTAAAATTTTGAAATATGAAAATTGCCATTCCAACACGAAACGGCCAGGTTGACGACCATTTTGGACATTGCGAGTATTTTACCGTTTATACGGTTGAGGAAAAAGAAATACTTTCCGAAGAAGTTGTTCCATCCTTACAGGGTTGCGGTTGTAAATCGGACATAGTAAGCGAATTAAAAACCAAAGGCGTGGATATAATGTTAGCGGGGAACATGGGTCAGGGAGCCTATAACAAAGTGATGTTTGCCGATATCAAAGTCATCCGGGGATGCCGGGGCGAAACCAAACAGGTAATTGCCGATTACCTGGAGGGCAAGGTAAAGGATTCTCTTATTCTATGTGGAACCCATGAACATCATCACCATGGGCATGATCACGGACACCAGTGCCAACACTAAAAAGTATCTATTTATAAAAATGATCTGAAAATATTTAAGGGTTTATTTAGCGGTAATATTTCCGTTGAATAAACTCTTTTTATTTTGTATGAGTGTTGAAATAAGCAGATCGATTATGATGTTTCCTGCCAACCCCAATCAAATCCTTGTTTTGCAACATACCTGATAATTCCTATTCATTGTTTTCATCTCATGAATGGCTTGATGTACCAAAGGTTCCACACCAGATAACTATTTTTTAACAAAACAGTATTGCTAATAATCAAGAAAGTTTCGTGAAAAAAAGATAAATTCGAAACATGAATGAATCCAAAAGGTGGTTATAGCATGATAATTCAAGCCAATAGTAATGACAACCAACTTGTGGAAAGGTTATGCAACGATGATAAATCGGCATTTACCTTTATATTTACAAAATACTACAAGGATTTGGTGGTTTTTTCCTTTAGCTTTACCCGCAACCTGCAAGCATCTGAAGAGATTGTTCAGGATCGTTTTTTAAAACTTTGGGAACACCGCAATGGATTGGTTGTTCAAACATCGTTAAAATCATACCTGCTGAAATCTGTCCAAAATCAGAGCCTCGATTGGTTGCGGCATCTGAAAGTCAAAACAAATTTTGCATCGGTTATTTTGGAACACCCGGTTTTATCGGAAAACAATACCGAAAACTATATTTTGCATTCCGAACTTCAAGATAAATTGGATGAAGCACTGGCTAAACTCCCTGAACCGTATTCCCAAGCATTTAAAATGAACCGATTTGAGGCCCTTAATTATCAGGAAATTGCCAAAAAACTTGAGGTTTCGGTCCGTACGGTGGAGGTGCGGATTAGCAAAGCTCTTTTGCTTTTAAGGGAGGAACTCAAAGATTTCCTATTGCTGGTTGTGGCTTTTATAACGTTGAGATAAAAAAATTACTTCTGAAAAAAAAGTGACAATATGAATGTGGGGTTTCTTTTTTGAAACGTCGTTTAATTGAAATAACATTTATGGACACAAACAATTACACCGATATAGATTCATTGATTGCCTCATTCCTTCATGGGGATTTGACACCGGAAGAGGCAGCCAGACTCATTTCATGGATTCGCCAATCGGAAAAGAACCGGATTCACTTCATGCAGATCAAGAACTTCTGGGAATCGACCGAAGAACTTCCCGTTTCAACAGATAAAGCCCTTGCCAAAGTTTTAAAACAGATTGAGTCCGGGGATAAAAAAATTACTTTCTGGCAGTTTTGGCATCGGGCTGCTGCCTTTTTATTGCTGCCTTTGCTTATTGCTACCCTATGGTTAAGTCTGGGTAAAATCAAAAGCAGTTCCCAAGCCGAAGCTCAACATACCAAAATTTCGGCTCCATTTGGTTCCTTTGCCGCCTTTGATTTACCCGATGGTTCGAAAGTATGGCTGAATGCAGGCAGCAGTATCGAATACCCCAACAGGTTCGGTAAAAAGAGCAGAACCGTGCATTTATCCGGGGAAGCTTATTTTGAGGTAAAATCCAATACCGAATCGCCTTTTTATGTGAATACCGCCTATTTTAGCGTGAAAGCTACAGGTACCCGCTTCAATGTCATGGCTTATTCAAAGGATGGAAACCCATCGGTTTCGTTGGCTGAAGGGAAAGTTGCCGTCACAAAAACCGATGCAAAAGGGAATCAGGTTGTTATTTCATCGTTAAAACCAAATGATCATCTAATTTACAATGTCCTGAATGGAAAGGCTTCCGTTCAGTCAGAAGATACTTACAAACACATTGCCTGGAAAGACGGCAAATTGGTATTCCGGAACGACCTTTTGAGCGATGTGGCTAAAAAGATCGGACGCCAATATAATGTTGATATCGAGGTTGTCGGCGATTCGGTAGAACAATATCGGTTCAGGGCCAGCTTTGAAAATGAACCCCTTAATGAATTGTTGCGCCTGCTGAAGATATCGTCGCCCATCGATTACACAGAAATTGAACCTAACCCGTTGAATGACGGTACTTTTTCAAGACGCAAAATCATTATTTACGCAGCAAACAAATAACCTTTACACGATAACGATGAAAACAAAATTCAACAAATCAGGAGCAGGATAAATTTACGGGTCTCAAATCGTGGGGGGTATTCCCCAATAGATTTTATTCTTTTGATAACAGTTTTGTGAATGAATTTATTAAAAACAGGAGTTTTTGATACTAGAATATTATTGGAGTTAAAATTAAAATATCAAGTATGATAACAAGAAAACTTATTGGATTGCTGGTTGCATTTGCGATACTTCCCACCCTTTTGGTTGCCCAAACGGAGCGGATTTCGATAAATATGACAGATGTAACACTCAATGATGTATTGAACGAGATTGAAAAGCAGACCAGCTTTAGTTTTTTGGTGAACGAAAAAATTATAGACGTAACGCGTAAGGTAGATGCTGTTTATAAAGATGTATCCATCACCGAAATTCTGGATAACCTTTTTAAAGATGGTACCATTCAATATGTAATCAGCAACCGGCAAATCATTCTGACACCAAAGAAAGATAACCCTCAGCAGGAGAAGGTAAAGCCGATTAAAGTAAGCGGGCGAATCACGGACATTGGAACCAACGAACCACTTCCTGGAGTAAACATCCGGATTCAGGGAACCAGTGTGGGAGCCATTACCGATTTTGAAGGGAATTATTCATTAGAAGTGCCTGATGCGAATACCAGCCTAATCTTTTCCTTTATTGGTTATAAAACTCAAACGATTGCCCTGGTGGGCAAATCAGAGGTTGATATTAAAATGGAAGTGGACACCAAAGGTTTGGATGAGGTAGTGGTAACAGCTTTGGGAATTAAACGTGAAGTGAAAGCTATTGGCTATTCGGTGCAGGCAGTCGAGGGTGAAGGTTTACAAACCGTAAAAACCGTAGATGTGGGAACCTCGCTTACAGGAAAAGTAGCCGGTTTAAATGTATTAAACAGCACCGAATTTGCCGAAGAACCTACCGTGTTGATTCGTGGTGAAGAACCCATTTTAGTTATTGATGGGGTTCCTTATGCCAACATGACTCTAAGAGATATTCCCTCTGATGACATTGAGAGCCTAAGCATCTTGAAAGGGGCAACGGCTTCCGCTTTATATGGATACCGGGGACAAACGGGAGCTATTATGATTACCACTAAAAAAGGGAGTGAAAAAAAGGGGCTAACCGTTTCGTTGAATAGTAGTAATATGTTTGCTGCTGGTTTTTTGGCAATCCCCGAAGCACAATCGGTTTACGGACGCGAAGTTGAATTGATAAATGGGGAATTGTCGGCGGTTACAAATGGTGACGGCTCCTGGGGGCCTCCTTTGGAAGGTCAAATGGTCATTCAATGGGATCCGATTGAAAAGGTTCGCAAATCAATGCCCTATCTACCGGTTGGAAAAGATAATTTCAAAAATTTTTTAGAGCCCGGTTATATTTTAAATAACAACATAAATATTTCTCACCAAAGTGAAATAGGGAGTTTCAGGGTATCGGCCACTTCAGTGCAAAACAAGGGGCAATATCCAAACTCTATGTTTAACAAGTTTACCTATAGCATGAGTGGCGACATTAAGGCTGATAATTTTACTTTAGCATCTTCCATGTCGTACAACAAACATACTTCGCCAAATATTGGGTTTAATGGTTATACGGGTTACGACCCAATGTATTCCCTTTTAATTTGGTCGGCTCCCGATTTTAACGTGCTTGATTTACAAGACTATTGGATAACACCCAATGTATCTCAAAACAATAGTTTTTCCGATACCAACAACAATCCCTATTTTGACCGAAACGAACGGACACACAGTTTAGACAAGGATATTTTAAACGCCTCCATTACGTTAAGTTATAGCTTTGCCCCTTGGTTAAAGGCTACCATTCGTTCGGGTTACGATACGTACAGCAATCGGCAGGTGATTACCGTGCCCATGAGTTCGCTAATAAGTGCAGGTTCTGCTACTGTTGTTAATAATGGAAACCAAGTTTGGGGCGAATCCACCTTAGGTTCCTATAATATTGGATTGGGACGGGGTTATAGTTTCAATAATGATTTTTTATTGACAGGAATACATGAACTTGGAAAATTTTCTATTGATGGATTGTTGGGTGGAAGTATAGCATATAATCAGGATGAGGGTACCGATTCACGTACCCAGGGCGGTATAAAAGTTCCTGGATTTTATTCTTTGGCAGGTTCTGTTGAGAACCCAATAGTGGAATCGAATATATACAGAAAGCAGGTAAACAGTTTATTTGGTCGGTTGGTATTATCGTGGAACAAACTAATTTATGTGGATGCTACTTACCGTAACGACTGGAGTTCTACCCTTTCGAAAAAAAACCGGATGTACACTTACCCCTCTTTATCGGGTAGTTTTATTGCTTCGGAACTTTTACCTGAAATTGATTGGTTATCGTTATGGAAACTGAGAGCATCATGGACGGTTGCCAGAGATATTCCAAGTATTTACGAAATTAATAGCGTTTATAATATTACTCAAAATGGCTGGGGGACTTTGAGCTCCGCCACATTACCAACAACTATCAGGAATGACGATGTATATGCTGAAGGCTCAGCTACATGGGAACTGGGAACTGCGGTAAATATTTATAAAAACAGAGCATCGGTTGATATTGCCTATTACCAGAAAAGAAAGTATGATGGGCTAGAGTATGCCGAAATCAGTAGTGCATCAGGTTATTATAATAATTATATCAACAGCGATACCGAATACACAAAAAAAGGATGGGAAGTAACGTTAAATACTACACCGTACAAGACAAAAGAACTTACTTGGGATGTAGCCTTTAACTGGACTACTTATGCCACCTATTACACCGCCCTTGATGAATTAATTGAGGATCACCCCTGGATTGACGAAGGAAAAAGAACGGATGCCTATGTAACTTACGACTATCAATACGACCCTTCAGGAAATATTATCCACAGAAATGGGGTTCCTCTTTATTCATTGTACCCTTCAAATATTGGCTACTCTGATCCTGATTGGATTTGGGGGATTACCAACCGAGTAAGCTATAAAAACTGGGATGCTAGTATTTCCATTGATGGAAGGGTTGGCGGATTAACCAAAACTGTAACCGAAATGTATATGTGGCGTTCTGGGTCGCATCCCAAATCGGTTGTTCCTGAGCGTTACCTCGATGCTACTGTTTCAGGAAGCAGAAACTATATCGGTCAGGGTGTAATGGTTGAATCGGGTTCAGCTACCTACGATGTGTATGGGAATATAATTACCGACGACCGCGTTTTTGTCCCCAATGATGTTGCTACTACCTATCAGAACTACATTAATACCCTGCATAGTGGTACAGCTTGGGGTGGTAATCCATCAACCGTGGATGTTTATGATGCGACTTTCTTTAAAATCCGTGAGTTGGCGATAACTTATAAACTTCCAACTACAATCTGTTCAAAAATGATGATGCAATCAGCATCGGTGTCAGCTATTGGTCAAAACTTATTTTTATGGGCAAAGCAATTTAAATATTCTGACCCTGATGGAGGATATGAGAACTTTAGCGATCCCTCCATTCGATATGTGGGGTTAAACTTGAAAGTGGTTTTTTAATTATTTTAAAAATGAATGACATGAAACACAGATTATTATATATTAAAGCAGGTTTCTTATTTGTTCTGCTTTCCCTGTTTAACTGCAGTAATTTCGAAGAGTTAAACACCAATCCTGATGCTACAGAAGTAGTACCAGCACCTTTAATTTGTACCAATGTGGTAATAGGAATGCTCGGACATAGTGGCGATGCCATGAGTTACATTTCAGAAAACACTTTATCGAAATATGTTGGGTTTGCCGTTCTTGGTAAAAATGGCGCCCAATACAACGATTTTGGCAGTGGAAGTTTTGGTGGAATGGTGCTTTTACCCAATATTGATGCCATGGTAGAAGCTGCAACAGGTACCGTAATGGAACCCTCATATAGAGGAATTGCCAGTTTTGCCAGGGCAAGGTTATTTTTTAGAACTACCCTTTGGATGGGCGATATTCCCTATACTCAAGCGGGTAAAGGGATTGATGGGTTGTTTAAACCAAAATACGACTTGCAAAAAGACATTTTTCTGGGTATTCTCGATGAATTGCAAGCAGCCGATCAATACTTTGCACAAAATATTAAATTCGATGGTGACCCAACCCCGTTTAATGGCGATCCGGCGAAATGGCGCAAAGCAGTAAATGCTTTTACCTTGCAAGTATTAATGAGTTTAAGCCCCAAAGTTGATGATGCCGCATTGGATATTAAGAACCGTTTTGCTGAAATAGTAACTGCCGGAAATTTAATGACTAGCGCCGATGAATACCTTGGGTTGGTTTATTCAGCAACCAATCCGCATCCTTTGTATAGTGACAATTCTATGTTTACTCCTAAAACGGTTGCCAGCGATTTGCTGGTTTCGAATCTGAAAAAACTGAACGACAGGCGGTTGTTTTATTTTTGTGAACCCGCAGCGGCACAAATTACAGCAGGTTTTGAACAAACCGATACTGCCGCCTATGTAGGGGTTGATGTATCAATGGAATACAGTGATATGAATGTGCTTTATAAAGCCAATAAACTTTCGCGGTTAAATTTGCAATACGCAGCGGAATATGCCTGTGAGCCCTTGATAATGTTGTCGTATGCCGAACAGCAATTAATTTTGGCTGAAGCCCGCATCAGAGGTTGGTTTACTACCGGAACTGGCCAAGAATATTATGAGAGTGGGGTAAAAGCAGCCCTTACCAATAAAATGAACTTTTGTTTAGATTTATATGCTCACAGTGTGGCCATTGACCAAAACTATATAGACGGTTATTTTACCGGTGAAGCAGCATTCAAGGCAACCACTGATGAACAATTAAAACAAGTATGGATGCAGGAATATTTGCTGCGTTTTATGCAGGATGCCGATTTTAGCTATTTTGAGTATCGAAGGAATAGTTATCCTGAATTCCCTATTAATCCAGCAACAAGTATGAACGAGAATAACCCAAATGCTTTACCACTGCGTTGTTTGTACCCTGAATCAGAAACTAGTTACAATCAGGAAAACCTGATTGAGGCCTTAAACCGACAGTATGATGGCTATGATGAAATTAACAAGGTGATGTGGTTATTGAAATAATTCTAATAAACAATTGCTTAATAATTTATAAATCAGAATAATAATATAGTAATTTTAATTAACTAAAAACAAATGCTTATGAAAACGAGATTTACTTTTGCTGTAGTATTGATGAGCCTTCTTGCAGGTTCCGTTGTTTTAGCTCAGGTGCCTGAAAAAAAAGGCCACTGGAAATTCGATGATGCATCCAATCTTGAGAAAGCCACCATTGGTAGTAATCTTACGTTTGAAGGAACGCTTGCATCAGTTGATGGCCCCGTTACAGGCAACTTAGCTGTTGAAGTGAAAATGGGCGAATATATAACGGTTACTCACGGTATTGATGCCAACGGGGGCGGTGATTCTGTGAACGTTTATAGTTTGATGTTCGACATCTCAATGCCTGAATCAAGCTTGTGGCATGCTATTTTTCAAACGAATATCGAAAATGCTACCGATGCTTCAATGTTTCTTAATACCAGCAACTTAATTGGAGCTTGGCGTTATGGGTATTCTGAATTGGCTATGGAAGCTGCTACATGGTACCGCGTGATTGTTTCGGTTGAAAATGGGGTTTCCTACAATGTGTATGTTGATGGCGAAATATGGGTGGCTGGTGTTTTCCAAGAAGTTGATAGCCGCGATGCTTTGGCAGAATCAATTCTATTCTTTGCCGATAACGATGGTGAAGACAATACTATGCAGTGCTCTGAAATCGCTATTTGGGATGTTGCTTTAACAGCCGATGAAGCTGCCGAATTAGGCGATGCCACCACTGTTGGTGTTCATGACAAGTTAAAAGCAAATTTGAGCAACGATTTAGATCAAAACTATCCCAATCCATTTGCAACCGTTACAACTTTAAATTACAACGTGGTTGAATCGGGCGATGTTTCTTTTATGGTTTTCAATGCTATTGGACAAAAAGTTCAGGAAATAAATGCAGGCAACCGCATGGCAGGTGATTACCAATTGGAATTAAATGCCGGCAACTTGAACAATGGAATCTACTATGTTCAAATGAAAAACAACAACCGGGTAAGTAACCGTAAAATCACTGTATCGAAATAATTTCTTGGCAATTCTTAGATTCCTGAAGGGCTCATTTATAAGGCTTCAATCAAAATAGAGCCTTCAGGGCAGTACAAAATTCACCAGTCGGGTTGAACCTGGCTGGTGAATTTATATATCCGCTATCATTTCCATTTACAAATCCCAAAAATCACGTATCATGAGATTCAATAAATATTTTGTATCCCTAGCACTCGTATTTGTTCTTAACTCCATAAACGCCACCGTTCCTGAACGTAAAGGGTGGTGGAAGTTCGACAACCCATCAGACTTATTGAAGGCTGAAGATAGCTGTCTGGCTTCTTTACAATTGGTGGGAAGCCATGAGGTTGCACCTGGGCCTACCGATGGGAATGGGGCGGTAACCATTGGGGTTGGGAGTTATTACAAGTTGCAGCATGCGATTGAGGCCAATGGTGGAGGTACTTTTGTGAATGAATATTCGCTTCTTTTCGATGTGAAGGTGCCTTCTTTATCGGTGTGGCATTCTTTTTTTCAAACCGATACAGCCAACATCAGTGATGCTGATTTCTTTATCAATCCTGAAGGAAGTATTGGCGTAGCCGCAGTTGGTTACAGTGGTTACACCATCAAGAACAGTGAATGGTACCGGTTGGTTATTGCTGTAAAAACCCCCACCCTTTTTACCGTGTATTTGGATGGAAAAGTCCTGCTCACAGGCAATCCCCAAACCCTGGACGACCGTTTTTCCCTGAATCAATTCCTACTCATTTTTGCAGATGAAAATGGCGAAGATGGCGAAATTAGCTGTGCCGAATTGTCCATTTGGAACCAATACCTCACCAGTGAACAAGCTGAGGAACTGGGTGGATATGGGCACAAGGTAGGCACAGCCGAAATGGCCCGCATTCCTTACCTGCAAAGCCCGGGTACCAGTTCCATGGTCGTTTGTTGGCACGATACCGTAGAAAGTGTCCCCACTTTAAGGTACGGAACCGACAGCCTGTTAGGTTCTGAAACCCTTGGCAGCAGCGAGTTTATTAAATATTCCTATTGGTGGAATACCGTTTCGCTGGAAGGGCTGCAACCTAATACATCGTATTATTATCAGCTATTGAGCGGGAACGATACTTCCGATACCTACATCTTTAAAACTTTACCCGATACTGCTTACCAGGGAATTCTCCGTTTTGTAGTGCTTGGCGATACCCATGCCACCGATACCACCATGTCCATGAAACTATTGAAAGAGGTACGCAAGAAGTTAGAAACCCTTTACGGGTCGGGGATTCAGGATCACGTTCAGGCAATCATCCACTCCGGCGATCTGGTCGTTTCGGGCAATTCCATCGACCATTATTCGGTTCAATACTTCCGCCCCATGGCCGCCCTGTCAGGGAATATTGCTACCATGGCCGTGGCCGGGAATCATGAAGGCGAGAGCCCTTACTTTTATCAATACATGAAATTAGATAATTATTCAGCCTTTCCGGATAATGCCAATCTTAACGAAAAAGTATGGCGGTTCAGGGTGGGGAATACCCTTTACCTGGGACTCAACACAAATATTACTGCAAGCTATGGTACAACCATGGCCAATTGGCTCAACACTCAATTGAACGAGGCCGAAAGCAACCCTTCCATCGACTTTGTGTTTTTGGTAATGCACCACCCACCTTACTCAGAGTTATGGTACGATGTCGTTACTTTTGATGCAGGTCCTGACTATGTTACGAAAAGACTTTTTCCCATCATAAAAAAATACACCAAGGTTCAACAGATTCATTATGGCCACACCCACGGTTTTGAACGGGGAACCATCGTTTCCGGTCAACCTGATGCCGATTTCCGTATCATTTGTGGCGGAGGCAGTGGCGGCCCGCTCGATCCCTGGAACGAACCCGCTGTTCACGATTATGCCGACATCCATAAAACCTATAGCGAATATTTTTTTCAGGTAGTGGAGGTAGATATTGCCAACCACAGCTACCAGAATTCGGTATATAGCCTGGGCGATTTGGTAAGCCCGAAACCTTCCACGCTACTCGATCAATGGTACAAAAAAAAGGACCAATCAAAACCAGCCTCACCCGTGATTGAAAGTATCACAAAAAATGGAGAGGCACTTCAAATCAACCTTTCAGCCTTTTCGGGGACAGATTCGTTGATGTCTGTTCAGATGCAGTTTTTCGACGGGACCAATAACAATAATTTGGTACTGGATACTTGTTTCCATTGGCAAAATGTGTTTGGGGTCGATGCCCAGGGAAAACCTGTGGACTTAAATGAAAAGTTCAACCTCAACCAACTGGAAATACCCGCGCCCAAACTCCCAAAAAACCGGGAACTCATTTGTAAAGTCCGTTACCGCGACCACAACCTGAAATGGAGTGAATGGTCGGCGGCCTATACTTTTGATGTGGTGGGTATTATCGAGAACCCCTCCGATCGCACACATTATTTTCTGGGACAGAATTATCCAAATCCATTTAAAAGCAGCACACAAATCGACTATTTATTACCTGAAAAGGGGAATGTAAAATTTCAGTTCTTGAATCAGCAAAACCAAATTGTTGCATCCTTTAACGAGGGACTGAAAGAACGGGGTTCCCATTCCATCATGTTTGAAGGCCAAGAATTGGAATCGGGTATCTATTATTACCAGCTAATAGCCAACAAAACAATTCTTATGAAAGAAATGATTAAAACACAGTAAAAAATGGAGTATCTTTTGAAATTGAATTTTCAATAAAAGAGAATTTTATGAGGCACAGTTGGTTGGTTGTTTTATTTGCTTTAATATGGGTCAGTCGGCCATCGGTTGTGGCACAGACGAATCGCACCATGCAAAGCCCGTTTTTCGATGTACTTGTCAATTCAGGTACAGGAACAATCATCATCGGACGGCCTAACAAGACTCCATTTATCTCGGGAGCGTTTACCACAATCCATTACGATTCCGTTAATTTTTGGTCGCCTCAACTAACTGAAAAGGTACATGTTACAATTGAGCCTTTTACTAATGAATTGGGCAAAGGACGTAAATTGATTTATACTTTTATGGACACTGCTCACGCCCTTGAGGTAAAGTGGGAGATTGGTATTTATGATTCGCTACAGGCGTTAACTTTCGAAACCACCTGCACCAACCGGGGGCAACACAACGTTGGGATCAAAAGCATAGAACCTCTGGCAATTACCGAACAACATCCGGGATATTTATATTGGCCGGGGGCCCAAAAGTGCCTGACCAATGGGGCCATGTATTACGATGCGGGAACTATCCATACCTTTGGTGACCCTTATCAAAAGCCGGAACCTTACGGTGAAACCAAAGGCGGAGTGATGTTGAACCGCCAGCTTGCCGATAACCCGAGGACTATTCAAAGCTGGTGGAACATTGGCATCTTTAGCGGATATGATCAGGAAGGTCTGTCGCTCGGATATATAGAAAACAAATCGGGATTAGGCCGTATTCAGGTTTTAAAAAACACTGATAACCAAATTTCACTGGTGGCCGAATCGGTTCTGAACCCGGGTTTGGAGATGGAACCCGGACAAACCATCAGTTCCGATAGGTTCATGATCAACATTGCCAATAACCCGTATCAGGTACTCGAAGATTACGCCGATATCATGGCTAAAGTCGGGAAAGCCAATATTGGCGAAGTTGTGAATGGTTGGTGCAATTGGTTTTATACCCTCGACCACTTTACAGAAGACGAAATCATAAAAAACGCCCAATTTGCAGCAAAGCACCTGAAACCTTACGGACTTGAATATATTCAAATTGATGAGGGATTCCAAACATGGCATGGCGAATGGGAAGGCAACAGCCGTTTCCCGCACGGGTTAAAATGGTTGGCCAGCCAAATCAAACTTTTGGGATTAAAACCAGGCATCTGGATTTCACCTTTTGTTGTTTCCGATACCACCGAGGTATTCAAAAAACATCCCGATTGGTTTTTAAAAACCGATGAAGGTACTTTAAAACGCATAGGACCCTGGCCTAACGAAAACACCGATTGGTTCCGGAACGAAACCCCCAAACGTTTTGCACTTGATATTACCCATCCCGGAGCCGGGAAGTGGTTTACCGATTTAATTGATACCTTGGCCAACAACTGGGGATTCGAGATGATTAAAGTGGATTTTGTGGCTTGGACCGTGTTCTCGGCCCACCATTTTTACGATACTTCGGCAACTCCTGTGCAGGTTTATACCAAGGCTTTACAGATTATGCGAAAAACCGCCGGCGATAAATGCCACCTGCTCGATTGCGGACCGGGAAACATTTCGATTGGTTCCATCAACAGCATGCGGGTTGAATACGACCAAAATTATGGGTATTTTAACGAAGTGTGGAAGCAATATTTCCTTGGAACATCATGTAGCGCCGGAGCTGCAGGTAAACGCTATTTTTATCATAACCGCACATGGACAAATGATGCCGACCATGTTTGCATCGATTTGCTCTCAAACACGCAGGCACAGGCTGTAGCTTCATTAATCTCGTTAAGCGGTGGCAATATGATGTCGGGTGATAGGTTAACTCACATGAATAACAGTAAGTTGGAGATTCTGCATAAAATCTTCCCAGCTACCGGAACCAATGCCAAACCCGTGGATTTATTCGATATGGATCCACAGACAGCATTTGCTGTAAATTTTAATAAGGAATTCGATCAATGGACTGTGGCCGGGTTCTTCAATCCCAATCTCGATTCTTCCATAACTAAGGTTTTTCCTTTACATCGGCTTTGGCTCGATCCTAAAAAAACCTATCTGGTTTACGATTTCTGGAACGAACATTTTGTAGGTGAAATCAACGATTCTTTAGAGGTAAGAATCCCTCCCGGGAGCGCAGAATTGTTCAGCCTGCATGAGAAAAGGCCCATTCCCCAATTTATCTCAACCACACGCCACGCCATGCAAGGCGCGGTTGAACTGGATGACATCCATTTTGATTCTGCCCACAATACCTTATCAGGAACTTCAACAGGGCCTTTGGGGAGTTCGTACGATGTAATAATTTTCATCCCTGCAGATTATTATTGGGTACCCAAACAGGCCAAGCTTTACGACGATTTTCATAATTATTCGGTTAAAATGGCTGATAACCAGATACTGAGGGTACGTTTGCAATTCAATGGGACTGATACAATAAATTGGGAAATTCAATTCAAAAAGTAATTGGTTTTGTTGGGAACTCCACCCATCAATCACCTTGTTTTTATGCCCATATCCCGCTTACTTGCTGGGGTTAGGCGTTTGTAGCGGGTATTGCTGCTTATTGAAGCAGCTAATTTTTGGGTGTTCGCCCCAGTTTTTGATTATAAAAAGTAAATCATCAGCAATAAAAAGAAATTAAACTGCTTATTTCCAACTGTTTTCATATACAGTTTTGCTCTGCCCTTTAGCCAACGACTCCGTAATTTTTACCTCAACCCCTTTGCATCCTGAAATTTCTAAAGCACGTTCTATCCAACCGGCAATACGGTATTCAATAACCTCGCTGGGTTGGTTAAATTCAGTCATCAACAGTTTTACTGAATTGGGGTGCAATTCAGAGGCCTCCAGCTTCGATGGATTGTAGTAGGCGGCAAAAATGCGGCTGGCCCGCGAAATAATGTGGCCGGGCGATGAAAACTTCACATACAGCTTATAGATACCATTCAAAGACACATCGGCACTATAACGGCCTAGTTCCCATGCTCCCATTTTAACATCGCCCCCAAAAAACATTTCAATAACCTTTTGGGTAGGTTCAACGGCTGCCGGCTGCAAAGGGTACCAGGTAGCCACATTTACATCAGCTACAATTTTTTTTGATGCTACCGATAGCGAGTTTACCCATTTAAGATATTCTCCGGGATGCCGTTGTTTCACAAATTCCGGTATGGTTTTTACCGCGGTACCTTTAATTTCCATAAGTTCGTTAATAATCGGTTCGTTTAATTTTACAGGGATGTTTATCCTGAACCTAAAGTAATAAAATCAAATGATATATTGACATATAACTATTGAATTCTTGTTTCCCAACGATAAATATGTCTCCGGTAATAACCAGAAGTCAGAATCTTAGGTTGAGTTCCATCCATGATTTATTACTATTTAACGTGAATTTTGTGTTGAAATATCAAGCATCGAAATATTTATTGGACAATGAAAAGAAGTTTCGTTACCCTTCTTTGGATCAAGAACCTGAAACATTTATCAGTTACAAATTGTCAACTTTACATGGTAAAAACATTTAGTTCATTAAATTTGCAGCTATAAAAACACTAAACATAAAGCAATGAATCTACTGCAACCTAAGATAGAAAAAGCCTGGGAAAACCGGGAACTGTTAAAATCCAATGAAGTAAAAGAGGCCATCCGCGAGGTGATTGAACTTCTAGATAAAGGTAAACTTAGGGTAGCTGAGCCTACGGACGAAGGATGGCAGGTTAATCAGTGGGTGAAGAAAGCCGTTATTTTGTATTTTCCCATTAGCAAGATGGAAACCATTGAGGTAGGGCCTTTTGAATTTCACGATAAAATAGCTTTAAAGCGGAATTATGCCGCTCAGGAGGTACGGGTGGTTCCCCATGGGTTGGCACGCCACGGGGCCTATCTGGCACCCGGTGTTATTATGATGCCCTCGTACGTGAATATTGGCGCTTATGTAGATAGCGGGACCATGGTGGATACCTGGGCAACGGTAGGTTCCTGTGCCCAGATTGGGAAAAACGTGCATCTCAGTGGAGGGGTGGGTATTGGCGGTGTTTTGGAACCTGTTCAGGCGGCTCCGGTGATTATTGAGGACAACTGTTTTATCGGTTCGCGCTGCATTGTAGTTGAAGGCGCGCATATTGGAAAAGAGGCGGTGTTAGGAGCTAATGTGGTCATTACCAATTCTACCAAAATTATTGACGTGACCGGTTCCGGGCCCAAGGAATACAAAGGTTATGTGCCGCCACGTTCGGTGGTAATTCCCGGTTCATATACCAAACAGTTTAATGCCGGAAGTTTTCAGGTTCCCTGCGCGCTGATTATCGGGACCCGCAAAGAGACCACCGACAAAAAGACTTCGCTGAATGATGCTTTGCGGGAATACAATGTGGCGGTTTAAGCAAGTTGTCAATAATTAGTAATGATGTAATTTTTTATACAGATTTTTTACCTGGACTATGCGTGAAGACATTAAAACAGCTCTGGAAGTGTTGCGGAATGGAGGCATCATCCTATACCCCACCGATACCATCTGGGGATTGGGATGCGATGCCACGAATCCTGATGCTGTTCAAAAGATATTTGAAATAAAGAAACGTTCCGACAACAAGTCGATGATTGTGCTGGTGGATCATCCCGGGAGAATCGCCAGCTACATTGACGAGGTTCCTGAAATTGCTTTTGAGGTGATTGAATTGGCCGAATCGCCCCTGACAGTGATTTTGGAAGGGGCTAAAAACTTGGCACCCAACGTGGTGAACCAGGAGGATAAAAGTGTGGGCATCCGTGTAGTAAAAGAACCATTTTGTCAGCAACTCATCCAGCAATTTAAACGGCCGATTGTCTCTACTTCCGCCAACATCAGTGGGGACCCTTCGCCAGCCATTTTCGATGATATTGAACCCAGCATTATGGCATCGGCAGATTATGTGGTAAAATACCGGCAGGGCGATCTTCAAAAAGCTAAACCTTCAGGTATCATTAAAATTGGAAAAGAGGGCTTGGTAAAGGTGATCAGGGAATAGCGGAACGGCTGTTGCATTTTCAACTTCGTTCTTTTATCTTTGGTTAACAACAAATCAGCACAACAATGAAGTATGTAGCCATCTGTTTCTTGGGTTTGATAAGCCAATTCGTGATTGCCCAGGGCGTTGCTGCTTTTTCCGATTACCAAAAGCGTTTTTGGGTGTTCGATGGCGGTAAATCGCGCCAATTGGAATACCAGCCCATCCTTTCCTATGCCGTGGGTAGCAAAAGCGTGGGTTATGTTACCAATTCGAGCCACCTGAAAGTGTATTACAACCATATTGATTATGAGTTGGGCTCCATGGTCAGTTCCTACGCGGTTACTGACCATTTGGTCACCTATAAAATCAATTCACAGTTGTTTGTTTTTGAAGATGGGCGTAAGCAGATGCTTTCAAAATATGTTGGGCAATATTTGGCAGGGGACAGTTTGGTGGCCTTTTTCGATACGGAAAAAAGATACTTTCAGGTGTATTATCATGGACAAGTAATCACGCTGGCCGACGGGTTATTGTCGGATGATGCAGGTTTGTTTCAGGTAGGGTCCAACATGGTTTGCTTTCGCGATCTTTACCAGAACTTTTGGTTGTTTTACCGGGGGAACATGGTGGAATTGCTCAGGACGAATGAAGAAATTACCAGTAAAATAGGCCGGGATGTATTGGCTTTTATCGATCCGGCGACCGATTATCTTCAGGTGTTTTATCAGGGTGAGGTTTCTACCATTGAATCTTTTCGGCCGGAATCGTTTCAAGTAGGTTACGATAAAGTGGCCTATGTAACCAATACGGGTGATTTTAAGCTGTTTGACCACGGGCAGGTTTTTGATGTCAGTTCATTTGCCCCCGATGTGTATGAGTTAAAAGGCGACATTCTGGTATATCAGCAGCAGGGGCAGCTTTTTGCTTTTTATGGGGGTGAAAATTACCTTATCGAGAATTATATACCATCCAATTATAAACTTAACTACAACGCCTTGGCCTATCTGGATCAAAATGGTTACCTGCGGTTGTTTAAAGCCGGGGAACGGTTCGAACTTTCGTTCGAGAAGATAAATGAGTTTCAGGTGCTTACCGAGGCTGTTATTTTCAACGAGGGGATGAATACCACCAAGGTTTTCTTTGATGGCAGAACATACGCGCAATAATGAAAATATCCGATACTTCAAAACCCAATCTTTTTATTTTCTGAGGTATTTTTTAAGTTTTATAGAAATAATGTTACAAAAAAACGTGAAGCAAACTCATGTTCGACTTGACACTAGGTGATCATAAAATCATCAGCAATTTCATTCAAATAGTCCTTTCCAAGCTCCCCTAATAGCTCCTCAAATTTTCCATATTTGAATTCCCATCACTTTTTGGCTGACTACAAAAAATCATAAGCATTAAGGTAAAACAAACATTTTGCGCCAACATTGCGGTTACAACTAGTGTCTAAACCAAATACCAATGAATTTATTCATCCGCCTGAAACATGGGATCCCAGGGAGGAAGCAAGGTGGATTTTTGCTCCAGCAACTTCAACGTGTTTTCATCTAGAAAATCTTTTTGAACAACAACGCGGAACAGGTATTCGTTAAACCAGGTATCGGAAAAAGTTAAGTAACCATTATGCCCACTGGAGCTTCCCCAGCTATTCTCGAACTGCCATTTGACAGGCACTTCGTTGGTATCCACATCCACGGCTATCAAAGCCATTCCGTGCGAAGAACCGCTCTCGAAGGTTTGGATGCGTTGGGCTTTGTTCATCCCAAATTTGATCCCATACAATGATTCAAAATCGTAATTATCAATATCGCTGTAGCCCAAATCGCTGTTCAACTGTTTGCCCACATCACACGAGGCATAAAGGGCCCTGTTATTTTTGATGCTGGCCATGGCAAAGCGTTTCAGTTCCTCATTGGGCAGGTTCAGGTAAGTCCAGTTGCGGCCTTCCATTACATTGCGGTCGTACTCAATTTCGTACATTTTGTAATATTCGCGGGTGGGGTCGTTCATCAACATTACATATTGGGTAAAATCAATGGGGCCCAACACCTCGGCCATAAACGTTTTTGGGGTAAATTCCTTTGTCTCGCCCAAATCGCCGTCTTTGGTTACAAAACGGTACATAAAAGTAGTTGGAGGTTCACCCAGATTTAGTGCCAGGATACGGTAAATTTCGCCAAGCATTGATATTTTTGTTGTTTCCAATTGCTGCGGTTTGCTTTTCTGATTCACCAGTTCGCGCAGTTTCAATCCATCCTCGCGCAGTTTGGTGCTGATTACGCGCATCATCCAGGCGGTATTTTCGCTTGCAAAGGTTTCGGGCATGGCCTCTTTGGGCACCAACCCATATTTATCGGCCAGGTTGGTAAACGAACTCCACACGCCGCCGTCGCCAATAGGATTTTTAAAAAGCCAGTCCACATACAAATCGCTCATGGGTTTGCCGGCATATTTTACCTGCGCTTCCAGGTACAGGTTTGCTTTCTCAAACACATCCCAGAAATACAGATAGTTGTGCGAGAATTCGAAACTGCTCAGTTGGTATTTTTCAATCACCAAAGGGCGAAGCACGTTCATACTGGTAAACATCCAGCATCGGCCGCTTTGTTTTTGATCCGATATTCCCTGAACTTTTACTTTGTATTTAAAATTGTGGTCGATAGTGGCCAGGTTCTGCCGGTTCAGCACCAGTTTTTTCACTTCGTTGTTGGTCAAGGCATTGGTCAAGGCACGGGTAGCGGGGTCGTTGGCATTATAACTTTTGCGGATTTGCTCCAACTGCACATTGCCAATGCTCCCTTGTTGAGCGCTTATATTCATGGCGGCTAAAAGCAAAACGGGAAAAATGATTTTTTTATTCATGGTTCACAACGTATCAATTGTTAAAAAAAATTTCATCTATCCAAAATTAGTTTTTTATCAACATAAGCCTAGTATCGTGAGCATGTTTTATATATTTTTGTTTGTGTTAAACCCCAAACTATAATAAGATGAGTCCTTTTAATTATTTTGATGAATACCCTTCGGCAGTGACCGTGTGTAATGAGCATGCCCAGATTGTATATATGAACCAAAAGGCCGCGGCCACATTTGAGAAATGGGGCGGTAAAGCACTTATTGGGCAAAGTTTGTACGATTGCCATAACCCAAAATCAGTAGCGAAAATTAAGGAGATTCTGGCTACCGGAAAACCCAATACCTACACCATTGAGAAAAACGGGTTGAAAAAGCTGATTCACCAATCGCCGTGGTTCCATGGGGGAAAACTGGCCGGATTGATCGAGATCAGCATTGAGTTGCCCGCCGAAATGCCCCACTTTATCCGGAGCTAAATATTCTGAACTACCACTATAATCGCTGAAGTTAGGTTATACCCTATCTAATCCTTTACAGATTTATAGCATTGAAATCTTAGCGGAAACAATAAAAAAAATTTTGCTGAGATTTTCACGAATCATTGAGACCTGATAAAAAACAGTTTTTTAAAGGTGTTCATTTGCTAAAGGTTCGTAATTTTGCCCTCTAATTTCAAAATCAGTCATCTATGTCAGAAATGGATAAAGGCCCGAAATTATTTACAGCATTTCCGCCTGTTACCACCCAACAGTGGGAGGAAAAAATAATCAGCGACCTAAAGGGGGCCGATTATGAGCGTAAGCTTATCTGGAAAACCATCGAAGGATTCAACGTTCGTCCTTACTATCGCAGCGAGAATCTTGCACCGATAAGTTATTTAGACACTATGCCCGGACAATTCCCTTTTGTACGGGGCAATAAAACCGAGAACCGTTGGTTTATCCGTCAGGAAATTAAAGAATTTGACCTGAAAACGGCCAATGCCAAAGCTATCGAGGTGCTTTCGAAAGGAGTAAATTCGTTTGGTTTTGTGCTCGACAACTCCAAAAATTACAGTGTTCAGGATATGGCTGTCCTTTTAAAAGATTTGCCGCTTACAACCATCGAAATCAACTTTGTAGCCGGAAGTGCAGCACCCAGTGTTGCCGGATCATTGGTTGCTTATTTAAAACAGCAGAAAGTTGATCTTACAGCTATTAAAGGAGCAGTTGTTGCGCATTCACTTACCTGTGAGTTGAATAAAGGTATTAAAACCACTGATAGCTTTTGGAATCAGTCCAAAGAACTGATTCACATGGTTAAAGAGATTCCCTCATTTAAAACAGTTGTAGTCCGTGGTGATGTGTTCGAGAACGCGGGTTCATCCATCGTTCAGGAGTTAGCCTTTTCGCTGGCGGCTGCCAATGATTGCATGGTGCATCTTACCGAAAAAGGGGTAACCGTCGATGAAGCTGCACAAGCCCTGAAATTCAAATTTGGCATTGGTTCAAACTACTTTATGGAAATTGCCAAAATACGTGCTGCCCGTTTGTTATGGGCACAGGTAGTAAAAGCGTATCAACCTGAATCGGAAAAATCGTGTATAGCTAATATTCATGCGGTGACCAGTAACTGGAACAAAACCATTTACGATCCCTATGTAAATTTACTCCGTACACAAACCGAAGCCATGTCGTCGGTTTTAGGAGGTGTTGATTCGTTAACGGTGAACCCGTTCAATGTTGCTTACGAAGCTCCTACCGATTTTAGCGAACGTATTGCCCGCAACCAACAGATATTGTTGAAAGAAGAGGCTCATTTTGATAAAGCCGTCGATCCGGGAGCGGGGTCCTATTATATTGAATCGCTTACAAACAATATTGCCGAACAAGCCTGGAAACTCTTCCTCGAAGTGGAGGAAAAAGGTGGCTACCTGGCAGCTGTTTCCCAGGGATTTATTCAAAACCAAATTAAGGAGATGGCTCAACGGCGCGATATGGATATTGCCAACCGCCGTGAGATTCTGTTAGGAGTGAATCAATATCCCAACTTTAACGAAAAAGTTGAGTTGGCCATTGAACCAGCCCAATTAATGAAAACCGCCCCTCAAAACCCTGAAATTGAACCTTTGGTGGCTTACCGCGGCGCCATGGCATTCGAATCACTCCGTTATAAAACCGATCAGTTTGCCAAATCAAACAAACGTCCTGTAGTGTTTATGTTAACTATCGGAAGTTTAGCCATGCGTAAAGCCAGGGCTCAGTTTTCGTCGAACTTTTTTGCCGTTGCCGGATTCGAAGTAATTGAAGGAAAAGGATATTGCGAGGTGAACGATGGCATCCGTGATGCAGTTCAGGCAAAAGCTGATATTATTGTTGTTTGCAGTTCCGATGAAGAGTACGTAACTTTTGCTCCCCAGGTTAAAGAACAGGCAGGTAAAATCATAGTGGTGGTTGCTGGTTTCCCAAAAGAAATTATGGAAACCCTTAAAGCAGCTGGGTTGGAACACTTCATTCATGTGAAAAGTAACGTGTTGGAAACATTAACAGCATTTCAAAAAGAACTAGGAATATAGTACTAAGAATCAAGAATCAAGAATCAAGATTTTTGTCTTGTGTCTGGTGTCTTGAATCTATAAATCTTAAGAAAATATGAGACCAAATTTTAAAGATATAGATTTCAAAGCTGTTCAAAAGTCCGGTATTTCTGGAAAAGAATGGCAAAAACAACACAATATCCAGAAAAACTGGCTTACTGCCGAACAGATTCCTGTAAAACCTGTCTATACCAAAGAGGATTTGGAGGGCATGGAGCATTTGAATTATGCCGCGGGGCTGGCTCCCTTTTTGCGCGGTCCCTATTCTGCCATGTATGTATCGCAACCTTGGACTGTGCGCCAGTATGCAGGTTTTTCAACCGCCGAAGAATCGAATGCTTTTTACCGCCGCAACCTGGCTGCCGGGCAAAAAGGTTTGTCGGTTGCCTTCGACCTGGCTACTCACCGAGGTTACGATTCCGACCACCCACGGGTAATTGGCGATGTGGGTAAAGCCGGGGTGGCCATCGATTCCATTTTGGATATGAAAATTCTGTTCGACCAGATTCCTTTGAACAAAATGTCGGTATCGATGACCATGAACGGAGCAGTTCTGCCTATAATGGCCTTTTATATTGTAACAGCACTCGAGCAAGGGGCTAAATTAGAGGAACTGACAGGAACCATCCAGAACGATATTCTTAAGGAATTTATGGTGCGGAATACCTATATTTTCCCACCAGAATTCTCAATGAAAACCATTGCCGATATTTTTGAATACACTTCGAAGTACATGCCCAAGTTTAATTCCATTTCTATTTCGGGGTATCATATGCAGGAAGCCGGAGCTACCAACGATATTGAGATGGCCTATACCCTTGCCGATGGTTTGGAATATCTGCGTACAGGTATAAAAGCGGGTATCGATATCGATGCCTTTGCACCACGTTTGTCGTTCTTTTGGGCTGTGGGAATGAACCATTTTATGGAAATTGCCAAGATGCGTGCTGCCCGTATGATTTGGGCAAAACTGGTAAGCCAGTTCAAACCTAAAAATCCAAAATCGCTGGCTTTACGCACGCACTCTCAAACTTCAGGCTGGAGCTTAACCGAACAGGATCCGTTCAACAATGTGGGACGCACCTGCATTGAGGCTATGGGAGCAGCTTTAGGCCATACCCAAAGTTTGCATACCAATGCCCTGGACGAAGCTATTGCCTTACCTACCGATTTCTCGGCACGGATTGCCCGTAATACACAGATTTATTTGCAGGAAGAAACCCAAATCTGCCGTTCGCTCGATCCCTGGGCAGGTTCCTATTATGTGGAAAGTCTGACACACGAAATTGCCCAACGTGCCTGGAAGTTAATTGAAGAGGTGGAGGAACTGGGTGGCATGTCAAAAGCGGTAGAAACCGGTATTCCAAAAATGCGCATCGAAGAGGCTGCTGCCCGCGCACAGGCAAAAATTGACTCAGGTGCCCAAATCATTGTTGGGGTAAACAAATACCGACTCGAAAAAGAAGATCCACTCGAAATTCTGGAGGTGGACAATACCGCCGTGCGTGAATCACAGTTGAAACGATTGGCTGAACTAAAAGCCAACCGGGACGAACAGGAAGTTCAGAATATTCTGAGTGCCATTACCAAATGTGCCGAAACAGGTGAAGGAAACCTGTTGGAACTGGCTGTGGAAGCTGCTAAAAAACGGGCTACCTTAGGTGAAATTTCATTTGCATGCGAAAAAGTTGTAGGAAGATATAAAGCCGTGATACGTTCTATTTCTGGGGTTTATTCCAGCGAGGCTGCCAAAGACCCCGAATTTGCCAAAGCGCAAACCTTATGTACCGAGTTTGCTAAAAAAGAGGGCCGTCAACCCCGTATTATGATTGCCAAAATGGGACAGGACGGCCACGACCGAGGCGCAAAAGTGGTTGCCACCGGTTATGCCGATATTGGTTTCGATGTGGACATGGGACCCTTGTTCCAAACACCCGAAGAAGCCGCCAAAGATGCCGTTGAAAACGATGTGCATGTGTTGGGGGTTTCATCGCTGGCTGCCGGCCATAAAACCCTGGTACCAACCGTTATTGCCGAACTGAAAAAGTTAGGCCGCGAAGATATTATGGTTATTGCCGGCGGGGTAATTCCTGCCCAGGATTATCAATATCTATATGATGCCGGAGTAGTGGGCATTTTTGGTCCCGGAACCTCGGTATCACGAGCCGCCGTTCAGATTCTTGAAATTTTGTTGAAAGCGATTGAAGGGTAAAAAAGTGCTATTCAAATAGTAAAAAAACCACCCAGTTTCCGGGTGGTTTTTTTATTTCATTTTGGACTTATTAGAGGGTTTTTATAAATCTTCATGTTTAATATTTAAGGTTTTCTTTTCAAGAAAAAAGGTAATTTAGTATAAATTTGATCGTTTATTTCGTGATAAAATCTGTAACCAATGAAAATAACCCTCTTTATCATTCTTTTATTAGTTCCATTACTTTTAATTTCACAAAACGGTTTGGAGCCCCACGATGCAGATATGTTCTTAAAAGTAACAGATGTTAATGAAAACGCGGTTCCTTTTTTCGGTCTGAAGTTAAAAAAGACTGATGGCACGCAAACACAAAGCTCCATTACCGATACCAAAGGAATGGCACAGTTTAAGGTAATTACAGGGAGCAATTATCAGGTCCTTATGAACGATTCGGCTCTTGTGGCAACCCTGAACATTCCCCAAAACAGTTTATCGTTTGTTACCCAGAATATTACCATCCCCAAATTAGCCACAGATTTGAAACAGGCTTATGGAAAGATCGACACCATCGATCAGGCTGGATTAAACCTGATACGGCCCGATGCCGGAAATGTTTTTTTGAAGATCGGTTTGATGGATCATTTGAATCAAGCAGTAAAAAATAAAGAGATCCGGATTTTTAATTCACAGACACTGAAAGTCTATAAAGGGAAAACCAATAGTTATGGATTTGTTCAGTTTCATGTTCCCGGGCAATTGGATTATGTTGTCAGTGTCGATCAGTTTGAACGATTTGAAACCATAGAGGTACCTCACCATTCGTTGGGGTTGGTGTTAACGTTCGTCCCCACTAAGGTTAAAGAAACCGGAATAAACGATACCATCCGGCAGGAGCCCGATAATTATATGCGGGCTACAACGGAGCGGGTGCTATCGAAAATTTATTTGCGGAACCACGAAAACCAGCCATTGGTGGGCGAAGATGTTTATTTTAATGTACTAGGAACTAACAAAGTTTATACCGGTAAAACCGGTCGTGATGGCGTGCTGACTATGATTCTACCTAAAGGATACATTTACGAACTGAATTTTAAATACGAACGGGCCATGAAACGGTTCGACTTTCCAATGTCACCCACCTTATATTCCACTTCGGTTCAGGTTACCTATATTGGCTCAAAAAAAGTGGAAGAATTTTACCGGACAGCCAATCGTGAGGGTGATTTCCGTACGGAATTTATGGAAGGAAAAGCTACAAAAATGCAATTGGAATCTGGCATTTATGAAAAAACCACACAGGGCTTCAACTTGAATTTTCCCGATAACGGTCCTATTCTCACTCCGGCGGTGGTTGATAAAAAGCTGTTTGTAAGCGCCGGGTATTACAATCCGAACATCTATTGTATCGATGCTGAAACCGGCATCTCGCATTGGGGAATTCAATTAGCTGAAAACGGACCGTCGGTACTGGTGGTCGATCAGGGAATGTTGCTCATAAATACCCAGTCGTGCACGTTGTACGCCATCGATATCGAAACCGGGATTTTAGCCTGGTCAAAATGGCTGGGACCCAATATCTATCACTCGCCCACCGTGGCAAACGGTAAAGTTTATGCCGCCTATCCCGATAATTTAAGCTTGTTGCCCGACCGTTTTGTTATTGCCGCCTTCGATATTAAAACTGGGGACATACTTTGGCAGAATCACCTAAAAAACGAACCGTTAGCTGCTCCCGTGGTTTTCGGAACCCAGCTTTTTATTACCGACTTAGCTGGCTGGTTGTATCATTTTGATGCCAATTTGGGGGTACAACATGCTATTTTAGATGCACATGCAGTGAATACCCCGCTAATTGATGGCAAAAATCTTTGGGTTTCGATTCGAAATGATAAAAAACCCAATCAAACGAAGCTTATGCAGTACCAAACCAGCGATTTTGGAATAATTAAAGAATGGAGCCAGTTCTCCGATTCAGTATGGGTTGATTTGAATTACAGCACTACGTCATCTGAAAAGATGAGTTATTCAAGAAACCGGATTTTAGTGGGAAATGGCCACTATTATCAAATAAATAAAAATGGATTACAAGCCTTTTTATCCACATCACAAAAGGTTTTATGGACTTTACCCTTACATTCCGATTTAAAAAACAGCCCCTTTTTAACTTTTGCAGGAAATTACCTGTTGGCATCGGTTCATAAAGTTAAAATTGCTTTGGTTAACCCGGTTTCCGGTCAGAAAGTAAAAGAATTTTATACTCAGGAAATTTTATCATCGGAACCTGCCCTTGCCAATGGTTGGATTTACTGTGGTACAAAAAACGGAAAATTGGTTGCTATAAATACCAAAGATAAATCAATTGGAGGCTGGAACCAGTGGGGAATGAATGCCGGGCATAACCCTGTACGGCCTTAAAAGGGCTGTCATACTGATATTTTATAAAGAATAACAACAACTATAACATGGTCGGACTTTCAGGATATTCCGCCTATTATTTTAGCTCCCAGGTAGCCATTCCCGATTTTACCTGAAAACCTCTCAAACAATCGAGACAAATTACTTATTTTATGAAGTAACGTTATAATTATGAATCATATATGTAACGTTTGTTGTGGTGAAAATCGAATTTATTTAAAAATTTAATGAGGGTTGTTGTGCGTACAAAAAAGAACTGTATATTTGCACCACCAATTTTTGAGCGGATGTGTCGTAATTGGTAGCCGAGCTAGACTTAGGATCTAGTGCCGTGAGGCGTGGGGGTTCGAGTCCCTTCATCCGCACTGCCAAAATAAAAAATAAACCGCCATTCGGGTCTTCTGTCTGGCGGTTTTTTAAGTTTAAGTTATTTAAAAGTCTGGTCAAGATGAACATTACAAGAGAGAACATTGACGCGTTGAATGCTATCCTTACAGTGAAGATAGAAAAACAAGATTATGAAGAGAAGGTAGAACAAGTGTTAAGGGACTACCGCAAAAAAGCCAACATCAAGGGATTCCGCCCCGGAATGGCCCCAATTGGAATGGTAAAGAAAATGTACGGTAAGTCCGTCTTACTCGACGAAATTAACAAAATGGTCTCCGAAAACCTCACCAAACATTTGGTGGACGAGAAATTGGATATTCTTGGAGAACCGCTCCCAAGTATGCGTCAACCCTCTGATGTAGATATTGATGCGAAAGAAGATTTCACCTTCAACTTTGATATTGCCTTTTCACCAGTTATTGATTTGAAATTGAGCAAACGCGATAAAATTACCTACTACGAAATTGACGTGGACGATAAAATGGTAAATGAAACCATTGAAAGCCATACTTCCCGTTATGGTAAAACCGATGAGGGCGAGATTGTAAATGAAAAAGATTTGGTGAAAGGTAAATTTGAGCAATTGGATCAAGATGATGTCGTGTTAGAGGGTGGCATCGTTACCGAAGACAGCCTTTTTGCCGTTGACCGTGTGGAAGAGTCGAACATCCGGGCACTGGTTATTGGTGCTAAAAAAGGAGACATCATCGACTTCGAAATAAAAAAAGCGTTCTCAAATCCTACCGATTTGGCCGCGATGTTGCGTATCAGTAAAGAAGTTGCAGAGCAATTGGGTGGCAAATTCCGCTTTACCGTAGAGAGCATCACCAGCCACAAACCAGCCGAAGTGAATCAAGAACTTTTCGATGCTGTTTATGGCCCTGGTACTGTTTCATCTGAAAAAGAATACAAAGAAAAAATCGTGGCCGAAATCAAAGAAAGCTTTGCTTCATCCAGCGATTACAAATTCCTTTTAGATGTGAAAGAAAAATTGGTGGAAAAAGCCAATGTTACCCTCCCGGATGAATTCCTGAAACGTTGGCTGGTAGCTGTAAACGAGGAATTAAGTACCGAATCGGTTGAAAAAGATTATCCTTTGATGAAAAACGATTTGGTCTGGCAGCTGATCAAAAATAAACTGATTGACGAACAAGCTCTGAAGATTGATGATGTTGAATTGCTCGATTTTGCAAAAAAATCGGTATTGATGCAGTTTCAGCAATACGGTTTGATGCACATTCCCGATGAACATCTGGAAAGTTATGCCCGTAAATCATTGGAGAAAAAAGACGACCATACCAAAATGGTGAACCGTGTGTATGAACAGAAAATCCTGAGCTACATCAAAGAAACCATGAAAGTTGAGCCCAAAGAGGTCAGCATGAATGAATTCGAAGGATTGTTCAAATAATATACCTCGGGATAAACCGGAAAGGATTTCAACTGTTTTTAACAAAGTCCTGTTAAAAATAGTTAACTTGACCACCAATTTTAAAATTTAGGTTTATGATTCCACACGATGAATTTAGAAAGTATGCCACCCGTCACAAGGGTATCAATAGCCTCAGGTACGATCAATACTCGAGGATAAGCAGCAGCTATATTACACCAAATATCATTGAGGAGCGCCAATTGAACGTGGCCTCAATGGACGTTTTCTCGCGGTTAATGATGGATCGCATCATTTTTCTGGGGGTTCCCATCGATGACGATGTAGCCAACATTATCCAGGCGCAATTGCTGTTTTTAGAATCAACCGATCCCGACAAGGACATTTCCATCTATTTCAATACCCCTGGAGGTTCTGTTTATGCAGGGTTGGGCATTTACGACACCATGCAATACATCAATCCTTCCATCAACACCATTTGTACCGGAATGGCTGCCTCAATGGGAGCGGTATTGCTAACTGCCGGTTCAGCCGGAAAACGCTCGGCGTTGCCCCATTCACGGATCATGATTCACCAGCCCATGGGAGGTGCACAAGGTCAGGTAACCGATATTGAAATTACCGCCCGTGAAATTATTAAAGTGCGCGACGAACTGTACGAGATTATTGCCAAACATTCAGGTAACTCGTTTGAGAAGATACAGAAAGATTCGGACCGCGACTACTGGATGACCGCCATTGAAGCTAAAGAATATGGCATGATTGACGAAATTTTGGAGCGCAAAAGAGTATAACAAGAAATGTGATCAATATTTTAAATAGATTTCCAGAAACAAACTGGGAATCTATTTTGCATTAGATGCCAACCTTTTTAAACAGGAATACATCTGCAATAAAAAAGATACTATGGAGAAATGTTCGTTTTGTGGAAGAGAGAAAAAAGATGTCAACCTACTGATAGCAGGAATCTCAGGTCATATCTGCGATAGCTGCATCAATCAGGCGCATGAAATCATTGAGGAGGAATTAAAAACAACCAGCGACTTCGATCTTGGTAAGGTAAAGCTTTTGAAACCCAAAGAAATCAAAGCATTCCTGGATCAATACGTGGTAGGGCAAGACGATGCCAAAAGGTATCTTTCAGTGGCTGTGTACAACCATTACAAACGTCTGGCCCAACATAAAAGTGCCAAAGACGATGTAGAAATTGAAAAGTCGAACATTATTTTGGTGGGAGAAACCGGAACCGGAAAAACCCTGCTAGCCCGTACTATTGCTAAAATGTTGCATGTTCCATTTACCATTGTCGATGCTACTGTATTAACTGAAGCCGGTTATGTGGGCGAAGATATTGAAAGCATTTTAACCCGGCTGCTCCAGGCTGCCGATTATGATGTGAGTGCGGCTGAGCGCGGCATTGTTTTTATCGACGAAATTGACAAAATAGCCCGCAAAGGCGACAACCCATCCATCACCCGCGATGTTTCCGGTGAAGGGGTCCAGCAAGGATTGTTGAAGCTTTTGGAAGGTTCTATCGTGAATGTCCCACCTCAGGGAGGCCGCAAGCATCCTGAGCAAAAAATGATTCCGGTTGACACCAAAAATATCCTTTTTATCTGTGGCGGTGCATTCGATGGTATCGAGAAAAAAATCTCGCAACGAATGAATACCCAAACTGTGGGATATAGCGGCCACGAAAGCCGCGAACGTGTTGACCGCAGCAATATTATGCAATACATTGCCCCGCAGGATTTAAAAAGCTTTGGGCTGATTCCTGAAATTATTGGGCGCTTACCCGTGTTAACCTACCTCAATCCTCTGGATAGGGATGTGTTGCGGTTGATATTAACCGAGCCAAAGAACGCCATCATCAAACAATACATCAAACTGTTCAAGCTCGACCACATCAAATTAAGTTTTGAAGAGGCCTGCTTTGAATTTATTGTAGATAAAGCCGTGGAGTTCAAACTGGGCGCCCGTGGATTGCGCGCCATCTGCGAAGCAATCATCAACGATGCCATGTTTGATTTACCTTCGGAAGATGTCAAAGAGTTTGTGGTTACTTTGGAATACGCCAAAGAAAAGTTAAGCAAATCGAACCTGAAACGGTTGAAAGTAGCTTAGTATAAAGCCTTATATTTTTCATTACGCTATGATTTATTGTAGAATTCTACCTTAATCCATAGCGTTTTTTTATGGCATTTTCAGGAAAATGTTTTTTCACATTATTTAAACCGGAATTGATAATTTCTCCAGATCATGGCTCTAGAGGATTGGAAATGAATTTTTTTTGTTGGTGTGCATAAATCCTATCAACTAATACCAAATTGTTAATCAACCTGAATCAAGTATCAATATTTAGGCTTATGCTTTTACAAACATACGGCCTATTTACATTCATACTGGATTGATGTTATCTGATAAAATTGTTCTATTTAGGGCTTGCTGAGAAACCAATAACAAACACTTTAACATATAGTAATGTTTTTACTGCCAGCTTTTCAAAACTATCCAATAAAAATGCTTGTATTTGAAATCCTGAAACGATTTAATGTGAATAGCCCCGTATGGCAATACAGGGTGTAGTATCAGTGATGAAACCGGAACCCGGAAAGGGTTCAATTTAATCGGTTTCAATTATTTGACCCACTTCGGGGTCAATATTTTATTTGTGGTAAATGCCACGGGTTATAACCCGTGGTTATTCAACTTCAACTCCTCCGGAGTTTTTCAGCAGACCTATTTAATTGAATTTGAGAGCTTCCCCAAAAGGTTGTTGTCAATATCATTGTTAATAAAAACCCGAAAAAACAACCTGATCCCGATCACTACCGATTGTTTTTTTAGTATATTTACTTCCGTGTTTTTCGGCTAATTATAGAAAATATTACGGTCTTAATAAAGTAAACTAGTGAAATATTCTTGTAACAATATTTATTCAGTCACTATTATTTGCAATGTAAATACTACTAACTTAAATTAATGTGTATGAAAAAAGTTTTACTACTGGCCGGTTCTCTGTTATTGGCCATCCGGTTGGTCTTTCCAGCAGTTAGTTCCATTCCAACAGGTTATTATACCAATGCGAGTGGATTATGTGGAGAAGACCTGAAAACCGCTCTTTATAACATCATTAAAGGGCACACTTCGGTCACTTATACCACATTGTGGACAAGTTTTAAAACCACCGATGACCGTTCCGATGGTAAAGTCTGGGATATGTATTCCAATATCAGTTATACGTTTACAACTGATCAATGTGGTACATACAGCGGCGAAGGGGATTGTTACAACCGCGAACATTCGTTTCCTAAAAGCTGGTTTAACGATGCCACTCCCATGTACACCGACCTTTTTCACCTTTACCCCACCGATGGTTATGTCAATGGACGCAGAAGCAACTATCCATTTGGCGAAGTGACGTCGCCCACATACACCTCAGGTAATGGAAGCAAGTTAGGCCCTTGTTCTTATCCGGGATATACCGGAACTGTTTTTGAACCTATTGATGAATATAAAGGAGACTTTGCCCGTACTTACTTTTACATGGTTACCCGGTATGAGAATTTGGTAGCAAGCTGGGAAACGAATTCCACTGAGGTTGATGCGATACTTGATGGGACTTCCTTTCCAAGCTTCGAAATCTGGTTTTTGAATATGTTGGTGGAATGGAATGCCGCCGATCCTGTGAGCCAAAAAGAAATTGACCGCAATGAGGCTGTTTATGTCATACAAAAAAACCGCAATCCATTTATCGATCATCCTGAATATATTGATGCCATTTGGGTGAGCGGTTGTACCACCAATCCAACTGTAAATTTGTCGGTGAATACTACCACAGCCACAGAAGCTGCTGCAACTGTTGTAACTGTAACAGCCACAGCTTCGTCGGCGGTAAGCAGTGCCCAAACAGTTTCGTTGGCAGTAAGCGGAACCGGAATCACCACCGGCGATTACACATTAAGCAGTTCGACCATTACCATTGCCAGCGGGGCAACTACCGGTTCGGTAACCTTTACCATTGTGAATGATACGCAGGTAGAAGGGACTGAGACTGCAACGTTAACAATCAGCAATCCTTCATCGGGATTGACACTAGGGACCACAACCTCAAAAACTGTGACTATCACAGATAATGATACCTCAAGTAGTTGTGCTACTGACTTAATTATATCAGAATATGTTGAGGGAAGTTCAAATAATAAGTACCTTGAAATTTATAACGGGACTTCGGCCAGTATAAGTTTAAGTGATTATCAACTTTTGCTTTTTGCCAATGGTGCCTCATCGGCAACAACAACGGTAACATTGAGTGGCACATTAGCCTCTAAAGCAACCATTGTGTATAAAAACTCCAGTGCCGTTGTTTATACTGGTGCAGCTACTTCAAATAGCGCTATAGCTTTTAATGGTGACGATGCCATCGCACTTAAAAAAATATCTACAGGAACCTATGTCGATATCTTTGGGCGGATTGGGTCTGACCCGGGAACTGCCTGGACCAGTGGAACCCTGACTACAGTTGATAAGACCTTGGTTCGTAAAGCTTCGGTATATGCAGGAATAAAAACCAACCCAACATCGGGATTTGCCACGTTAGCTACCGAATGGGACATGTATAGCCAGAATGTGGTTACTAATTTGGGAAGCCATACCATGACTTGTGCAAGCAATTTAATATCCGATATTAGTTCAGATGAATATCAGGAAGGAGCTGTTTGGTTAATAGCTCCGGAAAATATTTCCAAAAACGGGCCCCACGTTTCATTAAATGGCAGTGAGATAGCAATAAATAACATGCCTCAAGGGTTTAATACAGCTATTGTAAGTGCTTTTGACATTAGTGGCCGTCAATTGTCGTGTACCACTATCTTGGAGAATGACGGACAAAGTACCTATTCATTCCAATCTTCTATTACGCGTCATGGTCTTTACATCATCCGGATGGATTATGGAACATCAAAAATTTCGCGAAAGATTATTTACTAACTAATAGAAACCCCGGATTTACTGTCCGGGGTTTTTTTAATGATGTTTAATCCGTTATTTATAAAAAGCACTTTATAGAGGGTGTAAATAGATAGGGCTTTAAAAAGCAGATTTATAAAGTCAACATTCCATCAATTTCTGGATATCAAATTTTTTCATTTGCAAAAAGGCTTGTGTTACCCGTGGTGCCTTTTCAGGATCGGTCATCAATTTGGAAAGGATGTTCGGTATAATTTGCCACGAAACTCCGAACTTGTCTTTCAACCAGCCACAATTACTTTCTTGTCCGCCTTCTGTTAATTTATTCCAATAATAATCTATTTCGTTCTGGGTATCGCAGCCTACCATAAATGAAACGGATTCATTGAAGGTAAAGATTGGGCCACCGTTTAAAGCAGTAAACAATTGCCCATCAAGAGTAAAACTTACGGTCATTACAGCGCCTTCAGGTTTTCCATGAAACTCAAAACCTTCTTTTCCAAATCGGCTAATGTCGCCTATGGAGGAGTTCTTAAATATAGAGGTATAGAATCGGGCAGCCTCTTCGGCTTGCGAATTGAACCAAAGGCATGGGGTTATTTTTTGGATAGCCATAAACAACTAATTTAAAATAAGTTAAATAAATCAACCTGTTCAGAATGGGAAATAGGTATTAACATCCAACGTTTTTATTCAAGGATGTTCTCAGCATAGTTCTTAAAATTATCCAGAATGGCTTGCCATCCGGTTTTCTGCATCTCCATGGGATGTGTATTTTCAGCTTCGAATTGTTCAACTACTTTGGTGGTTTGGCCCAAGGCTGTAAAGGTGATGGTTACAAGCCGTCCATCGGCAATCGTGTAAACAATCTTTTTGTGGGGAGCCACTTCTACATATTCACCAGTAAAATCGAAACCTAGGCTGCCATCCCGAGCCTCCATCCGCGAAAGAAAACTTCCGCCAACACGCAGGTCGTTTTCTGCCCGTGGGGTGTGCCAGTCATTCGATGCATAATTCCATTGCGTAATATGGTCAGGTGTGGTCCAAAGGGTCCATACCTTTTCCACAGGGGCATTCACGGTAGCTTCTACCGTAATATTTTTGGGTTTTGTATTTTCCATAATAAGATGATTTAATGCTTATAAAGGAAAAAGGAGTGCTTTTTGTTCAAAAATAAGTCCACATTCCTAACCAGCTTCTCAAATGATGGTTCTAAAAATATCGAAAACAGAAGGTTATTCTTCTACCTCTAGATCGTATTTTAGCAGAAGTCCGGCCAATCCGGCTTGCGAAAATCTGGCTTTTTTCATCCGGTTTATCTCTGGATCGATGCTGAAGTTGAACGAGGTGCGGAAATCAGCTTTTTCAAGATTGGTATTTTCAAAGGCTGCCCGAAAAAGGTCGCAGTTCTCAAAAACAGCGTGGTTTAAGTCAGTATCGGTAAAATCTACCTCATGGAGTTTGGAGTTCTTGAAATGGGTCTTTTTCAGCTTTTGCTGGTAAAACGAAGAATGATCTAGGGTGCAATGATCAAAACCCATGGCTAACCCAAAACCTTGACACGTCTCGAAATGCAAGCCCATCAATTTACAATCTTTAAACCGGACCTCCTGAAAGGCCGTTTTGGTGATTTTGGCCAGACTTAAGTTGCAATCAAAAAAGGAACATTCCGCAAACCGGATTTCAGAAAGTTGACTGCCCGAGAAATCACAATTCCGAAAGGTGCAACGCTCGTATTCCCCTTTGGGTAAAGGTTGCTGGGTGTAATCTATTTTTTCAAAAGTGGTTTCTTCAATATAGGGGTTAACCATAATTCCTCGTTTTTCAAATTTGTTTTTGCAAAGTTCCCTTTTTTTGTAGATTCTCCAAATAAAGTTGATGCAACCTGAATCATATTCAATTGACCCGTATTCGGAGTGAATTTTTGTTGAAACCTTTTATCGGAGTTTTTAACCGCTTATCGAAAAACACTTTCAATCTGGAAAAATGTTATTGAAATTTGGGTAACATTTAAAACCAAGGACATGAACGCACTTTATTTAATTCTGATAGCCCTCTGTTTTTCGGTAGGAATCTGGGCCACCACTTTGCAGGATGATGCTTCTGCTACATCTAACCCAGCTTGCGTGGAGCTTAAAAGTGATAAGCCCGATGACTTAAAGGCAGAACAGCACGAAGAGGCTTGTAGTACCGATTGGACGGTAAAAAAACTGTTGGCTGAATAACTTTTTCACTCATGGCAATTGATTTTGTTCACTTTTTTCCGGAACCCTCACTGGAATCTAGATACAATTTAACCCTTAAAACCAAAAACTTCTAATCAGTGTCAGCCCCGGAATTCAAACCGGGGTTTTTTATTTTAAGATAAATTGTTGATTGTTAGCCTAACAACCAGAGTTTATAAGGCGGCCTTTCTCCGTTTCAGGGCATCTTTAATTTGCTGAAGGCCCTGTTTTACCATTGATTGCGGACAACCTACGTTCATCCTCACAAAACCTTCTCCTCCTGGGCCAAACATGCTTCCCTCATTAACGGCAACTTTGGCTTCCGATAAAAAGAATTGGTGAAGTTCTTTGGGTTCCATTTTCAACTCTTTACAGTCGAGCCACAACAGATAGGTTGATTCGGGTTTCATCATTTTAATTTGTGGAATTCCGGCTTTTAAAAACGCATCAACAGTTTCAATGTTTTTTTGCAGATAAACCAGCAATTGTTCCAACCAGGGTTCACCTTCTGTGTAGGCGGCAATTAAAGCTTCGGTGCCAAAAATATTTCCCATGTGCAGGTGTGGCACATTTAATCCGTGGTTGTATTTTTTCAGCATTTCTGGATTTGGACAAATCACATATGAGGTGGTCAATCCTGCAACATTAAATGTCTTACTGTGCGACATTACGGTCAATGTTTGTTCAGCAATTTCGTTACTGATACTGGCCAAAGGGGTGTGTTTCGAAGGTTTATAAACAATGTCGGCATGAATTTCATCGGAAATAATCAGGATATGATTTTTTATACAAATGGTAGCCAGTTCCAACAATTCCGACTTTGTCCAAACCGTACCCCCCGGGTTGTGTGGGTTGCTTAGAAGCAACATTTTAATCCTAGGAGTTATTTTGCTTTTTAAATCATCAAAATCGAAAGTATAACGGCCATTAACCTGTTTGAGCGGATTGTAAACCACTTGTCGGCCGCTATCTTTTACCGATTGGAAAAACGGGAAATACACCGGCGGTTGCACAATAATTTGGTCACCGGGTTGGGTAAACTGTTCAATGGCAATGGTAAATCCGGCAACAACCCCAGGGCTGAACGAAATCCATTCTTTTTTTACCTCCCAACCATGTCGTTTTTCAAGCCAATGGATGATGCTTTGATAAAAACGATCGGTTTTAATGGTATATCCAAACACTTCATGTTCCAAGCGTTTTTTTAGCGCATTGACTATACACGGAGGTGATTTAAAGTCCATATCGGCTACCCACATGGGCAGCGTTCCCTCGGCATCCAGGTACAAAGCAAGCCCATCGTATTTTACACAGTCTGTATTTTTTCTATTAATAGTCTCGTCGAAGTTGTATATCATAATCATTTTAGGTTTCGGTGATTGGCTAATCCATTAGCTGTAATAGCATCTTTGAATGTATGCCAAACTCATTTACATTGTGCAAATATAGTTTTTCGGATTAATAAATACGAACCGAAGCACTATTGTGGCATTGGATAATTGCAGGTAATAAGAGGAAACTTGTAAAATGGGTGTTGGCAAATCATCATCTACCGATAACCCACCTATTTTTGATAGGTTCCATCGCTATCGATGAGTATTAATAACGGAACATTTTGCTTTTTAGGGTTATTGGGAGCAACAGGCATGAAAATCTTCCCTGCCAAAGCTATACGGCCATCCATCAGTTGGGTGGCGGTATTTAAATCGGAGCTGGTTTTCAGTTGTTGTATCAGGTCTTTGTCCGGTTTGTCGGTGTCATCCAGTGTTTTTGATGTCAATTCGCGTAGCATTGGGTCAAAAATCACATACTTAGCCTTGGTCACCACCTGTTTTTGATCTACATAAAACCTTGAACCATAAGCAATGTAGGTTTTATTCTTCAGGGCAATAAGTCCGTTTGCGCTAAAATCGGAGAGAATAACATAATTCAACTCTTCACCAGTAGAAGAAAGTCTTACCAGCCGGGTTTCGGAAAATCCGGTGGGATTTTTAGTATATCCACAGAGGTAAACAATTTCCTTAGCATCATTCACACTAAAGCTCTGACAACTAAAATTGCTTGGTAAGTCAATCCCTTTTTTCCAGACCTGGTTCCCGTTTTCGTCAATTTGATAAATAATCGGAACATATTCGGTCATTTCATCATTATATTTTTTGCCCAAAATATCGATCCGCCCATCTGGCAAAACCGCTATTTTATCGGCCTCCTCATTTTGTTCCGACGATATCTTTTTCAACCAGACCACTTGGTTTGTGGATGCTTCAACTTTATTTAGCGTGATGTTATACTTTTCATTTTTACCTGATTTGGTATAAAGCACAAAATAATAGGCTCCCACTTTTTTCACATCGCTGATTAATGTGGAATAAACCTGTGACTCTTTGCTCTGCGAAAGAATCGTCCCTTTATCATCAATAGTGACTTGTGTGGCCTCGTACTGTTTGTTGAGGGTTAAATTCCCAAAAACAAGGAAGCTTGATTCATTGAATGGGCTAATTTTTACCAAGTCGTACAGATTTTCAACAGGAGCGGAGACATTTTTTTGTAAGGTCCCTATTTTATCAGTGGTAAGCAGATGGATGACTGGGTTTAAGTATTTATCATCTGCCGCTCTATCAAGCATAACAATATTTCCTTCAGGAGTTTCAATAATATCTATCACCTTTGAATTGGGTAGATTGGTTGGGTCAGAGATATAATAAAATACACCCGTTTGCCCATAAGTGGTTGTCATGATGAATGTTAACATCAATTGGCTCATAAGTATTTTAAAACGGTTCATAGGCGGTGTGTTTCTGAAAAAAGGCTCTATTTATCTCAAATTTCTTTGTTTATAAAATAAAAGTAATGAAAAAACACATCCGTTTTATAATATGTTATTAAAAAACAATTCATTAAAGGATTTAACACCTGTTTTTGCCTACTAAAATTCTTTTCCCTGCAAGTAAGGTAATATGCATCAATTCTTTAATTTTGACAGCAATTTATTGGGTTACAAATAGCTTAAAGAAACGAAAAACATGATTGTCAATAAATTTGGTGGTGCATCCATTAAAAATACTGAGGCCATTCAACGGATGGCAAATATTTGCAAAGAGCATATGAGTCAAGGTGTGATTGTGGTTTCTGCCATGGGAAAAACCACAAATCTTCTGGAAAAATTAACCCATCATTATTATAAAGGTTCCGATTTTCAGGAGTTTCGGCAACAGTTTGAATCTTATCATCGTCAAATTATCGAGTCGTTGTTCCCCTTGGAAAATCAGATTTTTGGTGAATTTAGCAATGTGCTGAAAGAATTGGACCACAAAACCTCAAAAAAACCAAGCTTGAACTATGATTATGAATACGATCAAATTGTAAGTTTTGGCGAAATGCTTTCTACAAGAATTGTTGCTGCTTATTTAAACCTGCAACAGATAAAGGTAGAATGGGTCGATATCCGGAACTGCCTTAAAACCGACAGCACATTCCGCGAAGGACGGATAAACTGGGAACTTACAGGGAAGTTAATTGCAAAACAGTTTGCCGATTCCGACAAAAAATTATTCCTTACTCAGGGATTTATTGGTTCCGACCAGAACAACCAAACAACCACGTTAGGTCGCGAAGGTTCCGATTACACTGCGGCTATTATTGCCAATTCGCTGAATGCCCAGAAAGTGGTGGTTTGGAAAGATGTGGTGGGTATTTTGTGTGCCGACCCAGATTGGATGTCCGGAGCTGAAAAAATCACCCGTCTTTCGTATGCCGATGCCATTGAACTTACTTATTATGGGGCAAAGGTTATTCATCCAAAAACCGTGAAACCTCTCCAAAATAAGGAAATCCCGTTACAAGTGCGCTCTTTTTTAACGCTTAGCGATGAAGGAACCCTTATTGGCCCTTTTGAAAGTTCTGATTTCCCCCCGGTATATATCAAAAAGGAGGCTCAGGTATTGGTTTCCATCCGCCCTTTGGATTTTTCGTTTATCATGGAAGAAAACCTGAGCCACATTTTTGCGGTTCTGGCTAAACATCAAATCCAAGTGAATCTGATGCAGACCAGCGCGCTCAATTTTTCAATTTCGGTGGATACAAATATGAATAGGGTCCCTAAAGCTATTGAGGAACTCAAACTTCATTACAAAGTAAAATACAACGATCAGTTGGAATTGATTACCATCAGGCATTATAAGCCGGGAGCGGAGAATAAGATTCTTGAAGGGAAAACCATCCTGGTGGAGCAACGGAGCCGTACCATGTCGAGGTTTATTCTGCGTTAAAGTTAGAAAAGCAATGAATTAGCGGTTAAATACCAAAGCGCTGCCTTTGGGTGTTTCGTTAAATTGTCCCTGATCGTAAACCAGTTTTCCATTGACAAACGTATGGCTGACTGATGATTGGAACGTCACACCCTCGAATGGTGACCATTGGCATTTATACAAAAGCGAATCTTTGGTTACCGTATGGGGTTGGTTTAAGGCTACCAATACCAAGTCAGCAAAATATCCCGGACGGATAAAGCCACGTTCTTTGATCCGGAATAACATGGCAGGGGCATGGCACATTTTTTCAACAACATTTTCAATGCTTATTTTTCCTTGGAGGCTGAGCTCCAACATGGCTATCAACGAATGTTGTACCAGTGGCCCCCCTGAAGCTGAGGTGGTATAGGGGCGCATTTTTTCTTCCAAAGTGTGTGGCGCATGGTCGGTAGCAATTACATCTATTTTATTATTCAACAGAGCATGTAAAAGTTGTTCTTTGTCACGTGAGGTTTTAATTGAAGGATTCCATTTAATCCGTTGCCCAAGCCTTTCATAATCACTATCATCAAACCAAAGATGGTGGACACAGACTTCACCCGTAATTTTCTTTTGTTCAACAGGGCCTTTTCCAAAGAGGCTCAGTTCTTTGGCTGTTGAAAGGTGCAATACATGCAGTTGGCTATTGTACTTGGTGGCCAGTTCTATTGCCTTTGACGATGAAAGATAACACGCCTCCTCACTCCTGATTAATGGATGGTGTTTGGGAAGTATATGCTCCCCAAATAGCGATTTATAGTGTTCCAGATTTTGTTTGATAGTAGTTTCGTCTTCACAATGAGTGGCAATCAAACATGGGGCTTCGGCAAAAATACCCTCAAGGGTCTTAATGTTATCTACCAGCATATTTCCGGTAGATGCCCCCATAAAAACCTTTATGCCACATACATTTTTGGCATCGATTTTTACAATTTCTTTAAGATTATTGTTTGTGGCTCCCAGATAAAAAGAGAAATTGGCCAACGACTTTGCGGAGGCTAATTCAAATTTTTCGGCCAAAAGGGATTGTGTAATTGTTTGTGGATTGGTATTAGGCATTTCCATAAAAGAGGTGATACCACCAGCAATAGCCGCTTTCGATTCACTATAAATATCCCCTTTGTGTGTTAACCCGGGCTCCCTGAAATGAACTTGGTCATCAATAACTCCCGGAATAACTATTTTCCCGGATGCGTCAATAATTTGGTAAACCTGTTGATGAAGATCGGCAGGTAAAGAATCCAACACACTTTCAATGCGGTCACCAGCAATAACAATGTGTCCAAGCTTTTGGATGCCTTCATTGACAATGGATGCATTTTTAATAAGAATCCTCATCATATTGTTATAGCCTATTATCTTTTATAGGAGCGGAAGAAACTCCGCCATTTCATCCGCATCACTCCCCAAATGGCTTCATTAAAAATACCGCCACTCATTTTTGATTTGCCCTCTTTTCGGTCTGTAAAAATGATCGGAACCTCCACAATCTTGAATCCAAATTTCCAGGTGGTAAATTTCATTTCAATCTGAAAGGCGTACCCTTTAAATTTGATCTTATCAAAATCAATGGTTTCTAATACTTTACGGGTATAGCATTTGAATCCGGCAGTAGTATCTTGTATTTTCATCCCAGTAACCAACCGCACGTATGCAGAGGCATAATAACTCATCAAAACCCTTCCCATGGGCCAGTTAACTACGTTTATTCCAGATATATATCTTGAGCCAATGGCTAAATCGGCCCCATCTTTGCAGGAATGATACAGTTTTATCAAATCTTCTGGGTTATGTGAAAAGTCAGCATCCATTTCAAAAATGTACTCATAACCATTCGCCAACGACCATTTAAAGCCATCAATATAAGCAGTTCCTAAACCTAATTTTCCAGATCGTTCCATGATGAAAAGCCTTTCTGGAAATTCCTGCATCAACCTTTTTACAATGGTGGCAGTTCCATCCGGGCTATTATCTTCAACAATTAAAAGATTAAAATCTCCTTCAAGTGAAAATACTTTACGAATGATGGCTTCAATGTTTTCCTTTTCGTTGTAAGTGGGGATAATGACAATTTTATTTCTTTCCATTTTTTTGTTTTTGAATGATGCGAAGATAATAATTCTTGGGTAGTTACCTCTATTCTTGATTCAAAAATGAACGACACATTTTTACTTCTATTATAATATTAGGTATTCTTTCTTATTCGATGGACATATAGCATTTCAAACTCTCAAAAATGGATAAATTTTAAGATAAAGATAATCAAGTGTTTGTAATATATTTGTAAAATAATCAAAAAAAATGTGTCGGAATATTTGGATTGAATAGGCATAAAAAATACTTTTGCACCCGCTTTGAAGGAAAAACACCGGACGGGCGAAGTTCTAAACAAGGGTGTCGAGAGGGTCGAGCAGGGACTTAGGAGGTTCCGGAAAAAAAGCCATAAAAAGTTTTGCGGATTGAAAAAAAGGGGTTAAGTTTGCAGCCCGTTTCGTAACAAAAAACGGGGGAGCAGTCAAGGGTTCT
>Ga0208373_1000092_pt1 | contig 160289 bp, 148 predicted proteins | sample RifOxyC2_FD_184036 | JGI IMG/M metagenome (GOLD analysis project Ga0208373, IMG submission 184036) | Soil microbial communities from Rifle, Colorado - Rifle Oxygen_injection C2 (SPAdes) | ecosystem: Environmental > Terrestrial > Deep subsurface > Rock core/Sediment | place: Rifle, Colorado...
GTCCACAGCAACAGTAAAAGGCGAACCAACAAGAGATTGTCAGTTTTAACGAACCGCCGTATGCCGAACGGCACGTACGGTGGTGTGAGAGGACGGTAAGGGAAATAATCCCTTACCTCCTACTCGATTGGGATTGCCTCAATTATTTATGATTTCGGTAAAAAAGGAATAAGTAGTTTTGCCAGGGCGCCAACATTCCTGGTTTGTACCCAAAGTTTACCGGGTCCCACGTATTCGCAAACAAGGCCTTCGCCTGATGCAACAGTGGAGAATAAACCTTTTGCAGCTTTTTTAATTGTATAATTAACAGATTCCTCGAATGCAACGATATGACCGGTATCAACAATATATCTTTCGCCCGGAGCTAGTTCTTTCATGAAAATCGCACCATAAGAATTGACGAAAAGCGTTCCTGTGCCTGAGATTTTTGAAAGGAAAAGTCCTTCACCGGAGAACAGTGCCTTCGCTGAACCCTTTGTCGAAAGCTCGAGTTCAGGGCTACCTGCGAGATAAGCACCAGCCTGTGTATAAATTGTCTGGTTGCTGAGTTCCATTTTGAGTATATCGCCGGGTGATGCAGGTCCAAGCACTACTTCGCCAGGACCATCAACAGCAGTGAATAAAGATGCAAAGAATCCTTCACCACCGACAGCAGCTTTCAGTGTGCCGAATAAACCTTTCCCGGTAGTTTTAGCTTCAAGCTGAATCGAAGGAGACATCGACATCATTGCTCCTGCCTCTGCTCTGTATGACTCACCCTTTTCAAGGTTAACCCTCAGAATAGTAAACACCGGTTCATTTTCTATTTTAAAATTCATCAAAACTCCATTTAATAGTTAAACAATTAGATATATACTTCAAGAAATCATTTATTTCACTTTATGTATATTACAATTTAAAAATTATATGAGATTAAAAGAAAGATATTTAATAAAATTTTAATATAAACAGATAGTTTTTCTTAAGTGAAAATTTAGTTAATTTTGGTTTTTACAAGGTTCATTATTAAAATCTTATCATAGAATCGGGGAACATGAAGAAAATTGCTGTTTTCACAAGCGGGGGCGATGCTCCCGGAATGAATGCTCTGATACGTGCCGTAGTGAGAAGTTCCATAGCCAAAGGAATTGAAGTGTTTGGCATTGTGGGTGGCTTTTCAGGAATGATTGAAGGTAATATTATTAAGTTGGGTAGGAAAGAAACAGCAAACATCATTTCACTTGGTGGGACAATACTTAAGACAAGCCGCTCAAAGGAATTTATGCAGAAAGGCGGTAGAGCGGCAGCAGCTGAAAAACTCAAAAATAACGGAATTGAAGGAATTATTGCCTGCGGGGGGGATGGAACGTTTCATGGTGCTCACGATATTTGGGAAGAGCACAAAATACCTATTGTCGGCACTCCGGGAACCATTGACAACGATTTATACGGCACTGACTATACTATCGGATTTGATACTGCAATTAATACCGCCGCCGAGGCAATAGATAAAATAAGGGATACTGCCGATTCTCATGGCAGGGTTTTTATCGTCGAAGTTATGGGACGTCATGCAGGTTTTATTGCTATGGATGTAGGTATTTCTGCAGGTGCCGAATTCATTGCTGTTCCTGAGACTGTTACCAACCTTGACCAGCTTTACCAAAGAATTTTAACTCAGGGGAAACAGCAAAGGACTATCGTCATTGTGGGCGAAGGTGATGAAGTCGGTGGAGCCACTACATTCGCACAAATTTTAAAAGACCAGTATGAAATAGATGCTAAAGTTACTATACTTGGCCATATTCAGAGAGGTGGTAGTCCTACGGTTCGCGACAGAGTACTTGCAAGCCATCTCGGTGTTGCTTCTGTTGAAGCACTGCTCGCAGGAAAAACCGATGTGATGATTGGAGAAATCAATTCCAAAATTGCATATACTCCTCTCAAAGATACATGGTCAAAGAAAAAGCCGATACATGAATATCAAATTCAGCTTGCTGATATACTTACATAAAGAAGAATATGAAAAATAAAGTTATATTTAATTACCAGTCTTATATATGAAAAATATCGGAATTTTTGAAAATAACGGGAAACCGGAAGCTATAAAATGGATTGACTATTCGCTCGGCATTCTTAGGAGCTATGGTTCCGAATGTGCCGTCCGGCCTGAGCTTGTTAATCTTTTAGATAAATTCAACAGAAGTTATGTTAAGTCTATTCCGCATGAAGAATTTGAGAAATTCGCCGATGTCGTGATTTCTTATGGCGGCGATGGCACTATGCTTTCGGCGGCGAGAATCATGCTCAATTCGGTCATACCTATAATGGGAATCAATGTCGGAAAGCTCGGTTTTCTTGCCGAATTTTCAGTCAACCAGCTCGATAAATCGCTTAATGACCTGATGAAAGGCAACTACCGGGTGGTTGACCGCACAGTTATTGAATCGGATTTTGGCGAGGAAAAGATATTTGCACTGAATGATTTTGTAATCGAGAAAAAAGATTCTTCTCGTATGATAACTCTTGACGGATATGTCAACACACATTATATAGGCTCGCTAAGGGCAGACGGGCTCATAATTACTACTCCTACCGGCTCGACGGCTTATTCGCTTTCATGCGGGGGGCCTATTATCACTCCGGCAACTGAAGTTATTTGCATTACACCGATTTCGCCTCATTCATTGACTTTGCGCCCGCTGGTTATTCCGGATTCAAGCGAGGTTGCATTAGTTGTACATTCTCCTACAGGAGACGCATCGCTGGTTGCCGACGGACAGATTAGAAAAATTGTCAAGAATGGCGACACGGTTAGAATCAGAAAATCGGATGCAAAGGTGAAACTTATAAAACCTCTCGAAAGCTCGTATTTCGACCTGATTCGTGCAAAACTTTTATGGGCTGTGAATGTTGTTGATAGTGAAAAGAATCCAGTCGAGGGAAAAATATTTGAATAAAATAATCACCTATTAACGGTATTCCCCTCCTTTATTAAAGAGGGGAAATTTTGATAGAAGCGGAAAATCGGTGTGGTTGATAAAATATATTTACTAATTAAAAGTGATGTCAGCCTGAGCTTTGTCGAAGGCTTGCTGATACGAGGCTTTCACACTTCGACTAAGCTCAGTGTGACATTTTTTTCTTAAATTCAATATAAATTTAATTTTTCATTTTATTTCAAGAAGAAATTTAAGGTTTTTAATAATGGACTTACTGGCAGCAATCAACTGGAATGCAGACCCTGAAATATTTCACATTGGCTCTATTTCTATCAGATGGTACGGTCTTCTTTTTTCGATAGCATTCATCGCCGGTTACCAGATTATGTCCTGGGTGTTTAAAAGCGAAGGAAAAACACAAAAAGACCTCGAGGCTTTAACCATTACAATGATTATCTCGACTGTCGTCGGAGCAAGGCTGGGACATTGCTTATTCTATGACCCTGTCTATTACCTGTCTCACCCAATTGAAATACTGATGGTCTGGAAAGGCGGACTTGCAAGCCACGGAGCCGCAATCGGCATTATGTTCGGATTATGGCTTTTTTCGAGAAGGCGAAAGAAAATAACCTGGCTCTGGGTTCTCGACAGGATTGTCATTGTGGGTGCTCTTGCGGGTGTATTCATCCGCACAGGTAATTTCATGAACTCGGAAATAATAGGAAGTCCTTCCAATTTACCTTGGTCAGTCGTGTTTCAGCACGTTGATGCAATCCCTCGTCATCCTGCACAGCTTTATGAAGCATTATGCTATCTTGCCATTTTTCTATTCTTGTTTTTCAGATATAAAAAATATAAATCGGCACTTCCCGATGGACAGCTTTTCGGCTTCTTTCTTACCACAGTTTTCACAGCGAGATTTTTACTCGAGTTCATCAAGAAAGAACAGGAAAGTTTCGAAAAGTCTCTCCCCCTCGACATGGGACAATTCCTCAGCATTCCATTCATCATTCTCGGAATTTATTTTTTATATAGGGCATGGAAATTGAAGGAGAAATGAATTTATTAGAATGGTTAAATAATAATTATTTAGAATTAGTATGGATAGAAAAGTAAACATAAAAACAAATCCCGCTGTTCTTAAATGGGCAAGAGAATCCTTAAACATAAGTAAGTCTCATGCAGTTGAGAGTTTGGATATTTCCACTAAACAATTGGAACAGATAGAATCTGGTGAATTACCTCCCACGATTGATGAATTAAAGAGTATGTCAAAAGCTTATAAGCGAACAATAGCAACTTTACTATTGAATGCTCCTCCTATTGAAAAACCTTTACCAAGGGATTATAGAACTATTGATTCTTCAAGAATAGGTTTATTTGATGAAAAAACTTTTATTGCAGTACGAAAAGCACGTGCTTTAACACAATCACTATTAGAGTTATATAATGAATTAAATATAAAATCACCAGGATTTAATTGGAATGCTTCAATGAATGATAATCCCGCACAATTGGGTGTTCATTTCAGAGAACTCTTAAAAATAAATGAGATTCCTGCATTTGATGATAAAAATCTTTTTTTAGAAGCATGTATAGAAAAATTAGAAGAAGTTGGAATTGCAATTTTTCAATTAAGCCTTACACAAGACGGAATAAGAGGTTTTTCTCTGATTGATGAGATTATTCCAGTTATAATATTAAAACGAAATGAGCAACCATCTGCAAAAGTATTTACGTTATTTCATGAGTTGGGCCATATTTTGCTGAATGAAGGTGGCCTTTGTAATATTGCACTAAGCCAAAATGATCCAAAGATAGAGCAATGGTGTAATACTTTCTCGGCAGAATTGTTAGTACCATCATCCTTATTAATGGAACAAGATTTATGTATTGAGTATAATCGGAAAAATCAAAAGGAATGGAAGCATAAAGATCTAGTTGAACTATCAAATAGGTTTAATGTTGGTCCATTAGTAATTCTCCGCAGACTTCTCACACTAGGTAAAACCACATCAGACTATTATAAAGAAAAACATGAAATATGGAATAAACCTCAATTTGGAAGAAGTCAACACCCAGAAGGTAGAAACATCGCAAAAGAAACTATTAAGGAAAAAGGTAGAAAATATTTATCACTTGTTTTCAGAGCTTATGATTTAAATAAAATTGATTTAAAAGATACTGCTGATTTTTTAGGTATTAAACTTTCATATATTACAAAAACTCGTCAATTATTTAATTCATGGATGTAACTTTACCTTTATATGCTACGGTTGGTACTGTTTACTTAATCGATACAAGTGGATTAATCAAACTTGAATCAACTTTTCCACCGGATGATTCAACATTTGAGGGATTATGGGAAGAAATTGATTATCTTATTAGTCTTCAGTGTTTTCGTATTATTGATTATGTTGAGGAAGAAATAAACAGTTATGAAGGTGCTCGAGATTATCTAAAACGTTGGATTTCAAAGAAGAAAAAATTACTTGTTTATGAAACTACAATAGATTGTTACAATGCTGCAATCCCTATTATAAATGCTGAATACAATACAGGTTTTTTTGATTCTAAGAAACAAGCTGAAGGGAAAGAAGAGGCTGACCCTTATTTAATCGCCTATTGTAAAATAAATAATTGTACACTTATTACTAATGAAAGTAAAATCAAACCCAATAAAATCCCTTCAGTATCACAAAAAAACGGTGTAAGATGTATTGATGTTTACGAATTTCTTAAAGAAAGAGGCCTTAAAATGGAGCGTAAAAAATGAGCAAGGAAGTTGGAGGAGAAAAAAGGTTAGATTGAATAAATTTATTTCCACTTATATTTTATCAAACAAGCAAATTCCTTAAATTGCTTTTTTTCTAATCTTATAGTTTAGCTGAATCTCAAAATTTGCGGCAGTTGAATGAAACTAAAAGTAATTGAACCGAAAATAGCTCTCAATAAAGCTTTCTTAAAAGAAAAAGTTATCAGGAATGATATTGATATTTTTAAGAAAAACCTAAATATATTGTTAAAAAATACTTATGAGGAGGATAGTGAAGAACACGATAAGGTAAATTTATTAACTTTCCTGAAAGAAACATACTACAAAGATAAATATGAGATAAATACAAAAGAAAATATTGACCTTGCTATTCATTTGGACAAATCATCAAAAAGTAATGTCGGAGTAATTATTGAGGTAAAGAGGCCATCCAATTATTCAGATATGATAACCGATGACAATTTAAATACTCGTGCATTTCATGAATTGGTTTTATATTATATGATTGAAAGGGTAATTAATAAAAACATTTATATTAAAAATCTCATTGCAACGAATATTTATGGTTGGGTTATATTCAGTTCGCAAGAATTTGAAAGACTTTTTTATAACAATAAAAAGTTCCTGAAATCTTTTGAGGATTGGCATAATAAGAAAACAATTGATAAATCTACAAATTTCTTCTATGAGAGTATTGTTAAATCCTATATCACAAATCTTGATGAGGAAATAGAAGCTGTACATTTTGATTTTAGGATGTTTCAGAATGTAATAGAAAGTGAAAATAGGGAAGATGATAGTAAGCTTGTATCCTTATACAAAATTTTATCACCGGTACATCTCCTCAAAGAATCATTCGCAAATGACAGCAATACATTAGATACAAAATTCTATTTTGAACTTCTTCATATAATGGGACTTGAGGAAACAAAAGAGAAAAGCAAAAAAGTAATCAGGCGTAAGCCTGAAGGCAAGCGTGACACAGCTTCTTTTATTGAAAATGCAATTAATATTATAAAAATTGAAAACAGGTTAAGCAAATTAAAAAATCCTGAGAATTTTGGTGCAGACGAGGAAGACCAATTGTTTAACGTTGCTCTCGAACTTTGCATAAACTGGATGAACAGATGTTTATTTTTAAAACTTGTTGAAGCACAAATTTTCAAATATCACAGAGGTAATCCTGATTATAAATTTCTCGAGTATAAAAAGATTCCTGATTTCGATGAACTCAATAAATTATTTTTTCAGGTTCTTGCCATTAGGAATATTGAAAGAACCCTACCAATCAAAGAAAAATATGAGCATGTCCCATACCTTAACAGTTCTCTTTTTGAAATCAGCCCGCTTGAAGATGAAACTATTCGCATAAGCAGTCTTGATGATAATCTAAGAATAAAGACACTAAGCAGTACCATTCTTAAAGACAACCAAGGGAGGCGATTTAATGGAGAGTTGCATCCACTCGATTACTTATTCAGATTCCTCGATGCTTACGATTTCACTTCCGAAGGCTCAGATATTATACAGGAAGAAAACAAAACATTAATAAACGCATCTGTTCTTGGTTTGATTTTTGAAAAAATCAATGGCTATAAAGACGGTTCTTATTTCACACCCGGTTTTATAACAATGTATATGAGCCGTGAATCCCTCAGGCTGGCAGTGGTTCAGAAATTTAAGGATAAATATGAATGGGATATTGATACATTCGATGACCTGAAAAACAAAACATGGCAAACGAGTAAAACTAAAGATGTAAAAGAATATAATGAAGTGTTGAATAGTTTAACTATTTGCGACCCAGCAGTTGGTTCAGGACATTTTCTCGTATCCATCCTAAATGAATTTATTGCAATTAAATCTGAACTTGGATTGTTATCCGATATTAATGGAAATAGGCTTTACGATTGTGAAGCTCATGTTGAGTACGATGAATTAATAATAACTCATAACAAGGGTTATGATGTTTTTGAATATTATGTTGAAGATTTAATAACTAATAGAGTATCGGATACACTACAGAGAATACAAAAGATAATTTTCCATGAAAAAGAGACAATAATTGAAAATTGCCTTTTTGGTGTTGACATTAATCCCAATTCTGTTAATATAGCTCAATTAAGACTTTGGATTGAACTTCTAAAAAATGCTTATTACACTGAAGAAAGCAACTTCAAGGAATTGGAAACATTGCCTAATATTGACATTAACATTAAAGTCGGTAATTCTTTAATTTCTAAATTCGGTATTGCCGGCAAACTGAATGTTACAATTTCTGACAGAGAAGCAATAAAGCAGTATAAACAGGTTGTCAATGAGTACAAGAATTGTAAACATAAAAAGCAAAAAGAAAAACTTAAAATCCAAATAGCAAACTTCAAGGATATACTTAGCGGAGGTTTGGTTGAACGAAGCAACAAATATTTCACATATACAAAACTTTTGAAAGAGTTTGCAAAAAAATTCAAACCGCCAAATATAAATCCAATGTTTGTTTCTGATGTAAAAGATGAATACAAAAGTGGAAATGAAAATAATAATAATGGTAAAAAAGATTTAGAAGCAAGAATAATAAAACTGAAAGAAGAGATGGAGCAGGAAGAGCAAGACAAAAAAACAATCTATCGCAACGCTTTAGAGTGGCGATTCGAATTCCCCGAAGTTTTGGATGATGACGGAAACTTTATCGGATTTGATTTGATAATATCGAATCCGCCTTACATAAAAGAGTATGAAAACAGACAGGCATTTGATGGAATAAGAAAATCTCCGTACTATCAAGGTAAAATGGACATCTGGTATATGTTTGCTTGTAATTCGATTGATATGCTGAAAAAATATACCGGCATTATTACATTTATAGCAACAAATAATTGGGTAACAAATTATGGTGCATCAATTTTAAGAAATAAAATTATAAATGACACAAGAATAGAAAAATTAATTGATTTTGGTAGTTTCATGGTATTTGAATCAGCTGATGTTCAAACAATGATAATGATTTTACAGACTGATAAAATCACAGATAATTATGAGTTTGATTTTAGAAGATTACTTGACTCAAATTTATCTTCTGAGGATGTTACTGATTTATTTAATTATGTTGACAGTAATAATGCCGAATTTTTACGGCCAATAATTTTGAGAGATAAATTAATTGATAAAACACTATCATTTACGAATTCTGATATTGACATTATTCTTGAAAAGATGATTAATAAATGCAATTTTTATTTGTCTGAAAAAGAAGCCACAAATGGGATTCATCCTCATCATGACTATGTAAGAAAAAATATGCTTGAACAATTACCCAACGATGTTAAAGTTGGAGATGGTATCTTCGTTTTATCACACCAAGAAAAGAAAAATTTAAATTTAACAAAAAAAGAATTGGCAATAATTAAACCATATTATTCATCAGATGAATTGGTAAAATACTCATGTAATAAACAAAATAGTAAATGGATAATATATACCAATCATAAATTTTTAAAATCAAAAAATATGGATGATTATCCAAATTTAAAAGAACATATTGATAAATTTCATGCTGTGATTACATCAGACAACAAACCTTATGGTATTCATAGAGCAAGGGAAGAAAGATTTTTCAAAGGTGAAAAAATTGTATCTTTAAGAAAATGTATAAAACCTTCATTTTCCTATACAGATTTTAATTGTTATGTACCTGCAGCTTTTTATGTCATCAAAAGTGAAAGGATAAATTTAAAATATCTAACGGGGTTACTAAATTCAAAGCTAATAGCATTTTGGCTGAGACATAAAGGTAAAATGCAAGGTACCAATTATCAAGTTGACAAAGAACCTCTTCTTAAAATACCAATATACAATTCTGATTCTCCAGAACCAGTGATAAAACTTGTTGATAGGATATTGCAAATTAAGTCTTTGAATTCAAAAGCCGATATTATTTATCTTGAAAAAGAAATTGACATTTTAGTTTACAAATTATACGAACTCACTTTTGATGAAGTTAAAATCTTTGACCCATCCTTTGAGTTAAACAAAGATGAATATGATAACTTTAAAGTAAAATAATCTTCTCACTCCTCCTTATTCACATCCGCTTTATTACTGCTGAAAAACTTCCTTGGGACACGGCTGATTGAAATGGTTGACTTGCGGAATATCAGAATACCGGTAACAGATAATATTGCGGATACACCAATAATAAATGCAAAAGCAAAAGGTGACCCCTGAAATGGCAGTCCTATATTCATTCCATAAGTGCTGACAATTAGAGTCGGTATCATCAGAATAAGAGAAATGAATGTGAGTTGTTTAATCACCACGTTGAGATTATTCGAAATCACAGATGCAAAAGCATCCATCATTCCGCTCAAAATGTTGCTGTATATGTTTCCCATTTCGAGTGCTTGCTTAATATCGTTTTGTACTTCCTCAAGGAAATCGGTCTCATCAGGATCCAGGTAAAGTTGTGCAAGACGCGGGAATTTATCGAGAAGGTATTGATTCCCCTGCAATGAAGTTGTGAAATATACGAGTGATTTTTCCATAGCAAGAAGCTCTATTAATGCACTGTTCTCTACTGACTTCCTCAGGTTTCGCTCCACGACGTAAGTTCTGCGGTTAATCTCCTTCAGATGGTTCAAAAAGTAATATGCAGAACGGTTGAAAATATTAAGTATATAATCGGTAAAGTTTGTCATGCTTACATTCCTGATTCGGTTTGTCAGAATGTCATCTAATATGGCACTGTCATGGAGGCATATCGTGAGCAGATAACTTTGATGAAGAATTATTCCCAAGGGAATCGTTCTGAATGGAATTTCTTCAGTTGGAGTGAAAAGCGGTATTCTCATAATGATAGCTGTCGTGCCGTTCTCCTTATCAATTCTAGCAACCTCGTCAATATCGAGAATATCGTGAATCAAATCAATATCGAGTTTTAATTCATTGACCAGGAAATCAAATTCGTCTTTGTCAGGAGTGACAACTTTAATTAAACAATTTTCTTCTATACTTTGAATTTGCTGAAAGCTGCCGTCTGTTTGTTTCCAAAAAGTAATCATGTTCACCTCCACGTTTTGGTTTTTGCCGCCACATGAAGGTCCCTTAATGGGCTATAATGAAGTATTCATGCGGGGAAAAAGCCGTGTACTATTTAATCTGAAACTACAACTACCACAAGGGTCGTTCATCTTTAATTTTTACTCCGTTATTAATAATTATTATTCAAAAATACGAAATTTGGGGGAGGTAGAAAAAGGTAGATTATGAAAAATAATAGAAATATTTATTTATTTCAGGTTTTGTTATTTAATAGAATTTTAATTCAAATTTTACAATCACATTTACAAATGCTTCCCTCTGGCTAAAGAAGCAAAAATTCCGATTGTGCAGAGAACTACAAAAATTGTGAATATTATTTTCATGCTTGCTATTAATTGTGAATGATATTCAGGTTTGATTTGTACATTTCCAATCAGAATAGCCATAACCAACATTGCTATACCCATACTCAGCATTTGCCCGATTAATCTCATCGTACTGACAGTTGCAGAGGCTATTCCGTAATACTTTCTCTCGACCGAACTCATAACGGCATTCGTATTTGGCGAAGAAAACAAACCGAATCCAAGCCCGAGAATAATCAGGCAGAGAACAATATAGTATGTTCCTGAATTCTCAGTCAATAGGGTAAGCATTATCAAACCGATTACAGTCAATCCCATACCGATTGACGCTATAATTCTCGATTCAATTTTATCTGAGAGCCTGCCCGAAATCGGTGCAAAAATCGCCATCACAATCGGCTGAGTAACGAGGATGGAACCTGCTGCTTGTGGTGTTAAAAGTTTAATGTACTGCAGGTAAAAACTAAGAAGAAAAGTAATGGCAAATGTAGCGCTGTAATTTATCAGTGCCGCAAGATTTGAGAATGCAAAAACAGTATTATTCCTGAATAGATTTATATTCAAAACAGGGTTCTCTATCCTTAATTCCCAAAAAATAAAAATCAGTAATCCTATTAATCCTCCTCCGAGTAAAATAAATCCGTAGGTTTTTGGAAGCTGAGACAGGCCATACATCAGCATTACAAGCGATAAGCCATAAATGAGCGAACCTGAATAATCGAGCTTCTCCCCTTTAGCTTCAGCCCATTCTCCTTTGAGTTTAAACATTACATAATAAATGGCAATTGAACCCAACGGCACATTAAAAATAAAAACGCTCCTCCATCCGAAATTATGAGTTAATACACCTCCCAGAAAAGGGCCGAGAGACAATCCGACATATACCATAGAAATTGTGATGCCGATTATTTTACCTCTTTCATTCGTTGGAACAACAGAAGTAACCAGGGAAACACCTGTTCCAAAAATCATTGCACCCCCAATTCCCTGTATGATACGCCCGATGATTATCATAAATCCGCTGTATGATGCAGCACAAAAAATGGCTGAAGATGTATATATAATTAATCCTAACAAAAAGATTTTTTTTCTACCGTAAATGTCTGCTGCTTTACCGAGCGGAACGAGGAACATTGCGGCTGTTAATAAATATGTGCTCGCTACCCAGCTTAAATATATGGCACTCATACCGAATTCTTTGCCTATTGTCGGCAATGCAATATTTATTGAAGATGCCATGAATGGGGTCAAGAAGGAACTTAAAGTTGCAGAAATGATTACTGCTTTCTTAATCGCGGGACTATATTCTTCCATATAAAATTTTGAAATAGTTTAATTTTTTACTTTATTACTGTTAGAATAATAATTGCATTTGATTAAATTAACAAATAGAAATGTAGAATAAAAGGATTAAGGGCAAAAAATAAAAATTTTATTATTAAACGAATATTTATCGTGGAAAAATAAATCCAATTTCTCAAGAAATGAGATGAACTAATGAACTGAAAAGAATGTAGAAAAGAATTATTTTTGTCTAATTTTATACTCATGAATTTTAAATAAGTGAAATAAATGTTAACGAGAAAAATCCATGCAGTTACCGGTGCCTACGGTTATTCCGGGAAATATATAGCAAGACGGCTTCTGGAAAAAGGACACGAAGTTATTACTCTTTCTAATACCATTCCTCAGGAAGATATATTTAATGATAAAGTGAAACAGTATCCTTTGAACTTTAATGATTCCGATGAACTTTGCAGAAACCTTGAAGATGTAGATGTACTGTATAATACATATTGGGTAAGGTTTAATTACAAAACATTTTCACATGAACAAGCTGTTGATAATACTATAAGATTGTTTAATGCTGGATTGAAAGCTGGTGTCAGAAAAATTGTTCATGTAAGCATAACAAATCCGTCTGAAAATTCTCATTTAAGTTACTTCAAGGGAAAAGCAATACTTGAAAGAGAATTAAAAAATCTTTCGATACAATATTCAATATTAAGGCCCGCAGTCCTTTTTGGCAAAGAAGATATACTAATAAACAACATAGCATGGATGTTAAGAAAATTCCCTTTATTTGGTGTTTTCGGAGATGGCGAATATAAAATTCAGCCAATCTTTGTTGATGATTTGGCTTTACTCGCAATTGAAAATGGAGCAACAGATGAAAACAAAACCATTGATGCCATTGGTCCGGAAACATTTTCATATAATCAGCTTGTTGAAATTATAAAGAGTGAATTAAAAATCAAAAGAAAAATAATTCATGTTAACCCTAAGTTCGGCTACTTTGCCGGAAATATAATGGGAAAATTTGTTAATGATGTTGTAATAACTAAAGACGAGATTGACGGATTAATGTCCAATCTTTTATTTACAAATTCTACTCCTGCTGGTGTAACAAAACTTTCTGATTGGGTAAAAAGCCACGCTCAAACACTTGGATTAAAATATGCGAACGAATTGAAAAGAAGAAAGTAATATGAATAATAAATGCAATAACTGTGGTAATGAAACCTTTCATGATGGAATTGTCAATCATGTACTTGAAATCAATGGACACATCTATGCCATTAAAAATATTCCCGCTAAAATTTGTGACAGGTGCGAAGCGAAATTTTTCAATCCTGAAACTTACGATACTGTTTATAAGTTGATTTATAATCCGAAATCTCCGAAAAGAAAAATTGAGGCTGAGTTATTAGAGTTTAGTTGATTTTTAGATACTCCTCAACCTCTCTAATCTTAAATTCATTTCCGTCAAAACAGCCGAAAACGGGCTTTTCAAGCCAACTTCCAAGGTTATAGTAATTTCCATTTCCGATTTGCTTTTGGATGAGGCGATGCCTGTGTCCCATAATCACATAATCGAAGCCTTCATTAATCTTACTTTCTGCAAAGTTTTCCATTCCCTCGGTTTTTCCGTAATGCTTATTCGAAGTATAGCCACGGCTTTTCCGGGATGAGGATGAAGCAAGTCGTATTCCACAATCGGGATGAAGCTTGAGAAAAAGCCAGAGTGAAAAACGGTTCCTCATCACCTTCTTGAGAGCCCTATATCCCGCATCATTATTTGCTTTCCCGTCACCGTGAGATATATAAAACCTCTTTCCCGAATGTTCCCTTTCTATATCATCTTTATAAATCGGAATACCCATCTCAGTTTCAAAGAAATCCTTATGTCCGAAATCATGGTTGCCCATCAGGTATTCGATTTTTACTCCATTGTCTCTGAGCCATTTCAATGCTTCTAGTGTTCGGTAGAAGTATTTAGGCACGACTGTTTTATATTCGAACCAATAATCGAACAAATCCCCAACAATGTACAGTACTTCACAGTCATTGACTATTGATTTAAGGAATTTTACCAGCAATTCCTCTCTCGGTGCATCAGCACTTCTTTCGAGTATGCCAAGATGTATGTCCGAAATGAAGTAAATCATATAATTTGTGTTTTGTTTTCTTTTGTCATGCTAAACTCGTTTCAGCATCCATATTCCAAATTGTCATGCTAAGACTCAAACCACCGCCGATGCGTTGGTAAAAAAAATATGACAATTTAGAATTGTTCTTTATTTTTTTTTTGAATAGCCACTATCTTCAGATAGTGGAGGTTTATAGCCACAGAGTTTCTACTTCAGTCACTTACTATTCAGGGATAGATCCCGATTTGTGGCGATAGACCCTCACCACTACTTAAAAGTAGTGGCTATTCATTTATTTATTATGAACTTGTCATTAACATCGACGTCGAAGCATGAACCCGATTCAGCATCCATAGGTTCTTATATCTAAAATGGATTCTGAACCAAGTGCAGAATGACTTAAAAATTTACCATTTTTCTTTGTCATGGAATTATATTAATTTTAATGATAATTTATGTTCCGCTGACAAAGGGTTTATTGCAAAAATACAAGATTAAGCTATATGAAATGCAATGAAAATGCCAATGCTTTCTATAAATTGAATGGTGCTGTCATGAAAAAAATATACTTATGTTTATTTTTACTGCCACTGCTCTACGGCTGTATTTCGCTCAAATCGGAATATCCCGAAATCAGCTACTACAGGCTTTCCCAGGAACCTATTAATATAAATAATGGTGGTGGCATAACAGGAACTTTGCAAATACGAAACTTTTCATCGAGTGACCAGCTTAACACAGAACATATAATGGCGATTTGGGATGAAACAAAAATTCAGAATTATTATTATCACCGCTGGGTTTCTGCACCTGCAGAACTTGTAACGGATTTCATTATAGAAAGAATGAATAATGCTAAGCTGTTCAATGGTGGTGTTATTAAACCAAATTCGCTCGTAATTCCCGATTACATTCTCGAAGGACATCTGCTCGACATGATTGCCCATAACACGAGAGACCGCGAACTTGACACAAATTTCATAATTATATCATATCAGATAAGCTTGATTAAAAAAGAACCTTTGAAAACCGAAAGAAATGTCCTGCTTAATAAATTATACACAATCTCAGTCCCAAGAAAAAATAATGAAGTCAGTACTGTCGCACCTGCCTTCAGCCGCGGCATGTCCAAGCTATCGGATAAAATGCTTAATGACATTATTGAAGCAGTTAAAAATTCTGGTAATAAATAATCAGGGTGAGCCTTGGATAATACTTCTCTTAGAAATAAAAGTATAAGCCTAAATTTTTCTGCAATTGATGTAGGGAACAGCAGGATAAAAGTTAAATCCGGGAAAAAATCAATTGCTCTTGAATATGAACAGAACTGGGAAAGACAAGTAAAATCCTTTTTAATCCAATTTACTGATGATGTGCTGTTGATTGGCTATTCATCTGTCAATCATCAAAAGTTGAAATCTCTGCTCCCCGTCCTGAAAAAAATAAATGCAATAGTAGTTGACATGATGAACATGGCTGAAAAGCAGGTACAGCTTGAATACCAACACATCAAAGGCATCGGAATTGACAGGGTGCTGGGAATGTTAGGTGCATTGAGTTTTATAAAGCCACCTTTTATCACAGTTGACTGCGGCACTGCAATTACAATCAATGCGGTTGATAAGCAAGGAAAATGCCTTGGCGGTACAATCATGGCAGGAATCGGAACACAGCTTCATTCTTTATCTCAGAGAGCATCGGCATTAAACATAGTCGAACTAAAACATACAAAAAAGACAGTTGGCAAAGACACTAAATCTGCCATGAGTTCAGGTATCATTACAGGCACAACCGGAGCAATCAAAGAAATAATCAGGAAAATTGAGAAAGAAGAATATGCTTCAAAGCAAGTGCCAATCATAATCACAGGTGGCGAGGCAGTCTATGTTTTCAGGGAACTGAAAAAGCAAAGAAGCAAAACATTCCAGAAAAAAGATTTAGTCCTCGACGGAATATTGTGGCTGATGAAAAACTATAATTTTTGAAGTTTAAATTAATGAAATTATCAATAAATAATAATTTAACGTGAAAAAATTTATCATCATAGTATTTATCACCTCTTTGTGCTTCACACAGAGTCTATTCTCTCAACAGGATACTATAAAATCAAATGTTGAAATTATTAATACAGACTCCATAGCTCGAAATGCATGGTATATAGAAATAATGGGAAATACGTGGAGTTATAGTTTTAATTATGATCGAGCTTTCTTAATATTCCCTACAATTTTTAGTGATTATACAAGTATATTTGGTAGAATCGGTTTAGGAATAAATCTATATCCAGGTCATGTTCCACTACCTGTATTGTTATTAATAAATTTTGGTAAAATTCATAGAGTAGAGTTTGGTTTGGGTTTTTATTATGATTATTTGCCAAATGGATGGAGTGAAGGTCTAAATTATCCACGTAATAAAATAAAGTGGATATTAAATATTGGATATAGATATCAAAAACTTGGTGGTGGTTTTGTTTGTCGAGCCGGCTTTACTCCAATTTTTTATTCTGGTGGATATTATCATTTTGGTGGAGTTAGCTTTGGGTATGCTTGGTAGAAAATGTTTTACTTGTCATTGGAAATGTATTTATGATAATGGTGATCTGATTGGAAAAGAATTAATAACTGATCCTTATGGGAAATTGCCATGTTGTTCAGGAACTGGAACTCCACAACAAAGAGATAAAATTAAATGTCCCGTTTAATGTTTTTTGTTATGAAAAGCTATAAAATATATTTATATATTGCCATAATTCTTGTTTCTTTTTCAGAATTAAAATCTGAATATGTTATGCCTCAGGATAGCCTTGGCAAACACCAATGGTATATTGAGATAGGGGGCGTAGCCGTTGGTCTCTCATTTAATTATGAATATACTTTAGCTGAAGACTTATTTTTAATTAATAAAATAAATCTTAGAGCTGGATTAGGTACAACATTATTTATGGTAAATTATTTTGATATACCAATTATGGTAAACTTTTTAGTAGGAAAAAATTATTGTTTTGAACTTGGTATAGGTTTACTACTAGATTATGTGTACAAACCGGTACCTAATAATGATATGCCATATTCAAGTGAAGCTATAAAATTTATAGGAAATATTGGGTATAGATATATTGGTAACGGCGGGTCAATTTTCAGAGTAGGCATTACTCCTTTTTATTTCGTTAATTATAGACTAATATTTCCAACCATTGGTATTAGCTTCGGTCATTATTTTTGATTGTGATTTAATTGGAAAGGATTTAATTACTGATCCTTATGGTAAATTACCATGTTGTTTTGGTACTGGCACTCCAAAACAAAGAGATGAAACAAATTGTCCAGTTTAATATGATGCGTTATGAAGAAATATAAAATATATTTATGTTTTACACTTTTTTTGATTTTTTTTTCAGAAATAAAATTATGTTCTGCTGTACCTCAGGACAGTTTAGGTAATCATTTGTGGTATATAGAATTTGCTGGTGCTAATTTTGGAATATCTTTTAATTATGAATATATATTGTTAAAGGATACATCATTAAAAATTAGTGCTAGAACTGGTATAGGTGGAAATTTTTTTTTCTTCCTTCGTTATGGTTCCCCTTTAATGATTAACTTTATTTTTGGTAAGGAATATTGCTTAGATTTAGGTGTTGGTATTTTGTTTGATTATTTCCCTAAGCAGGTGGAGTATGATTATTCAACTCAAGCTATAAAGTTTATTGGAAATATTGGTTATAGGTATATCGGTGATGGTGGATATTTATTCAAAATAGGATTTACTCCAATTTATTTTGCTGATAGAGGTATTATTCCACTTTTTGGTATTAGCTTCGGTCATTATTTTTGATTGTGATTTAATTGAAAAAGAATTAATTACGGATCCTTATGGTAAATTGCCTTGTTGTCCTGGTTCAGGTTCTCCTGAAGATAAAAGTAAAATTAAATGTCCGTTATAATTGTATAATTATATGAGAAACTTTAATATATATATTTTTTTTGTATTCATTATTATTTCATTTTCATGTTCAAAATCATGTTTTTCAAAACCTCAAGATAGTTTAGGCAATCATTTGTGGTATATTGAAAATGTTGGTGTTCGTTATGGTGTCTCTCTTAATTATGAATATATATTCTTAAAAGATGCTTTTTTAATTAATAATATAAGTTTAAGGACATGTATTGGTGGAAACATTTTTTTTATATCCCATATCAGTTCTCCTCTAATTATTAATTTCATTTTAGGTAAAAAATATTGCTTGAATATTGGTATGGGCATTTTGTTTGATTATGCCCCAAAACAGGAGGGATATAATTATCCAACACAAGCTATAAAATTTATTGGAAATATTGGTTACAGGTATGTTAGTGATAGTGGATTTGTTTTCAGGGTAGGTCTTACACCCTTTTATTCAGCTAATCACGGCATAATTCCTTTTTTTGGAATTAGCTTTGGCAATTATTTTTAATTTTATATATTTTAATAATTCCTCAAATTATAAATATTATAAAAAAATCTTCCATTTTAATTCTCAATATTTTGCGTTCCAAATAATATATACATAAATTTGCAGAGCAATTGGGTTGTGTTGTGTATTTCATCTTACTTGAACCGGATTAAATGCTGATAGGGAAAAAAATAGTCGTTGTCCTGCCTGCATATAATGCAGAAAAGACGCTTGAGCAAACCTTTAAGGAAATTCCTCTCGATATTGTTGATGAGCTGGTTCTCGTTGACGATGCAAGCAACGACAAGACAGTCGAGCTTGCCCGCTCGCTCGGCATCCGACATATCATTAAGCACGAAGAAAACAAGGGCTACGGCGGCAACCAGAAAACATGCTACAACAAAGCCCTCGAAATCGGAGCTGACATTGTAATCATGCTCCATCCGGATTACCAGTACACACCCAAGCTGATTTACTCGATGGCGTACATAATTGCAAACGGAGTATATCCTGTCGTGCTTGGCTCGAGGATTCTCGGCAGAGGTGCTTTGCGAGGAGGTATGCCTCTCTACAAATACATAGCAAACAGGTTTCTCACTTTGTTTCAGAATTATATAATCGGGCAAAAGCTTTCTGAGTATCACTCGGGTTATCGTGCTTTTTCCGCCGAAGTGCTTCGTGAAATCAACTATGAAGCTAACTCTGACGATTTCGTTTTCGATAACCAGATGCTTTCACAGATTTTCATGGCTGGTTATGAAATAGCCGAAATAACATGCCCTACCAAGTATTTCAAGGAGGCATCATCAATCAATTTCACACGAAGCATAAAATATGGCTTTGGTGTTGTATTTACATCAATCAATCACCGATTGAATAAGTGGGGAATATTGAAATCGGGGATTTATCAAAATAAAAAGGATAATAATGAATAGCCACTATCTTTAGATAGTGGGAGGCTTTTTCTAACTCAAGGTGGACTTTAGTCCCTGAATTGTTTAAGGGGATAAATCCACATGAGATTCTTCACTGTAAGCCCACTACCTGAAGGTAGTGGCTATTCATCCAACATTCAGGATTATGTTGAAAATATTTTTTTTATCATAAAAAGGAGAATTCATAATGGGTAACAAGGACAAAGAAAATAAGAAAGAAAAAGAGCAGAAGGTAGAAAAAAAGGATAAGAAGGAGAAGAAAGACAAAAAAAATAAGGATGAAAAGCAAATCGAAAAGTATAACAAGAAGGGCAGAATCAGCAATGAATATTATGAGCGTGAAATTGCCAAACTCCAGGCTGAGCTTGTTAGACTGCAATACTGGGTAAAGCATAAACAACTAAAAGTTGTTCTTATTATGGAAGGGCGTGATGCCGCAGGTAAAGGAGGCACGATCAAACGTATAACCGAACCTTTAAATCCCCGCGGATGCCGCATCGTTGCTCTCGAAAAACCTTCCGACAAGGAAAGAGGGCAATGGTATTTCGAAAGGTATATCCAAAGCCTTCCGAGTGCAGGCGAAATTGTCATATTCGACCGCAGCTGGTATAACCGCGCCGGTGTCGAGCATGTAATGGGTTTTTGCACAAATGACGAATACGAAGAATTCCTGCGTTCATGCCCCGAGTTCGAGCGAATGTTAGTCCGCTCAGGAATAATACTCCTAAAATACTGGTTCTCAGTCAGCGACGACGAGCAGGAGCGTCGTTTGAAAGACCGCGTATCCGACCCCGCAAAGAGATGGAAGTTCTCACCTATGGATTTGGAATCATGGAACAAATGGGTGGAATTTTCAAAAGCAAAGGATACTATGTTTCAATATACAGACATTAAACAAGCTCCCTGGTATGTTGTAGAGTCGGACGAGAAAAAGAAAGCACGTTTAAATTGCATTGCACATATTCTCAGCATGATACCCTATGAAGATGTAACTCCAGAGCCATTTGAACTGCCTGCACGCAAGATACATTCGGATTACATACGTCCTCCAAAAGGAGACCAGAACATAGTGCCGGAGGTGTATTAATGAAATTTTGAATTTTAAATGAAGAAATTAAATTAGATTTAATATATATCACATGGTAATCAAATGAGTAATATTAAATTATTCGAATCGAAAAAAATCCGTTCCGTTTGGAATATGGCAGAACAAAAGTGGTACTTTTCTGTTGCTGATGTAATCGAAGCATTAACAGGTTCTGTAAATCCTAAAGATTACATCAAGAAAATGAGAAAACGGGAATCAGAGCTAAATTCGAACTGGGGGACAATTTGTCCCCTACTTGAAATGATTGCCGCTGATGGAAAAAAAAGAAAGGTTATGTGTGCTAATGCAGAAGGACTTTTAAGAATCATTCAGTCAATTCCATCTCCTAAAGCGGAACCTTTCAAGCGATGGCTGGCTCGTGTGGGATATGAACGGCTTGAGGAAATAGAAAATCCCGAGTTGGCACAAAAAAGAATGAGAGAAATTTATAAGGCAAAAGGATACAGCGATGACTGGATAGAAAAAAGAATACGTGGTATTGCAGTCAGAGATACACTTACAAAAGAGTGGAAAAAGCGGGGTGTTAAAGAGGATTTGGAATATAAGATCCTAACAGCCGAAATTAGAAAAGCTACTTTCGGTATGACTCCAACTGAATATAAGGATTATAAATCATTAACAAATCCGAAGGATAATCTCAGAGACCATATGACCGACCTCGAACTGATTTTCACAATGCTTGGTGAGGCTTCAACAACTGAAATCGCTCAAAACAAAGATGCTCAAGAGTTTGTAGAAAATAAAATTGCTGCAAAAAAAGGTGGTGGTGTGGCTGGAAGAGCCAGGAAAGATTTAGAGAAAAAATCAGGTAGAAAAGTAACATCCGGAATAAACTACAAAGAAATAAAACAGATTGATTTAAAAATAAATTAATTGATAAAAATAATGAATCCTGATATTGAAAAAATAATTGTTTTTATGACTTTTGATAAACCAATAGAAGCAAATATTATAATGTCTAAGTTAGAATCAAATGGAATAAATTGCTTCTTGAGTGATGAGAATATAGTTTCAATAAACCTTCTTTACAGTAATGCTGTCGGAGGAATAAAACTACATATTTTTGAAAAAGATTTGATTGAAGCACAGAACTTATTAATGGAATTAAATGAATTAGAGGTAGAAAAGGAATCAGGAAAAATTCAATGTCCAAAATGTTTATCCTATAATGTTACAAAAGGACCTTCATCAAAAAAACGTTATGGTTTTTGGACAATACTAATATCATTTCTTTTTTTCATTTATCCCTTCAAAACAAAAAATGTTTATTGTTGTTTCAATTGTGGAAATGAATTTTAAAAAAAATAACCACCCTTTAATTCCCCTCCTTAATTAAGGAGGGGAATACCTTTATGTGGTGGTAAAAACCTACTTCGTAACTACCATCTTCTCAATTTTCTTGTAAGGGCCCGAACTCAACTCAAGCCAATATACACCTGATGGCAAGTCTTGTACAGAAATTCCAAGCCTATACACTCCCGGCTTCAGAACTTCCGAAACAGGCACTGCCACGACTTCAGAAGATGAACCGAAGATTTTAATTTCTGTCAGTGCTTCAAGCCCCACAGAAAATTCAATTTCAGCACTGTTTGTAACCGGGTTAGGATTTACTTTTGACATAGAATAAGCTGTAGAATTAAGTACTACTTTTCTTAAGTCATAAGCGCAGGTTGGTTCGAGATTTATCTTGCCGGTATCCGACATAATACCCACACATCTCGTTTCAGGCACTACAATAGTATCAACGATATCCGAGCTGTCTGTCTGTGTTTTTGGCAGATAAGTACCAATATATAATCGCAGGATTTCACCGCCGCCCGGCAGGTTAAGTATATCTGTCGTACTGACAAGGCTTAGCTTTACAATTCCTGCCACATCATTAATTGTCAGATTCTGAATAGCAAACTTCCCTTCCAGAGCCGTACCTACATGAACGTCTGGTTCGTACACTTTCAGAAAATCCCCGTTGTATGTTACAGTGATATCGAGCTGTCTGACTTGTGCAAGAGATATATCTAACCCTGGTTCGAGATTCAGGCTGACATAAGTCGTATCGCCAATCTTGTTAGTTTGCTTCTTGGGAATAATAGTCGAATTCCTGCCATAAAATTCTGCATTTCCTGTTACAGGTATTGCGCTTGTTACAACCGGGCTTGCTACCGAATTGTTATATGCTACAAGGTTTGCCCTGTGAATAGTTAACCTCGGAATAGGAGTAGTTATCGGCACAGGCGAATACTTAATTAATACGGTTTGGTATAATCCAGCAGGTATTACAAATCCATCTTCATCCGCAAGATTCACGAAGCTGAATACCGTTGCACTCTCGGCATCCAGAGGCTGTATTTCTAGAGAATCAACAGAAATATCATTGCTTCCTATGTTGTAAATCCTGCATGCGATTGTAACAGTATCATAAACACATATTGTCTCTGTTCCGGTCTCGATATTCAAACCTTGTGCTATTCCTTTACCAAACCAGTTTGAAATAACCTCGTTTTCGGCATCGCTCTTAGTCAATAGCCTTCCATTTGCCTGCGGAATTTTATTTGCAACAAATTGTGCATCGAAATCCAAATGCTCACCCCTTCGAAGAGTAAGAGGAAAAGTAATTGCAGATTTATCATATTTGAATCCTTCAGTTCCGAATACCGTCATATTCTCGGAAATTACATTTCCTGCAGGCTGAACAATCAAATCTTCAATAATGAGTGAATCACCGTAATCCCAGTCTATTGGTGATAAATTTGTAAACCTGACTTGTCTAATGTTCGGATGCAAAGTATCGTTGATGACCGTCTCACCGAAGTCCACATCACTTGTCTCTACCCGTGGGACAATGCCTATACCACGAAGAATGGTTTGGGTGCTATCGCCGGCTGAATTTTCATACACAATTATTAACGCATGCTGGCCTGTTACAACAGGATGAAATTTAACGGGAACGATGATAAAGCTCGAATCCTGTATCTGCCTGTTAGTAAGCAAGCCTCTGTCGAACTCAAATGCAGTTCCGTTAATATCACTTATAATTTTATAGTCCCAGATAGTTACCGCTGAAGAGCCGTTATTTTCAAGCTTTATTACATCATAATTATTATCGGGGTCATAAGGCCCCGATGGAAAAGCCGTTCTGTCAATTCGCCTTCTGCCCCAGTCGTATGAATTAGCCGCCAAACCCGGTTTAATACCTCTGCCAAATAAATCTCCAACGCTGTCAGGATTATTGACTTTTTCTGTATTGCTTATAAAAAACATTGAATCAGTGTATCGCTGTTCCGCCGGGGGGATAAATGTTACTTCATACGTAAATACATCGTTGGGTTTAATTACCAGAGGTGTTGGTTCTGAAATGGCAACGATATCCGGAATAAATATTACTGGCTGCCTGGGGACGGTATATCCTGTTATAACCAAATCAATGTTACCGTTATTTCTTATTTCAATTTGGCCGTTTGCTGTGTGGTTGACAACCACATCACCAAAATCGTGATATGTAACATTAATTATTGCACTCCCCACATTAGCTTTAACAAGAGACTCAAAATTGAAAAAACAAGTGTCACCCACACCCACAGAATCCCTAAACTCTCCATTGATTGTAGCTGTAAACCTAACTTTAATCGGCACAGAATCGAGAGGCTGGAGAAGATAAGGTAAATTTAATCCAAAAACTTCAAAACCCTGATTATTATATTTGAGTGAAAGTGAATCCAGCATCACAGCCGATTGCGACGATTCATTAATTACCCAGGCATCTTTTTCGACAACTGCACCTATTGGTAACATCCCAAAATCAAGGTCAGGCCTGATTGCAAGCTTCACTGCATAATAATTTATCGTAATAATTGTGTCATTTCCCCTGCGGTCGGTGAAAATTATAACTGCCCTGCCATCCCTGTTTTTGTCGACAACCCAGGCTTTCCATTCTGTTGAAGCATCTTCACCCGGCATGAAATCCTTGTATGTCATCTTATAATTAAAACTCTGCTCCGAGAGCAGGATGATTTGTGATAAATTAGACCTGTCGTTGTTGCGGGGCATATCTTCAACCGTAGCTCCTTTTATAGTTCCGTCACATTCGAGTATCCAAATCGGGTCCGGAGGTATCGTATCGGGCTTCTCGAGGTCGCCAAGAGCCACACTGGTCGGAAATCCATAAGAATCGAAACTTGAAAATCCGTAAGCATAAGCCGCAAACGGGTCATTAGCTCTTATTTTATAAACACCATCCCCAGGTAATGTAATCGTTTTACAGTAATATTTCTTCCCATTGACAAGAATCGAAAACTGCTGGCCGGGATTCGGGTCTATTGATGACAACTTCTTCCAGATAAATACTCCCCCCTGCACATGTGCAAATTCGAGGTCATCGGGAATTGTACCATCGTCAGCAGCCCGGTATACAAGGTTAATATAATTACTCGTAAAACCTGAACCACCCTTTATCCCGGGTGTATTAAAGACAATTTCCCTTTGATATTGTTCCAATGGAGTTAGTATAAGCTGGAATGGGTCACTGTATATACCATCATCCAACTGGCCCGGATTATATTGCGTAACGCTAATCGGTTTATCACCGGATATGATTATTGGCCTGGGGTCACCTTGGTCTACCCTCATCCTCAGCCAACCTGTACTTTCAAGTCCTCCCCCCGTTGACAGTGATGTAAGCTGAATCCCGTCACGGTAAATTTTCGTCCCTGATTCCTTTGGAAAAATCTTTATAAAAGAATTTTTCAACCTGTCAATTATCTTTGTTACATGATATTCTGTTCCCCAGGTATGTGTTGGAAGTTCCATCTCAATAATAAAATCGCAGGCAGGTGTGTTCTCAGGTATATAGGCACAAAAACTTCCCGATATTACACTTACCGGCTTGTTTGCCCTGATCCTGCTGCCCGACAGGTCGCTGTGCTTTCCTATACTCCCAAATAATAAGACGTCGCCTTTGTATAGAATCCACTGCTTCGTTTCACCGGGAGTCATATTGCCGGCTGTCCTCGTTGATGACGTTCCTCCAAGTGTAAACCTGACTCTCGTTTGGTCATAAGCTGCAGTAACCGCAGTATAACTCGTCAGATACTGCGGATTGGGACTAGTAGGGTCATTATTAGCAGGGTCAGCCCATGATGCAACAATATAGTCCTTGCCAAGTGATGATAAAGGTACACCCAAATAACCGTCACTTGTATACAGGTACCTCGTAACACCATATACTATGATTGGGTCTTCGGCATAAACGTGAATACCATTACCTGTATATACATCATCAGGTTCGGGCGGCTGTGCATCAGTTTTCCTGTAAGGCTGTCCTATCGATGGAGATAGTGTAAACTCGATTATGTCGTTTGGTATTGTCTTTTGTTGCCTTACATAACCTTTACCGGGTATTTCAACTGTAACAACTGTTTCCACACCCGAGGAAATGTAAAGTTTCAGGTCATTCTTTGCCCCTGTAGTTTCCCAGCAGGGTATGAAAGTCAGCCAGAATTCTGTACCTACGTTATTCGAACCAAGCAGTTTCGGCAATTCCTTCTTCAGCTTCTTTAAATCGAAGTCTTCGGCTGTTGCCCGATATGCTGTGAATAACAGCGTGCATATACTAACGAGTAAAATAGTGTTAATCAACTTTTTCATTTTATTCTCCCGAAATATTTTATATCTATATCAATAATTATTTTCTTATTCGGTTGAATATGCCTCTCAATTGTTTCGACGCTCCAAGGCATCAAAATATTTCAACTTCAAAATTATCACTTATTTTCTACATCTAATAACACATTTTTCGGCAAAATGTTTCACTGATACAAAAAAAAGATTTATTCCATTATTAATTACCCCCTCAAAAGAATGGATTATTTAGTAAGAAATGTCCCCTTTTCTCAGAAAGCCTGCCCTTGTCACCCTGAGTCAATGACCACCGCCGATGCCATGGTAAAGCAAAAATATGACAAATTAAAATCGTTCTTTATTTTTTTTGAATAGCCACTATCTTCGGATAGTAGAGGTTTTTTTTTCACTCGATTCTGACTTTAGTCACTAATATTAAGGGGGTAAATCCCGAATTGTGGCGAGGAGCCATCCCACGACTTAAAAGTCGTGGCTATTCATAAAATATCAATTTTTTTATAATGTTTCATTAACAGCGAAGACGAAGGGAAGATTCTGATGGTTTCCTGAATTTTGTTATCAAACATTTTCCATCTTTTATACGTCACAATTAAAATTAAAGGAGTTCATTAATGATAAACAGCTTTACAGCAAAATATACAAAAATATCTTCAGGGTACATGGGGCAACTAATAGAATGGCCCGAAGTAGTAACAGAAGGGGAAACACTCGAAGAATGTAATCTGATGCTTAAAGATGCCTTGAAAGAAATGATTCAGGCATATAGGCAAATTGGCAAAGAAGTACCTCATACTCAGTCTATCTTTGAGCAAATAACTGTAGAAGCCTGATGCCGGTAAAAAGAAAAGATTTACTCAAATACCTTGAACAAAACGGATTTTTCCTTTTGAGAGAAGGTGGTAACCATTCAATTTATTCAAACAATGATAAAACTATTCCTGTTTAAAAGACATTCGACCTTTGACAGAATTACCGCTAATGAAATTTGCAAACAGGCTGGTTTAGAAAAAAAGTTCTAATGAAAAACCAACAAAGATTAAACTCCCCTCAGGTATTGCACCTGACAGATTAACAATTTCCCCTTGCTTTTCTAATTATTACTGATTAGTTTCGATTTATTAATTAAGAAGGTAGCGATTAGACTGTATGTCTATTATTAAATTTGAAACAAAATCTACGAAGTTGTCAGGGTATTGCAAATCGAGCATCGGCTGTGAAGCCGCACTGAAAATAATCTGAGACCTTTTGTCTTTTAATGTGTCATTATAGATAGTGAATAATGAATAATGAAAAGTGAATAATTTCGGTTATATTATTTTTAATCATTTTTCAAAGTCCCTCGCCTTTGGAGAGGGATTTAGGGTGAGGTAAAATGAAAACAATATTCAAAATCTTACTTGTAATTGTCTTTTTATCTTTCATTGCACAAAATGCAAAAGCGGCGGATACACTTAATCCATGCTGGACAATGTACTATCCACATGAACCTGAGAATGGATATTTTAATCCTGATTCTGTACTTTATGATTCCTGCTTTTGCAAAGATAGATTGCATGAAGGATGTGATAGTATTTATGCAAAGCAATGGTATGAAATTATATTTAATAATAAAGACCCTTATGGCTTTACACAATTTCCTGAAGATACAATAATTGAGACTACATGGCAAAACCTTGATTCAAACTATGTTGATTTGAGAAACATGTTTCAAATTGCAGAGAATATGTTTGGAACTTTTATTTTAAGGAAAAGATACCCAGAAATAACAGACTCTACATCATTAGGAAGTAGAGGTTATTTAATTAAATTTCAAAATTATCGTAATATTTTTTCTGTCGTTTATTATTTCTATTATACTAATTTATTATTTGATTTTTATTATAAAGAAGAACTTACATATATCCCAGATTTAATAATAGATGATAACGAATTAGATAATATTTTTATTAAAATCTATCCTATACCTTGTTATAACTCAATAACGATAAGTTTCTCTTCAGATAAAGTATTTTCTTATGATATTAAAATAATAGATAACTTAGGATACGAATTATTATTAGAAAATCAATCAATTCAACAAGGTGAACAATCAATAAAAATAAATACGGATAAACTTTCTGAAGGTATATATTTCCTTTTAATTGATTTTGGTAAAAATAAAATAGTAAAAAAAATTATTAAAATAAAATAACCACCCCTCAATCCCCTCCTTAATTAAGGAGGGGAATCAAAGGGAAGTTTTTTATAATTTTTAATTGTGAATTGTGAATTTTTAATTGTTATTTATTTCTTCTTTTTCTTTTTATCCTGCCATTTAACTTCGTAGTAGCCGGGCTTATCTTTTATTACTGCTTTCAGGAACTCATCTCCGTAGCCGACACCCTGGGGATGTCTCCCGTTTGCAACGTTTACATCATTGATGTAGCCGTCATTGTATTTCATCACGAGAAATCTCCACAAGTCTCTCCATCGGTAGAATGTGTTATCGGCTTGTGTAACAGAATAATCCGTCAGGTAATCAACCATTAAAGCCCTGTCTGTTTTCTCGAGTTCGAGTGCAGCTTTTTCCACTGCCGGCTGAGTTGCATGGAATTTGTTTTCCAGCTCACTCTGTACCTTCTGAATATCTTTTATAATATATGAATATTTCGTATATGCAAGATTGGCGACAAGGTTGAACACCCACCACCCGGATTCAAGCGAGAAATCGCTTATGCTTCCGATTGTGAAAGGCTCTGGAGGACGTGTCATACAGCAATAAAGAGGCATATACACATTCGAGTATGTATCGTCAACGCCATACCAGAACACACCACCGATTTCTCTCGGCAGAAAGTTGCGCATCTGCGACACAAACGAAAATGCAGTCTGCTGAGTCGAGGTAGGACGCTCCCATCCATATTCGGTTACAGTATCGCCGGCAACTTTCCATGTCAGATTCTTCCACCTTACAGGGCATCCGTAAGGGCCTGCTGCTACACCTTTTGTCATGTCATATGGAGTGCCTTCGAAGTGGTCTCTCATCAGGCTAATCACATCCCGAACAGAAAGCTTCTTGTCCGGCTTAACAAACAAGGGATAAGGCTTAGCACCTTTTACTGCGCGCCAGTAATCTTCGGGAAAATCCTGCGAGGGAGCAATTCGTGTAAAGAATCTCCATATTCTTCCTTCGCAGAAAAGCAAACCACCGGGTTCAAGAGGACAATAAGTATCGGCAAAGCTGAATGGGCCTGACTTGGGGTCATACCACCCTTTTTTGATTGCATAAGAAATTGCATCGGGAGAGAAGAGGCAATTCATTGTGTCATTTTCCACAAGCTCCCTGATTCTTGCCTGGTTAGCATGGGCGCAGACGTAACCATCAGGCACTCTGCGTGCCGCCCAAACTGCTCCGCCTTCTGACTTTGCGAGCATTTCGAGAATCCATGCTTCGTTTGCATCCGCAACAGAGAAAGATTCGCCTGCACTGTAATATCCGTGCTCCTCGACAAGGCTTGTCATAACATGAATGGCTTCTCTTGCGGTTTTTGCTCTTTGCATTGCAAGAAACATGAGGCTTCCATAATCCATTTTTGCCGTTGTATCCCTCATCTGGGACCTTCCACCGAATGTAGTCTCACCTATGGAAACCTGGTATTCATTCATATTTCCGATTACAAGATATGTATGAAGTACCTGTTTGATTCTTCCGAGTAATTTTCCTGTGTCCCATTCAATCACATCGACCGAATCACCGGGTTTGTAATCTCGCGCAGGTGAGTAATACAAAGGGCCCATAAATCCCCCTGCGTCTGCATTATATGTTATCATCACAGAACCATCGGCTGATGCTCCTTTTGACACGAGCAAATTCGTGCATGCAGTATTATAATTATAAGAAAATAAAAATATTACTCCCGTTATAAATAGTTTAACTCCGATTCCCATCAATCACCTTAAATAGTAATTATTAACATTCCTGTAAGCATAAGTTTACAAAAATGACAAATTATTCCTAAATAAAAAAAGCCTGCGGGTGTATTTCCACAGGCTCTTAGTAAAACAAAAAGGTTAAGTGCTATTTAACAAGCACGAGCTTATTAACTGCTTTATAACTTCCAATCTGAACTGAATACCAGTAAACCCCGCTGGAAAGCCCTCTGGCTGTCCAGTTGATGTTATGCTCGCCTGCTGACATTGGTTTATCGAGCAAGGTTTGCAATTCAGCCCCGAAAGAATTTGCTATCTTAATAGAAACATGATTTTCACTCGGCAGATTGAAATGTATGATTGACGATTCAGATGTTGGATTCGGGAATGCAGTTATTTCATATTGCTTCCAGACTAATTCATCAACCCCGGTGTATCTCTTAGTTTTGAATTTCCACGATTCTGACCATGGGCCTGAACCTGCTTCGTTAGTACCTTTGACTCGCCAGAAATATTCCATATTCCAATCCAAGCCGTCAATATCCATCCTGGTGTTATAGTTGGATAGATCTTCCTTAACGATTGAATCAATTGTAAAGGAAGCACTCGTTGCAACCTGTATCTGGTATTCAACTGCACTGTTGCTTACCGCAGGATCCCAGAACAAAGTGCCTGTAGTATCCCAGTCAACAAAGTTATTTACAGGTGCCCGAAGGTAAGGTGCAAGAGGAGGTACGTCAATCACCCTGAAATGCCATGTGGAGGAGTATTGTGTTTCGCCACTGTCGTTAATAGCACTGACATGCCAGTAATAAGTCCTGAAATTATCGAGGTCCGTAGCTGTATAAGTTGTGGATGTCAATGTGTTCAGGTCATATAATGGACCGAGTATAATTGTGTCTTCTACTACTCCTGTGCCTACCTGTAAATGGAATCTGTCTGCATAAACTGATGAATTCCACTCAAGAGTTACAGTAGTTGGGATTTGCTCGGCTCCTGATGGCGGATATATCAGAGACGGAACCCCTGGGCCTTGCTTAACAGTTGTGAAGTCCCAGACAGCAGACCAATCGCTTGTTCCCTCGCTATTCTGTGCATTAACACGCCAGTAATACTTCGTTTCCGGGTCAAGAGCATCTGTTAAAAGGTAGTTCGTTGATGAAGTAATAGTTCCCCTAAGTATAGTCAAGAAATTAGCTGTAGTTGATAAATTAAATACATAGTTTGTCGCTCCCGGTACAGCTTCCCACTGGCAAAGCAGTTGGACAGGCTGGTTGGTTGCATGGTTTGGAGGCGACAACAGGTTCGGTGCCTGAAGCACTGTCCTGAATGTCCATACATCCGACCATGTACTTGAACATGGTGTAAACGTTGCAGATACTCTCCAATAGTATTCATCATTCAAGGAAGGAACCTGGTATGTAAATGAGTTTGATGTCAATCCGGTAACATCAACAATAGATGTAGTAAATGTCGGTTCAGTCGAAAGTTGGAACTTATACTCAGTGTTTGGCTTAATATGTTGCCAGCTAAAGTTAATTGTCCTCTGATATCCGCCTGAATTATCAGCAGGCAGATACAGTTCGGGTGCAGGAATATTTGTTTCAAAATCCCATGTGGCAGACCATAAACCTGTATTTGCTATGTCCTCGCCTCTCACCCTCCAATAATAAGAAGTCAACTCTTCGAGTCCGCTTACATCATAGTATAAATCCATTATATTGTCCTCATTGACAACAATGTCAGTGAAACCTGCATCCTTTGCAACCTGAATCCTGAAGGCTGTTGCTCCCGTTATTCCATTCCAACGGAACGTGTAACTCATCGGCGTGCAAGACCTGTGATTTATCGGCGATGTGAGTGTCGGCGAATCGTAAGGTGTCTTAAATGTAAAAGTACTCGACCACATCGAAGTACAGCCGCCTATTACAGATGCTACCCTCCAGTAAAACATAGTGTTAGCCTTAATGGTCGGCAATGCAATTGTATATGATGTAGAGGTAATTCCTGTTTGATTAACATCGGGTGCAGTAAAGTTGGGATTATCTGCTACCTGAAGGTTATAAGAATTAGAACCTGCTACAACAGTCCATGAACAGCTTGTGTTGAACGGAACACCTTCCGCTAAGTTCGGAGGCAGAAGAGGTGTCGGTTCCGGCTGTGAAGTTGTAAATGTCGTTGTCGTTGACCAATCCGTAACACATCCGGTGGTAAAAGATGAACTGACACGGCTGTAGTATGTTGCCAGGTAATTAGGCAGTGATACAGTCTGAGAACTTGTTGTAATTCCGTTATTACTATATACCCGATTAGCGGGAATAAAACTCGGTGAATTATAGACTTCCAGCCTGTACCAATCCGCAGGCGGAGCGGCAGTCCATGTAAAGTTCGATATCCTCGGTGTGCAGGTTGAACCATGCACAGGAAATGTGATTACAGGTTTGTCGGGTATAGTAGTAAATGTTCTACCAGGACTCCATCCCGACCAACAGCCTCCAACGTCTGTGTTCAACCTCCAGTAGTATTGGGTATTATAAGCTACAACACCAGTAAGGCTGAATGTGGTTGATGTCGTTGTATTGTGATATACGATACTTCCAGGGTCAAATGTCGATGATGTATTAATTTCTAAATCATACTGGTCTGCTGTCGTAGCATAACCCCACGATGAAATACCGTCAATGGGTACACAGGTCAAATAATCAGACGGTGTGTACATTGTTGCATATGGCGACACTGTCGTGAAAGTTGCCGCAGTAGAATACAAGTGCGATAAATCCGTAAATGATGCACTCACCCTCCAGAAATATGGATCCAGGCTCCTCGGAACATTATATGAATATGTTGTAGATGTGGGTGAAATACCAAAGTAGTTCAGTATTTCAGAACCTGTTGCCGAACTTTGGGATATGTATATCCCGTAACCTGTTACTGTTCCCGAAACAGGTGCAGTCCAGGTAAATAACACATTCGGGTCGTCGCAAGAACCCACGCCACCTGTCGGTGAATCAAGCGTAGGTGCCGACTGCCCAAAAGCGGAATTAATGCCCGAAACTGCAAATAATGCCATAACAAGCATTAAATAAAAAAGTCTTCTGGTTGATTTCATAACAACTCCTTTAATAGTACTATTAAAATATACTTTATTTTCAAAGTGATTATTTTTTGCTGCATTTTTCATTTGTACGTAACCTGACGTATTTATTCAAAATTAATTATTTATTTATTAATAGTTAATAGAAAAAAACGTACCAAAAATGTTTTTTTTAATATTTTTTTCTCTTCTTTAGCAATAATTTTTATTAAATTGCGTTTCATTGTTAGCACTCTTTCACAGAGAGTGCTAATTTTTTCGATAAAAAAATCTAATTTATATTTATTAACAAAATAATGGAGTTAAAAGCTATGAACCTAAAACCTCTTCATGACAGGATAATCGTTAAACCTTCTGAGCCAGAAGAAGTAACAAAGGGTGGTATCATCATACCCGACACTGCAAAAGAAAAACCAATGCAGGGAGAAGTCATCGCTGTCGGCAATGGTAAAATCACGGAAGAAGGCAAAGTGCTTCCTCTTCAGGTTAAAGCCGGAGACAAAGTGCTTTACGGAAAATATTCGGGAACTGAAGTAAATATTGAAGGTGTTGACCATCTCATCATGCGTGAAAGCGATGTATTTGCCATCATCAGCTAAGTATTACAGTGGATTTATTTTCACACTGTGTAATTTTTACTACAACAAATAAACTTTTGAAATTATTAAATTTAAACGGAGGATATAATGGGAGCAAAGATTATTAATTATGATTTTGAAGCCCGCTCGGCACTCAAAAAAGGTGTTGACCAGCTTGCCGATGCAGTTAAAGTTACTTTGGGTCCAAAAGGACGTAATGTAATTATTGACAAAAAATTCGGAGCGCCGACTGTTACCAAAGACGGCGTTACAGTTGCAAAAGAAATTGAACTCGAAGACCTCGTCGAGAATATGGGTGCCCATATGGTTCGCGAAGTTGCATCCAAGACAAGCGATGTCGCAGGCGACGGAACTACCACAGCCACTGTGCTTGCACAGGCTATTTACCGCGAAGGCTTGAAGAATGTTACTGCAGGTGCAAATCCAATGGACCTGAAACGTGGTATTGACATGGCGGTTACTGCAATCACAGAAGAATTAAAGAAAATCAGCCGCGAAGTCGAAGGCAGAAAAGAAATCGCACAGGTAGGTGCTATTTCTGCAAACAACGATAAAACCATCGGCGACCTTATTGCCGAGGCTATGGAAAAAGTCGGTAAGGACGGTGTTATTACAGTCGAGGAAGCAAAAGGAACAGAAACTTCGATGGAAGTCGTGGAAGGTATGCAGTTCGACAGAGGCTACCTCTCTCCTTACTTTGTAACTGATGCGGAGACAATGGAAACAGTTCTCGAAAATCCATACATTTTAATTCACGACAAAAAGATTTCCGCTATCAAAGACCTTCTGCCAATTCTCGAGAAGTCATCACAATCAGGCAGGGCTTTATTGATTGTTGCTGAAGACCTCGAAGGCGAAGCCCTTGCAACTTTGGTTGTAAACAAATTGCGTGGAACTCTTAGAGTATGTGCAGTTAAATCACCGGGATTCGGCGACAGAAGAAAAGCAATGCTCGAAGATGTGGCATCCCTTACCGGAGGCACTGTCATCAGCGAAGAAAAAGGTTATAAACTCGAAAACGCAACATTAGCATACCTCGGCACTGCAAAGAAAATTGTCATTGACAAGGATAACACGACAATAGTTGAAGGTGCAGGCAAAGCCGAAGATATTAAGAAGAGAATAAATGAAATTAAAGTTCAGATTGATAAAACTACAAGCGAATACGACAAAGAAAAACTCCAGGAAAGGCTTGCCAAGCTTAGCGGCGGCGTTGCTGTTCTTAAGATTGGTGCCGCTACCGAAATTGAAATGAAGGAAAAGAAAGCAAGAGTGGAAGATGCTCTCCACGCAACACGTGCCGCAGTCGAAGAAGGTATTGTTCCAGGCGGCGGTGTGGCTTACCTTCGCTCTGCCCATGTTCTCGATAAATTAAAAACCGAGAATACAGACCAAAAGGTTGGCTTGGATATTATCCGTAAGGCAATCGAAGAACCTGCACGATTGATTGTTCTGAATGCCGGACTCGAAGCCTCGGTTATAATTAATAAAGTAAAAGAAGGCAAAGGTGCTTTCGGATTCAACTCGGCAACCGAAGTTTATGAAGATTTATTCGAAGCAGGCGTTATTGACCCGACTAAGGTGGCAAGAGTGGCTCTCGAAAATGCTGCATCTGTTGCCGGCCTGCTCATTACAACCGAAGCAACAATAGTTGAAAAACCGGAAAAGGCTTCTCCAATGCCTCCAATGCCCGGCGGCGGAATGGGTGACATGTATTAATAGTAATTTTTCTATTCAAACTTAAAAGGCTGATGCGTAAGTGTCAGCCTTTTTTTAAGTTAACAATGAAAAGTGAAAAGTGAATAATTGTGGATATATATTTAATTGATAATTCTGTATTTTGAATTAAAGTTTGAATTATCACCTTATCAAAAATTATAACAAATTTATCGCATAGCGATTATATATTAGTAGCATAAGAAGTACCGCAACCACCCTTATCCCGTAGGGATTATATATTCAATTACGGCACTTCGACTACGCTCAGGATGATATGATTCTGATTTACGAATGAAGGATATCATTCTAAGCCTGTCGAAGAATCCATAGCATGAAACTGCATAAATGCTAATTTTTTACCACGAAGAGCACAAAGTAAAACACAAAGAACCCAAAGAATAAAAACAATATTGAACTGATATTAAATTATAATTAGAAATCATAGAAAATATTCTTAGTTTGAAATCGAATATAACAATAAAGAATATTTAAAGGGAAAATGAAAACCGATTATCCATATCATGAAGCAATGCGTTATATAGATGATGCAAGGAAATTGCTTAAACTTGTAGATAAGGATGGCAAATTCTATGTTGATGATGACTATATAAAAAAAGCTTGTAAAACTGCTTACAATGGTATGCTGAAAGCCTTGGATTTCCTTTTTGATATCAAGGGTGTTCCAAAAAAGAGAGGCAGGAAATCATATTTTTATTATGAGGATGTTCTGTCAGAATTAAATCCCGTATTATATAAAAATTTACATTCTGCTTATCTTGTACTTTATCTTGACGGTTCTACCGGTAATTTAAACAGCATAAGAGCAATCAATGCTGGAATCGAATGTGCCGTTGAAATAATCAAAGCCCTGAAGCCCTATTCAAAAAACGTAAATAAAATCAAACGATGGGTGATTTAAAAATTTACAATAAAATTCATATTTAAACTTTTGTAAATTTGTGAAAATTGGTATAAGATTAACAATAATATGATAACAGAAAATCCAAACAAAGATGCAATGCGTTATATTGACAACGCAAGAGCAGCTCTTAAGCTGGCAGGTAAAAAAGATAGAAATTACCTCGATGAAAAATATGTTCATACCGCCTGCGGTACTGCATATATTGGTGTATTAAAAGCATTAAATATGCTCTTCAATATTAAGAATGTGCCAAAGAAAAAAGGCAGGAAATCAATCGAATATTATCAGGAACATCTTTCTAAAATTGATAAGAAACTTTTAACTTATCTGAACAATGCTTATCATAGTCTACACATTAATGGATATTATGATGGTGTCACCGAAATTAAGATGATTGAAGCAGGTTTCGAGAATGCCATCTTAATTATCAACGCCCTGAAGCCCTATTCAAAAAACGGAATATAAAACAAAATAAAAATAAATATATAAGGGATGATTCCTGAATTGCCCCTACGGGAAATCGAAAAATCATAAAAGAATAAATTTTGCATACACTGGAGATGCTGTTTGAATAGATTTTGATTATGATATAAATAATTTTTTTAGATATTGTCTAAATTTAAATAACTTAGGAAATATTACAAATGGAACCTTTTTACAAAAAACATAAATGTTGGTTTTGGTTAATTGTCATTGTAATTTTTATTATTATAGTCGTATTAATAAAATTCATACCCGAACTATATATTAATTATTATTCTTTACCTTACGATAAAGTCAAATTAGATGCGATAAGAGATGTTAGATTATTAGTGGTTCAAATCATAGGTGGAATTTTAGTAATTATTGGAATTTGGTTAACTTGGAAAAGGACTAAAGCTACTGAAGAATTAACAAGAGCCACTGAGAATCAGGTAAAAGAATTTGCTCGTAAAACAGATAGTGATCAAAATGCAGAATTTGAAAAAAGAATGCTTGAGCAATATGCAGAAGGTGTAAAATTATTAATACATGCTGAACCATATAGTAGATTAGCTGGTATTTATGCACTTGAAATTATTATGAATACAAGTCCAAGATTCCATAATAAAATTATTGAATTATTTTGTACAAAAGTTAATGAATATCGTAAAATTTCATTCCCAATATATTTATCTACAAAATGTGAAATTGAAATTTTAAAAAAGCAAAATAAGATTGCAGATACTAGAAAACCTATGGAGAAATTAGTTAGTGAATATGATAAACCAATGGAAACTGAACTACAAGCAATATTAACAGCATTAGGTAAAAGAAAATCTAGAGATGTTGAAAAAGAAGAAAAAATCCAAGTTGATATACGAGATGCAACACTTTATAATATTAATTTATCAGATTTAGATTTTAATAACTCAGTTTTTATTAGAGTATTATTAAGTGGGGAGGAAGCTAAATTTGTTAGAACTGTATTTATTGATTCCGACCTAAGAAATTCTATATTTGAACAAGCTGATCTCCGTGGAGCAAAATTTGATGGTGCATATATTTTACAAACAAATTTTGATGGTGCTAATTTAGAAGAAGCTTCATTTATTGGAAGTACATTTAAAGATGATTATGGTAACATGAATATTGAAAAGGTAGTAGAACAATTCAGTAAAGTAAAAACATTATATAAAGCAGAATTCGACCAAGAAATCAAGATGGCAATAAATGATAAATATCCAGAATTGTTTGAAAAACCTGTTAGAAATTAAAAATAATCCGTTTGTAATGAATTTATTATTTTCGATGAAAAGGTGATATTATGACACATAAAGAGAAGTATGATATTCTAATTTTAGTGAAAAAAAATAAATCCGATGAATTAGAAAAGATTGATAAAGGAATAATTAATCAATTAGAAAATGAAGGATATTTTACAAAATTAGTTGTCGGTATTTATGAAAATAATAAAAGAGACATTAGTTATAAATTAACAGAAAAAGGTAAATATTATTTAGAAGATTTTGAAAATTACTAAATCATTTTTAAATTGTTTCAATATATAATTCAACTGCCTCTTTAATATTGGTCATCGCTTCTTCGAAAGTATCTCCCTGTGTGTGACAGCCTTTCAGTTCAGGGCAATAAGCAAAATACCCATAATCATCTTTTTCAATTATAACTGTTAATTTTCCTCTCATATCATGTTCCTTAGTTTGTTTTTTCTTTAGAAGTCATATTCCAAATTTTATTTTAAAATTTCTTAAATTTGAAATTACTAATTATTCAATGACTCACCTATTTTCATTATTTTTGCACATTGTATTTTTAATAATGGAAAAATGCTTAAAACAAGAGTGACTCTAATTGTAACGAGTTTAATACTAAGGATTAACAACTTCAGACAGTGAATTCGCAATTATGGTTTGAAGTATTATTCGGTTATGAGCCAAAGAATTACTGAATATATGTGAGATGAAAATCCTGCTTAACCAAGTTTTCAAGACTTCTGACTTTTTTCAAAATTGTTGAACTGCTCTTATTATTCTTAATATCTTCCTTCAATCCGTTCAATTTCATTTCAATATCGAATTTGATTGATTCTTCAATGTATGCTTTTCTGAAAGATTCAGATTCATATAATTTTCTAAAATGTTCTTCTGCTATATTCATTATTTATGTTCCTTAAAGTATTTACGTATTTCTTTTGCCTTATTTATTTCATTTCTTGGTGTCTTTGTTGACTTTTTAATAAACCCATTCGTAAATATAATTTCACGATTTATTTCATAAAAATATAAACTTCTTGAAGTTCTGTTTTCAAAATCAATCCTTAATTCAAAAATTCCATCTTCTAAATATTTAGTCAGTTTCTCGCTAAGACGATAATTATTGTTCTTCATTTCAATAAATTTGTGAATATAAACATATAATCTTGATTTTTCATTTTCTGACAGGGAATCAATAAAATCAATCATTGGAACTCGATTATAATATTTTGCAAAGTTATATGTATATGACGAGTCAGCCATTCTTATTTATTAATTGTATATGTCTAATACAATATAGATATAACAATATATATTCTTGGTTTATGCATATTCAAAGCTACAAAATATTATAATATCAACAAAATGTTGCAGGGGGTGTTTTGGATAATAGAAAAGACAAGCAGATTCATTAAGTGAATTTAAAAAATACATGTCGTTTTTCATTATTTTTGCACATTGTATTTTTAATAATGGAAAAATGCTTAAAACAAGAGTAATCCCATGCCTGCTTCTCAAGGAAGGAGGATTTGTCAAGACTGCCAGATTCTCCAAACCGCGTTATCTTGGTGACCCCAGAAACATTGTCAGACTCTTCAATGAAAAAGAGGTTGATGAAATTGTCATTCTCGATATTGATGCAACTCGAGATAAGCGAAAACCATACTTTGACCTGGTCAGAGATATTGTCAGCGAAGCATTCATGCCGATTGGCTATGGCGGCGGCATCACAACGATTGAGGATATTAAATTGCTATTTAAAATCGGCGTTGAAAAAGTTGTAATCAATACACAAGCAGTGAACAAACCTGAGTTCATCAGCGAAGCCTCCGAGCGGTTCGGAAGCCAGAGCATTGTCGCTTCTATTGACGTGAAAAAGAATTTATTCGGGAAGTATAAAGTTTGTATTGAGTCGGGTAGAAAAAAATGCAGTGTATCTCCGGTTGAACATGCAAAAGCAATGGAAGATAGTGGTGCAGGCGAGATAATAATAAACTCGATTGACAGGGACGGAACAATGGAAGGCTATGACATTGAGTTAATAAAATCAGTTGCTTCAAATGTCTCGATTCCTGTGATTGCACTTGGTGGAGCGAGTAAGTTAGAGCATTTTCGTGATGCAGTGAATTCTGGAGCCTCTGCCGTATCTGCCGGGAGTATGTTTGTTTACCAGGGAGTTCATAAGGCTGTGTTGATTAATTATCCCACTCAGGATGAGTTGAAGGGGTATTTGGTATAACAAAGATATATAATCCCTACGGGATAAGTGTGGCAACGGTTAATCATATTCTACTAATATTTATTCACTACGTGAAAAGAAAGGATGTACAAATTTTACTCCGTAGGAGTTATATATTAGTAGAAAATGTTGATACCGAGTTTATAATTTACTCCGTAGGAGTTATATATTAGGTAAGAAAAAAAGTGGTTGAGATTCTTCGACTAAGCTCGGCATGACATAATTAATATTATGAATTTTATATGAAAGAAGAAAATACATATCAGATATGCACACATTGCGTGATGGACACAAGCGACCCGGACATCAGTTTCGATGAGAAAGGTGTTTGCAGTCATTGCCATCATTACGATACTTTTTATAAAAATATATATCCTTTCAATCTTTCACTCGAACAGAGAAAATCTGAATTTTCTAAAATTGTTGATGAAATCAAATCTGCAAGAAGTTACAAAAAATATGATTGTATAGTCGGATTGAGCGGCGGCGTTGACAGCTCCTACACGGCATTCAAAGCGAAACAACTTGGATTGAATCCTCTGGCAGTTCATCTCGACAACGGATGGGATTCCGAACATGCTGTTAAGAATATCGAATTACTGGTTCGAAAACTTGATATAGACCTGTACACACACGTCATAGACTGGGATGAATTCCGGGATTTGCAGAAAGCTTTTTTCAAGTCTTCAATTATAGATATTGAAATTCTCACAGACCATGCAATATTTGCTGTGATTTATCAATTGGCAAAAAAGCACGGAATAATGCATTTCATCAGCGGAGTAAATTTTTCAAGCGAATCCACAATGCCCGCGGCATGGTACAGCGGCTCTAAGTTGGATGCAGGACTGATTAAATCAATCAATAAAAAATTCGGCACAAAGAAAAAGTTGAGAACATTTCCTACAGTCAGCTTCATGACTTTTCTCAGGGATTTTCCTGCTCTGAAACGGGTTGACTTACTGAACTTCATTGATTATGACTATCATAAGGCAAAGCAGTTACTCATTAATGAGCTTGGTTGGATTGACTACGGATTGAAGCATTACGAGTCAGTGTTCACACGGTTTTATCAAGGTTACATTTTACCAGAAAAATTCGGTATTGACAAGAGAAGGGCACATCTTTCGAGCCTCGTCTATTCGGGACAAATGACAAGAGAGGAAGCACTCTCCAAACTTGAACAAGATAAATATGAAACTGAACTACTGCGGCAGGACAGGGAATTTCTTCTGAAAAAATTAAATTTCAGCGAAGAAGAATTTGCTAAATATCTTAAAGAACCTGGCAAATCCTATACGAAGTTTAATTCATATACACGATTGCTTGATGAAAATATCCTGGTGAAAGCAATTATCAAAACAGCGGCATTCATAAAAAAACCATTTAACAAATTATTCAAATTATCCTAATTTGCGTTTGGAGTTTTTTACAATGTCATTCTGAGTGCAACGAAGAATCTCGTTTGTTTTTGAATGGATTGAGATTCTTCACGGAGTTTATCCCGAACTTGATTCGGGATTCAGAATGACAAAGATATATTTTTATAATTTAATGAATTTTTCTAAATGAAACTTGTTAATGTAATTTGTTACTATTGCGGCTCAAACAGGAGCAGTTTCTTCGATTCCGAAAACGGATTTAATTTGGTTAAATGTGATTCATGCGGACTGCTCTATGTTAATCCACGCCCTTCTGATGAAGACATAACGAAGGGTGCTGAAACAGGACTGCATCAGGGAGAACAGACACTCGACCTGACAGGCTCGTTCAATGAAGAACACGTAAAGAGATTCAATAAAATACTAAATAAAATTTATGGTAAAAATATTCCTGCTGAAAACTCTTCGTGGTTAGATATTGGCTGTGGGCATGGCGAATTCCTGATTGCATTAAAACAAAAATATGACAGTAAATTGATTTTTAAAGGATGTGAGCCAAATTCAGTAAAGGTAGATTCTGCAGTCAGCAAGGGACTCGATGTCGAAACATTTTTCCCGGAAGAGCATGATGGAGTCTATGATTATGTTTCTTTACTGAATGTGTATTCGCACTTGTCAAATCCTTTGAACAGCCTGAACAGTTGGAAAAATCTTGTGAAAACAGGCGGAGAACTATTACTTGAAACCGGAGATACAACCGGCCTGACAACCCATACGATTGCAAAGCCATACTATCTTCCCGACCATCTCAGCTTTGCGACAAAGGATATTGTTGTGGATATTTTGAAAAGAGTTGGTTTTGAAATTATCAAAATTCACTATTTTCGTCACCAGGGAATTCCCGACTTAAACCTTGTGAATGTGCCTTATGATATAAAAGAAACCATTACAGGAAAAAAGAATATTAAGGAACTGAAAAAATACAGCAGGAAATATTCATATCGTGATATGTGGATTAGAGCGAGGCGAGTTGAAGATTGATTCTGAATCATGAATGTTGAATGCTAAATTGAAATTTTGAATTTTGAATTTTAAATTAAGGTTATATGTTAATCAGAAAAATGAGTATTAAGAGGTAGGGTTATCACGTAGTGATTATATATCAGTAGTATATGAATAATCACTGCCTGTCTTATCCCGTAGGGATTATATATTAAAAATAATTTATGAATTATGAATTTTGAATTCTGAATTGGAATTAGGAAGTCGGAAATTGCAGGTGGAAATAATTTATTAAGTAGTGGTTATATATCTGTTGTAGATGCTTCACCGCAATTAGGATTATCACTTAGGGATAATACAACATATATGATAAAATGTAATTTGGAATAAAGTTTCAGAAATAAATTTTGAGGAATAAGATGAAAAAATTTGGCTTTTACATTTTGATTACTTTTACATTATTAATTAATAATATTTTTGCACAATGGGAAGAATGTAACAATGGATTATACGGTGGTTCAGTCAGTTGTATTACAATGAGTGAGAACCATCTTTTTGCCGGTACTTCAGGAGGAGGAATATTCCTCTCAACTGACAATGGTAATTCATGGAACACAAGAAATAATGGATTAACAAATTATTTCATAACTTCAATTGCAGTTAGCCAAAATTTTATAATTGCAGGAACCGATGGCGGGGGAATATTTATTTCTTCAGATGGAGGTTATTCATGGGAGTCAATGAACAAAGACTTAACAAATCTACGGATAACCGATATAATTTTTGATGATGACAATATTTTTATTGGTACATACGATGGAGGAATTTTTAAATCAACGGATAATGGTTTATCGTGGGTAGAAAAAAATAATGGATTATCGAATCTGGAAGTATATTCTCTTGCAATAAGCGGGAATAATATTTTTGCAGGAACTTTTGGTGATGGTGTTTATCTGTCAACTGATGGTGGAGATAACTGGTCAGATGTTAATAATGGATTATCCGGTTTACGTATTCGTAAAATTTCAATTAATGAAACTAAAATTTATGCCGGTACCTGGGGAGGCGGAATATTTCTTTCGACAAACAATGGCGATTTATGGAGTGAGTTAAATGAAGGCTTGCCAACTTTATATATAAATACAATTTCAACAGGAAGCAATATTATTTTTGCTAGTATCTGGGGTGAGGGAATATATCAATCATCAGATAATGGTCTCACATGGGCTAACAAAAACGATGGTTTAAATAGTTTATTTATTAACTCTATTACTCAAAATGAAAATGATGTGTTTTTAGGTACAAGGGGAGCAGGTATTTATCAATCAAATAATTTCGGTAATTCTTGGTCTGAAAAGAATAATGGTTTAACATGCATGAGTATTAGTTGTGTTATTAAAAATGAAAATAATATTTATACAGGCTCTTATGGTACTGGTATATTTTCATCAACAGATAATGGTTATTCATGGGAAAAAAGAAATAATGGATTAACCAATCTTAATGTTACTTCCATTGCATTAAAAGATAACAATATTTTTGTTGGTACCGACGGAGGGGGAATATTTCAGTCAACAGATAATGGAAATTCATGGGTAGATAAAAATAACGGGGTAAATTTATATATAACATCATTAATTACATTCGGGAACATTATTGTTGCCGGAACCAAAGCTGGAATTTATATTTTATCCGATAATGGCGAGTCCTGGCTAGAAAAAAATATTGGCTTAACGAACCACAACATATTTTCAGTAGCAAATAATAATGAAAATATATTTGCCGGGACTTTCGGGGGGGGAATCTTTATGTCAACAAATAAAGGCGATTCCTGGGCTTCAAAGAATACCGATTTAACAGACCTTCGTATATACTCATTAACAATAAGCGGGAGTAATATTTTTGCAGGGTCTCGGGGTGGAGGAATATTTTTTTCGTCAGATATTGGTGATACCTGGACAACAAGAAATATCGGATTATTAAATCCCTGGATTTTATCAATTGCTATTGTAGATTCCAATATATTTGCCGGTACTTATGGAGGTGGTTTTTTTCTGTCAACTGATTATGGTATTTCGTGGACAGAAAATAATAAATTCTTAACAAATTTGTATGTCCTATCAATTGCTATAGTCGGTAATAATATTTTTATCGGTACTGATGGCGGTGGGATTTACAAATCAGAAATTGATAAAATTATATCAGTAAATGATGCCCTATTGAAAGAGAATTATTCTTTCAGTGTTTACCCAAATCCTGCAACTAATATATTAATTGTTAATCAGGAAAAATCAGTTTATTTTAAAAATTATGAAATTATTAATCTCTTTGGTGCGAAAGCTATGACAGGTGAGCTATCAGGGAAAAGCACAGTAATTAATACATCATCACTACCACAAGGTTTGTATTTTATGCGGATTGGGAAAGAAACAAGAAAGTTTCTGAAGAATGATTAAAAAATAATGATGAAATAGTATTCAATTGAAATAGAAAATGCAAAGAAAAATCAGATTTGGAATAATAGGCTGTGGACGCATTGGAAGCCGCCATGCAGAGAGAATTAGTCAAAATCCTCAGGCTGAGCTTGTCGTTTTGTGCGATAACAAACAAGCCAGAATTGATGAGTTGAAAAACAAATACAAAGTTGACTCATATCTGAATTATCATGATTTATTAAAAAGAAATGACATCGATGTTGTCTCGATTTGTACTCCAAATGGCCTGCACTCTGAAATGTCAATTAAAACTGCAAACGCAGGCAAGCATATACTCTGTGAAAAGCCAATGACAATAAGAGTTGATGATGGAAGAAAAATGATTGATGCCGCAGAGAAAAATAATGTTAATCTTTTCGTTGTCAAACAGAACAGGTATAATCCTCCAGTCGCTATGGTAAAGGAAATTATTGATAATGGTATCATTGGAAAAATCTATATGCTGATTGTTAATGTTTTCTGGAACCGCGGTGCAGATTATTATGAAGAATCAGATTGGAAAGGACGGCTGGAACTCGACGGTGGAACTCTTTACACACAGGTAAGCCATTTCATTGACCTTATGCTCTGGTATGGAGGCGATTTCACAAATGTCGAAGTTTTAGGAAAGCGGAATAAATATAATATTGACTTTGAGGACAATGGAATAGTTCTCGCCGAATTTGTAAGCGGTGCTATCGGTTCTGTCAATTATACTGTTTGTGCTGAGCAGGAAAACATGGAAGGCTCAATCACAGTGATTGCAGAAAACGGCACTGTGAAAATCGGCGGACAGTATCTGAACACACTCGAGTACGAGAGAATAAAAGATTACAAAATTCCCGGCCTCGAGCCGTCAAGGCCTGCTAATGATTATGGGAAATATCGAGGCTCGATGTCGAATCATGACAAAGTTATTCAGAATGTAATTGATGTGCTACAAAATAACGGTGAACAGCATGTAACGGCATTTGAAGCCTTGAAGACTGTCGAATTTATTGAACAATGCTATAAGAAAATGAAGGTGTGAATATGATTGCAAAAACTGCGATAATACATCCGAATGTGAAGCTTGGTGAGAATGTAACAATCGAGGACTACTGCATTATCGGTTCTCCTTTCAAAGACTTTAATAATGAAGAAACAATAATAGGGGACAATGCAATCATCCGCTCCCACACTGTGATTTACGCCGGAAATAAAATCGGGAATAATTTTCATACGGGCAACAAAGCGAATATAAGGGAGTTGAATACAATCGGGAACAATGTAAGTATCGGTACTCTGAGTGTTGTCGAACATCATATTATTATCGAAGATGATGTTAGAATCCACACACAGGCATTTATCCCTGAATATTCCGTATTGAAGAAAAATTGCTGGATTGGACCGAATGTAGCGATGGCAAATGCAAAATTTCCCAAACACCCGGAAGCCAAGAAAGGATTGCTTGGGCCAACTATTGAAGAGAACGCGAAAATCGGGGCTAATGCCACAATAATGCCCGGATTAACTATCGGTAAAAATTCACTTGTTGGTGCGGGTAGCGTTGTTACAAAAGATGTACCTGAAGGTATTGTGGTTGCAGGTAATCCTGCACAAATTTTAAAAACAATACATTATTAATAGACATGATAAAATTTGTTGACCTGAAACGGCAGTACACAAGTATAAGAGAGGAAATAGATGATGCAATCTCTTCGGTTATTGCCGGTACTGCATTTATAGGTGGAAAATACGTTCAGAGTTTTGCAGGTGAGTTTGCAAAATATATTGGCGTTAAGCATTGCATTACCTGTGGCAACGGTACAGATGCTATCGAAATCGCTCTCAAATCTCTCGGTATTGGCAATGGTGATGAAGTGATAGTTCCCACTCATACATGGATATCGACATCCGAAGCTGTTACTCTCGTTGGTGCAAAGCCTGTTTTCTCGGACACACTTTCTTATTATTATACTATCAATCCTCATGAAATTGAAAAGCATATAACACCGGCAACCAGAGCCATTATTCCTGTTCATCTATTCGGCTTGCCTGCCGATATGGATCCAATTACGTTGCTCGCAAAAAAACATAAATTATTCGTTCTCGAAGACTGCGCTCAGGCACACGGTGCAAAGATAGACGGCAAGTTGGCAGGGACATTCGGAGACATTGCAACATTTAGTTTCTACCCAAGTAAAAACCTCGGTGCTTTCGGCGATGCCGGTTGTATTGTTACAAATAACGATGAGTTGGCTGAGAAAGCAACACTCATCGCTAACCATGGACAGTTAATAAAACATGAGCATAAAATCGAAGGAAGGAACAGCCGCCTCGACGGCATCCAGGGGGCAATTCTCACAGCCAAGCTCAAACATCTGAATGACTGGAACGAGCGAAGAATTGTAAATGCAAAAATATATTTTGAATACCTTAAAGATATACAGCAAGTAAGGACTCCCGCTTCTATTGATGGATTCACTCATGTTTATTATGTTTACTGCATTAAAGCATTGGAAAGGGATAAACTGAGACAATATTTAAACTCAAAGGGAATTGAGACTGCAATTCATTATCCGAAGATGCTGCCAATGCTGGATGCATACAAACATATCGAGCAAAGCCCCGATGAATTTAAGATGTCTTATGAGTATCAACCTTTCATTCTGTCTTTGCCTATGTATCCTGAGTTGACAGAAGAAGAAATCAAATATATTTGCGATTCTATCAAAGAATTTTATTCGAAATAATATTCATGGCTCAATCAGTATGAACAAAATCAGGTTATTCAAGGCAGGCGAGATTTATCCAAGATATATGAATAATTTCTACGAGAATGAGCCTGATACTGTTAATCTTCCTTATAGTGGCCATCTCTCAAAAATCATGTACGACAGCTTCTATTGGGCTGACTTCTGGAAAATCAATCTTGAAAAAACTGGAAATTTCATTGTCGAAGAAGCACTGCCGAATAATCAGATTCTGCAAAAGCAATGGGCAAAGGAGCATGGAATAAAATTTTCTGAGGATAACTGGTTTTATGATATTTTAGATGCCCAGATTTCAGAATTTAAACCCGATATATTTTTCACAAACGAATTTCAAATCAAGCCTGAATACAAATCAACAATCAAAAAGAAACATTCTTCTATTAAACTTGTCATAGGTTGGGACGGCATTTTAAGAAATGATGCATCATTGTTTCAGGGTTGCGACATTGTCCTTTCATGTGTTCAGGACAGTGTTGACTATTACAATGCTAATGGATTTCAAGGATATTATTTCATATTTGGTTTTGAACCTGAAATATTAAATAGAATAAAAATAAGAAAACCAATCTATGATTCTACCTTTGTAGGTTCTCTTTATTCATGGGGACATAGTCAACGGCTAAGGCTGATGGCTGAACTTTCAAAAAAAGTACCATTTAAAATATGGGCTTCTTCTTTCGCTCCACCATCAATGAGTGGTTATCTGATTGAACAACTATCGAGAATAAGGAGAGGGAAATTCAGAGACCTGCTTGATGTGTCTCGTATAAGAAAAGACAATCAGGGAGAGGCTTTCGGATTGAAAATGTACCAGATTCTCTCAGATTCAAAAATCACAATAAACTCACACATTGACTTTGCAGGGAACAAAGCCGCAAACATCCGCCTCTTCGAGGCAACAGGTGTTGGCACTTGCCTCGTTACTGACTGGAAAGATAACCTGAATGACTTTTTTGAAATAGACAAAGAGGTGGTTGCTTATAAATCAATTGATGAATGTATCGAGAAAGTGAAATACCTGCTCGTACATGATTCCGAACGTCATGCAATCGCAAAAGCAGGACAGGAGCGTACTCACAGGGATTATAATTTGGAGAAGCGATTTAGTAGATTTGCAGAGTTTTTATTAAGTGTATTATAATTATTTTTTTCTTTTTGATAGTATAAAAATTCATGCCCATTGATAAAATAAATATCGGAGTCGCAATAATAACAAAAGATGCCGAACTAAGCATTGAAAATGCGATTAGGCCGGTATTGCCTGTTGTCAGGCAGGTTGTCGTTGTTGATACAGGCTCCACAGATAAAACACCCTCGATTGCTGCAAGACTTGGTGCCGAGGTTTACTTCAGGATGTGGGACGATAATTTTTCAAATGCAAGAAATTATGCACTTAGCTTTATTAGGACTGAATGGGTATTGTCGCTTGATTCGGACGAGACACTCGATATTAATTCATTCAATAAAAATATATTTTTACTCAAGAATAATAAAGTTGGTGGAATTCAGGCCAGAATATTAAATTTCCTCAAACCTGATGATATTTCCTATCAAACAGAACACACTTACACAAGATTATTCAGGAATCATACGAATATCAGGTTTGAAGGCAGTATTCACGAACAGATTAATAATTCCGTTATTAGTGCCGGGTATGAAATTGCAGAAAGCGAAATAATAATAAATCATTTTGGGTATATAAATACATCAACTGAAAAAATCAGCAGGAATCAGGCATTGCTCGAAAAAGAGCTTAGACAAAAACCGCAGGATGAATGGTATAAGTTCCATCTTGCTGAAACTGAGTTTGCTGCCGGCAATATTTCTAAAGCTAAGGAATTGTTTGAATCTCTTGTATTCTCGGAGGAATTAACAATTGACCAAAAAGAAAAGTCCTGCATTAGGCTTTCACAGATTGCACTAAAAAATGATTTATTCAATGATATCGAGAAATGGCTCGGGTTCCGGAGTACAAACATCCATACCGAAGGATTCAGAAAATTCATTTTAGCAACAGCCTTAATGATGCAGCAAAAATTTGAAGAAGCGGCATTGCTATTGGATTCCGATGATGTTAAAAATTCCTCTCTCGTTGACAGAATTAGTCTTAATCAGGCTTTTGAAGTAATCAGTACCGTGAGGAAAATCAGATGATTATAAATTATTATATCCATTTTTTAAACAGATTTGCGTTATACCCTTTTTCAGAGCTATATTTGAATTATGGATTTTCCTCGAGGGTGTTTTTATTTTAAGTATTTGAATTTGGAATTGAATTGAAAGTTATCCGACTAATCATAATTATTCTTTTTATTTCTTCACTAAGTGTTACTGCACAGAGTGATTTCATTGAGAGCAGCTCAATCAGGTATGGTATCTTTTCTCATTACAATTACAATCAGGTTATCGCGGGATTCAAAGAACTTCCGGGTATTCCTAACTGCTGTCCTGAATTTGATAATGGCTCGGGAACGGGATTCAGTCTTGGTATTTTTGCTGATTATGAACTCCCTTATTCCCTCAGAACCGGCTTAAGAATGGGCATTTCATCCTTAAACAACAAACTTTCAACAATCGAAGGAACAATCGTCAGAGTAGGCCCCGATTTGGTTACCGGTAAATTTGAACATTCGATTGATGCTTCAATTCTTGATTTGTCATTTGAACCGTTTTTAGCTTATAATCCTGTTTTCGGAATTAACCTAACAGCAGGAGTAAGCATAGGATACCTGATAACAAAAAATTTTCACCAGGAAGAACGGATTGTTGAACCTGCTGACAGAGGAGTTTTCGTTGAAACAAATACACGCATCAGAATTGATACTTCAGGAGTTATACCGGGAGCTAATGATATAATCAGTTCCCTGTTTGTTGGTATTGGATATGAACTGCCACTTAATAGAGAAGGTTCATTGATGCTTGTTCCCGAGCTGTATTATTATTTAGGCTTATCCAATATTGTGAAAGAAGTGAAGTGGAAAATTAATTCAATCAGGGCTGGTATATCAATTGTGTATTCTCCCAAAATTAGAGAGAAATTGCCAATCGAAAAGCATCTGAAAGAAGAATTTATTGATACTATTACTATCGAAGCAAAAGAAATAACAGATAATAAAATAATTTATGGTACTCCTCAAATCAGCAGAAGAGTAGAGAAAACCGAAGATACGGTTTATATTGTTGATACTTTTAAAAGGACAGATACATCATTTATTCAGCCAGGTTTGATTGCAAAGCTGAACTACAATGAACCTGAAATCATCCTCTCGCTCAATTATTCAAAAATATCTTTTCCTGTTCTGCCAGTTCTGTTTTTTGATAAAATGACTGAACAACTTGATGATTATTATCAAAAACTTAATGATAAAAATTCATTTTCTATTGAATCAATTGAACAAAATCTACTTGTTTTCCATAAAAACATTCTAAACATAATCGGCAGGCGAATGGAACTGAATACCGATGCGACAGTTCAATTGAGGGGTTACGTTGATTTCGACAGAGAAAATAGGGATTGCAACCTTGCTTTGAAAAGAGCTGAAGGTATTAAAAATTACCTGACAGAAATCTGGAAAATTGATGAGGGAAGAATAGAAATATTGAATGGCAGTCAGAATTGCTTTCCCGAAAACGTGCCATCAGATAAGACAGATTCAGCCTTTGCTGAGAACCGCCGTGTCGAAATCCTTACCTCCAATCCCGAAATAATGACTTCATTGGTATTCAAAGAGACTATTGATACTGCAATTAGTTTTACAAATGAAATTGATTTTAATTTAAGTGAATCAACACAGAAAGGTATTGTAGGATTGGTGATAGAAGGAAGTCAGGATGGAAAACAAAAATTTATCAGCAGTAAAAATGTGATGGTAATATTCAATAATCAAAAAATTAACAAAGATATTATTGCCGATGAGCTCGATGGGAAACCATTAGAAGTATCACTGACAATCGAAGACCTGAATCATAGAAAAGCTACCGGTAAAAGAAAAATCAATTTCAATAAAATTATTAAAGAGAATGACAAACACATAGTTTTCTCAATTTTATTCGGCCTGGCAGACGACAGACTTAGCAATAAAGTAAAAAGTGAACTTAAGAACTTAGTCGAGAGGCTGGATTCAGCCCGGGTTAAGATAACAGGTTATTCCGACATAATCGGCGGTGAGAAAAAGAACAGAATGCTCTCGGCAAACCGGGCGAAAAACAGTGCCGAACAAATACGAAATATAAATCCGAAATTAGAAATTATAAGTATTAAATCATACAGCTACGATAAATTCCCACCAGGAATCAATTCCTATGGCTTGCCCTCAGAGAGATACCTTGCAAGAACAGTGTTAGTTGAAATATTTAAGAAATAATATTGGACTTTTCCACATGTTGAAACATGGGATTTTTCATACTAATGCCACAATTCAGTGTGAGGGATTAGTTAAACCCAGATTATTCAATAGAAATTGATATGGTATAATTTAATGTCATGCTGAGCGAAGTCGAAGCATCTTTCCCCCTTTTTCAAAGGGGGATTAAGGGGGTTTCAGAATCTTCGTCGTTACACTCCTCAGAATGACAGTCCAACAGTTGCTTATAAGACTTAAACAATTTTCTATTGAATAATTTGGTATAATTTAATGTCATGCTGAGCGAAGTCGAAGCATCTTTCCCCCTTTTTCAAAGGGGGATTAAGGGGGTTTCAGAATCTTCGTCGTTACACTCCTCAGAATGACAGTCAGGCACTTGCTTTTAGGATAATAATAAACTTCTAATGAATAATTTGGGTTTAAATTTAAATCCTCAATTCAAAATTTCTTTGGACGCTGCCTGCATACCACGAAGTTTTCTAAGCTCCATCATCAAAAAGATTACAGCAAGTATAGATGATATTCCATCTGCAATAGGAGTGGCAACCCAAACACCGTCAATCCTGAAAAAATGAGGAAGTATCAGAAGCAGCGGAATTAATATAATCACTTGCCTGAGCAATGTCAGTATAATTGCAAATTTGGCTTTTTTCACAGCCTGGAAATAACTTGCTGCAATTATCATAAATCCGAGCATAGGAAGCATGAGAAAATAAATTCTCATACCATGTACACCCATTTGAATTAGCTTTGATTCCTGTGTGCTGAAGAGCATCACAATCTGTTCGTCGAAAATGAAAATCACGAGAAATCCTAAAATGCAGATTGCTGAAGCAAAGAACAATCCTTTTTTGAGTGTCTGTAGTACGCGCCCATATTGTTGTGCACCATAATTATATCCCACAATCGGCTGCATTCCTTGGTTTATACCAATCACAGGCATAAATATAATCATAAATATACTGTTGATTATTCCGAGCGCGGCAATAGCAAGGTCGCCTCCGTACATTGCTAAATTCCTGTTGGCAATCAAAACAACAATCGAAGATGCAATTTGCATTACAAAAGGAGACACACCTATTGAGAGCATACCAAGAACAATTTCTTTACCCGGTATTAAATTCTTCAAACGAAGTTTAATTGTGCTTCTTTTGCTGAAAAAGTATGATAAAATCCATACAGAACCTATGAACTGGGATATTATAGTTGAAAGTGCCGAGCCTTTGACACCCCAATGAAAACCGAATATGAAAATAGGATTCAGAATCGTGTTTATCACTGCACTTATAACCATTGTTAGCATCGCAATTTTGGGATTACCTTCACCGCGGATAATATTATTCATTGTAAAAGCTATACCCTGGAAGACAATGCCGAACAAAGCAATGCCTATGAAGTCTTTTGCATAATGGAATACCTGCCCGGTTGCTCCAAGCATTCTAATCAACGGGTCGAGAAAAATATAACCTAATGCCGTGAGTGCAAGCGAAATAATAATAGCAAGTGTCAATCCGTTTCCGGCAACTTTTTCGGCTTCTTCTTTTTTCCCTTCGCCAAGTTTTATTGAGACTAATGCAGTTGCACCAATTCCAATTAACATTCCGAAAGCAATTACTACAATTATCAACGGAAATGAAATCGATATAGCAGATAATGCAAGAGGACCTACACCTCTGCCGACAAATATTCTATCTATAACGTTATAGGATGCCATTACTATCATACCAATAATAGCAGGCACCGAGAAATCCCACAACAGTTTACCTATTTTCTCTTTACCAAGTCTTTCTGTATGTTGCATAACTCTGCTGTTTTTGAAAAAAGTTAAGTGAATAACACGTTTTTGGAAAAAAAATGTTTCAATTAATGAAGTAATTTTATAGAATTAATCTATACAATGAAAAGTAAAAAAGAAATGTGTAATATTAATTTAAGAAATCATGCATATACTAATTTCCCTTTCGGTACAGGAATTTGCCTGCCTAATTCCCTAGCCGTTTCAATCCACTCTGAAATTATTATTTCAGCATTTTTCAAAGCTTCCTGATATGTTTTTCCGTCAGCCATGCACCCTGGAAGTTCAGGTACTTCTGCAATAAAAGAATTATCTTCATCACTCCAATAAATAATTATTTCATATTTATTCATATTTAATTTCTCCAAGTTTATATTTAATTATCATATTTCTAACTTGTTTGACTTGATAAGCCTTCGATTTATTGTTTTTATCAGGTTGTAAATTTATTATTTCTGTGATTCCTTCCTTAGAAAATATATGGTGACTACCCTTTATCCTAATTTCAAAGTCAAGATATTCAAGAACATAAATTAAATCCATAAAATTAAAATTCCTATCAGCTTTACCACTTAAAATATTAAATAATAATTTTTGGAATTTACTCATTTCTGTTCAGTATTAGTTTTTACATTCATTCAAAATTAAATAATTACCTTTAATTATCACTTCTTATTCCTTGAGCTTATAATAACCACAAAAACACTCAGCAGATTCAATACTCCCAGCATTATTCCGAGATTCATTATTCCTAACCAGGGGAGAAGCACTGCGGATATAATCAAAGCTCCCAATGCCGAACCATACAAATCAGCACTGTATGCTTCGGATACGATTGCAAAAGGAGTTGGAATTTTCCTTTTTCGTATTATCAAATCAATTTTAATATTTCCAGTTGCCGATGAAAACTGTACTCCTACAAATGTTGCCCCGGTAAAAGTCAAAACAATAAACATAATGACTGAAACTAAATAATTCTCTGATATTTGTTTAATAAACAAAAGAGCCAAAGGCAAGAGAGATGTATAAATTGATAACAAGAATTGACTCGATATGAATTTTTTAAGGCTGTCCGATTTTTTGAAAGCAAAAACCCCATAAGCAACTCCCCCCATAAATGCAGTGATTATGATGCTGAGCATATAATAAATATTTCCGAAAATAAATTGGAATGCAAAAATGATTATAAGCTCTGCTCCTATTGCAGAAAATCCTCCTATAAACAAGCCTATTCCTATCGGCTTCAATCTTAGAAAAATAAAAATAAAAGGCAGGGAAAGTAAAGCAATCAACAAATAAAAGTTGATATTGAAATAGCTTAGCCAATAGAGTAACTGCTGATAGTAGGTTATCGGAAAAAAATCGCGGTTCAATCCTGCTTTCCTGTTGATTGATTTCAGGATGTTATCCGCCCTTTGCTTAATCGAGGGTTCATCATAATAATATTTATTAACATACACATTTTCAATACCTGCAGAATCAACCAGGTTACCGATTTTATATGAAAGAGCCTTATCCGATGCGATATAGAAATTCTTTCCTCCGGGGATTACGATTACATTTTTGAAAATACTTTTCATTGTATTATACACTGATGAGTTGAGGTCAGCAGCTTCCTTACTCACATAATTTTCTGTCAGAGGCAAGCTGAGAGTAACAACAGCAGATTTGCTAAGCCTCGATTTCAACTCACTGAAAAACTCATATGTATAAAATCTGTTTAACTGTGCTGTTGAAGGTTCCGGTAAATAAATAATGACTGCATCATAAAATCTATCTGTTTTTTTAATAAACATCCTTGCATCTTCGTTGATGATGTTAACTCTATTATCTTTGTTGAAATTAGTATATTTCTTTCCTAACCTGATTAGTTCAGGGTCTATTTCGGTATAATCAATTCTTGTTGGATTGTATTTTAGAATTTCATCAATGAGTCCACAAACACCACCTGATATAAGTAGTAAGTTACTATGCTTCTTTGTCTGTACAAGAGCATAGTGAACAGCTTCCTCGGCATCAATAAGATTTCCGGTCGAAAACAAAAGTGTGCAATCCAGGAAGAAATTATTCTGTTCGGCTGTTTTTGTTATTACTATGTTCCCGTAAGGCGTGTCCTTTGTTTCGAGAATTTGCTGTCCTTTGAAAATGAACCTTTTGGTTTGTATGTCAAAATTGAATAAAAATGGAATCCCGGCTAATAAAATCAAAATGACTGATATAATAACAATTGACTTTTGAAATACGGTTTTATCCTTCGTGTTAATTCCTTCCTGCTTTGATGAAAAAGAGAAAACAATTATTGCTATCATGTTAACAACAAACAATAAAGCAAGAGTTTGAAAAACATTTAATACAAAAATTAACAGGAAACTAAAAATCAGCCCTCCAGCTATGCTCCCGATTGTTTCGTAGAAATAAGCTTTCGATAATTTAGAACCTTCATTTGTTAATTTGACACTAAACAAAGTGAATAAGGCACCCGAAACAATGCAAAATGGTATAAGAATTATGATTATATAAATTAATACCTCGGGTATGTTAATTTCAACTCCATAAATGGAAAACTGGAATCTCAGAAAACGAAGAAAATAAATCATTAAATAAGGAAATAATGATAAAAGGAATTGTAATAAAATAATTCTCACAAATAATTGTTTTTCCTTTGCAAGATATTTCCCAAGTCTGGCTCCAGTGGCTGTAATCGTCATCCATACTGCGAAAATCAAGCCATAAATAAGTTCATTACCATTTAATACAGATTGAAATTCCCTGATTGTAACTATTTGTGTTATTATTGCAGATAATCCCAGAATAATTACCGGAAAAGACTTTTTTAATCCTATTTTTTGCTTAAAAAACATAAGAAGTTTAAAATAAAATAACATTTATTCTAAATTTACTTCGCAATAATCCGAAATTTTTTTTAATTTAACAGACATTATTAAAAAAATTATTGATAATTCATTTATTTTAGGTTGGGAAATCAGAGTAATAATAAGCCTGCTGTTTTCGTCTTTAAGAATATGAATAGGTTATTGCTCATAGAAAAAGCAAGGCTGAGGCCTGATGAAACCTTATTATAGGAATTCTGATATTGAAAGTAAATTATTCATTAAACTTTTGAGGTAAATTATGAGGTTAGTGAAACAGTGCATTTTGTATGCTCTCATAATTATCATTTCTGTACAATTATCATCTGCGGCTGATGATTACAATTATGAGATGAAAATTATCGGAAGGCACGACGGTGATGTTCTTGGCGTTTTTGTGAATGAAAACGACACAAAAGTTGCAACTTGCAGCCTCGATGAGACCATAAAAATCTGGAGCCTGCCCGAAGGCAAAGAACTACTGCATCTGAAAGGCCATTTCGGGGTTGTCAATAATATCTCATTCTCCGGCAACGACAAGTGGCTCTCAAGCGGTTCGGGAGATATGACCGTAAGAGTTTGGGATGCTGAAACCGGAGAACAGCTTAATATTCTTACAGGCCACACTGACCAGGTTATCGGTGTATATTTCAGCCAGGACGACAGCAGTACATTTATTGCCAGTACAAGCTTCGATAAGACAGTCAAACTTTGGGACACAAGACTTGCAAGCGAGATTAAGACTCTTAGAGGGCATACCGAACCTACAAACAATGTTGCTTACAGCTACGACGGTAAATACCTTGCCTCTTGCAGCGATGATAAAACAATCAAAATATGGTCAACTGATTTAACGACAAAAGAACCATTAAAAACTATAACAGGACACGAAGCACCCGTACTTACGGTGCTGTACAGCTTCGACAGCAAACTCCTGATATCTTCGGATGAAGCCGGAGTTATAAAAGTTTGGGATATGCCGGATGCTAACTTGTTGCTTTCGATTCAGGCTCATAATGAATTGATACAGGACTTATCTATAGCAGAAGACAATGAAACAATTGTTTCAGCCAGCCTCGACAGCACGGTAAAACTCTGGAATGTCAAAACAGGCGAATGTTTGATGACTTTTAACGCAGGCGTCGAAGTTTGGTCTGTTGACCTGGTAAGCGATGCCAGTATTATTATTATTGGTTGCTCTGACGGAAGCGTTCGTTTCCTGAACAGGGTAATAAAGAAAAAAGATAAAATAAAATAAAGGAGACAAATATGCGAAGAATTGCAGTTTCGATTTTTATTGCCGCTGTGCTTACAGTGTTCGGGATTTCTCCCTGCTATTCACAATTGACAAAACTGGTAGTATCTCTCACAGGTAGTGTCTTCAACGAAATCACGCACCAGCCTATAAATGTCAAGATGGAAGCCTTCGATGCAAACGGTAAGCGGGTTTACAGAGGTACTAGCAATGCAGAGCAAAACGGTTATTATTACATAACGGGATTGAAACCCGGTGAAAAGTATTTTATCCGTTTTGGTGATGTGGATTACTTCAAACAGGATTTCGAAGTTGATATACCGCCAAGTGATAAATATGAGGAGTTCTCTCGTGACTTTCTTATTAAACCAAAAGCAAAAGGCTTGAGAATCCCCCTCAAGGTTCCGACTTTCGAACTCGGAAAAATGAAACTTAGGGCTGGTTCAGAATTCTTCCTGAAAAACATTCTCGAGACCATGCTGAAAAATCCGCGTGTGAGATTCCAGGTTCTCTGCTTCCCGGATAATGACCAGAATCCAAATGAGAACAAAGTCGTAACCGAAGGTAGAAGTAATTCATTAAGGGATTACTTTATTAAAAACGGTGTCGAAGCCGACAGGATTCTAACCTACGGTTCAGACCAGACAGACCCGACTCAGCCGCCGCCAACAAAGAAAATGGCTAAAGGCAAAAGATATGTCGGGCCAACTTATTTTGTTGTTGAATCATTCTGATTTTTATTTATTTAAAATTGGGGGAACCTGTAAGTCAAAGCACTGCAGGTTCCTTTTTTTTTGTGATATATCCATGTCATTCTGAGTCAATGACCACCACCAAAGCGATGGTAAAACAAAAATATAACAAATTAAATTCGTTCTTTGTTTGAATAGCCACTATCTTCAGATAGTGGATGTTTATTTCCATCCGATTCTGACTTTAGTCACTAATATTAAGAGGATAAATCCAGAATAGTGGTGATAACCATCCCACGACTTAAAAGTCGTGGCTATTCATATAATTTTTATTAATGTGTCATTAACTACTAAGTGAAGAATCTCATTTTTAATAGAAAAAATTTATGATTAAAAAAATATTATTTATTTCATCCTTTTTATTGCTGCTCGGCTTTACCCAGAGCCACAGCCAGAATTTCAAGGGTGCCGCCCATGTCGAAATGGGCATTCCCGTTGATAATACATTATCGGATGACTTTTTAATCTTCAGACAGCAATATGTATTGTCATTCAACAAAGACAAATGCGTTACAAACTGGGTGTCTTGGAACCTGAACTCAAGCTGGTTCGGCGACGTTCCCAGGTACAACCGTAATTTTATAACCGACCCGAATCTTCCTATCAATTTTTGCAGAGCCAAACACAAGGACTATACCAACAGCGGATATGACCGTGGACATCTTGTCCGCTCGGATGAAAGAACTAATACAGTCGAAAATAACAAATCAACTTTTATACTTACTAATGTAATTCCTCAAACCGGAGATTTAAACCGTGGTCCCTGGCTGGCTCTTGAACGCTACTGCGAAGATTTATGCAAAAAAAATAATAAAGAATTATATATAATAGCTGGTGGAATTTATCATTCTTCTAAAAAAGTGAATAATAAAATTACTATACCTGATTCATGTTTCAAAATCATTGTCATACTTGACAGGGGAAAAAAATCAACTTCTATCAATAGCAAAACACAAATCATTTCAGTTGCAATGCCTAATATCGAGGGCATCAGGAAGACTGACTGGCAAACATATATCACGACAGTTGACAGAATCGAATATTCAACCGGATATAATTTCCTGAATAAAATACCCGAATCGTTTCAATCGAAATTAGAAAAAAAGAAATGGACTTTTAAATAACTACTAATTACTAATTACCTTTTACTAATGACTTGTGACTAATGACTTGTGACTGAAGTATGTCATGCTGAACTTGTTTCAGCATCTATGTCATTTTCCTCATCAATTATTAATTTACGACAAAGTGCACAAGGGAGTATACAAAAACAGGAAATGGATTCTATTATAAATAAATCTGAGAAACTCTATTTGATATTTTAGTAATCTGACTAAGAATAGATTTTCTGCTTTTTTCTTCGATTATCTGATACTTAAGAGTTTCGAGCATCATTTCAAGCTTTATTTTTTCTCTTGCAATTAAATATTTTTCTTTTATTTCAGTGTTTGAAAGTAATTCATCTCTGAATTTCTCGTGATTAGTTTTATTTTCTTTCATGTTTCCAATTACCTATTTAATAAATAATAATTTCTTAATCTCTCTGCTTTTTCAATTTCAGAATTTGGTGTTTTTTCTGTCTTTTTTACAAAACCATGTGTAAATACAATTTTTTTCCCTTCTACAAAAAAGTATAGACTTCTTGTTATTATATTTTTATGACGAACTCTCATTTCGAATATTCTATTCCTTAAATGTTTGGATTTAGAAGGGGGAAGCAACATATTGTTATTCTTCCATTCAATTAATTCATCAATAGCCGCTATTATATCCAATTTTGAATCAATGTCGAGACTATTCAAAAAATCCCTAAATGGAATCCTACCACTTCCGAGCTTAACATAATCTGCAATCCAATCCAAAATTCAATACCTGACTAATCAATACATCATCAACAATAAGAAGAATTTGAACAAAAAACAAAATAATTTTTAAATGTAGATTTTAACCTTGTAATGAGTTACTCCCGACAAATGAATAATTTTCTTTTGCTTTTCTCAATATTCCTGATTAAGTTTGCTTGTGAAATATAAATATAGCGATTAGGCTGTATGCCTATTATAAAATTTGGAACAAAATCTACGAAGCTGTCAGGGTATTGCAAATTGAGAATCGGCGAGTAAAAATAATTGAAAATTGATAATTAAGATAAAATAACCACCCCTCAATCCCCTCCTAAATTAAGGCGGGGAAGAAAAGGAGAGGTGAAAATAAATAATAACTATATTTCGTTATAGTTCAAAAAGGGAATTAAAATGGGAATGTTTAAAAAGAAAGTTACAGTATATAATCTTTACGACCAGTCACTTTTTAGCGAAGCTGATTTCTGGGTTGATACCGGAGCTTTGTACTCATTTATTCCTGAAGATTTTGTTGAAAAAATCAAGCTCGAACCAAGCGGTACACGTAATCTCGTATTTGCAGACGGCAGAACCGATAGAAGACTCTTTGGGACATGTTTGTTTGAGATTGAAGGTTTGGAAGATAAAGTTCCTTGTCCCGTAATAATTGCCCCGAAAGGCTCTTTGTTTCTACTTGGAGCTACTGCATTGGAAAACTTTGGAGTTCAGGCAGACCCTATTAATAAAAAGCTTGTACCGATATTATCTATAATCGGCGGCTTTAGAGCTTCTTCTTGAAATCGTTGATATTAACCACACCTTAATCCCCTCCTTAAATAAGGCGGGGAAGAAAAGGGGAGGTGAAAATAATTACGAATTACGAATTACGAATTACGAATTAATATCATAAGCCGAGAAATAAATTCAGGAGAGAAAAATGAAAACAAAGCTCATGCTAATCGTATTTGCAGGGCTGTGGCTTGTCCTGTTCAGACTACCGCTACTGGTAAAAGCACAGATAACTGATACTTGCTGGTGTATTCCAAAATATTATCCGCCAAATGGTGAATTTTTTAATGAGCATTTTAAATATGATACTTGTAATGTCGAATTTGCTTCGAGTAGTTGTGATTCTGTTTATTGGCTAAATATGAATAGAACAACTGATGGTAGAAATCGAATCTACGCAAAACATGAATGGCTTGTATGGTTTGATGTCAAAGCATTTCCGTTACCTTACTATCCTCCCGATACTTTAATTGAAGTAACTTGGAGAGATGTTGACAGTATTAATTATCCTGAAATAAAAGATAGCTTGAGAATGATTGAAAATGAATATGGTAATAATAAAATGATCAAATTGCACCCTGACCTTAATCAACCTGGGAGTGGTCAAACATTTAGAGTTTTTTTTGATAATTATCTAATCGGAGTCGAATTAGAAAATAAGTATAATGCAATACCATTTGCTAATTGCGGTTTTAAAGCTGGTAGATTGGATATTGACAATATTGATGATTTTAGCAAAGGTCATAACACTGAAATCAATATTTCACCTAATCCGGCAAACGATTATCTATACATCCATAAACAAAATAACAATCACAATAACATCATTATTACATCAGTAACAGGAGAAGTGTTGCTCACAATAGAAAGCAACAACGAAGAAGAACAAAAAATAAATATTCAGAATCTGTCACCCGGTATTTATTTCCTCCGCATCGGAAATGTATGCAAGAAATTTATTGTTAATAGATGAATCCGATTTGAAAAGTCCCTCGCCCTCCGGGAGAGGGATTTAGGGTGAGGGTGATAAAGGAAATAAAAGCGGATGAATATAATCTGCTCACCCGCTTATCCTTCCACTAATATAAGGTCAGTTTTCCGCGCCCTCTTTATGAGGGACTTCGATATAACTGCCGCCGAAATATGTATAAACAAGCCTGCCTGAATTTACCAATTCCTTGATAGCATCCTTGCAGAGCTGTTTATCCACATTACCCTCGCCGAACATTTCAATGCTTGCTTTTTGCAAGTCAGTCGCCTTCCATTTCTTCAATCCCATCGTATCCTTCACCATTTTATACATAGCTTCAGCGAGTTCATGCACCGGTATCTGAGCCATTTCAGCCTCCTTCGGATTAATATGTTAAATGAGCAGAACGCTTGTAAGTTAGTCCTGCATACTTAAAGTCATCTATGTGTTCCTTTTGGAATTCTATTCCTGACATCCTGAAGAACTTGGGCCAACCAATTCTTTCAATCCACTCACCCATTCTCTCGTGCTTATGTGCATTCTTTGCCCAGAGTTCTACAATTTTTCTTATTGCCCCGGTTACTTCGGGCCATCGCGGCGGATTATTTGGAATGAACGGAATTGCAAGCTTTGAGAACATCGGCTCATGTCTTGCGTTCGACACCTTGCCTCCAATCCAAATCGAGACACCATCGTTCAACGGGTCTGCAAGCGGTAATGCCGGGCATACAGTAAAACAGTTTGCACAGAACATGCACTTATCTTCCAGAATTTCCACACTAGGTTTGCCGTCATAGACCACAGGCCTGATCGCCGCAGTAGGACAGGATGCAACCACATTCGGAATTTCGCACATTTTCGGTAAGTTCACCTTGTTAATCTTTGGAGGACGCCTGTGAATGCCAAGTATGGCTATGTCGGAGCAATGAACTGCACCGCACATGTTCAGGCAACATGCAAGGGCTATTCTGAGTTTCCCCGGAAGTACCATAGTTTTAAAATATTCTATGTTATCGTCCATTACTGCCTTAACTATACCGGATGCATCGGTTGCCGCTGAGTGGCAGTGAATCCAGCCCTGTGTATGTACAATACTTGTGATTGAATTACCCGTACCGCCGACAGGATGCCCTAAGGCATTCAAATCTGCAATGAGCGGATTAATGTTTTCTTCTTTCGTTAATAAAAATTCAACATTGTGTCGTGATGTGAACCTTAAATAACCATCACAGTACTTATCTGCCAATTCAGCATATTTCCTGATTTTAAAAGTACTGAGCAATCTCGGTGAACCAGCCCTGACCGAGTATAGCTTTGCACCATTATCCGCAACATGCATCAGCACGCCGGGACGCGGAATTTCATGGTATTTCCATTTCCCATAATTCTCCTTGATAATCGGGGGCAAAAACTTGGAATAATGCGGCGGCCCTATGTCCGTTTTCCTTTGAAGCACTTCTTCTGCCATTTTTATTTCCTTTATTTATTTATAAATTTTTTTGATTTCTAATAAAAAAATTATTTCTCTACTTCTTCGCCTTCCTCGAAATATTCTTCATAGAATACGTATGGATTTTCCCTCGGATGAGCCACCATTTCAGCGATAGGCTCGAGTCCAACGGAATCGAGGAAGTTGCCCATGCCGACTCTCTGGATGAATTCTCCTATTCTTTCCCTGTTCTTGCCTTCTTCGCACCAGAGGTCCCACATGTTTTCGATAAGTTTCCAAAATTCCATTTCATCGAATGGCTCTTCTATTTTCATAAATGGAATCATTACAGACGACAGCAATGCACCTTCAACAATCGGTGCTTTTGAGCCTACCAGCACAACTGCTCCCCGGTCTTTTCCTGGTGCCAATGCTTTCGGCATAACATTTATACAGTGCATGCAGTGCAGGCAACTGCTATTGTCGATGTTTAAATCTTTTCCGTCCCATTCAATACACTTGCCGGGGCACATCATAACAATTTCTTTAACTATATCTGTACCGTTCTTTGCATACTCTCTGACTTTTTGCATATCTACCTGAATTTCATCTCTCCATGTTCCGATGATAGATATATCAGAACGTGCTACTGATGCTACACAGTCATTCGGACAGCCCGACATCTTGAACTTCATTTTATACGGGAATGCAGGCCTATGAAGTTCATCCTGGAACTTGTTCGTGATAAAATGTGTTAATGCCATAGTATCGTAGCATGCCCATTCGCATCTTGCCTTGCCACAGCAACAGCTTGGTGTCCTGACGTCGGAACCTGAACCGCCAAGGTCGAATCCTGCTGCAGTAAGTTTATTGAAAACAGGCTCTAACTCTTCAGTCCTTGTTCCAAGGAAAATTATATCACCTGTCGAGCCATGCATATTCGTTAAGCCTGAACCATGAGCATCCCAGATGTCACATAGTGTTCTGAGTGCTTCTGATGTGTAAAACCATCCTGAAGGCATATTAATACGCAATGTGTGAAAATGAGAAATATTCGGATATTTTTCCGGCAGGTCGGTATATCTGCCGATAATGCCACCTCCGTAACCCATCACTCCAACAATTCCTCCATGTTTCCAGTGGCCCATTTTTTCAGAATAGGACTGTTCGAGAAGTCCCAGTAAGTCATTAGACATGGCATTCCATTCGGCTGCTGCTTTGATTTCCTTAACAAAACTTGGCCATTCCCCTTTCTCGAGCTCATCGAGCATTGGAGTGTCATATTTTTTGTCAACTGCCATTTTTACTCCCTAAATTAGTTTAATATCTTTGTTGATTATTTTGGTTAAATCTATTTATTTAATCTATACATTCTGCTGAAAAATTGTGATGATTGAAAACAATTGAAAAATTACTGTTTATTAATCCTTCATCACTTAACTAATTGTAAATTACTCTATTGCTTATTTTGTTGCTACTCAAATCATTTGTCTGTAATTGCACTGTTGCATTATTGGGTTTGACGTTTATTGAATGTGAATTGGAATTATGAAAAAGGGAATAATTGTGGATAATAACCCGAAAAAATTGTTAATAGATTAGGCATAATTTAAAAAAACACAAATCAAATGATTGGTGCTAATCTTATAAAATCAAATAATAAAAGAGTAAAACCTACTGTATGAATTCTTTATCAATTATTGTCAGCCTTCCCGGATAGCTGATTGGCCCTAATGGCGTTGTAACCGTTGGCTGAGCGTCAAGTTTAAGGCGTGTCGGGCTTCCGCCAACACCCCCGATGTTCAATGCGAGGTTTATTACTTTATCATATCCCTGTTTACCGAAAAATTGGTATAAATCAAGTCCCATTGACAATGGTATGATTGTGGATTGCCCTGTTCCCGGAATTTCAACTGAATTTGCTATATCGCCATTGATGGTTTTAACATCATCAATATATAAGTTCCAGTCAAGGTGATTGAGCGTAGCATTTGCCTGGCGGGCTCCACCTTTCCCGTCATTAGGATTTTTTGCGGCGACATTCAGAACAAACTCTGCGGGAAACTTCTTTGTTGCAAATGCCTGTGTGAGCTTTATTCCATCCATCATGGAAAAATCATTTATTGTCTTTTTATTTGTAACATCAATACCGGCTACCTTAAAGCCGTTAACATTCTCAAGTTTGAACTGAAGCCTTTTCAAGTCGGCAAGAGTTTGTGAGATTTGTCTTATTGTACTGCAGCTCTGGACTATAATTAATGAAATTAAAATAACTGCAGAAGCCATCAAATAATAAAATTTCTTCATTTTATACCTCATTTTTAATAATTGTTTTCATAATTGTCGGATAAATCGTGATTATAGTATAAAAAAACCCACGGAAAAAATCGCGGGTTAAATTATTTTTCAAATATTCTTTCAATTGAAAATATAAAATTTTTATAATTAAATAACACCTTCTTTTTTTAGTATATCATCAATAGACATTCCCGAAGCATTTAATGTACCTACGATAACTTGCTCAAGAGTTTTATACAATACATTTGATTTCTGCTGTTCCAAATTAAGGTTGGACAGTAATCTCACTTTTGCTATCAGAAGCTTTTCTTCGATTGGTTTACTTAAGAAATCATCAGCACCTGCTTCGATTGATTTAATCTGATTGGCAACATCATTCAAAGCCGTAACAATAACAACAGGAATATTCTTTGTTTCAGCCTTCTCTTTCAGTTTCTTAACAGTTTCGTAGCCATCGAGTCTTGGCATCATCACATCCAATACGATTGCATCCGGCATTTTCTGCTCGACTTTTTCGAGACAGTCAATTCCGTCATATGCTTCAACTGCATCAAAACCGCTTGCTTCGAGGTATCTTCTGAGCAGCTTGGTCGTTATTCGATTGTCATCAACAACAAGAATAAAAGGTTTTTTCATGATTTTTCCTTTTACACTAAATAATTTTGTTAATCTATCTCATAATGAGAAACTCAATATAATATATAACGTTTGTAAAAACAAACATTCATATAATATAATTTATACAATTTAAAATAAAATTATTTAATTTAAAAATTTGAATTGCCAAAATGTCTGAACCACAGATTAAACAGATTAAAGGATTTCACTGATTTAAAAAACCTAACAGACTAACAGTCTAATAGCTAAACAGCAAATTGTGAATTTTTCTGAGACCTTTTCCTTTCTTTTGTGTCATTTTATTAAATAAGTTTGCAGGAAATAAAATAAAAACGACAGATAACCTTATATGAACCTTAGTAACAGAACGGTATCCGGTTCGTCAAACCTTATTAGCTTATCTGAAGAAATAAGGTAATAAAGTTGATTGTGCGCTGATTGCTTTTGTTACTAAGGTTAGAGGATTTGATAAGGTTTTTAATTACATAAAAAAGTTTTATTGTCATTTAAAAGGTGATGCTATGAAATACGTGTACCTGACTGCATTTCTTGCTTTTATTTTTATCATATCAAATCTCAATTCACAAAATCCGGAGTGGGTGAATTATAATTATAAACATTATATACACTCTTTGGTTGAAGAAGGCAATTATATTTGGATAGGAATGGAATATGGATTATTAAAATTTGACAAAACTACTGAAACTTTTGAATATTATAACCATGCAAATTCAGGATTACCTGATAATTACGTTAAATCAATCGCCATAGATAAATTAGGCAACAAATGGATAGGAACCGAATATGGCGGTTTGGCAAAATTTGAAAATAGTAATTGGACTTTATATAATACAACAAATTCAGGATTGCCTGATAATTCAATTAACACAATTTCTATTGATAGCAATAATATTAAATGGATTGGAACCGAATATGGCGGTTTGGCAAAATTTGATGAAATAAATTGGACAGTTTACAATTCAAAAAATTCTGGTTTAAGTTGTCAAGGTGTTCATACCATTGCAATTGATGTTAATGACAATAAATGGTTAGCTTGTGATGGATTAACTAAATTTGATGGTACAGATTGGATAAGATATACTTCTGATAATTCGGACTTACCTAATAATAGTATTTGGTCTATAGCAATTGATAGTAATGGTAATAAATGGATTGGAGCTTGGGACGGTGGATTGATAAAATTTGATGGAAGTATTTGGACTATTTATGATACTGCAAATTCAGACATACCTGATAATAGGATTTATAATATAACAATAGATAAAGATGGAAATAAATGGATGGGTTCAGGAATTAATTTAGTCAAATTTGATAATAATAATTGGGTTATATTTGATACTTCAAATTCAAAATTATTAAAATTTGGAATTGGTAAAATAATGATTGATAACGATAATAATAAATGGATGGGTTATGATGGATTAATTAAATTTGACGGGACGAATTGGAATAGGTTCGATACGAGAACTTCCGGATTGTCTTGTGATTCTATTTTAGCTTTAGCTATTGATAAGGACAATTATAAGTGGATTGGAACTATGGGTGGTGGATTAACTAAATTTGATGGTGCAAATTGGATACAATATACTTCTGATAATTCGGACTTACCAGATAATAGAATCTGGTCCATAGCAATTGATAAAAATGAAAATAAATGGATTGGTACTAGGGGGGGGTTATTAAAATTTGATGGGACTAATTGGACTTTTTACGATCCAAGCAATTCTGATATTCCTCCACAATTGATTGAATCAATAGCTATTGATAAAAATGAAAATAAATGGATGTGTACTATGGCAGGATTAATAAAATTTGACGGAACAAATTGGACTATTTACGATACAAGTAATTCTGATATCCCATCTAATTATATCCGGGCAATTTCAATTGATAAACAGGATAATATATGGATTGGGACAAGTGATAAAGGTTTAGCAAAATTTGATGGTACTTATTGGACTGTTTATGATATAAGCAATTCTGATATTCCATCAGATGAAATACAATCAATAGCAATTGATTCATTAGGTTTTAAATGGATTGGAACTCAATATGATGGTTTAGCAAAATATGATGGAACTAATTGGACAATATTTGATACAAGTAATTCTGATATTCCTGATAACAAGATTACTTTCATTACTATAGATAATTATGGAAATAAATGGATTGCAACCTATTTGAATGAACTGGTTAAATATGATGGAACTAATTGGTCAGTATATAACAAAATAAATTCTGGATTACAAGACAACTTCATTAGTTTAATTGTAGTTGATAAATATAATAACAAATGGATTGGTACTGTTGAACATGGTCTCGCTGTCTTCCGTGAAGGGGGTGTTATACTTAATGCTGAGTATGAACTACAACAACCATTGAAAGAAAAAATTATTACACAGAATTTTCCTAATCCGTTTCAATACACAACAAATATTGAATATACAATGCCTAAAGCGGGGTGTGTTACAATCAGGATTTACGATGCTCAGGGGCAGTTGGTCAGGGATTTGTTTTCGGGTTCTATTGATGCAGGTGAACACACAGCTACTTGGGACGGCAGAACAGATACGGGAAGCGAAGCACCAAACGGTGTGTATATGTATAGAATTCAATTTGAGGGACAAACGATTTCCGGAAAAATGGTTGTGGTAAAATAATAATGGGGCGATTCATGAATCGCCCCTACGAATTAAAATCTACGTTGTTTTTAACATTCTTCTTACCGATAAGGCAACTTTATAAAGTACTGTTACAATCAGCAGTCCTATTGCATAGATAGCAACTGAAATTGTAGCCTCAACCCATGTGGGCCAATAATCAGGCACATAGCCGAGTGGCGAGGGTATGAATCCTGTTACCACCATTCCTAATCCTTTGTCAATCCAGATTGACAGAAAGACTGCGATAGCCGCAATAATCAATAATTTTTCGTTCTTCCTGTATTTCGGAATCAATAAAAGAATCAGTGATACTATTGCCAATAAAGTCGAAAGCCACATCCATGGAACCAGCCTGTAATTGCCGTCTAACCCGAAATAAAGAAACTGGAAATGCCTTGCATGGTCAGGCATTCCGCTGTAAAGTCCTGTGAAAATTTCCATCAACAAAAAGAAAATATTCAACAGCATTGCATAAGTTGTAATTATCGCAAGTTTCTGAATCGGTTCGCTTCCTACATCAAACCTTGTCATTTTTCTTAATAACAGGCAGAGCAAAATCAACAAAGCGGGACCTGCAGAAAATGCAGTAGCGAGAAACCTCGGTGCCATAACTGCCGATAACCAGAATGGCCTTGCCGCCAAACCCTGGTACAAGAATGCAGTAACTGTATGGATACTGACTGCCCAGGGAATTGAAAGTATCACGACAGGCTTGAGCCACTTTGGCGGTGCAATTCCTTTCTTCTCGCAATCGAGTGTATATCTGCTGATAATTATATTCAAAACCAGATAACCTCCAAGTGACACTGAATCCCAGAACATCAGCGAATTTGGAGATGGATAAAGAAATATATTCACAACTCTCAGTGGTTGTCCCATATCAACAAAAATAAATAACATACACATAATGACAGCTCCTATCGCGAGGAATTCCCCAAGTATCGTGATTTTTCCAAAATTCTTATAATGATGTACATAATATGGCAGTACAACCATCACGGCAGAAGCTGCAACACCAACAAGAAACGTGAACTGAGCTATATAAAATCCCCATGTAACATCCCTGCTCATGCCGGTTACACCTAAACCTTTATTAAATTGATAAAGATAAGCGAGGACTCCGCATCCAATCAATACGAGCAGAAAAACTACCCAAGCCCAATATTTTTTACTACCTGAAAATGCTTGTTCTAACATAGTTCCTTCTCCCTCATATTATATAATAAATTTCAGGTTGCGTTCCCAATTCGGGCTTTCTTCTCATTGTGAAATTACTTCCTAACATAACCCTAATCTCTGAATTTGGGTCTTCGAGGTCGCCGAAAATCATTGCCTTGCTTGGGCAGGCTTCGACACATGCAGGCTTCATGCCTTTTGCCAGCCTCTCGTCACAGAAAGTGCATTTCTCGACGACTCCTCTTGTTCTTGTCGGAAACTCAGGATTCAACTCTTTCAGATGAGGCCTCGGCTCTCTCCAGTTAAAGCTTCTCGAACCATAAGGACAAGCCGCCATGCAATAGCGGCATCCGATACACCTGTGCCAATCCATCATTACGATTCCATCCTTGCGTTTCCACGTTGCCTGCGTGGGACATACATTCACACATGGCGGATTCTCACAATGATTACAGAAAAGAAGAGCCGGCTTATTTTTTATATCGGAAGGAATAAACTCGTTTTCCTGCTCGATAAAAGCATGTTCAAACTTCTCTTTCCAAATCCATTTGATTTCATCTTTCTTATTATCATAGTGAGGTACGTTGTGAGCAAGGTGGCATGCATCAATACACTTGGTACAGCCTTCTGTCTCGTTGCATTTTTTCAGGTCAATCAGCATTGCCCAGCGTCTGCCTGAAAAACCTTCGGATTTTCGTGCTTCAGATTCTGCAAACACTTTCAAGGTTTGTTTTCCGGCTAATCCTGCGGCGGCGGCTCCACCTGTTATCAGTAAAAATTTTCTTCTGTCAATACTCATTTCGTAACCCCCTTCTTCGCAAGCGACGGGTCAATGTGGCAGTCCCAGCAGTATGGATTTACATCGAGGTAATTATGACATTCGTCGCAGAATTTCGCTTTATTGTCATGACAACTCATGCATGTTTTTGTCAAGCTCATTTCGGCTTTTGCACCATTCAGCATATAGTAACTCCCATCAGCTTTCTTCAGAAATCTTATATCCTGCCTCACGACTTTATCCCTCCATATGTCCAGCATCTCCATATGGTAGCCTTTCATGTACTCCTTGCTCTCGATGCATTTTCCGCTCTGAGGCAGTACGGGATTAGCCTTCACAGATGCTTTGCCTCCAGCCATATTAATCAGTATTGGTGATGTGAATGCAAGTATAAATATTAAAATCCCAATTAAAACTTTCCCAGTGCCGTACATATTATATATCCTCCTTTCCGGGTGAAGGATTATTTCTCAAATCGGTCTTTCTTTCATTCTCTCCCTTCATCACAAGAGCATTTCCCACAAGCTCGTGAATACCTCCAACCTCAACTCCCGGTACCCAATACTGCAGTAGTGGCGGCAATGTGGCTTTATCAATTGCACAAATGCAAGTGAGAAGATTCACTCCATTGTTTTCAGCAACATATTTAACAGCATTTGCTCTCGGGAAACCTCCCCTCATCCTCATTTCGAAATTTTCTTCGGTGCCCAGTCCCGCACCGCTTCCACAGCAGAAAGTCTGCTCACGGATTGTATTGTCGGGCATTTCTGTGAAGTTATTCAATACACTTTTCAAAATATACCTCGGCTCTTCGAGCAGCCCCATCCCTCTTGCAGGATTGCATGAATCGTGGAATGTTGCGTGCCAATGGTCGTTCCTGCTTTTATCTAATTTTATTTTATTATTCTTAATTAAATCGGCTGTAAACTCGGTAATATGCACCATCTTAGTTGAACGGGTATTCTCAAACACAGTCCTTGTAATTGGTGATTTAGGCACTTCGAGGAAATCAGCAGGGCCGTTAAGTGTGTCCATATATTGATGAAGTATCCGCCACATATGCCCGCACTCCCCACCAAGAATCCATTTAACTTTGAGCCTTTTAGCTTCTGCATATATTTTAGCATTCAATACCTTCATCAATTCATGCGAAACGAATGAACCGAAATTACCTCCCTCTGAGGCATAAGTTGAAAATGTAAAATCCAGGCCTATTTCGTGGAACAGAGCCATATAACCTAATAGCGTGTAATAATGAGGTTCTGCGAAATAATCGGCAGAAGGAATAACAAATAAAATTTCAGCGCCCTTCTTATTTATTGGAATCTCTACCCTGATGCCTGTCAAATCTTCGAGGTCGTCTCTTGCAAATTCTATCGAATCCTTGAATCCATGCGGCTGAATGCCGAGGTGATTGCCTGTCCTGTGTGAGTTTGCAACAGGTGTCATCACCCAGTCAATATTAACTCCTATAAGGTTCATCAACTCGCGTGCAATGAAAGTAATTTCTGCCGTGTCAATCCCATAAGGACAAAAGACTGAACATCTTCGGCATTGCGTACATTGATAAAAATAATAGAACCATTCTTTCAATACATCAAATGTCAGTTCAGTTGCACCTGCCATCTTTGCCATTAGCTTTCCTGCGAGTGTAAACTCTTTCCTATAAACAGCCCTGAGCAGTTCTGCTCTCAGCACAGGCATATTTTTCGGGTCGCCCGAGCCAATGAAGAAGTGGCATTTATCAGCACAGGCTCCGCATCTCACGCATATATCCATGAACAATTTCAGGGAGCGGAATTTATCAATCCTTTCACGAAAACCTTCAAGTATAATCTCTTTCCAGTTCTCAGGCAGCTTCCAGTTTTCTTCGTATGGCTGCCATTTTCTGGGATTCGGCTGATGTACATATTTCAGGCTTTCCGGATTTCCTGCATAATTATATGAGCCTTTTTTATATTCAACCCGAACATCCATCCAGTGCTTCTTAGGAGGTTTATAGCTGATTGTCTGAGCTAATTCTTCCGGTTTCATTTTAAGAGACATGGCTTTCCTCCTTATCTAACGGCATACCCGCTCCCTTCATTACTTTCCTGAACTCATCTTCGTATTCTTCGTAAGTATGCGGCTTCATCTTTAATTCATCAATCCATGGATTAACATGTCTTCGCATCCTGTTTGTATTCGCAAGGTTTCTTGTCGGACTCATGAAAATTCCTGACATATGAACAAGCTTGCTCATAGGGAAATAAATCAAAAGTGAGCAAACAAAGAAAAGATGAAGATAGAACCACAGACTTAATCCTTCGCTTGGTGCTGATGGTGCAAAGCTTAATATACCAAGCATTAGCTCCTTCACTGCAACAAGGTCTGTCTTGAAAAAATACCTCATCAGAATTCCTGTGATTGCAATACCTGCAATAAGCAGAAGCGGGAAATAATCAGACGGTAAAGATATATACCTGATTTTTGAATCGAAAACACGCCTGAAAAACAAGTATGTGAGAGCTGCTAAAATCACAGCATTAGTCATATAGATAAGCGGCACCCATATTTGGAAAAAGCCGTCAATGTCCTGTAAAAAAGGTACGAAGAAGGGTATCGGCTGTGTGAAAAACCTAAAATGTCTCAGAAAAATTATTAGAAACGACCAGTGAAAAGCAAGACTGAACATCCAAAGCCATTTGTTTGCTCCGTATGTCAGAATTGGCCCTTCCTTCAGTTCTGCTTTCGTATTTCTGAACAAAGAACGGAAAAACAGCACTTCCAGAGCCATCCTGCCAAGCACGCCAAGGTATGAACTCGGATTATCGAGACGGTTCTGCTTAATGAATGACAATGATTTTTGCTGTCCTCCTGTTGTAGGAATGCGAAAGGGAACCGGCGAGCGAGCCCATCTTACAATTCGCACAATGCTCCCAACAATAAATAATGTTATTGCAATATATGGTATCACCACTGCGAAAATGTAATTCAATCCGGACACGTTCGCTCCGAGCAAGCCGAGCAATATGAGTGCGGCTACTGCAACTAACGAAAACCAGATTCCCATTAAAACTATCCTTAATTTATTCTCAATTTATTTTAGTATTTACTATTTCTCCTTCATTCGTAATTCGTAATTCATAATTCGTAATTACTTACTTCAATCCCCATACTTCTTATTCAGTCTCTCAACCATCTTCCCATATTGTGCCTTAGTTTCACCCGCTTTAATCTCATAAATCTTCTCTTTCAATCCAACATATATATCAAAAGCAAGTGAAACAGCCTGGTCAATTCTCGATTCAAACTCCAGCACTTCCCTGAAAAGCATTTGAGCATTCTCATCATGATGATATTCTTTCCTGATGATTTTCTTCAACAAAAAGAAGAACCCGACAGCTTCCGAAGGTGTGAACTCCTGTACAGCCCTGATTTTCATTAAATCATCAATCGCAATATTTAGTTTCTGAGGTTCTGTTGGATTTATTAACTCATCCAATATTTCAGGAAGTCTTTTTGAAAAAGTATATCCAATCGGATTGCCGAACTGATTTTTATTTTCAAACAGAAATTTTCCTGCATCGCCGGGATAGGTTTCAATCACAGCCTTAAGCCATTTCTCAGCGATTTGGCTTTTGTGTTGCTCCAGTATTTCATAAAATTTCATAACAAGCAAGAAAATAAGTTCAATTCAAAAATAACATATATTATGTTTCACTCAATTATATAATCAAAGATGAGTGCAATTATAAAATTCCCTATTTTTTCATATAAATAGAAATGTAAATTTTATACTGTAATGTGAATGTTGTAGGAATAAATATAGTTTTGATAAAATTGTTAAGCAAAAAATTATTTTCTTAATATTATTCTATTTTTTTTCTGTAAGAAATAAGTCTGCTTGAGTTGCTGTATCTTGCTTCTTTTTTTTAATATGTTGTTTTTGTTTAGGTGCCTTCTTAGAAGTGTAAATTTGACTCTCTTCTGCAATTATCATTTTACTATCCTTCTTAACATAGATAGACGTTTCATCCTTCAATGGGAAATTGACAGTATGTGAGGGGATTTTAAAATAATTTTTAAAAGGACCTCCCCAATAATTAAGAAGCCATTTGACAAAGTTTGATCTTTCATCTATTGTTCCTATTGGGTCATTGTAAAGTAGAAAATTTTTAATTTGTGGTGGCTCAACAAACAGTAATGAAAAATTGTCTTTGCTGTAAAACGCTTGTCGTAAATCCATTAGTAATCTACCCAAAGCATTTATGCCTGTAAATATTGTCCCATCTTCATCTGGAATTGCACCCCAAAAATTATCCTTTGCTGAATTTTCAACAATATTTTTTAATCCAGTTTCGTGAAGAATTGACCCAAATGAAACAAAGTTTTGAGCAAGTTTTATACTTATACACCACTTCATTATTTTAAGTCTGACTTCATACCAATCTTCTCTACTTTTCTTTTTGTTTGTACTACTTATCATCTTTACCATCATGGGGCTTTTTTGCTCAATAATTTTTTGTTGTATTTCAGGTAAGTGAGGAAATCTACAAGCTTGATATAATGCCTCAGACGTTCGTATATCAACTCCATTAATATACAAAGGAAATCCAGTTGCCATATTCGAAAGCGCTCCATAAGCTTCATTATTTTTCTTGAATATGCAGGAGTTTTCTTTTTGATAAACTCTGATATCTTTCTGGTCAACTTTATTTTTCATTTTTCAAATTTCTTAAAATGGTAAATAACCCAAATCCTCTTTATTCTTGTTTTAAAAAAAGTCAAAGTCTTCTGAACTTTGTGTTGTAGTTGCAATATCTCCATGGCCATAACTAACAAATTTTCTTTCGAATAATGGATGCCAATTATGAGATGAATACCAAAATACAAGTGGAGTATTAAAAGGTACATTCCTATAACTGAAGCAAAGGGTGCCAAAGCCAAAATTCTTATGGCTCGACAAACCATAACCTAATGGTCTCATTCTTGTATTGCGATTAACACCTGCAAGCTCGTATAATCTCATTCCTTGTTGGAGCATAATGTTTTCAAAGCGAATACGATTTTCTTTTGATGAAAACAAAGTTTCGGTTGCTGGACGACTCGGATCACGATAAACACCTATATCATTTTCAACATTCAAGCTCGCCGAGTAGTCAAGTATGTTTTGTTGTTGATTATCCTTAATCGGAAAGAGAAAGTCAAGTTTTGAATTATTATTATTAAAATCATTTTCAATCAGTTTAAAATAATATTCATCATAATAATTGCTGATATCTTCTTTCAGATGATTTTTCAATCGAGATTTGAATTTATAATAATTGTGTTTGTGAATTATAAAGTATAGTATTAGAAGCTTTGCTTTGTTGTTTTTTAAATAATCAAAGTGGGTTTGATTTTTTATCTTTGTATAAAGCCATCCCTTCTTTTCTTCGCCTTCAATTTTTGCAAGTCCTTTAAACAAAGTATCACCAGTGCATAATAAATCATCCAAATAAATAAAGTAACGAGGATTTGTTGGGTTATGATAAGAAAGATTAAATTCAAATTTTGTAAGTGAAATATCTCTTAGTAAAGCAAGAAAGTCCTTTTGACTTTTGCCTTCAGGTTGATGGTCAATGAATGTTGAAACCTTAAGAAAGTTAGAAGGCGTAGTGAATTTAAGAATTTCAGACATCTTTTTGATCATATATTCCAATCCTCGAACGATTGTCAGTTTTGAAAAATAGCGATGAGGTAAAATAAATTTGAGTTCAGTGAGTATGAATATTCTATCAGTTTCAGGAAATTGTTTTATCCATCTGTCAATACGATTTTCTGACATTTTTCCCTCATCATGTCGATAGTCTTTGATGATCTCGTAAATGTCGTTGATTAGTTGTTCCATAGTTATAAATATAAAAGAATGTTGCTACAAAGCACGAATTAGCATTTCACACTACTTTTTTCTATACGAAACTTATTAAATCATTGTACAATTTAATAAAATAATTATTAATGAACAATTACTTCTGGGTATTATTGTAAATACTTATCAGTTAAATAATTAAAATTTCATATTTTCAAATATAAATAGAAATATATTTTTCTTACTGTATAGGTTTTGTTGTAATGTTATTTGTGTGAATATTGAATATTCGGCTATTTTTAATAGATTAATAATACTAAATTTAACTAATTTTGTCTTTGACTTGTAACAGGAAAAAAAATAACTTGAAAACACATCATAAAATAATAATTGGCGATAGCAGGCACATGGCGGAACTTGAAAAAATAAATAATTTAAAATAATAACCAAGAATAATATGACAGAATCATTAGTACAATGGACTCTTCTAAATAATAAAAGCTTATTAAGTGAAATATTAGATTTTAATATTTCGAATAAAATCGGTCAAGAAATAAAAACTGACTTTGGAAGAATTGATTTTGTTTTATCAAATAGACAAGGAAATCATCTCATTGTAGAATTAGAGACAATTCTGAATAATAGAAATAAATTAGAATATTGCTTCAATCAAACATTGAATTATAAAAATGTTAAATTTTCTGAATCTACACAATATTGCATTCTCTATGCTGATGAAACCAATCAGAAGTATAAAAATAAAATTGAAGAATTTGGTTTAACGAACGATATCTTAATAAAAACTTATTCCTTAAATAACATTAAACAACTTTATTCAAAAACAATTGAAAGATTAAGTTTAAATGTTGGTTTAGCTCTCCCCAATCCAAAAAACTATACAATTTGCTACCTGCGATGGTTAAACAAGATAATGAAAACTTTTGTTGATTTAAATAAAAGGATTTTAACTTATGATGAAATATTTATACCATTTCAAAATCAAACGAATAGTAAAACTAATTTTAATTGTTATGAAAAAATTGCTTCGGATTTTGAATTAATTGAAATTAAAAATAATAAATACTATTTAACTAAAAACGGTGATGATTTTATTAAGAATTTAAGCCCTTATGTATTTTTAACCTCAAACCCATCATCAATTGATTTAACGAATGAACAAAAAAGATTAATATTAAAAATTTTAACTAATGGTAACTGGGAAAATAAAGTTCATAAAATAAATATTTATTGGTTTATGAGATTTTTGGAGGTTACAAATGGTACATGGTTACCAAAAAATCATAATATTGAAAGTGCAAAGTTGGAAATTGCTAAGGGGCTATTTAAGGTATCCTATAAGGGTAGAACGATGTTTGAATTTTTAACTTGGTGTTATAATTATTGTAATGAATTAGGTCTCGTTGAGAGAATAAAATCAACGAGTGAATATGACCAAATTATTCTAACACCTTTGGGAGTAGAAGTAAATAATATTTTTTCTTTAGATTTGACACTTAAAAAAAGTAGGATGAACTTAAATTTTCAATATTTAGAATAATGTTCAATTATCAAATACAAAATATATTAAAGGAAAATCCACGTATTCAAGAAAAACTTGGGAAAACTTTGTACAATTGTATTAATAATGATGTGAAAACAATTGCAGTTGAAGTCTCAGAACAGAACTGCATTGACTATATTCATAACCTTACAATATATAGAAACCTTGATGGATATGTTAGAAAAAAATCTGTTATTTACGATGGTTTAGCTAAACTATTTCCAGTTTTAAAGTTTGAAGAAATTGAACCAGATTATGAACATTCAATTGATATTGATTATTTAGCAAAAGTAGAAAATAAATTTGTTGGATTTCAAATAAAACCTGTTACTGCAAAACATAGTTTCGGCAATTATTCTCCAACTGAAAGGATGAAAGCCAGTTTCAAGGATTTTGAGGAAAAATTTGGAGGAAAGGTATTCATAATATTTAGTTTAGATGGAGAAATCGGTAACAAAGAAGTAATTGATGAAATAAAATCGGAAATTGAAAGATTGAAAATGACATCAATTTAATTTATACAATAATGCTTCAAATTCGATTCTACAATCATCTGGATTGCTTCCTTCAGATTTTCTTTCACTTCTTTGATTGTCCTTCCCTGTGAATTAACACCCGACAATTCTTTAACCGTTCCGGCATACCAATCATCAGATTTTATTATTATCGCTGTATATTGTGTCATACATTTACTCCTCGTTTATATTTCTTTGACGTTGTGATTTATAAATTATTAAAATAAAATCGCTATCAAGTTTTCATATCTTCAATTTCTCAACAAACTAAGTTTTTAATGGCGATTTGAAAAATTTTAGTTTATTTTCTTATCATATTATTAAACTCATCCAGAGTCAAACCTGCTTCTCGAATTATCCCTCTTAAAGTGCCTTTTGCTATTTCTTTATGATTAGGGATAGTTAATCTTCTGAAAGGATGATAAGTACATCTGAGTATTATATGACTGCCGGATTGATGGTCAATTTCATAGCCTATTGATTTGAGTACCGAACATAATACCTTCCCAGACAGAACGGGGAGTTTGCCCATGTCAAACCTCTAAAACTTCTTCATAAATCGGAGGAGGCACCGGTTCATTATGTTTTCTTAAACTTTCAATGTAACCGGTAATAGCATCTTTGATATTCAAGAGTGCTTCACCCCGGGAATAACCTTGTGATATGCATCCTGGTAATGAAGGGCATTCAGCAACAAACACTCCATCTTCATCCTGTTCGATTAATACTCTGTATTTCATAATATAATCCCGATTATTTTCTTCTTTTGACGAAATGATTGTAGAATTATTAAAATCACTAAATTAAATTCCTCTTCAGCTTCACCACAAACTTTGCTCCCTGTCCAAGTTCAGATTCGACTATGTTTTCGGCGCCATGCTCTTTATCAATCACCTAATAGTTTTTTTACTAAGTTAATTAATTCACTTCCCTCTACCGGTTTTGATATATAACCCTCAGGAGGAGGGACTTGCTTTCGTGATGAAATGAAAGTCTGGAATTCATCTGAAATTCCTGTTATAATAATAATTGGAATCGATTTCCATTTCTCATTCCCCTTAATAGTCCGATAATATTTCACTCCCGACATCTCGGGCATTGTAATATCGAGAGTAATAAGGTCGGGAATTGTTTCGTTTAGCTTTTCTAAACCTGTCTCACCGTTATCGGCTGTTATGGTATTGTATCCGTTGTCCTCAAGTATGTTTGAGAAGAATGTGAGTGTGTCGGGCTCATCGTCGATAATAAGAATTGATTTTTTACTCATTTCGGTATCCCTCCAATAATTTATTTAATATCAATTGATGACAAATCAATGCTTCGCTTTGGTATTGTAACTGTAAACTCGCTGCCCTTCTTCAATTCGGATTGAATTTCAATTTTTCCCCCATGTGCGGCAGTAATTTTATTGGCAATAAATAATCCTAATCCCGTTCCTTCGCCCCCTTTGGATGAGAAAAACAGGCTGAAAGCTTTTTCGCGGGTTTCCCTGTCCATGCCAATTCCATTATCAATAATTTTAAAGATAATATTTTCATCATTTCCGAATAATTGAAATTTTACAGTATGGTTTTCCTTACTTTTATCAATCCGGCAGGCATCTATCGAATTTTCAATCAGGTTAATCAATAATGCCCTGACAGCCTTTCTGTCACAATCAAAATCACCTGCATTATCATCCAATTCACAGATAAACCCGATTTTCAACTCTATGGCTTTGTCCTTTACTGATTCACAAGCCTGATTGGCTAACTCAAGAGCAGAAACCTGTTCCCAAAATGGTTCGCGGTCTTTAGCATAATAAAGAATATCCATAACCATGCTTTTAATTCTGTTGATGTTTCTGAGAACGATTTCCCAGCCTTGTGTCAATCGTTCTTTGTTGTCGTTTTCTATTCCCTTGTTCACAAGGTAAATACCGCCGTTAAGCCCGTTTAAAAGTCCTTTGATGCCATGCGAAATAGAACTAATGAGTAATCCTATTGACGTTAATTGGTCTTGCAATTCCCTAAGCTCCGTAATATCCAGGCTCATTTCAATCACATGACTAATTTTACCGTTTGCATCCCTGATAGGAGCAGTATGAACCATACAATTAATTGTTCTGCCGTCTAAAGTGGTTACCACTTCTTCGTGTCTATGAATTGTCCCGTCTTCAAAAGTTCTTCTAACAGTGCATGGGTAGCATTCTTCTTTGCGGTGTTTATAAACTTCATAGCATTTGCATCCGAGGTAACATCCAAAAGTCTCACGATGAAGTCTGTTAGCATTAATTATATTAAAATCTTTATCTTGAATAGAAATAAAACATGGTACTTCTTCAAAGAGCATTTTATAACGCTCCTGGTTCTCTTTGAATTCCCGCTGTAAATCCTTAATGTCAGTAACGTCGGTTGACATTTCCATGACTGCAACTATGTCTCCATCATCATCTCTGATAGCTGTTGTATTGATTATAACAGACACCTTCCTGCCATTGAGACATTGAACCAGCTCTTCACTCGAAAGGGAGACTCCATCCCTGAAGGTCTTTTCGACAGCACAATACTCACATTTATCAGCCCTATGCTTATAAACCTGATAGCAATACCGGTCTTTGTAATTCCCAAAATCCGTAACAAATTTATTGTTTGCCAGGATAACTTTCAAATCCCTGTTCTGTACTGTCAGGTAACAGGGCATGGATTCGAAATACTGTTGAAATGGAAATTCCATTGTAATACCTGAATTATCCTACTTCTAAAATTTTTCTTACATTAAATAGCAAAGTATCCGGATCAACCGGTTTATCAAGATAGCCTTCCGGCATTGGAACCGGGCGATCATAAATCAACCTTCTTAACTCCGGCCTTCCGGTGATAATACACACTTTTGTAGAAGCAATTTCGGGATTTCTCCTCAAATTTTCAAATACCCAACCACCATCCTTACCCGGCATGTTGATATCTAATGTCATCAATTCCGGTTTCTCTTTTAGGGCTATACTGATAGCATCTTCTCCATTTGAGGCTTCGAATACAATAGCACCATTATCTTCCAGAACGGATTTAAAGAATACAAGTATATCCGGTTCATCATCCACAACAAGTATTTTTCTTCCGGCTAATGGAGCTTTTTTGATTTCGACAGTTGGTACCTCAGGAGCTGTGATTTTTTCAGGTATCACAAGAGCATTTGCAACAAGATTCACTAATTGTTTTACCTCCATTTTTAAATCATAGTGTTTTATCAAATCTGTCAATCCATCAACGCAGTTGTGGCAAGAAGTAACGACAATATTAGCTCCGGTTGCCTTCAACTGATCTGCTTTAACTTTTGCAGATTTTAATCTCCTTGAAGTATATTCGGACATAGACATTGCTCCGCCACCACCCGTACAACAGTAATTTTCATTTCTGTTTGGGTACATCTCACGGAAATCGCTGACAACTAAATTTAACAATTCTCTTGGTTCTTCATATAGCCCGCAGCTACGGGCATTGTTGCAGGAATCATGGAATGTATAAGAACCAGTATTTTTAGATTTATCAACTTTAATCTTGCCTTCTTTGATGTAATTAAGCATTGTAAATACTGAACTTTCCATAATGAAATCCTGGTCTATTCCTGCCCAATTTGGACCTTCACATCTTGTAGAGCGATATCCATGGCCGCATTCTGAAATAACAAGCTTTTTCCCTCGTAATTCTTTTAATTTTTCATATACTCTGATAGCGACGGCGCCTCCAAGTGCATCATCGCCTGAAAATAATCCAAAGTTAGTCATATCCCATCCTTCGCTGGGCATAGTCCAGTTTTCTCCGGCTATATGGAATATTTTAGCGGCATCAGATATAGTTCTCGGGTCATATTTTACTTCCCTTGGATTAATAGTATAAACAATATCAGCATCTAATTTATCAATTGGAATAACAGCAGTTTCATCGTCGAATTCAGATTGCATTTCCTCACTCAACCAATCTAAAGTATCTATATAATCTTCCGGCAGCACTCCCATTTGATTACCTATTTCCCATTGGTCTTTACTAACAACTGCTACCCCTTCAGGCATGACACCAACTGAAACAAGTAATCCGCGTAAGGCACGGTTAAATGTAGCGAAATCAACTCCCATAGGGCAGTTGATTGAACATCTTCTGCAATTTGTACATTTACCAAATGATATATCTTTAAGTTCTTCAAGTTCTTCGTCAGTGAATATGCTTTTTGCTCCTACCCACCATGGGAATACTCTGCCTGTCCAGTCGTAATGACGTTTAAAAATCTTCCTCATCCTGTCGGCTTTGTATGCCGGCGCATAAGTAGGGTCATCGGGATTTGTAAGTACGTAGTGACAGCTTTCCGTACACATTCCGCAGTGCACACATGCAACAAGTGAACCGACCATCTGCCTGTTTAATTTTTTTGCCATTCCTTCTATTAACAAATTGGCTTTATACGATCTTTCTTTCATTGAATTTTCCTTTTTTTTCTCAAATTAAATACAAAAATTTTTCGACCCAATAAATTAATATACTACTTTTCTCATTACTTTTATCAGTTTTAAGTCATTACTTAGATTGTCTTGACCCTCTTAACGGGAAGACTCCGCGATGTCCCATAGTCCGTCCAAGATAATACCTTGTAAATGGATAATACAAATAATGTGATATTTTACTGAAGGGTACATATATTAAGAAAAATGCAGTGAGCCAAAAGTAAATTATCATTATTGTTTCTCCGTTTTCGGGTTTATTTGGAACAGATAGAAAAGCCGTTAAGAACCAAGTGGTAATTAAAATAAGTGAGAAATAATCATCAGGTGTGCTTATAGCACGCATGACTTTTTTTGAAAATCTACGGATTATCCTGAAAATACCGACAATAAATGCGGCACCTATAACGACCTGAAAGAGGTATATGACCCAAACAGGTTTCATAGTATCAGGAGCATAAGGGATAAGAAAAGACATTAGAATTGCGAAAGTAACACCCAAATGAAAAACAATGAATTGTGAGTAAATAATAAAGTGCTTTCGTGTACTTTCCATTGCCCAAGGCATCATGATATTCATTAACGAATATAAGATACCTTTTTTCTTATTCGTATCAGGAGGTCCGGTCGGCATTTGCCTGTCTCTGCCGGCTTTATATCTTGTCAGCCAGAAAATTCGTATTGCATAGACACAAGCCATCACTAATAATGCAATTTCCTGTAATCTGTGTTCTGCGAAATGTAAACTTTCACTCATAATTCATTTCTCCTCATCCTTTATTTTCAAGAATATTTGAAAAAGCATTATATTCCCGGTTATCATTTGCACATATTATGATTTCTTGAATCCCGGTTGAGTTTGTCAGATATTTTGTAAAGGATTCAATCATAATTGAAGAGCAGACATCTAAAGGAATTCCATAAAAACCGGTTCCCATCAAAGGAAAAGCTATTTGCTTTATTCCATTTTCGTCAGCGCATTTAAGGGTATTTTCTATAGTATTCAATAATTTATTTTTTAGATCTGGCTCCTGGAATTCAGGTCCTATGGCATGAATAATATGTTTAGCTTTTAATTCACCGGCCTTTGTTAATACTGCATCTGATGTTTTAGCTCCACCGATTTTATCGAGTTCAGCTTTTATTGTAGGTCCTCCCCTCGTAGAAATTGCAGTTCCATACCCGGCTCCTAAAACCAAATCTTTCCTTGCATAAAATACAAATGCCTCGACTTCCATCGCTGATAAATCATCCTTGAGGAGTTTCGCAGGAATACTATTAATATTAAAATTCAAAGACATAACTATATTCCTTTAAATATTTATTATTAAAATTTTTCTTTGTTTTTTCTAAATCTCATTTGATTCTTACTTAGTCAATAGATCCTTGATTATCCATTTCCCGAAAATCCATCACACTGATTATATAAACTAAATCCCTAATAGATAAAGCGACATACTGAACTTCATGCTTCAGCAACTCTATAATACCAACCTCAATGTTTGTTTTTCATTTATTTTGTGTTGTTTTTTTCAAAAAAAAATAAACCGAAAACATTAGGATTCTACATAAGTATCTTCATTTTAAGCTATTTTAATCCTTTGAATTCTTAATACAAACTTAATATAAAAATATGCGAAAAAAAGGCGGTTATTAGTTTTTTTTAATCTTTTAATTAATTCGCTTAAATATGAAATGTTATCATTGCTTTATTCAATGTAAAATCAAAGAAGTATGTCAATCAACCTAATGAATACAAAAATTATTATTATTATGCTCTTTGCTTCTACTAATCATCCAAATTATAACATTACCCAAAAATTTGTGATAATTTGTAACAATTTTAAATAAATTGTGTTATTATTTAAAAATGATGAAATAAAATATATTGATTAAATTTAAGAATTAATTATTAGCATTTATTTCGGAGTTATTATGAAGTCATACATACTTTTGTTTATCATTTTATTTTTTTATACAAATGTAAATGCTCAGTGGGAGCCCGACCGTAAACTGTCCACAGGAACTGATCCGGCAAGTTTGAATGAAAATATGGGGAAGTGCATTGCCGTTTACGGGAATGTAATTCATGTGGTATGGTATCAATCCACCAGTGGCAGCGGGATATATTATAAACGCTCATCGGATGCAGGTATAACCTGGGGCTCCGACATACGTCTTACCGCTGTTCCGAGTTCATCAGATTACCCTTCTATTGCAGTATCGGGTAATATGCTCCATATTGCTTACCGGGACAGTACAACAAGTGATAGAACTTCTAATTATATCCGCTCGACAAATGGCGGCAATACATGGGAATCTCCCGTTTCTCTTGGAAATTATCTGTTTGGGCCTTCTATTTCTGTTTCCGGAACTATTGTTTATGTTGCTCTTAACAGCTATTCCACAGGAAACTCCGAGATTTGGTTCCGCCGTTCTACTAATAACGGAACAACATGGGAACCTGCTTTTCAAATATCGAATGCTTCCGGACGCTCCGAAATGCCATCAATTGCCGCCGGTGGAGCATTAGTTCATATTGCTTGGAACGACACCCGTACCGACACAATGCAGACTTTTTACAGGCGTTCTACTGATGAAGGTGTAACATGGGAATCTGAAGTGCAAAGAACCAATAGCACTGTTTCAGCTCATAGTCCTTCTCTTTCACTTACCGGCTCCGATGTTGACCTTGTTTGGGCTGACTTGCGTAACGGCAATAATGAAATTTACCACTTACATTCGACCGATTTCGGTTCAAGTTGGGGAGCAGAAGAGAGGCTTTCAAATGACCTTTCAACTTCGCTCAATCCCAACATTATCAGAAGCGGTTCAAACGTACACCTGATTTGGGCAGGCTTAGGATTGTTATTCAGGTTCTCCGGCAATAGTGGAGTAACGTGGAACAACCAGGTTAAGTTAGTAAATGAATCTTCATCACCAATTTTACCCTTTGTTGCTGTTACAGGGCAGGTAGTCCACTTAATCTGGACTGACCATAGAGATGGTTATAATGCTGTTTATTACAAAAGGAATCCGACAGGTAATGCAGGTTCACAGGATAATTCCATCACAGTTATTTCGGTACCGTTACAATTATGTTCAGGTGCAGACTTTGTAATACAATATCAAACCTCGGGAACATTTTTTGGGGATAATGTCTTCACTGCTCAAATAAGCGATGGATTAGGTAATTTTTCAAACCCGATTGATATTGGAACAATCAATGCGACAAGCTCGGGAACGATGACTTCAACCTTACCATCTTATTTAATTCCTGCAGCCGGTTACAGGATTCGTATAAACAGTTCTTCACCTACGGCAATTGGAACCAAAAATGCTTCGGATATAACTATTAATGTCTTGCCTTCACCTGTTATACATGGCACATCAGAAGTTTGCAGGAATTCATCTCTTATATTTACGACTGATACTATTACAGGCCATACTTACAAATGGACAGCAACAGGAGGCATTATACAAGGTGCGGATAACCAACAAAGTGTTACTGTAAACTGGACATCATCGAATTTGACAGGCACAATTAATCTGACAGAAACCACAATTACAACAGGATGCAGTAATGTCATCTCAAAAGAAATAACCATAAATTCACTTCCGGATGTAAATATACAAGGTTCGCAAAACGGGTGCAGAAATCAATTGCAAACTTTTTCAGCTACAAGTTCACCTGTCCTATCTTATAAATGGAGTGTAACAGGAGGAACTATCATGGGTGCCGATAATGAGAATAACTTAACAGTGGATTGGAATACACCAGATTCTACAGGAACAGTTTCACTATCCGTAACAAATAATGTAACAGGCTGCATAAATTCCGGAAATAAAATAATAGCAATTAATTCCCTGCCTTTACCATCAATAACAGGCTCATCTGATGTATGCTATAACAGCACTAATACATATTTTGCTCCCCCCGGATTCGGCAATTCATACCTCTGGAGAATTGAGGGTGGGAGTATTGACGGTGCTGACAATCTGCAAGATGTCAGGATTAATTGGAATAGTCCTGATTCAATCGGAACAATCACTTTAATACAAACAATTGATTCTACAGGATGCTCGGATTCGGTTTCAAAAAATATAGTTATTAATCCTTTGCCTGTTCCTGCTATTTCCGGGCCACTAACTTCATTAAAAAATATGAATCAACATTATTCTGTCGTTAATAATACAGGCTCATCATATAAATGGTATGTTGAAGGAGGAATTTTTGTTGCTGATGATGATTTATCAGAAGTAGATATTCACTGGGGAGATGGAAGTTCAGGGAATCTGAAAATTATTGAAACTAACTCTGATGGCTGCACTGATTCATCGGAAATAACGGTAACCCTGTTAATCAGTTCTGTTGATGATATTGAGAAAAACAATTATTCAATTAAAGTGTATCCCAATCCATCTTCAGGTATAATCAATTTAGAAGTATTCAATAATGAGCCGGAAAATTTTGAAATTGAAATAACAAATGTTTATGGAATGACTGTTAGAAAAATCTACTCCGGAATAATTGCTGATGGAATATTTAAGACAGTGTGGGATGGCACAGATTCCAATTCCAATCAAGTGTTTTCAGGCATATACTTTGCAAAAATTAAAAGTAATTCAATTAATTTGACCGCAAAATTTGTGCTTATTAAATAGGAAATTTTATTTATTGATTTATTAGTAAATTTTTTTGAATAGCCACTATCTTCAGATAGTGGAATTATTTTAAGAATGAACCATAGACTTTAGTCACTTAAATAAGTGGATAAATCCCGCTTAATGGTGATGAAAGACCGCAAAATTTGTGCTTATTAAATAGGAAATTTTATTTATTGATTTATTAGTAAATTTTTTTGAATAGCCACTATCTTCAGATAGTGGAATTATTTTAAGGATGAACCATAGACTTTAGTCACTTAAATAAGTGGATAAATCCCGCTTAATGGTTATGAAAGACCGCAAAATTTGTGCTTATTAAATAGGAAATTTTATTTATTGATTTATTAGTAAATTTTTTTGAATAGCCACTATCTTCAGATAGTGGAATTATTTTAAGAATGAACCATAGACTTTAGTCACTTAAATAAGTGGATAAATCCCGCTTAATGGTTATGAAAGACCGCCACTACTTGAAAGTAGTGGCTATTCATTTCTTTTATTAATCAGCAATTACTTCATTAGCCATTAGTCATTACTTCTGCTCCGATTGCTTATCCATCAATTTCAGAAACGGAGAAATCAAATCAATCGGTATCGGAAAAATCGTCGTAGAATTCTTCTCGGTTGCAATATCCGATAGTGTTTGCAGGTAACGCAATTGCAGAGCAATCGGATGTGTCTCGATTATTGTAGCAGCATCTGTCAGCTTTTGGGAAGCCTGGTACTCGCCGTCTGCATTGATGATTTTGGAACGTCTCTCACGCTCGGCTTCTGCCTGCTTTGCCATCGCCCTCTGCATCTCGATTGGCAGGTCAATCTGCTTTACTTCGACTGTACTGACTTTGATGCCCCATGGCTCAGTGTGCTCATCAATAATTTCCTGGAGCTTTTTATTGATTCGGTCCCGTTCCGAAAGCAATTCATCCATGTCAGACTGGCCCAAGATACTGCGGAGAGTTGTCTGTGCAATCTGGTTTGTTGCAAACAGGTAATTTTCTACACTCACTATCGCCTTGTCGGCTTCGACAACACGGAAATAAAGCACGGCATTCACCTTGATTGATATGTTGTCTTTTGTAATTACATCCTGGGGCTGAACGTCAAAAGCAACTGTTCTCAGGCTCACACGCACCATCTTATCAATGAAAGGAATGAGAATAATTAAACCGGGCCCTTTTACCCCGATAAGCCTGCCGAGCCTGAAAATAACAGCCCTTTCGTATTCTCTCAGTATCTTTATCGAAGAGAAAATCACAATAACTAAAAAAGCAACGATTAGTAATAACGGCATTGACATATTAACCTCTCAAATAAATATAATTAAAAAATTTTATTCACAATTTACATTATCAATAATAACATTAATTCAGATTATTTACAATTTAATTTCCCACAATTCAGAATTCAGCATTCATAATTCAGATTATTTTTTTACCTTCTGTCTAAATCCCTATGAAAATAAATCAGTGAAAATCAGTTCCATCAGTCTCATCCGTGTTCTATCACAAAGTCTCTTTGAGAAATAATAACCTTAAAGTCATATTCCTACAACCTTAGTAACAAACAAATTCCCGCTCCTCCCAACCTTATTACCCTATCCAAATCATAATAAGGTTTGTCTTTTCGTTTTGTTTTTTCTATTAAGGTTAAATGGCTTTTATAAGGTTTTAATTAAATCATCCCTATCACATTAATCACACAAATCACAGTTCAGACAATTTGCGTCTCTGTGTGAGATTAACTCCATGCTTCAGCATGGGGGGAGGAAATCGTCATCACCACAGCCCCGCCACACTAAAGTGTGGGGTTATTAAAATCCTACAATCCTCAAATCCTAAAAATCCTAATTCAGACATTTTTTTTTAAACCATTTTAAAACCGTTTTCTTGACATATCACCACCACAACCTTATCTTTGCACCGCTTGTTCTTTGAAATTCCGGGATGAATAGCCACTATCTTTTGTTCGTGGTAGATAATATCAAATCATACATTGACTTAAGTCACAAATTTGAGCATCATTAATAAAAATGATTAATAAAAAAATGCTGGATGTGCACATTGAATTCCTTTATTCTTTAGAATTTACCTTATGTTTTTTAGCAAATGAAAAATCGTGTCAAACCTGCTCAAAATGCCCTAATCTGCCCAATTTTGTCTCTATATAACCAAAAAAGCTCAGTGAAACTCCGTGCAAAACTCTGCGAGACTTTGTGGTAAAATTAGATTTGTCCTCAATTCTGCATTTTAAATTTTGAATTGAAAATTTATTGAAAATTGAAAATTAGAAATTGAAAATTGAAAAAACAAAACTCTGTCAAATCTGCTCCGGATGCACAAATCTGCTCATTTTTGGCTTCATATAACCAAAATTATCAGTGAAAATCCGTGCAAAACACTGTAACACTTAGTGGTAAAATTAGCTTCTCCTATTTCCCATTTTCAATTAAAACTCCCATCCGAAAGATAGTTCTGCCATAGCAATAATTGTGGTCTCCGTTTCCTTGTCGTTTGATAATTGAGGTGCAATTCCAATTATTCCGCCAACATTTAAGAAAAAACCGGAATCATAACGCCAGCGATAGCCGATGTTAGACGATAATGAAATATATGTATGGGAATAATATTGTATATTATTATTATCATTATAAAGTTCTCCGCCTCCCCAGCCGTATTCGATAATTCCTCCTACATAGAATTTATCCTGCGAAGCGCCATAAAAGTTTTTCATTGAAATCCCCACAGCCGCACTTGTCATATCGAGGCCTTCGGTATAATCGGCAACCACATGATACAAGACCCCACCTGCTGAATAACGGAAATGCGGGCCTATAAAAAAGCTTTGCCCGATACGAAAATTATATTCAAAGATTGGACCAAACTGCAAAAAACCCAAAGGATTGAATAAAAACTCAGAATTTCCCATCTGGTAATTTGAATAAATGTTTGTGCTTACGGGTTTCTCTTTTGTTATTTTCTCTACTTCCTCCATCTGATAGACAAACACACTACCGTCTGCAGTTTGAATTTTCAGGGATTTGCCGGGCACCTGTTCTATTATGGTACCACGTATTATGCTTCCGTTTTTGAGATAAACCACTTCCTGCAATTCCTGGGCATTTAATTGAATTGAGGATAATATACTTATTGTCAACAGAAAGGCAAAAAAGAAAAAAACTGTTTTGATAAATTTTGTGGAACTCATAATTACCTCCTTAATCAATAATTTTATGTAATTAAACTATAACCACAATTCAAAATTATTTTATATAATCCCTACGGTATAAGAGTAGGAGTGGTGATTCTTATGACCAGATATTTAATCGCTATGCGATAAATATGTCATATTAATATAATTCAGCATTTTGCATTTTACATTCAATTAAACTTTTTTCACTTTCAGCAACAACGAATCGACATCGCTAACGACAACCTCATCGCCTTTGCCGATTGTCTCGTCTGATGCGGCTTTCCAGATTTCACCCATGACTTTGACATTCCCTTTTACGTTTGCTGAGATATCCGAAATAGCCACACCCTTCTGACCAATCATTGCTTCTTGGCCTAAGGCTCGTCTCCGCTTCTGTGCCTTCAAGCCCAAAGCGACAATGAAAATAAAAAACAATGCCGTTAAAACCGTACCTGTGATTATTGAACTCATAGATATTTGCAGAAATTCAAATGGTGAATCTATTAACATGAGCGAGCCAAGCAGGAATGACACAACTCCACCAATCGTCAGGATTCCGTAACTTGGTACTTTTATTTCTAATAAAAACATTATAACAGCTAAAAAAATTAATGATACACCTGCATAGTTGATTGGCAGGAATTGGAGTGAGTAACCGGCAAGAATAAGGCTTATCCCGCCTGCAACCCCGGGAACAATCGAACCTGGATTATACAGTTCAAAAAATATTCCGTATATGCCAATCAAAAGCAGTATGTATGCAATGTTTGGATTTGTCAGTATGCTGAAGAATTCTTCTTTCCAGTTCATTTCCTGCTCTTCGACTACGACTGATGCAGTTCTCAATGTTACTGTCCCTGAAGAAGTTGTTGCCATATCGCCATCAACTGCTCTAAGCAATGAATCAACGTTTGGGCAGATGTAATCAATAACACCTTCCTTCAATGCTTCGTTTTCTGTAGCCGATATGCTCTCCCTGACTGAGCGTTCAGCCCAAGCTTCGTTTCTATGCCTCTTCTGGGCTATCGAGCGTATAAATGCACATGCATCATTTGTTATTTTATCGCTCATAACACTTGTTGTATCGCTTCCACCTCCTGCATCTACCGGATGTGCGGCACCAATATTAGTTCCCTGTGCCATAATAGCAAAATTTGCTGAAAGCGTTATGAACACACCTGCAGAACCAGCCCTTGCTCCTCCGGGAGCGACATACACAATGATTGGAACTTTCGAACCGAGTATGTCCTTAACAATGTCTCTTGTGGCATCAAGCAAGCCACCCGGTGTGTTCAGTTGTATAATAAGTGCCTCTGCACGGGTTTCCTCAGCTTTTTCGATACTACTTTTGATGAAAGAAGCAGTTGCAGGGCCTATGCCGCTTTCAACTTTAATAAGTAGCACACGTGATTTTGCATTTGCCGTTATCAATACAGCGAAGAAGAAGAATATGATTGATTTTATCAGACCTTTCATTTTTCATCTGCCAATTATTTCATAGAAAAGATTCGGAACTAATTTACAAAATTTAGGAGTGATTATTCAATAAATTTTGGGATAAATGAAAAAGTAGTATCAAAATAATGTTCTGTCCGGATAATACTGTAGAAATTGATAATAACATTCTGCAGAATTTATACTATTGTGTTTCAAGATGCAGAATGTAAAAAGAAGATAGCCGGATATTATACCCGGCTATCTAAGAGCAAAATTAATTAAAAAATTTTTGTTTACAACATTATTAATTTAATTATTATTTTTTTAAAATCAAAGAAATATTTTGCTTTTTTAATAAAATTTTATTTAATTAGTAATATTAGGTTTAACAAAAATATTAATTAGGAGTAACTATGGGCAAGTTAGCAAAAATTTTGTTGCTTCTATTTGTATGCTTTTTATTAGCATCCGAATACCAGCCATTATATGGTGAACCGTATGATTCCCGAATCCGCGAAAACGATTCCGAATTAAAGAAAAAACGTGAACAGTGGATTGAGGATATGCATAGAACCGAACCCGGTGTCAATTGGAAAGTGTTGGAAAACGAAACACGTCTTTCCAAATATCAATATCTGCAAAACAATCTATATGATAAAATAAAAAATGGCGGGGATTATAAAACGTTAGCTGCCGATGTTGAAATCGGAAATACAGGCTTCAGGGGATTTTGGACTGAAAAGGGTAGTCTCAACCTTGCAGGAAGGATACACACAACCCACGTTCCTCCGGGTTCAAGTACTGTTTATGCTGCTTCGGCAGGAGGGAATATCTGGAAGGGTAATCTGGATGGTGATAACTGGACATGCCTAAACAATGGTTTTAAAATTAATGATATTAGAATGATAACAACTGCAAGTGAAATAAAAAAATTCATTACAAGGGTCATCGTAGTTGGATATACATCACCTAATGTTTACTATACAAATAATAACGGACAGTCCTGGAATCAGGCAACAGGACTTGATTCATTAGTTTATGGAGGGTGGATTATCAGGGCAATTGTGCAAAACACGACAAATGATATTTACCTTTTGTGTGGTGAACAGGATTTTCAATCGTCGTTTGTAACCATCTATCACTCATCAAACAATGGAACTTCTTTTTCAAAAATTCTGACAATCAATACAGACCCTCAGTTTTGTGATATCTGGACACCCAAATATGATAATGAAGATATATACATTATTTACAGAGACAATATTACAAAACTCGTTAATAATCAATTACAACTTGTGTATAAAATCAATACCAAATTCAAGCCCTTGATTAATTTTGATAATTTAAGTCAGGCAATACTCCAGGGAACTTATGTACAAAATCAGGCTTATCTTTCAATCTTATTTAAAGATGCCATTAAAGACACATCATATTTATACAATTACAATGCAACTGATGGAATTAAATATGAAGGAATTGTACCTATTGGAACATTTGACCGCAACAGTTTTTGCGTCTCGGTTAATGACCCTGACTATTTATATATAGGAAAGGTAGAATGTTACAGAAGTAAAAATCGAGGTGATACCTGGTCAAAAATAAACGATTGGTATGATTATTATGACAAGCCAAACACAAGACTACATGCTGATATTCCGGGCATTTCATCATTAAGGCGGAGTAACGAAGAAATCACTCTTATTTCGACTGACGGAGGTTTGTATAAATCTGACGATAAATTAGGTTCGGTTAGTAACATATCCAGAACCGGTTTGAACGTAAGCCAATATTACAGCACTTTAACTTCCCCGGGAAATCCCAAGATGGTGTTTGCCGGAAGCCAGGACCAGGGTTTCCAGATTTGCGAAGAAGACAGTAATGCCGTACTTGGATTCGAGCAAATCAACAGCGGCGATTACGGACATCTTATATCAGGTAATGATTGTTATGATGTTTGGGGTGTCTATCCCGGCTTTATCATATTGTATGACAAAGCAATTGAATCCGGAATAAAAAAATACACACTTGACTTTTCAGATTTTATGAAAAATTCTTTATGGATGCCGCCTCTCGCCCGTGACCCGGCTTCATCTTCTAAGGTATATTTACTTAGCGGACAACCACTTAATCAGACTGAAAAAGGTTCATATTTATGGAAACTCAGCTTTGCAGATAATAAAATCAACTATGAGCAAATACCATTCAATTTTGTTACACATAATGACTATGACAAGGTATCTGCCTTTGCCGGTAAAATAACATATATGTTTCCAAAAAAGAATCAATTTAATTATTATTATACTTTGACATCTTACGGCAGGTTTTTCTATTCCACCGACAAAGGTACAAGCTGGACCGAAAATCCAATCTTCAGGGGACCGGGCGCTCATTATTTTTATGGAAGTACTATTGTCATATCACAAACTAATGCCGAAAAAGTCTATATAGCAGGGAGCGGATATTCTAATCCTTGCGTGTTTATGTCAACAGACCATGGACAATCATTTACTCCGCTCGACAGCGGCTTGCCCCGGACTTTGGTTTACAAGATGGTTGGTACACCCGATGATGAGTATTTGTTTGCCGCCACTGAAGCTGGCCCTTACGTCTATATAGCTGAAGAAAAACGCTGGTATTCTATGAGCAGTCCCGATTCTCCCGACCAAACATTTTGGTCTGTGGAGTACCTGGAAAATACGAAAAAAGTCAGGTTCAGTACTTATGGAAGAGGCATTTGGGATTTTAAAATTGTCCTGTTTAAAAAGTTCAATGATGTTAGTGAAGACAATCAAACAGCGGAACCGCCAAGTATAGATTTAAAGGCATATCCTAATCCGTTCAATGAGAAAATTTCTGTTGATGTTATTAGTTCTAAGGCATCATATTATAATATCCGAGTTTTCGATGTACTCGGCAACCTTGTGAAGGAGCTATATTCGGGAACATTAAATGATGGAAAGAATCAATTCGAATGGGATGGTAAGACAACCAACGGCTTAAAACTGCCTGACGGAATCTATATGCTCACAGCCTCATCAGAGGGATTCACTAATTATGCGAAATTAATTATGAATTCCGAATGATGAATGCTGAATTGGAAATAGGGAATAGGAATTGGGAAATAGGAAGTAGAATTCATCAATTTTATTAAGTAGTGATTAAATATCGGTAGCAAAATAAGCAACAACAATCATCATTTTCCCGTAGGGAATAAATAAACAATTACGAATTTCAAATTACGAATTATGAATGAAGGCTGTGATTCTGAATTTATTTCAGAATCCATAGCCGGAAACCCGCTTCAACATATTTTATTTCACGCAAAGTCGCAAAGAATCTGCTAAGGTCGCAAAGATTTACCCTTAAATTTTGGTTGTATAAAGCCAAAAAGGTGCAGATTTGTGCATTCGGAGCAGATATGACAGAGTTTTGTTTTTTCAATTTTCAATTTCTAATTTTCAATTTTCAATTTTCAATAAATTTTCAATAAACTAATTTAAAATATTCAAATAATTTCAAAATACATTTATAAAGTTCAAGTTGGAAATATGGATTAGTTCATATTTGTTTTTCAAATTGAAAATTATAAAATTCATTGGAAATTGAAAATTGAAAATTTTAGCAATACACACGGAGCTTCAATATGAAGTTACTGAAGAACTGAGTACACAAATAAATTCTGCATTGCCTGAATATGCAGGGGGTGCAATTCAGATAATTGAAGGGTGGATGGGAGATTAGTTTTAAATCTCATCGTATCATAAATATTTAAAAATCAAAACCAGAGCTTCAATCCGAGTTTTATTGAAAGAAAATCAATTGTTCTGTCTTTGTCGTTCGGATTGTCGGGATTTTTCCCGTCATTCAGTTCTCTTTCAGGTAAATATAATCGGGGCTGTGATGCAGGTTTTGTGTAACTTTTACCAATAAGATTAATATTTGAATAATTAGTAATCAATTCAACAGCAAGCGGTGTCTCAGGAATATTTAACCTGCCGCCTATTTCTGTTTCAAAGCCTAAACGTTGTGTCGGTATCACATCTGTCTCTGTAAAATAGTGAACATTTCCGGCAATAGTACTTGTATTAATACCAAGTCTTCCGAATATATTAAGTAAATCTGCAGGTAAACCCAAAGTATATTCACAACCCAAAGACCATACAAAAAGAGTAATTGAAGCAAATGCTGAAGTTGACAGATATGAAGCATCACTATTTAGAAAAAAGAAGAATAAATTCAGTGAAAGATACGGGCTGAAATTGCTTTCCGGGAACCTGTAAGATAATTGTCCTCCAAAATTAAATGATTGTGTACCGCTTTCTCCAAATGGAAATTTGGAATTGTTGTAATCTTTGGAAAGGTCATTATAAAATTCTTCACCGGTACCACGCATTGCTTCTGAAATTCCAAAATTAGTGAAATAATTGCCGTTGAACATTAAGCTCCATTGTCCCGGCAGTTTAGTTTGTGCAAAAATTTGAATTGTTAAAATAACAGAAAATGAAAAAATAAGAGCAAAAACAAATTTTCTGTGCATGATTCACTCCAATTTAAAATGAATAATATTATTTATTTCAATATGGAAATCCAATTGTTGTTAATTTGTAAAATAATTATCACAATCCAAAAAATATTATACTAATACCACAAATAAGAATCGCTAATCCTGCAAAAGTGTGCACATGCCTTTCAAGCTTGTGCAGTGGAAGTAGGTTTATACCTTTCAATCCCAGGAAAGTCATTGCGAGCATTGTTGCAATCGTTACAACTCCAAAAACAATAGTAACAACTGCAACTGCAAAATAATTCTGCGATGCAGCAGGATACATCAGCAGAGGTATGAGAGGTTCGCAGGGACCGAATGCAAAGATGATGAAGAGCATCCAGGGCGTAATATTTTGTTTTTCAGTTGTGTGAATGAGCAGATGATTTTCGTCGTGTGTATGCTCGTGGACATGCTCAATTCCATCATGATGAATATGTATATGAGAATGAGGCTTATTTTTGATTGATTTTTTTATACCCCATATTATGTAGATTAATCCAAAGCTGATTAGCAGCCATCCTGCAATTTCCCCGCGGCTCGATTCAAACATTTTGAGTGAAGAAATAGTGATGCCCAGAGCAATACCTATCATTCCTATAATGACAGAAGATAGAATATGACCTAAACCGCAGAGACTCACAATGGACATCACTTTTGGATTAGGCCAGCTTCTTGCTTTTGCAATTGCAATGAAAGGCACATAATGGTCAGGTCCAACAATGGTATGTACAAAACCAAGTGACACAGCAGTAATAGATAAAATCAATAATTCAGACATAATAAAGTTAAAAGTTATAAAGTTATAATGTTAAAAGTTATAAAGTTATAAAGTTATAAAGTTGAAAGTAATTAACAATTAACAAATTCTTGGTAATTGTTCGCCTGAAAGCATATCAACAATCCTCATGCTACCGATGCTCGTTTTCATTCTGACTAAACCCGGATTATCGTCAACTACTTTTCCAATGATTGAAGCATCCTTTCCATAAGGATGATTTTTCATAACCTGTAATACTTTTTCTGCATCATCTGGAGTTACAAAAATCAAAACCTTTCCTTCGTTAGCAACATATAAAGCATCGAAGCCAAGTATTTCACAGGCTGATTTTACATTGTCATTTATTGGAATTTTATTTTCTTCTATTACAATGCCGAGATTTGATGACATTGCTATTTCATTCAACACACTTGCAACACCACCTCGAGTTGGGTCTCGCATCGTATGAACATTCTTTGATACACTTAATATTTCCTGTACTAATCCATTCAGTGGACAGCAATCGCTTATGATTTCAGATTCAAATTCAAATCCCTCACGCTTGGATAGAATAGCAATCCCATGTTCAGCTATGCTTCCATTGATTATTATTACATCTCCAGGTTTACAATTCTTTGGTGAAATACTATCATTCTTATCAATAAGTCCGATACCTGCTGTGTTGATGAAAAGTTTGTCACCTTTACCTTTCTCTACAACTTTTGTATCGCCTGTTACAATTTGCACACCTGCGTTGTCGGCGGCTTGTTTCATTGAGTTAGATATTTCCCAAAGTTCTTCAATTGGAAACCCTTCCTCGATAATAAAACCTGCGGAAATAAAAAGAGGTTTTGCTCCGCACATAGCCAAATCATTGACAGTGCCGTAAACTGAGAGTGAACCAATATCACCACCCGGGAAAAAGATAGGATTGATTACATAAGAATCGGTAGTAAATGCTAATTTCGTCCCGTTAATATCAAGTATTGCCCCATCATGTTGTAAATTTAATGCGGGATTATCAAAAACTTTTACAAATATTTCATTTATTAGCTGATGGGATAATGAGCCACCGCCACCGTGTGACAGCAGTATTTGCTTATAATCTCTTATTGGTGCAGGACAAGTCATTCCTGATGTTATTTTATTTTCAATTTCCATGCATTTACTATTTCCGAATTATTAATTATCAATTTTCAATTATTAATTCTCCTGTATCTGTAATAAGCCGCACAAGCACCTTCTGATGATACCATAGGAGCACCAAGTGGATGTTCTGGCTTACACTCTTTCCCATAAGAACTACACTTATCAGGTTTTTTTAATCCCTGCAATATTTCACCAGCAATGCAATTACCTTTTTCAATCCTACCTGTTTTTTCAAAATTAAAATTAATTAGAGCATCATATTTTTTATATTCATCTCTTAGTCTTAGTCCGCTATTTATAATAGTACCAATACCTCTCCACTCCCTGTCTTCCTTAATGAAAACTTTATCAATTATTTCCTTTGCTTTTATGTTCCCTTCTTTTGTTACTGTTCTTGAATATTGATTTTCAACTTCACATCGTTTTTCTGCAATCTGTTTTACTGTCAAATAAATTGCATTCATTATATCGAGTGGTTCAAAACCCGTAGCAACAATTGGAATGTGATATTTATCCGATAAGATTTCATATTCACTTAATCCCATTACTGTGCAGACATGACCCGCAGCTAGTATTCCATCCAATTTAATTTGAGTATTTGAAAGTAATGCTACTATTGCAGGGGGTACAAGCATATGTGAACAAATCATAAAATAGTTATTCAAATTCAATTTATCAGCTTCCAGAACAGCCCTTGCATTTGCAGGTGCAGTTGTTTCAAAACCAATAGCAAAGAAGACAACTTTTTTTTCAGGATAAGATTTTGCAATTTTCACAGAATCCAAAGGAGAATAAACCAAACGAATATCAGCACCATTTGCTCTAGCAGTCAGCAAATTTTTTGTTGAACCCGGAACTCTAAGCATATCTCCATAAGAGGTGAGTATTACATCTTCCCTCATTGAAAGCTCGATTGCTTTATCTATGAAATTAACAGGAGTAACGCAGACAGGACAGCCGGGACCATGAATCAAAGTAAGATGAGCTGGTAAAAATTCTTCGAGGTTGTATTTTAGAATAGTATGTGTCTGCCCTCCGCATATTTCCATTATGGATATTTTTCTTGTGGATATATCGTGAATTTTATCAGATACAGCCTTGATTAATTCCTGATTCCTATATTCATCAATATATTTCATTTATTCTTTCAAATATTATCTTTGCATCTCCGCGTCTTTGCGGTAAGTAATTAGATCCTTCGACAAGCTCAGGGTGACAGATTGAATGGATTCTGAACCAAGTTCAGAATGACATTTTCCCAATTCCCATTTCCTAATTACCATTTCCAATTAATAGCTCATAATTTCATTAATCAAATCAATATTTTTCAGTGCTTCTTCTTCATTTAAAACAATCAGTGCAAAACCGACATGAACTACAACATAATCTCCAACATTAACTTCAGGCACCAAATCAAAGCAAACATCCTTAATAATGCCGCTGAAATCCACCTTCCCCATTTTCAAATCTTCATTTGAATTGTCAATCGTAACTATTTTACCCGGGACAGCAAGACACATAATACCTATTCTTTCTATTAAGCTTTAATTTGAAATATTAAATTGATTTTAATAAACATTAATTTAAAATTTTTAATTTTCAATTTTCAATAAATTATAAATTTTATAATTTTCAATTTCTAAGTGTTTTATTTAATTCTAACTATGTTAAAAATTCGTTATTTTACTTCTGACAATCCAATCAGCGGCGGCAATCTGTCCAAACGCAATCCCACCGTCATTTGTCGGTACTCTCTGATGCCAGAAAACTTTAAAATTATTTATCTCAAGTAAATCAATCACACCTTCAAGCAAATAACTATTCTGAAAACATCCTCCGCTTAAAACAATTTTCTCTTCATTAAATTTAAGTGAAACGGAAAGAATTATCTCAATCAATGTGTTGTGGAATTTTGCAGAGACTATAGAATTTCCTATACCTGAATTAACATCTGATAAAATCTCTTCGATGATTGGCTGCCAATCTATTGTTATAAAACTATCACCAAAAAGATTAAAATGATAAGAACCTGTTTCATTTGATGAGGCTGTGAATTCAAGATTCATTGCCGCCTGACCTTCGAAGTTTATTTTCTGGTTCAAATTTAAAAGAGATGACACAGCATCAAAGAGCCTTCCGACGCTGGATGTCATCGGACAGTTTGTTTTATTTCTCAGCATCTTTTCTAATATAGATATTTCCTCAAACGTGAAATTATTTTGAATGACAGGAAAATTTAAAGCTGAACTATCATACATTTCATACAATAAGCCAAGTGCAGAACGGCGGGGTTCTCTTATTGCAATCTCACCACCAGGTAAAGGGAATTGCCTGCAACTGCAAATGTGCTCACATACATTGTCAGCTACTATGAAAAATTCTCCACCCCAAATAGTTTTATCTAATCCGTATCCGGTACCATCCCATGCTACTCCGAGACAGCTTCCTTTAACTTGATTTTCTGCTTTACATGAGGCAATATGTGCAACATGATGTTGAATACTTCTGCTATCAATTTTTAAGTTATTGGAAAATTTTGTTGAAAAATAGTCGGGATGAGAATCTTTAACTATTAGCTGCGGTTCTGCCTTATATAGCATTTTAAAATCATCTATAACATTTTTGTATGCTTTACAAGCCTCATGAGTTTCCAAATCACCAATATGCTGGCTGACAAAAACATTTGAGCCGACTTTCATTGCAATTGAATTTTTCAATTGACCACCTGCCGCAAGAATAACCTGATTATTATCTGTCTTTGTATTGTTGTGAATATCATACTCTAAAGGTAATGGGGCATATCCCCTTGCCCTGCGGATTACCATAACCTTTCCCTTGACAACACGAACTACAGAATCATCAATATGCCTCAGAATCGGACGATTATGAATAAGAAAATAATCGGCTATATTTTTCAATCTTTCAAGAGCTTCATATTCATCAATACACATAGGTTCTTCAGAAATGTTGGCGCTGGTGGCTATTATCGGAATATTCAGCTCTTTCATAATTAAATGATGAAGAGGCGAGTATGGCAGCATTACACCCAAATATGGATTGCCCGGTGCTGCATATTTTGATGGAGAAAGTATTGATGAATATTTTCTTTTTAATAATACAATTGGTGATTCGGGTGAAAGTAATAAATTTTCTTCAATCTTATCAACATAACATACATCTTTCACAGATTCAAGCGAAGGGAACATCAATGCAAAAGGCTTATCAATACGGTTTTTCCTCTCTCTCATTTTAATTATTGCATCATCATTTTGGGCATCACATACTAAATGAAATCCTCCAATCCCTTTTAATGCTGTAATTTCTCCTGCCTTTATCAATTCAACAAGTTTGAGAATTGCATTATGATGAGTTTCTGTGACTTTTCCTTTATTGTTCCACAATTCCACGTGTGGGCCACATTCAGGACAGGCAACAGGCTGGGCATGGTAACGCCTGTTTGTTGGGTCGTCATATTCATTTTGGCAGTAAGAACACATCTTAAAATTTTTCATTGAAGTGTTTTTTCTGTCATAAGGTATTGCTTCAACAATCGAAAAGCGGGGTCCACAGTTTGTGCAATTGATGAAAGGATACATATATCTTCTGTCTGATGGGTTCTTCATTTCTCTCAGACAATCATCGCATATTGCTATGTCAGGAAGTATAAATGCTGAAGTCTCGCTTGTTTCCTCGCTTTCAAGAATCCGAAAAGATTTGTAGCTATTTTTTTCATGAAAGGAAAATTCGAACCCTGTGATTTTTGCTAATGAAGGTTTTTTTTCACGAATAAAATTTATGAAATTATCAAGTGTCTGCTTTTCGCCCTCACCTTCAATGAGTACGCCTGTCGAATTGTTTTTTATGAATCCTTTTAATTGCAATTCAGAAGCAAGGCGATATATAAACGGACGGAATCCAACTCCCTGAACCGCTCCCCTGATTGATATTATGACTCTCGATGTCATTGTGATTTTACCTCATACAAAAGAAATTCGCACCACTCATTAATTCCTTCCATTGAGGTGCAAGAAACTTCGAAAACTTTTAAACCTGAATTTATTGAATGAGCATTCTTTATGATTGTATCAACATCGCAATTCACATGAGGCAATAAATCAATTTTATTAATTACGAGTACCTCAGAATTTCTGAATATTGCAGGGTACTTCAGAGGTTTATCGTCTCCTTCGGTTGTGCTGATGATTACCACTTTCATTTCTTCGCCAAGGTCATAAGCCGCCGGGCAAACAAGATTGCCGACATTTTCAATGAATAATATGTTTATGTCAATATCATTTAATTTTTGGAAAGCATCCCTGACAAGCATTGCATCTAAGTGGCAGGCACCATTTGTAACAATCTGGACAACAGGAACGCCCAGTGCGTCAATCCTCTGGGCATCGATATTCGTCTGGACATCACCTTCGATAACAGCAATGTTCATTTTCTCTTTTAACAATTTAATTGTTTGTTCGATTAAACATGTTTTTCCCGAACCCGGCGAACTGACCAGATTCAAAGTGAACATCCCTTTGAATCTAAATTTTTCGCGATTGATGTTGGCAATTTCATCATTCTTTTCGAGAATTTTTCTTTCAACGGTAATTAAACTCATATTTATTCCTTTCAGTCGTTAAGCTCAATTTCAATAACGTTTAACTCTGTACCCGTAAGAATTTCAACATTAGCACTTTCACATGAATTACAGAAGAAAAAAGGTTCTTCGAGGGTTGAAATATACCCACAGTCCTTGCATTTCACGGTCAATGGTATTTTGCTAATTATTAATTCAGCACCTTTCAATTCTGAATTTTCAGTCCTTACTTCAAAACCGAAGCTTAATGCTTCCGGTAAAATATTGCTGAATTCGCCAACTTCAACTTTAACCGATTTAACGGACACATGATTATTTTTTGGCAAATAACTTTTAACAATTTCAATAATTTCCTGTGCGATTGATACTTCGTGCATTTTATACAATTAACAACACATTTTATACAAACATTATGTAAAATAACAAAAATTTGATAATTTGGTTTTTTAAAATTTATATTTCTTAAAATATTTATGAAATATTACAAATTACAACATTCATTTATACCAGCAGATGTACATTTTATTGTTTTCTCAGGGGATTAATGTAAAAGATGATGAAGGTGAAATTATGGAAAAGTTAGTTATTAATGACAAGGAATACCAGCTTGATTCATTCGGGTTCCTTGCAAATGTTGACGATTGGGATGAAAATTTTGCAAAAGGCATGGCACTTAATTTAGAAATACCGGATGGCTTGACAGACAACCACTTGAAGGTTATTAATTACATCAGGGAAGTTTTTAAGAGAGACAACACATGCCCGACAGTATATGATACAATGGAACATTTTAATTTTAATATCGGCGAATTCAGGAATTTGTTTCCTGACGGTTATCAGAGAGGTGCCTGCAAGTTAGCCGGTATAAGCTATGCTCGAGGATACCTCACATTACACACTCTTAAAAAAGTTCATACGTTACCGTTATCAGAGGAAACAAAGTCTTACAGGATTAATTCCAAAGGTTTCCTGATTGACTGGACCGAGTGGGACGAAGAATTTGCACTTAACACGGCAGATGAATTAAAAATGCCGAATCTGCTAACTGATAAACATTGGGAAATAATTAAATATTTGCGAAATCATTTTGAAAAAGGGCAATCGGTTCCAAACATATATCAATTGTGCGACGATAATAGCATCACACTCGATGAACTGAAAGACCTGTTTCCCGATGGCTACCACAGGGGGGCTGTTAAAATCGCAGGCTTACGTATAAAATAAGTGAATAACGAATAATGAACAATAAAAAATTAACAATTCACAATTATTAATTAGCAATTAGTCATTAGTAATTAACCTCGGACTCCGTTAATGTAGTCCCTGAGGTATTTATTTTCATATTGAATAATCTTGCTTTGGGCTTTGACAATATCACCGATTGAAACAAGCCCGACTAATTTATTATTTTCAACAATGGGAACATGACGTATGAACTCACTCGTCATAACCATTTCGATATAATCAATATCATCGTCGGGTTCGGCTACTATGGTCTGCTTTGACATAACATTTTTAATGAGCAATTTCTGAAAATTATCGGGATACTTGAAGCATAATTCCAGTATATCCCTTTCGGTGATAATACCCGTCAAATCTCCACTAATATTCAATATGACAAGAGAACCGATGTGGTTCCTGTGCATCATATCTATAGATTCCTTAACTGTCCTGTCTTCCCCGATGCTATAGACATGAGGGCCTTTTGATTTTAAAATTTCACTTACTTTCATAACAACCCCCTTTTTTAATGAATAATTAATAATGAAAAATGAATAATTGCGGATATTTTTTTATAATCAGATTTTTCAAAAACATCACTTTTTCACGTTTCACTACCAATTAATTCGTAATTCATAATTCGTAATTAATTTAAATCCCCGGAAAATTATATTTCAATGAACAATCCCATTCTCAATTCAAAATCATCTTTTTGTCAGATATGCTTCAGTCTCTACAATACATAAATTCAATTTTGCTATTTACACTAATCAATGGGCAGAAAATTTTCTGCCCCCTACACCTTTATATTTATTTTTCTATTACCTCGTAATTACTTCTAATAAATTCTTGTCTTTATCATATATACTTAATTTCAATGGCATACTCCCGGGCAATGAATGTGTAGCACATCCATGACAGGGGTCATACGCCCTGAATGCCATTTCAATCATGTTCAATAAACCATCATTAACATTAAAATCATGAATAAGTGCTTTGGCACTTTTCTCCACACTCATAGCAATTCGGGCAGAATTATTTTGAGTAGCAACAATTAAATTTGCTTTAACTATTAATCCTTTCTCGTCAGTTTCATAATGGTGAATTAAAGTTCCACGCGGAGCTTCAACAACACCTATACCGACTTTCGGTTCGTTAACAGATATAGTCCTCAACTCTTTGCCAGTAATTTCCGGCATAGATAATATTTCATTAATCCTTTCGCCGGCATAAATCATCTCGATTACTCTTGCCCAATGATTAGCTAGAGTATGGTGAACAGGCTTACCTCCTAATGTCTTGAACATTTCATCATAAGCTTTTTGTGCTTGAGGTGTTGCCATGCCATCAGCGGCATTAAGCCTTGCAAGAGGTGCAACGGAATATATGCTTGTGTCACGCCCGTCAACAAAGCCATGCCAGCCTAATGGTTTCAAATAATTAAATTTGACATAGCTCCAAGGCTCAACATGCTCGGCAATGTAATCAGTGTAATCCTGAACCGGGAATTTTGCCCACTCTGCGCCAATCGTATCTACAACACGGATTTTCCCGTCATAAAAATTCACTTTATTATTCTCGTCAACCAGTCCCATATAATAGGTTTGATGTGTGTAAGCATCTGAAGTAATCAACTTGACATATTCTTCATTCTTGAGAACAATATCCTTGAATATTTGTAAAGTGAACAAAGCAAAGTCAAGTCCGTCTTTTCCTACTTTCTGAAATCTCGGTAATTCTTCGGGTGGTAAACCTTTCGCAACTCCACCAGGCAAGCCGAGAACGGGATGTATTACTTTCCCTCCCAAAAAAGTAATCAGTTCTCTCAACTCACGACGCATCGAAATCACTTTTTTTCCTATATCAATTCCTACTTTCTGAATAACACCAATAACATTTCTTTGTTCTTTCGGTGCATCGGGACCTACAACGAAGTCGGGACCACCAAGAATATAAAAGTGAAGAGCATGGTCCTCAAATGTAAAAAGGTTATAGACAAGCTCCCTAATGAGTTTTGCCGTAATTGGCGGTTCAACTTTGTAAAGGTCATCCAAGGCTTTGGTCGAAGCCATGTGGTGAGCTGTCGGGCAAACGCCACAAATACGGCTCGTGATTTGAGGCATATCCTCTGCGGGCCTGCCACGGCTGAAAACTTCAAAGCCCCTCAACTCAGGCACCTGGAAATATGCTTTTTCGACATCACCTTTGTCGTTAAGGAAGATGTCAATTTTCCCGTGTCCTTCGAGCCTAGTGATTGGGTCAATCAGTATCCGCCTTCTATTCATATAGGTCTCATCAGCTTTCTTCATAGCTTCATTAAACTTTTTTTTGATTATTTTTTCCATTTTAATCACCATTTTAATTATTCATATTGTTATTTAAATGAACATTTATCTTGCTGTTGAGAAAACATAAATATATTTCAACGGCTCACTGCCTGCATTGAATATGTTGTGCTGTGTTTGCGGCGGTATATATACTGCGCATCCGTTGTCAATCCTCTGTTTGCCGAGGCCTTCAGCTTCGACTTCACCGGTGCCGGACAGAATTATAAGCAATTCCTCTTTATTTTCAGTATTATGTGACCCGACATCCTGCCCGGATTGGAGAGTAACGAGTCCGGAACGCATAGTATAGCTCATGGAATCGTTAAGTATTTTAAAATAACTACTTCCGTCGTTCGGAAGAGTTAAAATGAGCGGTTTAAGACTTTTCCGTTCCTGAATATTATTTTCCGATTTATTTTTAAATGTCATTGATTATCCTTTATAAATTTTCGTTCCTTTTTAATCCAAAAACCGGCAAGAAAAGGAAGTAAGATAATCTGGCAGACCGCAGCAACAGCACCGGGTAGAAATGCCGCTTTCAAATAACCGTTAAAGCTTAATGGCAAAGTGTTAAAAATAATTTGGGAGAAGATAAATATAATTCTGCCAAGAATTAATGCGACTGCAATTGAAATAAAGGAATTTAATCCAAGCCTCTCCCTAAGAAATCCGGTGATAAAGCCATAAGCCGCCAGTTCCAGCATCATCGAAGGCAAAGAAATCGGTGATGGAAGGCCTGATAATAAAAAGCTTATTAGTGGAGCAGAAATTCCAATTAATAACCCGCTGCGCCACCCGTAAACCAAACCCGCAAGTATCACGGGCCAGTGCATAGGTAAAAAAACTCTTACAGGCGCTCCCGATAAATGAGCAAGGGAAGGCAATATAAGCGCTGAAGCAATGAGTATTATTTGAAATAGATAACTCCGGATTCCTGAAATTGCCAATGTCGGCTTTGTTACGGAATTAATCGTTTCAGAGTAATATGTCATCGTTTATTCTCCAATTGTTTTTTAATCATTATTTTCATTTGCTATATATAATTCGTAAATAATTATATAATCCCTACGGGATAAGTGTGGTAGTGATTATTTATTTGCTACTGATATTTAATCGCTATGCGATAAATTTGTATGTTTTAAATCAAAGAACAATACAATATAAAAATTTTCAATTTTCAATTTTCAATAAATTTTCAATAATTAATTATTAATTTTTAATTATTAATTCTATATATTTACCTTCTTTCTCAAAATAGAACCCGCCAGGCTATAACGATAGAATGTTCCCACGGGGTCAGGTATTCCATTAAGAACAGCATCAATTTCTTTTTCAGTTTTAGCTGAAACATTAGATGCAATTGATGATAATATTTTCGCCCCCTGGTCTTTAACCCGTGAAGTAGGGCCATAACACCCCGTACAGGGCATGTTTCCGTTAACACACAAGGCTCCGCATCCGCTTCGGGTTGCGGGTCCCATGCAGACAAATCCCTGCGAAAGAATACACTTTTCAGGGTCAATAATATGTAAATTTGGACGCAGGAATTCTGTGAATGCCAAATCGGTTGGCTTTGTATCTTTTCTCGGGCATTCATCGCAGAGAGCTATGTCAGGAGCAAGGACAGTACCTTTCGGAGGTAAATTCCCCGACAACAAAACCAACACAGCTTCTTTCAATAATTTCGGAGAAGGCGGGCAGCCGGGAATATAATAATCTACATCAATAACTTTGTCCAGAGGCCTAACTACATTCCACAATTCCGGCAAAAATACTTCAGAACCATTAACTTTATATTTAAGTTGAGGCCTTACTTTTTCTTCATTTATTATTGAGGGAGATTCTTCATATACCCATTTTAAAATTTCTTCTTTCTGAAATTCGTTAGCAAGCCCCGGTATTCCTCCGTACTGGGCGCATGCACCGTGGGCAATCACAACTTTGCTCTTCCTGCGAAGAAGCTGAACCATTTCCTGCTGTTCGGAAGTGCGTATTGCACCGTTAATCAGTGATGCAACAATCTCACCATCGGCATATTTTTCCACATCCGATTTCTTAAAGTCCATGGCAACAGGCCAGAAAATAATATCAACATTATCAACAACAAAGAGAATGTCTTCGGCAAGGTCAACAACCGATTCTTCGCAGCCTCCGCATGAGGCACACCAGTAAAAAGCTAATTTAGGTTTGTCAGGCATATACTTCCTCCTTCCCAGCAATTTCACTTTCTAAAACATTCATCTCATTAGCCCACTCTTTGTATTTAACAGGCAATCCGAGAGGTCCCAGAGCCTTGATTTTTGCAACCATGTCATTAACGACAATCCTTACTTTATCTCCTTCCGAAGCAGAAATCCACTCGAGGCGTAATCTATCTTTCTCGATACCGAGTGAATCAACAACCCTCCTTAACATCTGAAATCTTCTCAGGAATTTATAATTACCTTCCTGGTAATGGCAATCGCCCGGATGGCATCCTCCTATCAGCACTCCATCGGCTCCCTTGGCAAACGAATCGAGAATAAACTGCGGGTCAACCCTTCCGGAACACATCACCCTGATTACCCTGATATTCGGAGCATGTTTGATTCTCGAAACACCTGCTAAGTCTGCGGCAGTGTAGGTACACCAGTTGCAAAAGAATGCAACGATTTTCGGCTGCCATTGCTTAGAGGCGGCTTCTTCAATTTCAATTTTCAGCATAAAGCCTCCTCCATTTTGTAATTCAATATTCCGTCAATTTCACTGTAAATTTCCTCATCTTCAAACAGATTCTGTTTGATTGAACCCGAAGGACATGACGCAACGCAAGTACCACAGCCTTTGCACAATGCTTCGTTAATGCTCGCCTTCTTTTTCACTTCATCATAAGATATAGCTGTATAAGGACAAAGCGGAACACAGGATTTACAACCCGAACATTCTTCTTCGACTATAAATGCAGTATTCGGTTCGAGTTCGATATATCCCAAATCAATTAGTGCTAATGCCTCAGCCGCAGCAGCACCTGCCTGTGCTACTGTGTCAGGAATATCCTTAGGCCCCTGACAGCATCCTGCTAAAAAGATTCCATCTGTAAATGTATTCACCGGTGCCAACTTCGGATGTCGCTCGATGAAGAATCCCTCGGTCGAGCAGGATATATTGAGCATCCTCCTTACATCCTGTGCATCATCTCTTGGGACCAATCCCGTAGATAAAACAACCATATCTACAGGCACTTTGATAATTTCACTGATTAATGTGTCTTCTGCTTTAACGATCAACCTTCTATGCTCCTCATCATTCGTATCCGGGTAAATGTCTGCCACTCTGCCTCTTATGAATTTTACTCCTTCTTCAGATATTCTGGTATAAAACTCATCCATCATTTTTCCTGGAGTGCGAATATCGATATAGAAATTATATATGTTTGCGTGAGTGTGTTCTTTGAGGAGATGAGCCAGTTTCAATGAATACAGGCAGCATACTCTCGAACACCATAAATTAGTATTTTTATCCCTCGAACCTACGCAATGAACGATTGCTATTGACTTAGGCCTGCTGCCGTCTCTCATAACTACTTCACCCGATGTAGGGCCGGAGGCGTTTATCAGCCTTTCCACTTCGAGTGCTGTATATACATTAGGATAGGTGCCGTAGCCGTAATAGTAAACTTTCTTTGCATCAAAAGGTTGAAAGCCCGTTGCTACTATTATTGTTCCGACTTCGATTTCTTTATATGTCGGTTGTTGGTTCAGGTCAACTGCTTTCCTATCGCAAACCTCGACGCATGTTTGTTTACACTTTCCCGTTTTAAACCAAATACATGTTTCAGGGTCAATGACGACAAGCTGTGGGGTAGCCTGCGGAAAGGGCATATACACAGGTTTTCGCTTTGACAATCCCTGGTTAAATTCATCAAAGAACCTCGGCTCTTTATATACGCAGGCTTCTATGCAATCGAGACAGCCGACACATAAATCATCTATAATATATCGTGGTTTCCTTTTAACTTTTACCTGGAAATTTCCCACATAACCGTCAACGCTGACTACTTCGGAATAAGTCCACATTGTAATGTTGGGATGATTCTTGACAGCCGACATTTTCGGTGTAAGAATACATGCCGCACAATCGAGAGTAGGAAATGTCTTGTCGAACATTGCCATGTGTCCGCCGATTGTCGGGTCTCTTTCGACAAGATACACTTTCTTACCTGCATTTGCTAAAGTCAGTGAAGCGTGAATTCCTGCAATTCCGCCTCCCACAACCAGCACATCAGGTTTTATTGGAACTGTTTTTTTCTCAAGAGGTTTGTGAAAAGCGACCCTGTTAACAGCAGACCTAACCAAATCCATCGCCTTATCTGTTGAAGCTTCAGGGTCAAGATGTACCCAAGCATTCTGTTCACGAGTATTGACCATCTGAAAATAGAATTGATTCAATCCTGCCTGCGATGTGGCATTACGAAATGTACGCTCATGCAGCAAAGGAGAGCAGGCGGCAACGACAACCCTGTTCAGTTCATTATCTTTTATATCCTTCTGAATCATTTCCTGCCCGGGGTCAGAACACATATATTTATAGTGTTTTGATACTACAACATTCGGAAGAGTAGCTGCATAATCAACGACCTTCTGAACATCAATAATGCCTGCAATGTTTGTTCCGCAATGGCAGATATAAAAACCTATTTTTATTTTTCCGTTTGTACTTGACATAGTTCAATCCTCCATTGCTTCACAAACTAATTCCATAATATCCTTCACGGCCATTTTCTTGTCGTAACCGGCAACTTTGAGAGCATCTTCAAATCTTGGTATTTCATAAGGACAGACAACTGCAAGAACATCAGCACCCGTATCAATTGCCTCTCTTATTCTTATGTCAGAGAGACGCTCCATGTTTTGCGATTTAAAATAAGTGTCGAGCCACATTCCTCCTCCTCCTCCTCCGCAGCAAATTGAATTGATACGGTTATGCACCATCTCAATCAATTTCACTCCCTGTATTGATTTCAACAATGTCCGCGGTTCTTCATAATAATTATTATGTCTCCCAAGACAGCATGAATCATGGTATGTGACAGAGTATCCCAGTGTCTTTCTAAGCATAGGTTTCAACTTATCGAGATATTGCATGACGAAAGGCACAATGTGTGTTACGTTAGGTTTGAAGCCATACATTTTATATCTGAAATTAAAAGCATCGAGTGCATGAGGGTCGGAAGTAATTATTCTGTTAAATTTATACTTGCTAAGAATAGCCATGTTATAATCAACGAGAGCTTCAGCCAAACCTGACTCCCATGATAACAAACCACACTCGCCGGCGCTCTTCTCTTCATTACCGAGAATAGCAAAATCAACATCCAGGGCAGATAGTATTTTAGCAATTGCCCTGCATGTGTCCTGTCCTCGCGGATGATAAGCCGGATAGCTCTCGACAAACCATAAAACGTCAACCGGCTCGGGATTCTGGCTCAGTATGCGTATTGGCACAGTCGAAGTCTGCACCCAGTTAGCCCTTTTTCTGCCTGATTCGCCCATCGGATTGCCATAGCGGTAATTATTTTCAAGGGCTTTTTGCAGTTCGGGTGGCACCACAGGAAGTTTGATTACAGTCTGCTCTTTCACTAATTGGAGAAGAACTTCTGTTAAATGAATTTCTCTCGGACATTTCATCATGCAGGCATAACAGTTGACACACTTCAACATGCTGTCGGTGTTAAATACCTTATCAATCAAGCCGTGTTGAAGCATTTTAATTATTCTTCTCGGAGGGTAATCCATATATTCACCATAGGGACAAGCTCCTGCACATGTCCCGCATTGAATACAGGTCTGAATCAGCGTCCCTTCGGACGAATCATAAATTGTGTCGAGCGTTACACCTCTAATCGCATCAAGTTCAACAATCATATTCTTTCTCTCCTAATTTATTTTTATTTTAATCAATCTAATTCAGTCTAATAGTCTTAAGTCAACAGTCTTAAGTCAATAGTCTTAAGTCAACAGTCTTAAGTCAATAGTCTTAAGTCAATAGTCTTAAGTCAATAGTCTTAAGTGTCAATCTATAGTTATAATTTCTAAATCCCATTTCCCATCTCCTTAATTAAAATATTGCATATATCAATATTAATTATTCATCCCATTGCTTCAAATACCAACTCGGAAATATCCTTCACTTCAATCTTCTCTTCATTCCCAGTAGTTTTGATGGCATCCTGAAACATTACTATATCTTTCGGACATGCAACAACTAAAGTCGAAACATCTTTCAGCGACACAGCCTCACGGATTCTGTTTTCCGAGGGGCGTTCTTTAACCGGTGTTTTATCTTCCATCCATATTCTTCCCCCGCCTGCACCACAACAGTAACTCTTAGCCTTGTTCCTTGGCATTTCGACAAGGGTTATTCCAATTGATTTCAAAATCTTTCTCGGCGGTTCATAAACTCCGTTGTACCTTCCCAGATAGCAGGGGTCATGGTATGTTGCCCTGATGTTTAGTTTTTTATTAACAGAAAATTTATTATTTCTTATCAGTTCGTCAATAACTTCTGTATAGTGATGAACGCTTATACTATTGCCATTTGCATTTAATTTATACTCATTTTTAAGTGTGTTATAAGTATGCGGGTCGGTCGTAATAATTTTCTTGAATTTTGCTTTTTGCATTGATTGAATATTTTTCTCTTTTACTATCTCGAACAGCCCTTCCTCGCCTATCCTACGGACATCATTCCCCGAATTTTTTTCTGCTTCATATAAAATACCAAAATCCAAACCTGCCTTTTGGAAAATCATAGCAGTTTTCTGAGTTATTCCCTGCAATCTCGTATCAAAAGCTGCATAATCGCCTGTAATCCAGAGATACTCAACTTCTTCCTTACGTGCATCCTTAATTTTCGGTTCAAGTGTAGTTACCCATTTTGCCCTGTTGCGGTCGGACTGTCCGAAAGAGTTTCCATAGCGGGTGATTTTTTGCAATACATCCTGAACAGTCTGCTCGACTTCACCCTGATTAATAAGGAAACGCCTCATCGAAACAATCACAGGAATGTGCTCATTCAAAACAGGGCATTGCTGCATACAGGACATACAAGTCGTGCATTGCCACAATTCTTCCTTCGATATTTTTTCTGCGAATAATTCAGGTATTCCATTTCCTGTTGACTTAAATCCTGTTTCATACATCTGTTCTTTAATTTTATGAAGAATGACTCTCGGAGCAAGGGGCATACCAGAGTTAAGTGCAGGACAAGCCCTGTCGCATCTTCCGCACTCGGCACATGAAAAGCTGTTCAGCAAATCTTTCCAAGTGAATTCATTCCATTTGGAAGCACCTGTTGTAACATCCTCGCTTTTTGAGTTTATAGTTAAATCGGCAGGCTGGCTGTTGTTTCTGAATAACACATTGAATGGGGATGCAAGCAGGTGCATATGTTTTGAATAGGGTATATAGGCTAAAAAGAAGAGAACTGCGATTATGTGTACCCACCAGAAAGCTTTGAATGCAGCTATTGCAGTACTTTCCGATATTCCCGTTAATCCAGATGCAATAATACCTCCAATTGGACTCCACACTGAAGCCTCTAAAGTACCATTATAGCCCTGTCCCAGTAACAATGTAATCATTAGTATTGCTATCAATGATAATATTATTACAGCATCAAAAGATTGCTGCAAATGAGCTGGCGGGAAAAATATTCTCCTTAACACAGCAACGATGATTGACAGAATTACCAATACACCTGTTATTTCGAGGGCGAGGGCAACAATTCCTACCTCGTCTGAATAAGGTATCGGAAGAACCGGTATAAGCCCTCTAATCAGGTTCCACCAGAACGAGCCGGCATAGAAGACAAAACCCCAAAAGAAAAAGAAATGAGGAAGTCCTATTGTCCGTTCACCAAATATTTTCTTTTGCCCTAATACAAATAGAATAAAATTTACAATGTGCTCTTTAATATTTTCAAATCGGTTTTCAGGCTTTGCTTTTTTTAGAATCCCAACAATTTTAACTATTCTTCTCAGAAAAAAGAACATTGAAATTGCCGTCAATACCCACAGAATATAAACTCCCTGAATACCATAAATATTAATATCAACCGGATCCATATTAATCGCCTAATATTAAAATTTAACCATCATTCGAAATTCGTAAATGATTTATATAATCCCTACGGGATAAGAATGGTAGCGTTCATTCATCAGCTACATATATGTAATCCCAACGGGATAATTTTATTTAAATAATTCAAAGAACTTTATAAAAATTTTCAATTCATCATTTTACATTCTACATTTTGCATTCTATATTCAGAATTAATTAGCTTTTCTTTTCTTTAAGCTTATCAGTCAGCACCGGCATAATTTCAAGCAAATCTCCGCAGACTCCGTAATGTGCCACATTGAAAATCGGAGCCGCAGGGTCCTTATTGATTGCCACAATTAACTCGGAATCCTTCATTCCTTCAACGTGCTCAGGGGCTCCGCTGATTCCAAGAGCAAAGTATAATTTCGGCTTTACTGTCATACCCGATTTACCAACCTGCCGGTTTAACGGCAGCCACCCCTGGTCAATGACAGGCCTGGAAGCAGAAATAGCTCCACCTATAAGACCCACCAAATCCTCTGCTAATCCGATGTTATCGGCATTTTCAATTCCTCTGCCAATCGAAATGAGAATACTTTCCTTTGTAATATCCACATCACCAGCTTCAGGTTCGATATATTTTTTGAAATAATTTTTGATTCCTATACCTGATAAATCAATTTCCTCAACCGGAGCAACCTTGCTGGCTTTACCAGCATCTGCAGGAAAAGAGCCCGGATTGATACTGATTATACCTCTTTTACCTTCAAGTTTTACATCCGATAAAATTTTCCCTCCAAAAAGTTGATTCGTGATTATTAAGGAATCACCTTCGATTCGCATATTCTTGCAAAAGTTAAGAAAAGGTAATTTTAACTTTGAGGATAAAATAGGACCCACACCTGCAGTTGTATTTGTACAGCCTAAAATGACAATTGATAATCCTTTATTATCAAAAATACTTTTTATTATATCGGCTATCGTAACAGGACATGACATTTCCAGCTTTTCATCTTCGACAACTAAGATAGAATCTGCAATCCCAAGCTCCGGTAAATGTTTGTTTATGTCCTTACCGATTACTACTGCAAATAAAGGAACATTAAGGGAATCTGCTATTTTTCTGCCGATGCCAAGCATTTCGAATGTAATATCGGCAATAGCATCTTTAAGATGCTCGACTAAGACCATTATACCATTATTCATTCTGTCCTCCTTAAATAATTCCTTTATCCGAGAAAATGCCAATTAGTTTTTCAATTATTTCATCCGTTGAACCTTCGAGCATCTCAGCTTTTCCACTTGTCTCGGGTTCAAAAAGTTTATCAATGACTGCACCTGACGGTATGCCATCCAAAGGAATCTCTACTTCTTCGATAGAAGCAGATTTCATGATTGCACGAATTTTTGCAATAGGGATATATCTTGGTGGCTTCTCTGCCGCTTGAATACCAATAACTGCCGGTACCTCTGATTCGAACTCACCCCGCAAACCGCCTGCAAATTCTTTAACCAGGGAAATTCTGTTCTGGCCTGCATCATAATCAACATGAGTGATTACACCAAAAGCAGGAAGATTTAACAATTCGCCAAGATAATAAACAAGCTCACCTTCGATATCATCAATTGATTGTGAACCTGAGAGAATAAGCGTCTGATTATCAATTGGGTAATTATCTCTTAAATATTTTGCGAATATTTCTGCGATTGCGGGTGAACGGACATCTTTCCATTCACCAACAATTTTGACGGCTTTGTCTGCTCCTTTTGCGAGTGCATTGAAAAGTGCATCGTCAAGTTCAGGGGCATCGAGAGCGACAGCAGTTACAGTTCCACCAAATTTTTCTTTAAGAATAACAGCTTCCTCAACAGCATTCTCATCACATTCACTCAACTTCATTCTTATCCAGTTACTATCGAGAGTCTTACCATCATCAGCAATTTTCAATTCTTCAATAACGTCAGGAACCATCTTCAAAAACACAATAAATTTCATTAGCTCCTCCTAATTAAATATGTTAATTTATTTATTACATCATTTTTATCAATATCCTTTTATTGATTAAAAGCAATTGTTTTTACTTCGGGCATTTTATCGAGTACATTTCTAACATGTATTTCATATTTATCGCTGTCCATAATAGGACTCAACCCTTTAATTACCACCGAACGGTTGCGGGCATCTGCCTCCACATCAACTTCAATACCTCGTGTAACGGGCGATAGATACAGGTTTAATTGAACTTTTGCAGACAGATGTAAATTTTTTAATGCATTTAAGGATTCATTTGTCGAATTAAATTCCGGTTGTTGTAAAACGGTTGTTACTAAATTCGTAGCAGTTTTAACCCTCATTGATTCCAGGTTAATTACTAAATCGTAAAATTTAGGGTCTTCGATATTGACCCCGTATAAAAACTCAGACCAGTGCCTGCGCCTTTCGTCAACTAACTTTACATAATTTAAAGCCTGCTCATAATTCATCTTATTTTTTTCCATCTGATTAGCAATTCTCTTTTCCATTGGCTGTATGACCCTGATGCGAAGTACAAAAGGAATACCCGAAAGAAGATACTGGCCGAGATGGCCCTCATAAATACAACTGCCCTGAATAGCAAGGTCAAGCAATGCTACCTGAAAGCTGAGAATATAATGTTTGCGGCGGTAATATTGTCTTTCCAGTACGCTTGGCGCCCGGTCAATAAAGGAAATATCGCAAAAGCCGGTTTCGATTATTGAATATTTATCTGCTTCTTCAAAAACGTCTTCTCGCTTGATTATTGGTACATCAATCTCGCGAGCTAAATGCTCAGAGACTCTTTTGGCACCATCTAAAGAACCCCGGGAAATTGTGATAATCTGCATATTTGGACTCCTGACATATATTTTCAAAATTTTTATTTGTGATTTTATTCTGAAAAAAACATTATATCCGAACTACCGTGAGCTAATTTTGTACAAATTTTCTATAATATTAGTTGTACAAAAAACCAATCGTTGATTTTAATTGAGTTGATAATTAAATATTTGGAAAGGAATTGCCCGCTCTTGCACAATATAAACAGTACATAAAACTTGTCCCCGGCTATCTTTTGACATAACAAACAATAATAATGACTTTCAATGAATATTAATTATCAACATCAACATCACTATTAAAATAAAAATAATTTTTTTTAAAACAAAATATTTTTTTTATTTTTGGAAAAATTCTGTATAAAATAAGATTTTTGTATATTTGTAACATATAAGATTAACAATTAGTTTAGCGATGGTTAAAACACACAAGCTAACAATTTTGTATAGGATATATTTATTACGTATATAGATTTGTTTATTTTTCGAACTTCATTTTCTTATTTGGTTTATACTTATATAATTCCGGAGATTTGTTTAAAAGTGGATTAATACAAATTTATATACAAATTTTTTGTATTCTTAGATTCGAGGTAAAGCATCTCAAACAAAAAAATTAAAAGATTATATAGGACTGTATTAAGTAAATGAAAAACTCAAAACAAAATTATATACATAATAATCATATCACCATGTTGCAGTTCCCCGAAAATTTCACGGATGAATTGGACTGGTGGATGGATAATTATTTTGAATTTGAAGTACAAACATCTGACGAAACCCAAAAAGCACAGAAAAGAGACATCACCCTTTTCCTTGATTATATGCTTTCCCAAACAGGTTCAATAAAACGTAATAATTGGACTTTAAAAGTCTCGAGAGGATTTCAATCATATCTCAAATCACAGACTGATTCTGAGGGAAAGCCGCAAAGAAACGACAGGACAACCGACAGAATTATTGCTCACCTGAAAACTTTTGCAAAGTGGATCCACAGGATTCACCCTTTCACTTTATTTAATCCAATGCTTAAAATCAAATTGTCTGACTCGGGAAAATTTCTGGATATTGACAATGCCATTACATCCGAAGAGAGAGAAAAACTTCTCGATGTTGCCGATAACCTGGTTACACTGACTGCATTATCCAAAGATAAACACAGATATAAGGATAAGGAAAAGCCTCAGCTTAAGTACAAGCGTCCCTACCGTGACAGGGCTATTGTTTATACTCTGACGGAAACCGGTATGAGACGCAGTGATGTTATTAACATCACAATTGACAAAGTAAATTTCAAAACGAAAAAAATTTACATCAAAGGAAAGAAAACATATAAATACCAAATTTCAAAACCGGGAATTAATGCTGTAAAAGATTATATTAAAAAAGAAAGAGGAAAAGACTTCGAAAAATGGCAGTCAAACACTTTGTTTCTGCCCTCTTCCACAGTTAGCAGAGGCAAAGGCAAACTTACTCCCTGTGTAATTAACAATATATGGAATAAAGTATGCAAAGAAGCAGGAATCAGCGGCAAAACTCCTCACTCATCGAGGCATGCTATGGGTATTTACATTATGAAAAAGACAGGGAATCCTGCAGCCATTCAAAAGCAATTAGGACATAAAAATCCTGCTTATTCTGTACAATATTCAAAAGTATTGGAACAAAAAATCGAAGAAATTTTATTAGACAGATAAGAATTATTATGAATAAAATAATCACCCCTGAATCCTTCCTTTAATCAATGTGGGGAAATTTCGAGTGAAACGAGTAATAGGGGTGGTATGATATAATTGGTATTTAAATTTTTACTTATGAGAGTAACCCGAATAAAAAAAATCCGGAACTGCTCCCAAAGCAACAATCAAATTGATTTATTATTTGACAGAAAAATCAACAGGAATTTTCTGTTTTACCTCTCAGCATCAGGCAAACTCGAAATATTTGAAAATTTTGAAAAACCTTTTTTCCGATTACATTATAAAAATAAATATATACTCAAGGGAGCACTCGATAATTTTAAAGCAAGAATCTACCTACCCGAAGCCAATTGCAATGAAATCGTCGAGGAATTAAAATTATTGGTTGAATCATTCAACCCACCATTCAGGTTTTAACCATCACACAATGTATTTTCATTATTGTTCCATGGAATAGACAAATAAATTATCCCAAATTATTCAATAGAAATTGAAATGGTATAATTTAATGTCATGCTGGGAGAAGTCGTAGCATCTTTCTTTTTTAAAGGGGGATTTCAGAATCTTCGTCGTTTTACTCATCAGAATGAGAGTCAGGCACTTGTTTTTAGGAAAATAATTAACTTCTATTGAATAATTTGGTTTAACCCAGATTATTCAATAGAAATTGAAAGTATATAATTTAATGTCATGCTGAGCGAAGTCGAAGCATCTCACCGATGTAAGAGATTCTTCGTCGTTACACTCCTCAGAATGACCGTGCTATACTTACCTTTCGCATATAATTTATTTTTCAATGAATAATCCGGGTTTAAATATAATATAGATAACACATTTTATTAAATGTGTTATTATATAAATTATAGACGTTTCAGCGAATTTAAATTTCCTCAAAAATCCCTTAATTTTATAACTTAATTATTAGAAATGATATTTTTCAAAAATCGAATTCTTCCTAAAATATAATATTTTAAAAAAAATTATAGGTGGAAACCGATTGAAGTATTATGAAAAATATGTGTTTTTTGTCAAATATAGGAATTGTGAAATTAACTCGTAATTGAATTATTTTGTAAGTTTCCTTTTTTTATGTTAAATTCAAAATGAGGCGACAAGAAAAAAATCCTTGAAGTCATTTCAAAAAATTCTGTATTATAAGACTTGATATCATTATATATTAAAATAAAATTAGGTTCAAACATTTTAAGGAAGTCTTTATGAATTTAGGGGAACAAAAATATCCACACATTTTTAGCCCGGGAAAAATTGGGAAAATGGAAGTCAAAAACAGGATTAAGTACGCATCTACCGAAACAAATTTTAATTTGAGAGACGGTTTTGTTACCGATGTCGAAGTCGCTTACATGGAAGCTCAGGCAAAGAGTGGTGCGGGGATTGTTACAACCCAGGGAGCTTACACAGACCCTGCCGGTGAGGGTAAAGGATATGTAGGAATGATGGGAATCTGGGATGATAAATATATTCCCGGATTGAAAAGAATTGCGGATGTTATCAGGAAACACGGAGCTAAGAGCATGTGCCAGCTTATGCATTGCGGGCGTGTAGGAGGTGTCGAACTGGATTATACTGTGGGTCCTTCCGTTGTTAAGCAAGCTATTCCAAGGTTCAGGGAACCGGTCGAAATGTCGAAAGAGAAAATACAATTAACAATACAAGAACATATCAATGGTGCAAGACGTATTGTAGAAGCCGGATTTGATTCAATCGAAATATCCGGTATAGTCGGGTATTTAATTTCAAATTTTAATTCGAAATATACAAACAGGAGAACAGATGAATACGGCGGCTCTGTCGAAAACCGCGCCCGTTTTATGCGTGAAATTATTGAAGGAATACGAAAAGAAGTCGGTTCGGATATTCCAATCGTTATCAGGCTCTGCGGAGAAGAACTTCTCGATGACAGGGGCGGCAACACTCCGGAAGAATGTCTGCAAATTATCAAAATTGCAGAGAAATCAGGAATTGATGCACTTAGTGTTACTATAGGCTGGCAGGAATCGGCAGTCTCTGTGATTACCCGTGATATTCCAATGGGAAATTGGTTGTTTATTGCTGAGAGGATGAAAAATAACTTGAAAATTCCTGTTTGCATGGCTTACAGGCTTTTCGTTCCTGAGTTACCTGAAAAGGCGATAGCTGATGGTAAACTTGATTTTTGGGAGATGTGCCGTCCTATGATTGCCGATCCTAACTTACCCAGAAAAATTATTGAAGACCGGCAGGAAGACATCATTCCTTGTATGGCTTGCAATCTGTGCCTGGCAAGGCTCTTCCGCGACCAGCCGATTACTTGTTTGGTAAGGCCTACTGTTGGTTATGAAGGGAATCCCGATTGGCAAATTACTCCTGCTCCAAAGAAGAAAAGAGTTTATGTTATTGGTGGCGGCCCTGCAGGAATGCAATGTGCTGTGGTCGCTGCACAAAAAGGCCATGATGTTTCTCTTTTCGAAAAGAGCGACAGACTTGGAGGCCAACTTGCAACCGCATCAAAAGGATATTTTGGTGATGAGGAGTTCTCACGTCTAATTAATTACTTTTCGACACAATTAAAAAAGAATAATGTTCAGGTAACTTTAAACCGTCAAATGACCGAAAAAGATTTCGCCGACCCATTAACGGCTCCTGATACTGTTGTCCTGGCAAGCGGCAGTTACTTAAGCAAGTCGGATATTCCCGGGGCTAACAGAGATAATGTCTTTTTTGCTCATGATGTGATTGAAGGGAAAGTGAAACCCGGCAAAAAAGTGCTTGTTGCCGGGGGCCGTGGACTTGGAATAGCCGTTGCACAGTTTCTTCTTGGGAGCGGAAATAGTTATGAGATAACAATGGTTGAGGCTCAGAAAAAATTAGGCAGGGACGTCAATCCTTCATATATCTGGCGCTATGTTAAAAAGCTTAAAGAAGGTAATGTTACTGTTTACAAGGCAAGTAAAATTCTTGAAATAAATGATAACGGAGTTGTTGTCGAAAACCCCGAAAGCGGTAAGGTTACAATTGCTGTTGATACTGTTATTCTGTCCGAGCCTGTTCATTCGAGAAATGAGCTTGCAGAACATCTCGAGTATGCAGTCGGTGAACTTTATACAATCGGCGATGCCGCAAAACCGCGCCGCGCCCATAATGCTACTATGGAAGGATACAGGACCGGGTTGAAGATTTAATGAAGTTTTGAGTTTTGAATGTTAAGTGTTGAGTTAAAATTTGAATTCTAAATTTAAAACATAGTTAAATATTGATTAGAAAATAAAATTCAAATGGGAGTTTATCCCGTAGGGATTAAATATCGGTAGTAAATGTTTTGCTACACCCCAACTTATCCCGTAGGGATTATATATTGAGTGTTGGGTGATGAGTTAAATAATACATCTGTTGAATTAGTATTTTCATAAATAAATTAAAGAGTGGAAATTATATGGGTATTGAAATTCCATTAGAAAAAAAGTTTAAAATTTTATGCGGTATTGCCCGTGCACAGCATTTTGCCTGGCGTGAAGCCTGCAGGCAATTATGCCCTGAGAAGGATACTACCGAATTTGTAAATAAGATGTGGGAAGTTTCGGCAAACGATACAGCAAAAGCTTACCTGAAAATGCTCAATAAAGAAGAGTCCTTACCTAAACAGATAGCCGAATCTATTGTGAAAAGCAGTATCACAATGGGCGAAGACGCAAAAATTATTAAAGGCGAAAATGATAATGAGTATTTTGTTAAACACGAAGCGTGTCCTTGGTTCGATTGGCACAAGATGCTCGGCCTTCTTCCCGAAGACAGGCCCGGATGCGACACCTGGTATTTTAAGACGATTGATTACATGAATGAAGCATTAGGTACAAATGTAAAAATTGAAACTACAATGTCATTACCTGACGGAGACGATTGTTGCATGAGAAAAATCTGGGTCGAAAGTTGAGTGTTGAGTGTTAAGTTTTAAGTGTTTTATGATAAGAATTAATAAGATGAAATGAAAGATGGGAGCAGTTCAAATATTAAAGATAAGAGCTTTGATTTTGCTTTGGATATAATAAATTTATATAAAAAGTTGAAAGAGAATAATGAATTTATATTATCTAAACAGCTTTTAAGAGCTGGTACAAGCATAGGTGCCAATGTTGCAGAAGCTGGGGCTGCGCAGTCCAAAAAGGAATTTATTACTAAAATGTCAATCGCTTCTAAAGAGGCAAGAGAAACAAAATATTGGCTTCAACTATTAAAGCAAAGTAAAATTATTAAATTAGACTATGCTCCTTTTCTAACTGAAATTGATGGAATAATTAGTATTTTAACTAAAATCATAAAAACATCCCAAATGAATTTAGAGAATAAAAATAATTATAAAACGCAACACTCAAAACTTAACACTTAAAACTTAAAACTGAAAAATAGAAAGGATTATATAGATAATGATTCCTGTAATTGATGTTGAAAAATGTGACGGTTGTGAAAATTGCATAGAAGCTTGCCCTCCCCAGGCAATTTCAATGGTTGATGGGAAAGCTAAAATAGACGAAAGCTTTTGTGAGGAGTGCGGCGAATGTGTGAATGAATGCCCTATTGATGCTATTTCATTGCCGAGAGAGTAATCTGAAAGAAATTTTCAATTTTCAATTTTCAATAAATTTATAATTTCTAATGATAAAATAATAAAATATTATCAGGGAAATAAAACTTTGAAGATAGTATTAAAAAGAATTTTTGATTTTCATTTTTACAATTTTCAATTATAATGTTTTGCATAAAGTAACGAAATAACAATTAATGCCCGGAACAAAAATTTATACCTCAATAGATGATGCTTTAAGTAGTCCACTTGATGTAATAATGTTAGATTTATCTTACATGGATATCGAGGAATTGCCGGAAGACATCAAAGAATTTAGTAATCTTAAGAAATTGAATCTGCAGGATAACGAAATTGAATATTTACCAGAAAGTTTTGGTGAACTAAAGAAACTTGAATGGGTTGATATTCAAAACAACTATTTGAATTATTTACCAAAAAGTGTATCGGAATTAAATAAACTCGAATATTTGAATCTGAATGATAATGATTTAGTTGTCTTTCCCGAAAATTTTGGGCAGTTAAAGAATCTGGTATGGTTATACTTTAATAATAACAATCTAATCTCAATTCCCGACTGTATTTTTGATATGAATAAATTACAATCTCTTTGTGCTGATAATAATATGATAACCGAAATACCGGAACAAATTATAAGTTTAATGAATCTCAGCCAATTGAGCCTTGCTAATAATGAATTAACCTCACTACCCGATAGTATAGGAAAATTGAAAAATCTGAAATCTTTGGGATTACATAAAAATAAAATTACATTTTTACTTGACTGCATCGGTGAATTAAAGAAACTGTCAAAGCTTGACCTGCACTCAAATAATTTAAGCAGTCTTCCTGAGAGTTTTTCTAATTTAGAAAATCTTGAATACTTGTTTTTGAACGATAATAATTTAACGGAACTACCTGAAAATTTCGGTGCTTTAATAAAGCTTGTATATATAAATCTTTCTGGAAATAATTTCTCAATTGAGGAAAAAAATCGTATCCAACATATTTTTCTTGATACTGAAATTGAATGGTAACCTTTGAAAAAGGGTTGAGTTTTAAGTGTTGAATGTTGGGTGTTGATTTGAAGAAAGAAAATTTCGATTGCGATATGTTTTAATTGGGAATTTGATTTAAAAAGAAAATTTATCGCATAGCGATTAAATATTAGTAGTATATATAACCGCTATCAGACTTATCCCGTAGGGATTATATGTTGTTGATAGTCGAGAGTTGAGTGTTTAGTTAAATTGATTATGTTATTCATTGATGAGATTTTCATTAAATAAATAGAAATAGAGGGAAATCATAGACAAAGTATATATTGTAAAAGTTCTTTGTAATCCATAACTTTGAGATTATCTGTTATACTCTAAAATAAGTAGGGATTGATATGAAAGATTTATCTGATATTTTTAAGGAATGTAAAAGAATTGTTTTTGAGGATAATTATACTTTTGCAAAAAAGTGGAAATCCGAAGCCACTAACCGTGTATTAATTGGAATTATTCCAAATTATTTCCCGAGGGAAATCATTCATGCTGCCAACGGTTTGGCTGTAGGTATAATCGGAAAGGGATTAAAATATCCGACTGCCAAGGAGAGAAAAGAATCTGCATCATCTTCTTGCAGCATGCTTGAAGGATTATTTGAAGTCGTTCAAAACAAAAAATATAAAGATTTCGACGGATTTATTCTTCCTTCACAATGCCATACTCTTACTTCTAATAAAGAAATAAAGAAAATCAATAAAAAAGGGAAATTTATTAAGTATATTAATTTTCCTCAATACTTTCAAACTATTATCGGAGATGTTCTCAATCACTACCTGGTTCTTGATGTGCTTAAGGAAATTAAAAAAATCAATCACATAGATGTTACTGCTCAAGCATTAAGCAACTCGATACAATTATTTAAAGACAATCTTAAATTAACTGAAAAAATCAGCTCCCTTCGGGAGAAAAATAATATATCGCAAAACGATTTATACTATACTGTTCTGGCTGGTTTGCTTATACCAATAGAGGAGCATAATGAAATTCTCAGAAATATCATCGAATTATTGGACGATACCGAAGTAGTGGATGATAAATTATTTAAAGTATATGCTGGGGCTTATTGCTGAGTTTTAAGTGTTGAGTGCTGGGTGTTGAGTTTTGAGTGTTGTGTGTTAAGTAGAAATTTTGAATTTTAAATTTTTAAATTGTGGTTATATTTTAATTGGAAAAAAAATACACAGAGGAATTTATCCCGTAGGGATTATATATCGGTAGTAAATGTATAACCACTCCTCTGACCTATCCCGTAGGGATTATATATTGAAATGTTGAGTGATGATTTGATAATTGAAAATTGATTGAAAATTGTAAAATTGAAAATTGAAAATTTAAAATATAAGCTTGGTATTGATGTTGGTGGAACATTTACTGATTTTATCCTTATTTCAGAAGCGGGAAATACAACAATCCACAAAACCTTATCTACTCCAGAAGACCCGTCTATCGGTGTAATAACAGGTATTCAGGACCTTGCAGAAATGTTAGGAATCAGTTTAGCTCAATTGACCAACGATATAGAAACAATCGTCCATGGTACAACGGTTGCAACAAATGCACTGCTGACACTTAAAGGGGCTAAGACTGCACTGATTACTACGAAAGGATTCAGAGATGCTCTTGAAATGAGAAGAGGAATCAGGGAAGAACAATATAATAATCATTATAGAAACGTTCAGCCTCTCGTACCGAGATATCTCAGGCTGACAGTAGATGAAAGAATTGATACAGAAGGAAATGTACTAAAGAAAATTGATGAAACTTATTTAGATTTAGCATATGAAAAGTTGAAGAGTGAAAATGTTGATGCAATTGCAATTTGTTTTATAAATTCATTCATCAATCACACTCATGAAGAAATTGCGTTATCATATTTTAAAGAAAAGTTCCCCGATTGCTTCATCACAGCATCTGTCGAAGTACTGCCTTCAATCAGGTTTTACGAAAGGGTTAGTACAACAGTTGTTAACGCATATATTGGACCCATAGTAGCAAATTACCTTGATAAGCTCACAACAAAACTTGCTCAAATCAATTTCAAAGGAAAACTGCTTATAGTTCAATCGAACGGTGGAGTGGTTACACCTGATATTGTAAAAAAATCCCCTGTTGTAACAGTTTTATCAGGCCCTGCGGCGGCACCTACTGCAGGTATATTTTATGCTAACCTGCTTGGCAAAAAGAATTGTATTACGGTTGACATGGGCGGTACGAGCTTCGATGCAAGCCTTGTAGTTGATAATCAGTGTTTGACAAGCACCGAAGGTGAAATTAACAGGTATAAAATTGCATTGCCATCGCTCGATATTGTTACGATAGGTGCCGGTGGAGGCAGTATAGGATGGCTCAACAAAGGTGGATTGCTTCAGATGGGTCCACAGAGTGCAGGTGCCTCGCCGGGTCCGATTTGTTATGATAAGGGTGGTCAACTTCCGGCATGTACAGATGCTAATTTGATTTTAGGGTATTTGAATCCTGATTATTTTGCCGGAGGTAAAATCAAATTAAATTATGCCCAAACTCAAAATTTAATGGAGAAAGAACTTGCCTCAATATTGGGATTATCATTATTGGAAACTGCCGCCGGGATGTACAGGATTATCAACTCTAACATGGCACAAGGTGTCAGGCAGGTTTCTATCGAGAAGGGCCATGACCCCCGCGAGTTTTTATTCATTGTTGCAGGCGGCGCCGGTGCCATTCACGCAGGTGAGATATGCAAGGAACTTGAAATACCCATGTTCATGGTCCCTAATACTGCTTCGATATTTTGTGCGGCAGGTATGCTGCTTGGTGATTTAAAGCATGATTATGTTCTTTCATTTCTTTCTTCTTTTTCTAAATTCGACAAAAATGAATTGCTGAAACTTTACTCTCAAATGAGAGACAAAGGCATGAGTACTCTCATTTCGGAAGGAATCAAAAAAGAAAAGATTGAATACGAACCGATAATGGACCTCAGATACATAGGACAGTACCATGAAGTACAGCTTAATGTTGACTGGAAAGATATTGCAACCTGTAATCTTGAAAAAATCTCCGAAGCATTTCATGATGAACACAACAGACTGTATGGATATTCTTTAAGAGAGGGTGCAGAAATAGAATCAATAAATATTCGGCTTCGCTGCATCGGAAAAATTGAACGTCCAAAATTCCTGTCAGAAAGAATTGAAAGTATTCCTCTCGCTCAAGCCTTTAAGGGAAAAAGAAAAGCATTTATGCCCGAAACAAATTCTATGGTTGAAGTTCCTGTTTACGACGGCGACCTGGCAATCAGCAATAATAAAATCGAAGGTCCCGCTATTATTGAAAAAACTAATACATCAATATTCATCAGCGAAAGCTACGACTGCATTGTTGATAAATATTGCTCTTTTATTGTGTATAGTAAGAAGGATTTTCCTGAAGGAAATAAATTGATAACTAAAAATTTAAAGTCGTAAGTTTTTTTTCAAAAAAAATTATGAAAATTGATGGTGAACTTCTAAAAAAACGCAAAGAAAATTTAGCAAAAGCAATAGAATATCATGGACATTTGTGCCTGGGGCAAATACTCGGTGTTCATATTGCAGAGACAGGACTGAAGGCAATTGGAACCATTGACACGAAGAAAATAATTGTTTATGTCGAGATTGACCGATGCCTTGCCGATGCAATTCAGATAATTACCGGTACAAGATTAGGCAGGCGAAGTATGAAGCTTGTTAATTATGGAAAAATGGCAGCTACCTTTATTAACACTGAAACAGGGGACGCTTACAGGGTTTGGGTAAGTGGAAAAATCAAAGAAATAATGGGTACTGAAAGTATCGAAAAGTATAAAGATGAAAATCATTATGAAAAATTGCTGGAAGTTCCTTCGGAAGAAATAGTCAGTATTCAAAAAGTAATTGTAAATATTCCTAAGGAAGAAATGCCCGGAAAGCCATTACGAACGGTATTCTGTGTAAATTGTAATGAAAAAATATTTGATGGTAAAGAAATCCCGGGTGAGAAAGGCCCACTTTGCAAAGCATGTTCGGATAAACCATACTATATTGTAGGGGAGAATAACTAAAATGGAATTGGAAAATAAACTATTGCTTAGTGTCTCTGACCGGAATTACCCTGTGAAAGGAGTATGGATTGGGCTTTACTGGACTGCTATCGAGTCCAAATATATCGGGATGAGCCATACTTATAAAACCTCACAGAAAATAAATATAGAGAATGCAGGAGAGCTTACATCTTTATCAATAGAACAACTCGCAAATCGCATTTTTTCATGGCAGCCCCTTGAAGCATCTTTGGGAGTAGCTGCAATTAATTCGTTAATCGAACCTAAAGGTGAACCCGGAAATATTAAGGAATATATTAAAGATAAAGCAAAAAATAAAACCGTTACTATAATTGGAAGATTTCCTTTTAATAATGAGATATCTGATATTGCAAAAAAAACTTATATACTGGAGATAGAACCGGAAAAAAACGAATTGCCAATGATGGCTTGCGAAGATGTAATGCCAAAATCGGATATTAATATTATCACTGCAACTACACTTATTAATCACACACTACAACGCTTACTGGAACTTGGAAGCAATGGAATAAACATCGTATTGGGTCCTTCAACGCCGCTTTCACCGGTATTATTTGATTTTGGAGCCAATATACTGGCAGGGTTAAGAGTTAATAATATTAATGATATTGTGAAAAGTATAACACAAGGAGTAAAAAAATTTAGTCTCCTCAATGGAACGGAATCAATTTATTTATATAAAAAATAATGATTGAAGAGAGGTTATTATGAATACTATTAAAATTTCTCGATTAACCGAATCTACTAAAATAGGAAATATGTTGGTTGGTATGCTTGTTATTGGTTCTATCTGGGGTTTATTAGATGCTATAACAGTAATTTACATTTCACCGTTGTTTCATATGAGGAAACTATGTTTATGTCCTCTTTCGGTAGTTGTATACGGTTTTACACTTATGTCAATAGCACTGGTCATTTACAGAAAACCGTTAATGCTGATTGGAATCGGAATTATTGCAGCTTCGTTTAAATTGTTGGATTTTATATTTATCCCATTACCTGTCATAAATAATCATATCAATTATCAGCCGGTAGTAAACCCTGCTCTGGCGGCTATTACAGTTGCTATTATATATGCTTTGTTTTCGGGTATTCTTCTGAATAAATTGGAGAACAATAAATTTATGCTAATTTTGATAGGAACAGTTTCAGGTTTTATTAATACTATTGCTTTTACATATATTGCTTTTTATGTAGTACAAACTCCTCCGTTAATCGTTGAAAGTCCATTGCAATTTATTTTTCCCTTCCATGCACCTATGAGTGCATTATTGGGAGCTTTTTTCCTGCCATTTGGCTTTTGGCTTGAATCAAGATTGCACAACAAAATAAGTATATTGCAAACAAAAAAAGTGTCGCTATATTATATTGGTTCGGGAGCTATTGTTACGTTTAGTTTATTAGCTTGTATTATTATTTTAATTACACGGTGAAGAAATGTCGAAGCTGATGAGTTTTTTTGTGCTTGAAAGGAACTTTCTGAGTAAGTTGAAAAGAATAATACAATACACATAATTTTGAAAATTGAAAATTGAAAATTGAAAATTATTTAAGATGCTATGGCAGAAATTGATAAAATATTAGTCTCAATTTTTCAGCGGTCTTTCAAATCAATTACCGATGAGATGAGTATTTCATTGACGAAAACTACAAGGTCGCCTATTCTGTGCGAAGCTAAGGATTTTGTTACGGGATTGTATGATGCAAAAGGTCAGATGCTCGAACAAACCGAAAACCTGCCGATACTTTCTTTTTCGTTAGGACCGGTTTGCAAAGTGATTATTGATTTCTTCGGCGAGGAGATTGAACCGGGCGATGTAATTATTCATAATGATGTTTTCTCGATGGGTAATCAGAATAATGATGTCGCTATATTTAAGCCGATATTTTATGATAATATCCTCATTGGTTGGTCTGCCGCAAAGGGTCATCAGGCTGATATTGGCGGTGCTGTTCAGGGAGGATACAATCCTAATGCCACAGAAGTCTGGGAAGAAGCATTGAGAATACCTGCGGTTAAACTTTTTGAAAAAGGAAAACTGAGAAAAGATGTCTGGAATTTAATTTTTGCAAATATCAGGCTCCAGATGGTTCAGGAAGATATTATGGCTCAAATCGGTGCCTGTACACTTGGAGAAAGAAGATTGCAGGCATTAGTGGAAAAATACGGTTTTGAGACTTTTGAATCGCATAAGTTAGAGCTATTCCGCTCCACTGAAAATATGATGAGAGCAGAAATTCGCGGAATCCCGAATGGTGTCTATGAAGGCGAGAGCAGAGTTTATTATGACGGAAAGCATCCCGGCTCCAAATTCAATGTACATTCAAAAATAACGGTCGAAGATGAATCCATTACTTTTGATTTTTCGGATTCGTCACCTCAGACAAACGGATTTGTGAACGGAACTTATACATCAACATGTTCGGCGATTACACTAACATTTTTACAAACAGTAAATCCGAACATACCTCATAATGAGGGAATGTTGAAACCACTCAAATATATTGTTCCTGTCGGAACCATTCTGAATGCGGCATATCCGAAAGCAACAACTTTTGGTAATCACTTATGCCCGCAGGTTGCCGACTCGATTTTCAAAGCATTGTCCCAAGCTATCCCCGAAAGAGTTACGGCAGGATGGAATCATTTGCTTTGTTCATTGTTCACAGGATTGCATCCTCGAACAGGGAGGAAATATGTTGATATTTGTTTTATGGGTCTGAAGGGAGGCTCCGGTGCATTGGAAGGTGATGATGGTTATGACCATATTGGGATGATAGACGCTTCGGGAGGAGTGCTTGACCAGGATTATGAAATGTACGAACGCCAAACACCACATTTGATAATAAAACACGAATATTTGACTGACACTGCAGGAGCCGGCAAATGGCGAGGCGGTTTAGGTGTTGAAACAGTAATTCAAATTGGAGCAGCTCATACAAAAATGGTTGTCTTCGGCGATGGGGATGTAGAGCCTCCTTATGGCTTAAACGGAGGTAAGCAGGGAACATTAAATATAATCACCATAACCTATCCCGATGGCAAAGAAGTAATACCTATGAGCAAAGACCTTGTTAACGATATCCCGAAAGGCACAATATACAGACAGGTTGCCGGCGGCGGGGGCGGATATGGGAATCCAGAAGAAAGAGATAAAGTTCATGTTGATTTAGATATAAAAAATGAGGTTGTTTCTATTGATAAGGCAAAAGAAGAATACTTTTTTTAATTTTGAATTTTGAGTGTTGAATGTTGAGTGTAAATAATGTTTAATAATATGGACTATCAATTAAATGAAACACAGAAACTGATTCAGCGGTCTTTTAAAAGTTTTGTTGATGCACAATATAACACTGGATTCGAGTAATTGAAAATACGGATATCAAAATAAATATTATACTTAAACCGTTTTTAAATTCGTGGTTATGGTAAAATTCATATCTATCAAAATTTAAGGATTAATCTATGATAATTGAAAGAACAAAAGGCGAGGTAATAATTAAAGTGCCTTCTTTTGTAAATACTGAAGGTATTCAAAGAATTATTGATTTATTAGCATATCGTGAAGCAACTGCAAAAAGTAATGCTAAGGAGAAAGATATTGATAATCTTGTCAAGGAAATTAAAAAAGGCTGGTGGGCGAAAAATAAAAAAAGATTTGTAAAATGAAGATAATTGTTGACACTAACATTGTTTTTAGCGCCATTCTTAATACAGATAGCAAAATCGGTAATTTATTAATTGATTCCGAAAATCACTACCAATTTTATACCCCCGATTATTTAAGATACGAACTAATCAAGCACCATAAAAAGTTGAAGATAATTTCAAAATTAACAGACGAAGCAATTATTGAAGCAAAGTATAGAATCACTAAATATATTCATTTTATTAATGTTGAAATAATACCCAAAGATATTTGGTTGGAAGCCGAAGAATTAGTCAAAGATGTTGATATTGACGATATTGATTTTGTTGGCCTAACCAAATATTTGGGTGGTTATTTATGGACTGGTGATAAACGATTGTATGAAGGTTTAAAATTAAAAGAATTTACACGTATTTTCAACACAAAAGAACTTTGGGAAAGAAAAGAACGCTTACTGAATAAACAAAGATAATAACTCATAATAGATAAAATCATTATTATGATATGCTATAATTTAAAATTTGAAATATTTTTTAATTTTAATCTCTTAAATTCAAATTCTAATTTAAACATTGGATTTCCAATATATCAATCAGAAGTAAAAGTTTATTTATGGATTACCAATTAAATGAAACACAGAAACTGATTCAGCAGACTTTTAAAAGTTTTGTTGATGCTCGTGTCAAACCGCAGGCTGAGGCAATTGATATTAACAAAGAGTTTCCTCATGAATTATTCAAAGATGTGGGTGAACTTGGTTTCTACGGCATGAGGTATCCAGTTGAAGCAGGAGGCAGCGGACTCGATATTCTTTCTTATTGTCTCGCTGTAACAGAACTTGCAAGAGGTTCTCTGTCGCTTGCCGCCGCATGTTCAATGCAATCCCTGATGGCGACTTATTTTTTATACAGGTTCGGGGATGATGAAATAAAAACTAATTATTTTACTCCGGCTTTAACAGGCGAGAAAATCGGCACAATCTGTATGACCGAACCTAATGCAGGCAGCGACCTGTATAATATCACCACTACTGCGAAAGTTACAGACGATGAATTTATTTTAAACGGTCAAAAAATTTGGATAACAGCATCAACTGTTGCCGATTTTATGACAGTATTATCGAGAACCGACAACCATGAGAAGCTTTCGTTTTTTTTGGTTCCTTCGCACTTTGAAGGTGTTCATATCGGAAAGAGCATTGATAAGCTCGGTGTGAGGGGCTCTATTACAGGTGAAATATCTTTTGATAACGTCAAAATTCCCAAAAATTATCTTCTTGGTGCCATAGGTGAAGGAACAAAGAGCCTTCTTGAAATACTGGCAGAGATAAGAATAATGACGGCAGCACTTGCTTATGGTGTATCCCTCGCGGCTTTTGAAGATTCATTGGAGTATGCTAAAACCCGGGTTCAATTCGGTAAACCTATCGGGAAATTTCAATTGATTCAATCAAAGTTTGCAGATATAGCAGTTAAGCTTGAAACAATGAAACAAATGATTTACCATACCGCAAAGCTTTGCGACCTGAATCTTCCAAGACAAAAGGAAGCGGCAATCGTGAAGTTGTATGCCTCCGAATGTGCAAATTCGATATGCGATGAAGCTTCGAGAGTCATGGCTTCCTATGGATATGCGATGGAATATCCTATGCAGAGATACCTGCGTGATGCAAGGTTTACCTTAATTGGCGGCGGCACTAACGAAATTCTTAAAATAAATATTGCAAAAGAACTCGGACTATGAAAAAATTTTGAATGTTGAGTGTTGAATTTTGAATGATGGATAAAGTACTGTTATATGGAAAATAAAAAAGAAAATATCATTCAGACAAAAAGTTTTGATTTTGCATTGAAAATTATCGAATTATATAAGTTCCTGAAACAAAATAATGAATATGTAATTTCAAAACAATTATTAAAATCCGGTACAAGTATTGGTGCTAATGTTCAAGAAGCAGGTGCAGCCCAAACCAAAAAAGATTTTATAACCAAAATGTCCATAGCATCAAAAGAAGCACGTGAAACAAAATATTGGTTGAATCTACTTAACAAAAGTAATTTAGTTCAAAATAATTATAATGAATTTATGTCAGCCGTTGATGAATTAATTAATATTTTAACAGCTATTGTTAAAACTTCACAAAAAAATATATGAGGAGATTAAAAAAAATAATTCAACATTCAACATTCAACATTCAACATTATTTTTTATAAGGAGTTGAAATTGATGAAAAGGTTAAGGATATTGTTAGGAAAACCCGGGCTTGATGGCCATGATGTCGGAGTTAAGGTGCTTGCTCATGCACTCGTTGAAGAAGGATTTGATGTAGTTTACACAGGGTTGAGAAAGACTATAGAACAAATTGTTGATAAAGCAATTGATGTCAAAGCTGATGTTATTGGGCTGTCAATTTTATCGGGAACTCATATTGTCCTATGTCAGCAATTGAAGGAAGAATTAAACAAACGAGATTTGCTAATTCCCTGGATAGTCGGTGGCAACATACCGGATGAGGATGTTGAGAAAATCAAAGCAATAGGAGCTGATGCGGCTTTCCCAACAGGTACAAGTATTGAGACTGTAGTGAATTATTTCAAACAATTATGATTTTATGTTCGAAATTTGAAATTTAGATATTAAAAATTTATTGAAAATTGTAAAATTGAAAATTTTTTCAAAGAAATGAATGACAAAGACGTTTTTTGGGAATCGGGTTTAAAAATTAATCCACTATATACAAAAGAGGATTTAGAAAAAAACGTTCCCGAAGCTGATATTGGTTTACCCGGCGAATATCCTTTTACGAGGGGTATTCACAAATTAATGTACAGGAAACAGCCATTTACAATCAGACAATATGCAGGATTCGGAACTCCAGAAGAAACTCACGAGCGATTTTTATACCTTATAAAAAACGGACAGACAGGCTTAAACGTTGCTTTTGATTTACCCACACAAACAGGACTCGACTCCGATGATAACCGTGCTGTTGGTGAAGTTGGAAGAGTTGGAATGGCAGTTGATACATTGGCTGATTTCGAAACTGTTTTCAAAGATATTGATTTGGATAAAATCACTGTATCATTGACAATAAACGGCTCGGCAATTGTGCTTGTTGCTATGTATCTGGCTATGGCACAGAAATTCGGTTTTAATATAAAAAATTTAAGAGGAACTGCTCAGAATGATATATTGAAGGAATTTATCGGCAGAGGGACATGGATTTTCCCGGTTCCACAATCGGTTAAAATCGTAGTTGACATTATAGAATATTGTGCAAAAGAAGTCCCTAAATATAGTCCGGTAAGTGTTTGCGGTTATCATATCCGGGAATCGGGGGCTAATCCCGTTCAGGAAATGGCTTATGCTTTCTGCATAGCCAAAGCATATATAAATGAAACCCTGAAAAGAGGTATCACAATAGATGAGTTTGCATCGCGATTGTCCTTCAATTTCGATATACATGGGAATTTCTTCGAGCAAATTGCAAAATTCAGGGGAAGCCGAAGGCTTTGGGCAAAAATAATTAAAGAAGAATATAATGCAAAAGATGATGCCTCATGCTGGCTGCGTATGATTGCAGGTGGTGGCGGCGGTGGATTAACAAAAGAACAGCCTGAGAACAATATAATAAGAAGCGCCTATTATGCACTCATCAGTGCATTGTCGGGAACTCAAACAATGGCATTATGCTCTTATGATGAAGCATATACGATACCAACAGAGAAAGCTGCCGAGATTTCGCTCAGAACTATGCAAATCCTTCTTTATGAAATGGGTATATGCGATACGGTTGACCCATTGGGTGGTTCCTATTATATTGAGACTATGTCAACCGAAATGGAGAACGCTATAAAAAAACAAATGGCTGATGTTGAAGCACAGGGTGATATTGTCAAGGAGATTGCCGAGGGTAAGATTCAGGAGGCTATATCGAGACAGGCATACCAAAGGGAAAAGGGAATACAGGAAGGTAAAGTTAAAAAAGTTGGTGTTAATTGTTTCATAAAAGAAGAGGAAGTCAGAACCATTGAGTTTCATCCTTATCATGAAGAAAATGCGATGAAACAACTTGAAAATCTCAAAAAAATAAAAAATGAAAGAGATAATAATAAAGTATCAGAATGTCTTGATAAGATAAAAAAAGACGCTCAGGGGAATAAAAATCTAATGCCTTCAGTTATAGAAGCAGTCAAGGCTTATGCAACAGTCGGAGAAATAACGGATGCCATGAAGGAAGTCTATGGTGAGTATGAGGAGAAGATATATTTTTAGTTAATAATAAATGGATACTATTATAACTGATTAAAATAAATTTTTTTAATCAGGATTTATTTCAATACCTGTCCTTTTGATTTCTTCAATAAATGGGTCGCTTTCAATAAAATAATCAGTAGGAAAAGGATGCGTTTCAATATCAGGATAGTTTATATTTATTCTAGAATATTGCTTTATATTGTCGAATGGATTTCGTGTAAAATTATCGGAAACAAGCATGATATCAATATCAGACCACTCGTTCATATCATCTCTGGCAGCGGAACCGAACATTATCACCTTGTTTATGTTTAAGCCGATAATTTTGCAGTCATGCAAAAAACTCTTTACTTGTTTTATAGCAAGTTCTTTATTAAGCATACCCTAATCTCATCAATTTTTTTTAAACTGTTTTCTGTATATTCCAAAGTGCAAATCTTAAAGATATTGTTTAAATAATCAGGGTACCTGCCTTCAAGTTGAAATTTATTAACTTCAATTAAATATTCCTGTTGTTCTTGGTTTAAATTAACGGGTGTTTGAGATAGTAATTTCAATATATTATGAATTTTCGGTGGAATGTTGCTTTCATTATGCTTTACCCAAATTGCTTTTGAAATTTTCTCCAATACCAAATGTCCAAAGAATAAAGCCTGAACATAGTTTTTACCTTTTAAAAGAGAATAAACAGCCTTCCAATCCTCTTCTGCTGAATTTATCCAATATTCAATATGTTCTTCTTTTGTAAGCATCAATACAAAAATAATATAAATTTAGACATTTTGGTTACTAATAGCATTTACGAAGTTTTTTTTTATCGCAAGATAATTAATTCTAATTCTAAAAATTCAAGTTTAATGTTAATATAAACCCTCATTTTCTATCTTTATCCTCTTTTTTTTCTTTAATTTCATTATTTTTGTTTACATTCCTTTTTGGGTAGTTAGGTATTATTCGAATAATTTATAAAGATGGAAGCAAAAACTGTTTTATCGTTAGAACAAGCTCTGGCTTTGCCTTATGCAACGCAGAGGTTTGTTCATCTTGGCTGGCGTGTTATCAGGATTGAATCCACTGTCGGCGGTGGTGACCCAAACAGGTATATAGGCTCTGACAAAGGCATAAAAGACCTGCACTCATATTTCATAGCACCGAATATAGGCAAGGAAGCTATCACAATCAATTTGAAAATTGAAGAAGGACAGGAACTTCTAAGAAAAGTAATTAAGGAATTGAAAGTTGATATTTTTCTCTGCAACACACTTCCTATGCGATATAAACAGCTTGGTATTGACTTTGAAACACTGAAAGAAGCTAATCCTGAATTGATATGGTGCGGGATTTCAGCCTTGGGTCCCGATTATCCTGATATAGCAGGATACGACCCTGCTTTGCAGGCGATGCTTGGTTGTATGCATCTGACAGGTGAACCTGACAGAGACCCAATGCTTTGCGGCATTCCTGTGGTTGACCTGAAAGCCGGTGATGAAGCTTTTTCGCAAGTCTTATTGGCACTTTTGGAACAAAAAGACCTCTCCCCAACCCTCTCCAAAGGAGAGGGAGAAGGAAATGGAAAGGAAATCTTTATTTCAATGGCTCAGTGTTTTACATCCTGGCTGATTACTGCTTTACCTGAACTTGCATTTAATCCCGAAGAGACTGGCAGATTTACACGTAGCGGAAATGAACATAGGAGTTTTATCCCATGCAATTGTTATTCAACAAAGGATGGCTATGTCTATCTTGCCATCGGGAACGACATCCAATGGGAAAAACTTACTAAAATCAAGGGATTTGAGCATACTGCAAAACCTGAGAGGAAAACAAATGCCGGGCGTAATATAGATAAAGAAAATATATATGAAGATATCCGGCAGGGGACAAAATTGTACACCAATTCCGAATTTATTAAAGTTTGTGTTGAAAACAACCTTGCTGTTGCACCTGTAAATACCATCCCTGAAGTTGCTAATCTTGAGTTTGTTAAGAAAAATATGCTCAAAACAAAGTTGCCATTGGGAAAGACTGTTGAATTGTTTACGGCACCAATAAATACTGATTTCTTAATGCAAAGAGACATGAATCTTGAGTTAGCTCCAAGACTTGGTGAACACAATGACAGTATCTTCAAGGAAATAGGATTGAGCAGTGAGGAAATAGAAAAATTGAAAGAAGAAGGAATCATTTGATATAAATTCTGATTTGATAATTGATAATTGTAAATTGAAAATTCTGAAATTGAAAAATTATTGATTTGATATATGAGCAAATTCAGGGAAATTGTTGAGGCTCCGCCGGGAACCAAATTCATTCTTCAAGGCAATGAAGCATTTGCACTTGGTGTAATTCATGCCGGATATCATGCGGCTGACGGTTATCCGGGTACTCCAAGCACTGAAGTAATTGACAGGTCCTTAGCTTATGTACAGGATAAAATCAAAGTTGGGTGGTCAGTGAGTGAAGCGGTTGCGGTTGCAGTTGGCTTAGGCCATGCTATTGCGGGTTACGACGTAGTCGTTACAATGAAAATACCCGGTGTATTTCAGGCAGCGGATGCGATTTCATCTGCAGCATTTTTCTCAGGTGATGCAGGTGCTTTGGTGATTTTCGTTGCCACCGATTATGTTCCCTCAAGCACACAGCATGTAATTGACCCGAGATATTTCTTCTCCTCAATTTGTGTTCCTATATTAGAGCCGCGGGACCATCAGGAAATGTATGATATAGCCGCTACTGCGGCAGATATTAGTAAAAATTTTAGAACACCAGTTGTAGTTCTTGCATCGGGAATGTTGACTCATTCGGAAGGATTAGTAACATTGAAGAAACAAAGGATAATCGAGCCAAAAGGTTTACCAAAAAATATGACTGACTGGATGTGCCTTCCTTTTATTGCAAGAAATAATTATGACAGGGTGATTCGTGATAGGTTACCCGCTATAGCTGCTTGGGCTGAGGATTCTAACCTTGTTAACATAACCAAAGGTACAACCGAATGGGGAATAATTACCTGTGGTATAAATGATATAGTAGTTAGGGAAGCACTTCAATTAGTGAATGTCAAAGCACCAATTCTATCCTTGGGCAAAACAAATCCTTTACCAATTAAAATAATTAAAAAATTCAGGGATAATGTCAAAGGAAGAGTATTTGTTATTGAAGATGGGTACAGGTTTTTGTGGGAGAAAATTACTTTTATGGGGATTGATGTAATTGGAAAAGAAGAGACAAGCACAATTACCGAATGGACTCCCGATAGAATTTTGGAATTTCTTTCTTCTCATTTGAAAGATTTTGAATTTAAACCTAAAAGAACGAAAATTGACATTAAGCCAGTTGCAAGGCCTCCTTCAATCTGTCCGGGATGTCCTTACAGAGCACTAGCAGTGACGATTAATAAATTAAAGCGGAAGAAACTATTATTTGCTTCGTTTGGTGATATCGGCTGTTCGACATTACTATATTTTTTCAATGCCCTCGATACCGTGCTTTGTATGGGTGCTTCCGACTCTATGAGGCAGGGTTTCGTTATGTCCCGTCCTGATATGGCAGACAAGGTTATCAGTATAATAGGCGATTCGACTGAATGTCATAGCGGCTTGGATTCGACGAGAAATGCAATTTTCAGAAATGTTCCCGGTGTGAAAATAATCCTTGATAACAGAATAACTGCGATGACCGGGGGGCAGCCGGCACCGAGTTCACCGATTAATTTAGCCGGCTTTAAGCACAACTTTAACCTGAGAAAGGCTGTTGAAGCAGAAGGATGCAGGACAGTAATCCTGGATGGATATAATCTTAAACAAATTGAAGACGAGCTAAGAAATTCTCTCCTACTTGCAAAAGATGGAATCTTTTCTGCTTTAATTATTGAAGGGGATTGCATAAATGAGGTTCCGAAAGAACGGACTATTCCAAGGCTTGAAATAGATTATAATATATGCGTGAATTGCGGTATATGCAATATTTGTACAGGAATTGAACTTGACGAAAATAAAAAGCCATCATTTACTGTGTTTTGTACAGACTGCGGCTCATATGAGCAGGTGTGTAAACAGATTTGCCCAATTGATGGAGCTATTGTACCAAAAAAGGAAAAGAAAAGAGAAACAAAAAAATCAAAGCCAACTATTCCTGAGCATATTTATGAGATGAAGGGTTCAATTGCAAAAAAATCACTGCCTGATTCAATAAGAGTTGCTATCAGAGGAATCGGGGGCCAGGGAAATTTGTTTTTCGGAAAAGTGCTTTCTGAATTAGCATTAAGAACACCTTATTCAAATACTCATATTGTAAAAGGCGACACTCATGGAATGGCTCAACTTGGCGGACCTGTAATTTCGGTTTTCTGTTGCGGTGATGTTTATTCTCCGGTACTGGCTCCAAATTCTGTGGATATTTTAGTTGCTATGGAAATTAATGAGGTTTTGAGGCCCGGATTTATTGACCTGCTGAAACCAGACGGAACATTAATATTTAATGATTTTTCTGCTTTGCCGGTTAATACAAAAAAAGGAGATTATCCTGAATTTAAGCAAATCAAAAATGGATTGAAAGGTTATAACGTAGTTATTGCCGATTTCTATAAAGCTGCAAAAGAACTTGGAGATATTAAAGGCATAACTGCTAATGTTGTGGCTATAGGACTATTGTCAACCATAAAACCATGCAGTTCCATTCCTCTTGAATTATGGATGGAAGCCCTATCATCCATTTCACCGAATGAGACTGCAAGAGATGCTAATATCTCGGCGTTTCTGAAAGGCAGGGAGATTCATCAAGCCTGAGTGTTGAATGTTGAGTGTTGAGTTGAAAATTGAAAAATTGAATTTAGTAATTTTTTGGATTATCGCGTAGCGATTATATATCAGTAGTATATAATTTTCTGCATCCACTCTTATCCCTTAGGGATTATATTAATAAATATAGAGTGTTGATACATTTTTCAATAAGAAAATAAAGATTGGAATTTTAATATAAAAAGTATAAATTATTTTTTATTTTTATTGATAAACAATAATAGAATATTTTATCAATTGGGGAACTTAAATGTTGAAATCCGGTTCTTATATAACACAGCAGGGATGGCAGAAAATCAACTCTAACGTTAACGGCACACCGGTTGAAGTTTTCATTCCACAATCAATGCTCTTAATTGACCTGATTCGTGATGTATTAAATCTTAAAGGAACAAAACCCGGATGCCTCGAAGGTGAATGTGGAGCATGTACAGTTCTGTTAGATGGTAAAGCTATTAATTCCTGCCTTTACCTTGCTATTAATATTGATGGCAAAAAATTGACGACAATAGAAGGCTTATCAACAACTGAAAAACCGTTAGACATAGTACAGGAAAAAATGATAGAGCATGGAGCGGTGCAGTGTGGTTTTTGCTCTCCAGGTATGGTAATGTCCATCAAAGCATTTCAAAATGAATGTGAATCTAATCCCAATATCGAAAGGGATTCCGAAGCTATAAAAAAAGCAATAGAGGGCAATTTATGCAGGTGTACGGGATATGTAAAAATCATTGATGCTGCTGAGGATTTGCTTTCAAAATAGAGTATTGAGTTTTGAGTGTTAGATATTAAGCAATTGAGTAGGGGTTTAAAATTTTAAACCCCGATAAAAGATGAAAATTGAAAATTGAAAATTTATTTATTATGTTATATTTTGAGTGGCATAGGGAAAAAGAGTATTTGAATATTAAAAAGCATAATGTAAGTTTTAAGGAAGCACAAACTGTTTTTGAAGACCCGTTAGGTATTTACAAACCTGATTATGTCCATTCAATAGGAGAGGAACGCTCTTATTTAATCGGTAATTCTAATAAAAATAGATTAATAGTAGTTTCGTTCACCGAAAGAGCTGATAAAATAAGAATAATATCAGCAAGATTAGCAACAAAAAATGAGAGAAAAATATATGAAAAACGAGGTTAAAATATTAGATACACCATGTGATTATCTTGATGAGGATATTCCAAAGGAAATTGACTTTTCAGATGGTAATCCTAATCCTTTTGTTCAACGGAAAAAAGTCAAAGTCGAACTTGAACCTGATGTAGCAGATGTGTTCTCTAATTCTAATGAAGTAAATAATGCATTGAGGGTTCTCATGCGTTCCGCAAAAAAAATTAAGGCACTGTTATAGATGGTTTTAGATGTAGAATATTGAGTGTTGAATTGTAGTGGCTGAAAATTTTCAACCCAATTGATAATTGAAAATAGTAAAATTGAAAATAAATTTAAACGGAGGTTAAATGAGTTCAGGGTTTAATATACGGGCTTTGCTTGTGTCAATAATCGTAGGTACAATAGTAGTTTTGTTATTTTCGTGGGCTTCAGGAAGCCAGTTTGATACATCTCTTTTTCCCGTATTGGCGATGCTCTCGGGTTTTATCATTACAGGGTTCATTATAGGTATTATAACCAAAGGTATCACTATTATCGAACCGGGCTTAGGTTCAATAATAGTTGCATCAATTACATATTTTATTTTACCATCATTGCAAATCAAAGGTTTTACTGAGATTACTCAAGATACAGACTGGATAATTATTTTGATGAACGGAGTTGTTTTGACATTCTTAGGTGCTTGGCTTGGAGAGATGTTTCAGCACGGTGACATTAGAAAAGAAGAAGATAAATCCCTCTCATTTCATTGGGGCTGGGTATTTGCAGGTACGGTTTTCGGTATCCTGGTTAGCATAGTAATTGCCATCATTGTTAATCTGATTGTTGGAGATGAGCCTTTTTATTTTATTATTCCATTCTTTGTGGGATTGTTTTTTACCGGGATAATGGTTGGTATGAAATCACCTGGTATAACAATCAAAGAAGCAGGTTTGTCAGGCTTTTTAACGATAACAATTTTAACTTCTATTGTTCGCTTAACATTGGTAACAGAAATTGAGTTTGAATATATAATTCTTGGGTTGGTTCTTGGCTATGTAGTAGCAATGCTCGGAGGTTTTGCAGGCGAGAAATTGCAATCTAGAAAAGAAAAAAAAGCCTAACAAAGTGTTAGTTTTAAGTGTTAGGTGTTGAATTTTGAATTGTAGGGGCTGAATATTTTCAGCCCAATTAAAAATTTTAAAATTGAAAATTTAGGTAATTATGCCTGTTACGCAACAGCAAATAGATAAAGCGGTAGAAATCGCAAAAGAATATGGTGCAACTAAGGTTCTTCTTTTTGGGAGTGCCCTCGAAGACCCGGAGAATGCTAATGATTTGGATATTGGAGTATTAGGAATACCGGATGATAAGTTTTTTCAATTTGGTGGCGTTCTTGAAAATATCATTATTAAGAATGTAGATGTTGTTCCATTAAATAACAAATCTCTCTTTATTGAATACATTAAAAAACACGGGAAGTATATTTATGAATCTTGATGATTTGAAGGAGAATATTTAATCATTACTGTTTTATAAACATTTCAGAGTTAGGTTATGAAAAAGATTATTTTTTTCATAAATATTGTTTTTTTATTAATTGTTTGTGGTTGCCAATCTTCAAGATTTGCTCAAGTTGATATAAGACCTGATTTTAATAAAGATAGTTTAAAAATAAAAAAAGCATTTGTTATAACTCATATTGAACCAATTTATTCAAATAATAGTAATTATGAATTTCATAAAATAATTGGACAGACTATTTATCAAGAACTTGGTAAACATTCCATTTCCTATTTAGATGATATTGAAAGAAGAAATTTATTAAATGAATTTAAAAATTCTTATTCAATTGATTCTAATTTTATTTTATTATGCAAGCAAAATGAAATTGATTATATTTTTTATCCTAGTTTTAAATTATTCTCAAATAATATTGACGGAGGAATTATTTCATTTAATAAATATCATGTTGCAGGGAAAATAAAAATTTTTTCAATTGATAGCAATTCTTTTATTGGAGAAATAAATATTGGAGCAAGCCGACAAATTCCAAGAGGGATTATAACTACATTTGGTTCAATTGTTTCAGTTGGAGAAATATTTTTAAAAGGACAAACCAATTATGGCCCATATATTATTGGACTGGGATTATTATTGGATTTAATAAATTTAACTCAATCTTCTGAAAAAATATGGCAAGGTTTATTAAAAGATGCAATTGTTAGTGGATTTAATAAATTCTTTGATAATAATAAAATTGATATTTCTAAAAAAGACTTGTTAAAAAAAGGAATGACTATAAATGAAATTGAAAGCATTATTGGAACTGGAAAATTAGTAAGTAAAAAATATAATAATGAAATATATGAATGGGAAGATGAAGGTAATAGAGTGATAATTATTTTTAATGATGGTATTGTTGTAAAAATATCTTATAGATAAACATTTAAATAATATTAAGAAGTTTTTGGATTCAATTTGATATTCTTAGTTAGAATCTATGACAAAAGATTTGAAAATAATTGGTAAGCCGACACCCAAGATTGATGCTAACATCCGGGTTACAGGGGAAGCCCGGTACGGGCATGATATTCTACTCCCAAATATGTTATATGGAGCAATCCTGAGAACAAAAGAGCCCGCTGCGGATATTATTTCAATTGATACATCAAAGGCTAAACAGTTGGATGGTGTTAAATGCGTTATTACTGCGGATGATGTAGATGTAAATAATATCAGCTACAGGAGAGACCATCCGATTTTAAAAAAAGGGCAAGTGAATTGTATTCGCGATGAAATTGCCGCTGTGGCGGCGACATCTAAGGAAATTGCTCAAAAGGCACTCGAATTAATCGAGGTTGAATATAAAGTAAGGGAAGGTATTTTCGACCCGTTTGAAGCAATAAAGGAAAATGCTCCTCAAATAAATATGTTCATTGACGGAAAATATACTAATAAAAATATTGCTGAGCAATTTCATTATGAACATGGCAACCTTGAGGAAGAAAAAGCGAGAAGCAAATATATAGTAAGCCACAGATATACTCTTCCACGGGTTACTCATTGCTGTATGGCAACGAGTAACATGACTGCCGATTACTCAAAAACAGACGGCAGATTAACTTTGTACAGTACAACCCAGATTCCGTTTTTATACCAAAGAGACATTGCCAGGGCATTAAAAATGGAACCGTCAAAAATAAGAATAATACAAGTTGTTATCGGAGGTGGTTTCGGAAGCAAATTGGATATGTACCCTTATGAACCTATTTGTGCATTACTTTCGATGAAAAGCGGACAGCCTGTCCAACTCATTTTTTCAAGAGAGGAAGAATTTATTGCATCGCCGACACGCCAGACTATGGTTTATGATGTAACTGCCGGAGCGGATGAAAACGGAAGATTTACTTTCAGGGATGTAAAAGCTATACTCGATAACGGTGCATACACATCATGGGGAGCAACGACTCCGTTTGTTATGATGCAGACATTTTCATCTTTGTACCAATGCCCTGCTTGCTGTTTTGATTCAACTTCGGTCTATACAAATAATGTTTATGCAGGTTCATTCAGAGGATATGGTAATCCACAGGCTACTTTTGCTTTGGAAAGAACCATAGACCTTCTTGCCGAAGAAATCGGAATGAGTAAAGCAGAAATACGTTTAATAAATGCAAATTTTAAGGGAGAAATTACAAAGCAAGGTTTACACTTTAATACCTGTGGACATAAGGAAGCATTGGAAACTGTGATTAATAAGGTTAGAGATAGTTTAATAGAAATCCCCCGAACCCCCTTTGATAAAGGGGGAAAGAAACTTGAAGAAAGGTATAAGCGGGGTGTGGGTTATGCATCTATGCTACATGTTGGCGGCGGAGCAAAAATATATCCTTCAGACGGCTGTGGCACAACTCTCAAAATTGACCCCTTCGGCCATTTGATAATCATCACAGGTTCAAGTGAAATCGGGCAAGGCTCTGAGACTGTTCTCGCAATGATTGCTTCGGAGGAGTTGGGAATTGATATATCAAAAATTAAAGTAATTAATACCGACACTGATATTAAACCCTGGGACGTTGGTGTTCATGCCTCGCGGACAACTTTTGTTGCAGGTAATTCTGTGCTTGGAGCTGTTAAAAAGTTAAAAGAGAAAATTTCTCCGAAAGCGGCTCAAATGTTAAAAACTAATATTGATGATTTGAATTATGAAAAGGGAATTATTAATTCTATAAAAAATGGAAATTCAATTGAGCTTGATAAAGTTGTAAGAGCTATACACTTTAAAGAGCCGGGAGATTTATGTATTGACACATATTTCTTTGAGCCAAGCAGTGAATTTGCCGATAAAGAATTTAAGGGAAATATTTCGGGAGCTTATGCATTTGCCGCTCAGGCTGTTGAGGTCGAGGTTGATACATATACCGGAATTGTAAAAGTTTTGGACGTTTATGTTGCTCAGGATGTAGGTAAGGTTTTAAATCCTCTCGGGCTGACAGGCCAGATCGAAGGTGGGGTTGTTATGGGTATGGGGTATGCATTACTCGAGGAATTAATAGTAGATAAGGGAATAATATTGAATCCCAATTTTCATAATTATAAAATTCCTACTGCAATGGATGTCCCGCGGATTCATTTCTATCCGATTGAAACTGAAGATGCATTGGGCCCGTATGGTGCTAAAGGTGTTGGGGAAGCACCGTTGATTCCGACTGCACCGGCAATTGCAAATGCCATTTCGGATGCAATCGGGATTCAAATTGATTCATTGCCTGTTTTACCCGAAAAAGTGCTTAGGGCTTTGGCGGAAAAAGCAAAGTGAATTTTGAGTGTTTGGAGTTGAGTTGAAAATTGAAAATGTTGTGTGTTGGGTGTCATGTTTTGCATTTAATTAAATAATTTTTATTTGGTGATTTCTTAATTTTTCTGATTTAAATATTAAAATAAAATAGATGGAATCTACTTTCGACAATTCAGAAAAAGAGAGTTTTAAATATGAATATGTCGAGCTTGAAAATGGGAATATTCCTTTTATCAAATTTCTTGATTCACTAAGTATTATTGAAAAAGCTGAAATAATAGCTGCAATTGATGAATTATTAAATTGGCTTAATAAAAATGAAATTCCACCTCAAAATATTTCAAAACATTTAATGAATGGAATTTTTGAGCTTAGAGTTAAACATTTCAATAGAATTACACGTTCATTTTATTTCTATTCTATTGGAAAAATTATTATCTTTACACATGGATTTATAAAGAAAACAAATAAAATTGATAGGAAGGAAATTGAGAAAGCTATAAGATATAAGAATATTTATTTGAAAAGGATTCATAATGAAAACTAATGCAGAAATATATTTTGAAGAACAAATGAAAAATCCGGAATTTCGAGTTAATTATTCTTTTGCAAGAGAGAAATTCAAATTAGAATTTATGCTCGAGAAACTTATTGAAAACATCAATAATGATTTTGAAAAAACTAAATTATTGAAGCAAGCAAAAAAAATTGAAAAGTATGTTTCAAGGATTTGCTTAATTTAAAAAATTATATAACTTTTAAATAATCAATGGTTGATTTTGATGTTTTTACACCTGAAAACGTTGATGAATTGATTCGTGAAATTGATAATAATCAATCTAATAATTTCAGGTTTGGTGCTGGTTATACCGACTTGCTGCTTGAATTGAGAAAGCAGTCAGGACCAAAAATTAATGTGATAAATTTATCAAAGCTCAAAGACCCAAAATTTTCCGCAATTGAAAAAACTAATGATTATATTAGAATCGGCTCACTTGTTACTGCAGGCGAAATTGTAAAAAATAAAGAAATTCAGGAACTATATCCTGTGTTGCACCAAGCTGCAAATACACTTGCATCAAAACAAATCAGGCAGGTTGCTACTGTCGGCGGGAATATATGCACTGCATCGCCTGCAGGAGATATGGCAACTGCGTTGGTTGCATTAGAAGCTATTTGCGAAATTTTATCAACAAAGAATGAAATTCGTGAAGTCCCGTTAAAAGAATTTATGACAGGTGTCAGAAAAACCACACTGAAAAAAAATGAAATATTACGAAGCATTTCGATACCCCTGAGATTCTTCGCTACGCTCAGAATGACAAAGAATAAGAATTATTCTGATTTTATTAAAATCGGTACAAGGAAGTCAATGGAATGTGCTATCGTATCGTTAGCATATCACTTTCTGATTGACGATGAAGATAAAATTCAATATGCAGGAATTGCAATTGGCTCATCTGCTCCTACAATTAAATTCACAAAATCTGCATGTGATTTTTTGATTGGAAAAAGAATAAAAGAATTAAATGAAGATGATATTACTAATTTTGCTAATAAAGTCATCGAATATGCTACTCCGATATCCGACATACGTGGTTCGGAATGGTATAGGAAACAGGTATTATTCAATATCAGTAAAAGCATTTTGGAAGTCTAAGTAATTATTATTCTTACCTCTTTCTGAATAAAATGGAATATTCATTAATATAAAACAATAATCCGCCATATTATAACTCAACATCATCATTATATCACCCCCACTTCAATTAAAATATACAATTGTTTCTTTCCACTTGATTTATTTATCTGAAATATTATTGAGTTTTTATTTATTTTGTATTTATTGATTCATTAAATATGAATATTATGGGTAAAGAAATAAGAAAAGACACACCGATTAATTTTGAAATTGTAAAGAAGAATATCGGAATTTATGATGCAAAAAATATCAGCTTGGGCAATACAAGGATCGTTAGTAAAATAGTTGATAATATCGAAAGTGAAACCGGGGAAAAATTTATCCGCATGGAAATGGGGGTTCCAGGAATAAGCCCGTCTGAAATCGGAATAAATGCCGAAATCAATGCTTTAAAAAATAATGTAGCGGGTATTTATCCTCCTGTTGATGGACATTCCTTCCTGAAGAAAGAGATGTCGAGATTTGTAAAGTTATTTCTAAATATAGAAGTAAAGCCTGAAAACTGCTTCCCAACTGTCGGTTCAATCAATGGTAGTTATGCTTCGTTTATGGTTGCTGGCAGAAGAATCAAAGAGAAAAACACTATTCTGTTTATTGACCCGGGTTTTCCACCACATAAAAAAATAGTCCGTATGTTAGGCCTTCAACAGGAATCTTTTGATGTTAATAATTACCGGGGCAAGGAATTAAAAGATAAATTAACTGAAAAGCTTAATAAAGGAAACATAGCTGCACTTCTCTATTCAAATCCTAACAACCCCACGTGGATTTGCTTCACCGATGAAGAACTAAAAATTATAAGTGATATTGCAAGGGAAAATAATATTATCGTTATTGAAGACCTTGCATATTTGGGTATGGATTTCAGAAAGGATTATTCACATCCCGGGCAACCACCATATCAGCCTACAATAGCAAATTATATGGATAATTATATATTGTTGATATCAGGCTCCAAAGCATTCAGCTATGCCGGGCAAAGAATTGGTATGTTAATTATCTCAGAAAATTTATCTAAATCGCACTTTAAGGATTTATTGGATTATTATACAAGTGATATTTTCAGTAATGCCCTTATTTACGAAACTATTTTTTTAACTACAGCAGGTGTTGCTCAATCCGTGCAATACGGCTTTAGTGAAATCCTTAGGGCGGCGAACGACGGTAAATACAATTTTGTGGATGATGTAAGGGTTTATGGTGAAAAAGCAGAAATAATGAAAAAAATATTTACCGATAACGGTTTTAAAATTGTATATGACATGGATGGGGATGTGCCTATTGCCGATGGATTTTATTTTACTGTCTCCTTCCCGGGATTTCATGGGGATGAATTGTCGGAAAAGCTTCTTTATTACGGTATCAGTAGTATTCCTTTGTCTTCAACCGGGAGCCTGAGGACAGAAGGTATCAGGGCTTGCGTTTCACTTGTTCAAAAAGTGCAAATGCCGCAGTTGGAAAAAAGACTAAATGTATTTTATGGGCATTATAAAGAAAATATTATTGAATAATCCCGGTTTATTTAATGATTGGAATTATTCTGGGTTCGAATCACACCCTCTCCGCTTAAATTTGTGAATAATTAATAATGAATAGTGAATAATGAAAAAAATATTTGTTTTAATCTTGGTTTTATCTTTATTTCTTATAAATTTGAACTTATTTGCTGTTCAGACTAAGAAACCTGATTTTAAAAAGCTTCCGAAATATGAGAGCTTGCTTAAGAAATTAAAGAAAGGAAATAAGGAAATAAACTATTTCGATTTGAGGATGAGTTTCACTCGCTCAAAGGATTATAAGCCATCAAATCCTGAACTTGATTCCCTTAGGAAAAATATGATTCAGGAATTAAATAGCAAAGAATACAAAAATGCAATAAAACTTGCTGATTCGATTCTCAGTAGAGAATATGTAGATATGTATGCACATTACACCTGCTATTATGCTTATACTGCACTCGGCGATTCTGTTAAAGCATCATATCATGAGTATATCATGGACAGGCTTTTGAATTCTGTCGTAGAATCCGGTGATGGGAAATCCCAGGAATCTGCATTTCTTATTATTTCTTCAAATGAAGAATATTTCTTAATCTTTATTTATAAGCTTCAGGCCAAAGAGAAATCATTCACAAATTTCAACGGTGAACCCATTGATGTATTCAAGGCTATTGACCCTGAAACCAAAGAATCTTTTGAATTGTATTTTAACACAAGCCTAATGATAAATGAACGGAACAAATAATTTGTCGTTTATCGATAAATCAATTAAATTCATTTTTATTTCGTATATTTAATATGTATGTAAAACTATAGGGGAAACAATTTCTTTTCAATGGAATTTTTATTTATTGGAGTTTCGATTCTTTTCGGGGCTTTTGCTGCATTGGTTTCAGCCATATTATCCTCTCTTTCCCAAGAAAAGTTAAATGATATTATAGGGAATAAAAATAAATCTTTTCAAAGGCTTCATTATCTCAGGAACCATATTGAAAATATCATCAGCGGATATTTTATCGTAGAAAATCTTTTTTATACGATTGCATTTGTTTTATTCGGATTAATAATTCAGAAAAACTATCAGAACTGGATTTTTGCCATTGTTGGTTTTGTTATTCTTTTCAATATTATTGTTTTTCTAAGAACTTTATTTTTCGCTCTCGGCAGGAGATACACAGACAATCTCGCAGTACCATTTTCAGGGTTGCTGTACCTTCTTGCAATGCCGACGTATCCTTTGATTAAAATTACAAGGTATATAATCTCAAAAATCGGAGGTAAAACAAATGAGGAAGCTTCACGCGAAGAATTGACAGCCCTTGTTGAATCGGCACGCGAGGAAGGTTCTATAGACACTGACGAATACCGCATTTTGAAAAACATAATGAATTTCAGCGAGGTGCTTGTTTCGGACGTAATGACTCCACGTACTGTTGTATTTAGCTGTGAAGCAGATAAAACTGTTGGCGACATCGTCAATTTACCGGAAATCCGCATATATTCACGATTTCCGGTTTGGGAAGGTGAATCGCTTGACGATGGAGTTGTCGGTTATGTTATGTCGAAGGATTTGCTTTATGCCGCTTATAACGGAAATACATCAAATAAGCTTAGGGACTATGTCAGAAAGGTACACTTCATACCTGAAAATGCAGAATTAGACAAAGCTCTTGAAAAATTTCTCGAAGCAAGGCAACACCTTTTTGTCGTGGTCGACGAGTATGGAGGAGTTGAAGGATTGCTTACGATGGAGGATGTGCTTGAAACAATACTTGGTGTAGAAATCGTTGACGAAGCAGACAGGATTGTTGACCTGCGTGAACTGGCGAAGAATCGCAGGGATAAACGTATTGCTATGCAGACAGCAAAAAGCGACAGCATTTGATAATTTTAATAAAATTGTGCAATTTTGTAATCCTTAAAATTACGGGGCGTGGCGCAGTCCGGTTAGCGCGCCTGGTTTGGGACCAGGAAGTCGGAGGTTCGAATCCTCTCGCCCCGACTTAATGATTATGTTATCACAGATAAATTAACTCACAATTAATAAATAAATTTTAAATTTTAAACTATCATATAACTGTGTCGGATTATTAGTCGAAAAATTTAAAATCCGGAACTTTGGTAAATATGAATTTTTTATTTAAAATAATTATATTTGCAGTGATGTATAAACTATGTTGCAATGATTGAATTTCCCCATACTGACTTTAATTAAAACAGAATAGAATTAAATGAAAATTTTATTGAAGAAACACTCGTTAACTCTCACAGTCATTCTGTTGTATCTGGCACTCGTAATTATTATAATTTTGATAACCTACAGGAACAATGATAATCACTTTATTTATCCGCTTGATGATACCTATATTCATCTTGCACTTGCGAAAAACCTGATAGGACATGGAGTCTTTGGTATTTCGCAATACCAATTTACAGCAACTTCTTCATCACCTGTTTGGTCTGCTATATTGTCATTAATGTTCTATATCGGGGGAACTAATGATTATTTACCTTTTGTTTTATGTGTTATTTTGTCACTTGTATTAATAACTTATATTAGCATAAAATTACAATATATGAATAATGATTTATTAAAATTCATAATAATAATTTTTGCTGTCTTATCATCATCAGTTCTTTCACTTACGTTTACCGGTTTGGAACACATATTGCAATCATTATTTGTGATTATTTATATTTTTAATTCTTCAAATTTAATAGATGATAACAAGAATCAGACTAAGAAGCAATTAACAATATTTTATATTTTAACTTTTTTACTTCCTTTAATCAGATATGAATCAATTTTCTTAATTGCTGTAGTATCATTTCTTTTATTATTAAAGAAGAATTATATATTGTGTATAAAATCTGCTATTATCGGCATTATTCCTTTAACTGTATTAGGTATCATTTATATAATAAATGGCTGGTATTTTTTTCCAAACTCTATTATATTAAAAACAGAAATTCAAAGTTCGTTTATATCTTCATTAGTAAAGATTGGCAAATCATTTATTATGAATATATATCATGTGCCTCATCTTGATATATTAGTTATTGGCTGTATATTTTACTTGTTTTTAGTAAAACGGAATTCTGACAAGAATAACGTGAGAAGAAAAACTATTATTATGATTTTTTTACTTACAACGTTATTACACTTAGCTTTTGCAAAGACGGTATGGTTTTTCAGGTATGAAGCATACCTTGTTTTTTCGGGTATTATTATACTTGGGATAATACTTCCCGATGCTTATCAAATAATATTTAAAAATTATAGTAAAAATATTAAGATTAAAATTTTTGCAGTATTGATAATGACTATGATTTTAATTGCTTTGATTAACAGAGCATATAAATCAAATTTCTATATAATTAAAGCAACACATAATATTTATTGCCAGCAATACCAGATTGCTTCTTTCATTCACAAATATTATAACAATGATAATGTAGCTTTAAATGATTTCGGTTTGATTTGTTATAAGAGCAATATAAAGCCATTAGATTTACAGGGATTAGCCAATATGGATGTAGCTAAGTTTAGAATAAGTAAAAAATTCAATACAAAAATTATTGATTCTCTTTTAAACAAGGATTCAATTAGTTTAACTATTATTTACGATTCATGGTTTGAAGATACCTGCAAACTACCACAAAAATGGAAGAGAGTATTTCGATGGTCAATGAAAGACAATTATATATGTGGGGATTCCATTGTTTCATTTTATGTTAGGGATAGTCTTAAAAGGATACAATTAGTTAATAAATTGAAAGAATTCTCATCAAAACTTCCCGGTGACGTAAAAATATTTTATGAATAAAATTCTCGCTATCCTTTAATTATTAATTTATAACTAAATTCTATAAATTTTTCTTATAAAATGTAGTCTAATTTTATCCTATCAAAATTAGGACTAATCAGTTATAATGAATCATCTATTCAAGATAAAAGTATTGAATTAGAAGTTATCACAATAATCAAATTGAAAAAATTTTCTTTAACCCAGATTTTTCAATAGAAATTGAAATGGTATAATTTAATGTCATGCTGAGCGAAGTCGAAGCATCTTTCCCCCTTTTTCAAAGGGGGATTAAGGGGGTTTCAGAATCTTCGTCGTTACACTGCTCAGAATGTCAGTCAGACACTTGCCTTTTGGATAATGATAAACTTCTAATGAATAATTTGGGTTTAATCCATTTTTCAATATTTTATTATATCAGGGCTTAAATTTTAAGCTCCAATTTTAGAGTAGGTAATTTTCAACTTCCTATTGTGAAAATCATTACTTAAATAATTTATTGCTAATAAATACCAACTTAACTTTCATTTACAAATAGTAAAAGGAAGTGATTTAATTCCCCATTTTGTACTGAATTTCATAAAATATACTCCATTATATAATAATGAATTGTTATACCTGTAGCTCCCAATCATTGATGTCCCTTCTAAAGAAATTTCATCCACCACATTTCCAATTGAATTTATTATTACAATTCTAATAAAAGATGGTCCAGGTAGTTGATATTTAATCATACAATTTTCATTAGCAGGAGAAGGTGAAATTGAAAAAACAGGATTTCCCAAATTAGATGTTATTTCATCAACATTGGTGATGGATTGAATCCACCTGTTATAAGCTACATTCAGCAACGGAATATATTCCGAAGTAGTTTTTTCGTTACCAACAGGATTAGGATGTTCATCTCCTCCTTCACTCGGATATGCTAAAGTATTACTGTTTCCATCATAAGTATGCTGAACGGCACCGTTCCACCATCTGTGATGATTCCCGTTCTCACTGCCAAGGTCGTTCGTTTCCGTATTTCCTCCATTTGTTGTAAGGCAATTATAGAAATCAAAAACGAATACGTTTGAGTGAGGATAACCTGTGAGCCAATTGTTAACAAGCCACAGATTAAAAGCTCTTGCATTATCTGCATAAGTCGGGTCAGACAGGGGTGGGGCAGTAATAACAATAAACAGCTTATCGGTTCTGGTCTTGAAATACTCGAGCAAGTCAATATAGATACCTTTTGCATTTGCTACTGTGTAACTCTCAGAACCCTCACTTTGGCCTTTCATAGAATTGTTGTCAATTGAGGGAACGGGGTCATTGGGGACGCCTAACAATTTCGAGTTTGGGAAACAGGACTTGAACATAATTATCACATTCTCACCACTCGGGTCGGGATTTACCGTCATTCTCTCAAATTCACCGTATTGCCCGTCCATCTGGTCAATAGCATAAAGGTCTTCGAGGTAGCCGGTGGAATTTTCAGGGTCTCTGAACCATTCCCACCAATTACCTAAATCGGTTCTGCTGCCGATATCGTTTCTTCCCCAGTAATAACAAACATCGCTGGCATAATAATTATTTTGCATTAGTGCTCTCCCAAGTCCTCCCCAGCTATCAGCAAGCCAGTTACCACCAGTTGAATGATGGATAAATACAAGCCTGACCGGATTTGCAGGCTGAGTCGGGTCATCCTGTAAAATTTTATTTGTTTGTGAAAGCGAGGGGAATGCTGTTATAGCAATTACCAAAGTGATTAACAGATACATTTGACAGAGTAAACGCATAACCATAGAAACCTCCATTCATAAATATATAAACTTCTTAATTAATATTCATTATTACGTAAGCCCAATTTGTTTTCGGAACGCTACCATAATATTCATCACTGAACGGATTTAAAACGAGAAAGACTTTATTTCCATCAGAACTGATAAATAAATATCTGCAAAAAGATTCTTTAATAATATATTTTTTACTATTATTAGGGTCATAAAGATAATAAGAAGGCACCTTAAAAATTTTGATTTCATTATAAGTATTATTATCAATAATACTCATATAAGTTTTATCCGGGTCATAGTTTTTAACAGTATTATATGCAATTCCAATAATGTTTTTATCGGAATTCTGATTTAAGCTATGTAAGGAACTGAATCCCATATTGCCATTATATATCATATCATCTGATTTTACCTCGTCGGATTTGAAGACATTGCCCGAACTGGTAAAAATCCTGATACCATCTTCGGACATCCAGAAATACGAACCCATAGCAAAATCTCCATGATATGGGCTATCGTACATCGATTTTACAGGCCCTTCGGAGATATCGAATTTTTCCATATCCTGTGGACTTAAGCCCATAGTAATACTATAAATGTAATTTCCTGATGTATGAAGTATGAATTTAGAACCGGCATATAAGTCCCAGTTTGAGTTTGGATTTTCCTTGCCGGTTGATAAATCAACACATCTTATCGATTCCCATTGGTCTTCCTGAGGAGAAGCATAAACCCAATTGTTAGGAGCAAGGATTATTGAAACCGGGTCGCAAGAAATTGAAAAAATATTTTCTACAGATAAAGTGGAGAGATTTATTACAGAAATTTTTCCCGAATGAGCGACAACAATTCTGTTATTGGATATATTAGACAAACAAAGCGGAATATATGTCAGGTTAATTGTATTTACAACATTTCCGTTTAAATCGACAAGCAAGATTCTGTTTGTATTCTTAACTGCAAAGACTATCAAATCGGAAGAACGCAAAAATTGGGCATCTACAATATCATAGTTTAAAAATGTTTTTTCTTCCTTAAAATGCGAGACTGATAGACTGATATTTGAATTGTCGTTATTGTAGCTTATATTCATCTGAGAGGTATATGTACCTGTTTCCAACTGATTTCTCAATACCGATAATTCTATTTTTACAGAATCTCCTCCCGGAATAACACCATTGCCAGGATTAATAGTAACATAATTTGGTATATCGGTTATTTCCCATTTTACATCATTATTGCCATAATTAGAAAAATAAAGTGTTGTATCATTAGTAAAGTTTGTTATCTGAATATCTCTGGGGAATCTAAAGTCTTCAATAACACTTATTGATATTCTTAATGTAATTTCCAATGTATCGGAGTTAGAAATTATTCTCGCATTTTCAACATATGAACCGGGTTTAAACTTTAACTTGTTCAAATATACGCTAACACTGGCTGATTGATTATATTTAAGAGAACCAGAATCCAGTGAATAACTCAACCCCGGATGGTTAGATTCAATTCTCCACTCCAATAGTCCTCCACCATCGTTTTTAATTTGAAATACTTCAGAATTGTCATAACTACTTAAAGATAATTCAGAAGGACTAACACTACAATGAGGATTATCATTTAAAGCCAGAATAACTGTAAGATTATAAACACCATGGCCGGGAACTGTGATTTCTACAACACCTTCAAGTGTTTGTGACTTGACAGGGTCAAGATTACCGGAAAAAATGATTTTTTCCGGCTGACCGGAAGAACTTCCGGCTTCTTCTGAAACATCCAGCCAATCCGGATGTTTGGTTATTATCCAATTAAAAGGCTTTGGCTCGTTTAATGACAACCAAATATAACCAGGTACTTTATTTGTAAGCGATAATATTTTTGGAGAGACGATGAAATCGGATGAACTACCCGGCTCAGTTGGATTTTCTTTGCAAGTTGCAAGAATTAATGAAATAGCAACGATTAAAAGGATATTTTTGATTTTCATATTTTTTTACCAATATAATGTTTATGGATATTAAATATACATAAAATTGCAATTAATTACAATATTCATTTTATGATAGGTCATTTCCAAAAATTAGTTGAAAATTTAGATCCTCTTTCAAAATCATTATACATTTAGTCTCTTAGTTACTTCAACTTTTATCTTTATCTTCAGTACATCTAATTTTAGATGATTGTTAACCTTT